>Ga0265298_10003783_pt1 | contig 19754 bp, 17 predicted proteins | sample AusTroGonzalo_MG_3_FD_193486 | JGI IMG/M metagenome (GOLD analysis project Ga0265298, IMG submission 193486) | Bovine rumen microbial communities from tropical cattle in Woodstock, Queensland, Australia - Gonzalo_01 | ecosystem: Host-associated > Mammals > Digestive system > Stomach > Rumen ... | reverse complement strand
CGTTAAGGATGCACAGAGCGAGAACAAGGTATGGTGGACAACTGATGAGTACAAGAACGATAACCACCCCATGAGTGAGGAGGTTTGGGCAAAGGTTAAGGAGATTGCCATAAAGGAGCTCTCAAACAAGCAGCTCTATGTTGTTGACGCTTTCTGCGGTGCAAACGAGGCTACACGTCTTGCCGTTCGTTTCATCGTTGAGGTTGCTTGGCAGGCACACTTCGTAAAGAACATGTTCATCCAGCCCACTGCTGAGGAACTTGAGAAGTTCCAGCCCAACTTCGTTATCTATAATGCTTCAAAGGCTAAGGTTGAGAACTTCAAGGAGCTGGGTCTGAACTCAGAGACTTGCGTTGCTTTCAACACCACAAGCCGCGAGCAGGTTATCATCAACACCTGGTACGGTGGTGAGATGAAGAAGGGTATGTTCTCAATGCAGAACTACTATCTGCCTCTGCAGGGCATCGCTTCAATGCACTGCTCAGCCAACACTGATATGCAGGGTAAGAACACCGCTATATTCTTTGGTCTGTCAGGTACAGGTAAGACCACCCTTTCAACTGATCCCAAGCGTCTGCTCATAGGTGATGACGAGCACGGATGGGACGACGAGGGCGTATTCAACCTGGAGGGCGGCTGCTACGCCAAGGTTATCAACCTTGACAAGGATTCAGAGCCTGATATCTACAACGCTATCCGTCGCAACGCTCTCCTTGAGAACGTAACCGTTGACAAGAACGGTAAGATTGATTTCGCTGACAAGAGCGTTACCGAGAACACCCGCGTATCATATCCTATCGACCACATCGAGAAGATTGCCCAGAAGGTAAACGGCAAGAGTGCAGGTCCTGACGCCAAGAACGTAATATTCCTGAGCGCCGATGCATTCGGAGTACTTCCTCCCGTATCTATCCTCACTCCCGAGCAGTGCAAGTACTACTTCCTGAGCGGTTTCACAGCTAAGCTGGCCGGTACTGAGCGCGGTATCACCGAGCCCACTCCCACATTCTCAGCTTGCTTTGGCCAGGCATTCCTTGAGCTGCATCCTACCAAGTATGCCGAGGAGCTGGTTAAGAAGATGGAGAAGAGCGGTGCCAAGGCTTATCTGGTCAACACCGGTTGGAACGGCACAGGCAAGCGTATCTCTATCCGCGACACACGCGGCATCATAGACGCTATCCTGGGTGGTGACATTCTGAACGCTCCTACCAAGAAGATTCCGTACTTTGACCTGGAGGTTCCCACACAGCTCAACGGTGTAGCATGGGGCATCCTTGATCCTCGCGATACCTATCAGAACCGCGCAGAGTGGGAAGAGAAGGCTAAGGATTTGGCTGCACGCTTCATCAAGAACTTCAAGAAGTATGAAGGCAATGAGGCCGGTAAGGCACTGTTGCTGCAGGACCCAAACTCTGATGTCTGACAACAGATAATCATATCAAGATGCTCTTTCCGGTAAGCTATCGGAAAGAGTATCTTTGTTTAACTTTATACTCTCAACACGATATTAATTACAGCCAAATATTTTAAGGACAAAACGATGAAAAAACTAATCTTTACAATTGCTGCATGCCTTGTTGCTGTGGCAGCATCAGCACAAATGGGTGGTCGCCCCATGGGCGGAGGCCGTCCTATGGGTGGTGGTCGTCCTATGGGTGCCATGGGTGCTCCTATGGGTGGAATGCAAAAGCCTTTCTATGAGCAGGAATCTGATTCAATAGCAAATGCCCGCATTATCGATGTAGCCGGCCGTCTGGACCTGAGTGAAAAACAGCTGGACAAAATGATCAAGCTGTATGCACAGGAGTTTGAAGAACTGTGCCGTAACCTTCAGATGTCAGTCAGGGAGTTTCAGATGATGCAGAACGGAGGGTTCCGCGGACGTAACAACATGGCGGCCGCACAGACTCCCGCAAACGTCCAGTTTGACACCGAGTCAGCCAGAAAGACATATGACCAGATCATAAAGAAATTCGACAAACGCTACAAGAAGGCGCTTGACGACAAACAGTATGCAATCTGGAAAGAGTTGTCCGGCACTACAATGGACAACAAGTTCAGCAGCATACTGCAGCATGTGCAGCAGAACACCGAAAGCATGTTCTAAAACATGAAGATAGCACTTATCGGTTACGGCAAAATGGGCCACGAGATAGAGAAGATTGCTCTTTCCCGTGGCCACGATGTCGTTTGCAGGATAGATATAGACAACCCGCAGGACTTTGACAGCCCTGAATTCAAGAGCGCCGATGTGGCAATTGAGTTTACGGCCCCCACACAGGCTTACGGGAACATTCTGAAATGTTTCAGCAAAGGAGTAAAGGTTGTAAGCGGCAGCACCGGCTGGATGGAACAGCATCGCGATGAGATGAAGGATCTCTGCAAAGACGGTTCCAATACACTGCTCTGGTCAAGCAACTTCAGCATAGGCGTGGCTCTTTTCTCAAAGGTCAACACCTATCTTGCCAGGCTTATGAACAGCTACCCCATGTATGATGTGACCATGTCCGAGACGCATCACATCCACAAGCTGGATGCTCCAAGCGGCACGGCAATCACTCTGGCCGAAGGAATAATAGGCCAGCTGGACCGCAAGAGCGGCTGGAGCAGGGGAACACTGCTCAATCCCGACGGAAGCATGACGGGAACATCCGAATGCGCACCATCGGATATTCGCATAGACTCCGTTCGCGAGGGTGAGATAGCCGGCATACATGAGATTACGTATGATTCAAGCGCAGATTTCATAAAGATAACACACTTTGCAAAAGACCGCAGCGGTCTGGCACTTGGCGCAGTCCTGGCAGCTGAATATACGGTAAAGAATAAGGGATTCCTAACCATGGATGACCTTATGGATTCACTCTCATAATCCTTGGAGCCCAAAAGCAGATGAAGAAGTTTGGAGAAATAACAAAGAAGCAGTGGATCAAGGCTGCAATATACCTGGTATTATACATACTCTTCCTGGTTTGGGTAAAGAGCTGGCTGGGTATAATAGCAATACCTTTCATTATTGACGCCTGCACCACCCGCATAATCAAATGGGACTGGTGGAAGAGCCTCAAGAACAAGACCCTTTATCAGATAATGGGATGGATAGATGCTATTGTATTTGCACTGGTGGCAGTCTATTTCGTAAACCTTTACCTGTTCCAGAACTATGCCATACCATCCTCCTCACTCGAAAAATCACTGCTTATAGGTGACCATCTTTATGTGAGCAAGGTGGCATACGGACCGCGCAAGCCCATGACACCTCTCACCATGCCTCTTACACAGAACCAGTTCCCCGGAGGCGGCAAGAGTTACATTGAAAAACCACAGTGGCCCTACGAACGCGTCAAAGGGTTCGGCAAGATAAAGCAGAATGAGATTGTGGTTTTCAACTACCCGGCCGGTGATACATTGGTAACAGATACCAGCTGGTCAAGTGCCGACTATTACAGTATGATAGTCTATCCGCTGGGAAAGAGCAAGTGCAAGGAGATAAACCTTGACAGTCTTACCACCCTTGAGCAACGGCACGTCTATGACTTCTATTACAAGGTAGGACGCGAAAACATCTTGCAGAACGAGCAAATATTCGGAAAGATAATATCACGTCCTGTTGACCGCCGCGAGAACTATGTGAAACGCTGCGTAGGACTGCCCGGCCAGACCCTGGAGATAAATGACGGCATAATTTACATAGACGGTACGGCAATCAAGCAACCCGATGCTGCCCAGACCAACTACATAGTAACGCTGGAGCGGCCCATTCCCGACTCACTCAGGGAGAAGATGCACCTGAGTTATGATGACCTCAAAGCCAAGGACAACAAACCCGGACGTTATCTCATACCTCTTACCCAGGAGGCTAAGGAACTGCTGGAAAGCCAAACCGGCATAGCGTCTGAGATAGTACGGTATGAATGCTCCATGGCTGAATCAGAATGGCTGTATCCCCAGAACATGAACACCCACTGGACTCTCGATGACTACGGTCCTATATGGATTCCCGCCAAGGGAGCAACGGTAGAGCTCACACTTGAGAATCTTCCGCTGTATGAGCGTCCCATAAAGGTTTATGAGGGAAATGACCTGAAGGTGGAGCGTGACGGCACAATACTCATAAACGGAGAGAAGGCCCACAACTACACATTCAAGATGGACTACTACTGGATGATGGGCGACAACCGCCAGAACAGTGCCGATTCACGTTACTGGGGTTTTGTTCCGGAAGATCATATAGTAGGACGCCCGGTATTCATCTGGCTGTCACTTGACAAGGAGAAGAACTGGGGACAGAAAGGCAAGATACGCTGGAACCGCCTGTTCCGTGCCGTCAAGAAATACAATTGATGGAGACTACCCTGCTCTGTTCGGCATACCTGCCGCCTGTTAGTTTCTTCACCGCCATCAAAAATGGCGGTGATGTTCTTATAGAGCAGTATGACAACTATTGCAAGCAGACATACCGCAACCGTTGCGTCATAGCCACGGCCGGTGGCAAGCAGACACTTACAATACCGGTAGTCAAACCGGACGGCCCCAAACAACTCATGAAAGACGTGCGCATAAGTGACCACGGTGATTGGCGGCACCAGCACTGGAACGCCCTTGAGTCGGCCTACATGAACAGCCCGTTCTTCATGTACTATCAGGATGACTTCAGACCGTTTTATGAAAAGAAGTATGAGTTCCTGCTGGACTTCAATATGGAGCTTACCATGCGGATAATGGAACTGGCTGGCATAAATAAGCAACTGAGACTGACCGAATCATACAAAAAAAAGGATCCGAATGTTCTGGATCTGAGGGATATGATAGAGCCCGGCATAAATGAGCCGGAGAATCCCCGTCCTTATTGGCAGGTATTCAGACAAAAGTACGGATTCCAGGCTAACCTGAGTGCAGTGGACCTCCTCTTCAACATGGGACCTGAATTCCCAGAGTACACAGTAGGGACGGTTTCTTCTGTGTAGTTTTCCGAGAGAACTTTTTGGGGTATCAGTATCTGAAACTTCGCGCTAAAGCGCTCTCCCTCCCACTCCTACGGAGCGGGCCCCTCCCTCTTACGCGCCGAGGGTGGCGACGGTTTCCGATACCGATACCCCAAAAAGTTCTGTTCACTTAGGAAGTTTCTTACACAGAAGGAACCGTCCCTACTGTGTACTTTCTGACTTTGTTGAAGACGATGTCTGGATCGATGCCGGTGAGGCAGCGGTAATCACCGTACATGCACTCTTTCTTGCCGTAGATGGAACACGGACGGCAGGGCAGGTCCAGCTGTATGCAGTCTTCAGGTTTCTGCCCCCAACCCATGAATCCGGCAAAAGGATGAGTGGCGCCCCATATTGATACCACCGGAGTTCCGGTGAGCGATGCCAGATGCATATTTGAAGAATCCATGGCCAGCATCACCTGCATGTGACTCATGAGCACGAGCTCTCCGGCCATACCCAGACGGGTATCTATCATCTCCACAGAGCGGTATTTCTCAGCCCACTCCTTAACATGAGACAACTCTCTCCCGTAAGCGAAGACAAACTGACGGCATACACCGGCCGAATCTATCTGTGCCACAACCTCTTCCATCAGATAGAGAGGATAAATCTTACCCTTATGGGCGGCAAACGGAGCAATACCAATCCACGGACAATCCTTGTCACCCACAATAGCCTTTATGGATGACAAATCACCCTTGCCCTCACCGAATATGGAGCGGAAACTGATATCAAACCTGAACCCCAGTCTCTGCAACACCAAACGGTAACGGTCAAACGATGTGATTCTGGGAGTAAGGTCCTTGTTCTTCTGGCGGGTAATGCGCTTGCGTGAGCGACGGTCCTTCTTAATGCGGCAGACCCTTCTGAAACTCAACCTGAAGAATATGGAAAGCGCCGTAGTACGCAGAACCCCATGCAGGTCAGCCACAGCATCAAAATGTCTCCTGCGGAGCTGACGGAAAAGCCTGAACATGGCACCGAACCCGTGATAGTCCTTCTTAAGGTCAACGCCTATAAAACTTACGTTGCCCGGCATCCGGCTGAAGAACGGCTCAAACCTCACGTTTGAGAGCATGGTGAAATGCACATCCGGATATGCCTCGGCAAGTGACTGGATAACCGGCACGGTCATTGCCACGTCTCCTATTGCCGAGAAGCGGACCAGAAGTACATTTTTGTATTTTGGAGGTTTATTTTGAGCCATTCTGTCCGTAAAGAACAGGGTTGAGTGTAGGGTCGTTGTACATCTTCATCTGCTTATAGACTTTCATGTACTTGCGCCCGGCAGACATATCGTCAAGCAGCATGTCTATGGCAGTGGAGAGGTCTTTTTTCTGCTCCATGAGCACAGCAAGTTTATCCCGGCACCGTTTCTGCTGTTCGGCAGATGTATCGGTACGCTCCGCCTCAATCCTCATGTGGAAAATCTTGAGCGCCAGGATAGACAGACGGTCAACAGCCCACGCAGGGCTCTCGGTGTTAATGGTGGCGCCAGGCAATGTAGTCACGCCACTGAACTTTTCCAGGAAATAGCTGTCTATGAGCTCCACTATATCGGTACGGTCCTGATTGGAACGGTCAATCCTGCGCTTAATGGCAAGAGCCTTTACGGGATCAATCTCAGGGTCGCGGATAATGTCCTCCAGATGCCACTGCACGGTATCAATCCAGTTCTTGAGATAGAGCCAAGACTCTATGCTCTTGTCCTTATACGGATTAGCTATGGGAGTATCCACATTATCAAGTTTGTGATAGTCCGATATGGCACGTTCAAAAACCGCGAAACTTTCCTGGCTGAATGTCATTATAGCAGTCTGTTCTTTTAGTGTTGCAAAAATAGCGGTATTTTTCTGAATAGACAACCATTACGGCCCAAATCACATTACACACATTAGCGGTATTTGTGCACACAAGCTCCGTTTTGGTTTTGCATTATTTGTGACGCTTGGCTAAAATGGGTTTCTTTGCACCCAAATTCATTATCTAATTTTAAAATTACAATTATGGCAGATTCACAGATTGCAGAGAGAGTTCAGGCTATCATCGTTGACAAACTTGGTGTAGAGGCATCAGAGGTTACTCCCGAGGCTAGTTTCGCAGCTGACCTGGGTGCAGATTCACTGGACACCGTAGAGCTCATCATGGAGTTTGAGAAGGAGTTCGGCATTTCAATTCCCGATGACCAGGCCGAGAAGATCACAACCGTAGGTGAGGCTATCGAACTCATCAGCCAGGCAGCTTCAAAGTAATACAGCAATCTTCTTCCATACATCATGGATCTTAAAAGAGTTGTCGTAACCGGACTGGGGACCGTCAACCCTCTGGGTAATTCTATCCCTGAATTTTGGGAAAATGCCCTGACGGGAGTGAGCGGCGCCGGTCTCATTACCAATTTCGACACCAACACCATACAGACCAAGGTCAAGATAGGTTGTCAGGTCAAGGACTTTGACATAAGCGCATATATGGACCGCAAGGAGGCCCGCAAACTTGACAAATACAGCCAGTTTGCCGTAGCTTCGGCAGTCCAGGCCATAAATGACTCGGCCCTTGAGCTTGATAAAGAGGACCTTAACCGCATAGGCGTGATCCTGGGATTCGGTATGGGTGGAGTTGACTCCTTTGAGGAGGGTATAGATACCATCCATGAACAGAAGAAACTTGGTCAGGAACTCAAAGTCACCCCGTTCTTTGTACCGCGCATACTTGGCTCCATTGCATCAGGACTCATATCCATCATGTACAAGTTCAAAGGACCCAACTATGCCACATCATCGGCCTGCGCATCAAGCACTCACGCCATCATCGATGCCGTGAACATGATACGCCTGGGTAAAGCCAACGTAATTGTTACTGGCGGTGCCGAGGCAGCACTGGGCGATTGCGGAATAGTAGGTTTTGGAGTAATGCATGCACTCTCCACACGTAATGACACTCCACTTACGGCATCGCGCCCCATGAGCGCCAGCCGTGACGGATTCGTACTGGGTGAGGGCGGAGGCATACTCATACTTGAAGAGTACGGACATGCAGTGGCCCGAGGCGCAAAGATCTACGCCGAGGTAGCAGGTTGGGGAGCCACCGCCGATGCATACCACATGACAGCCCCCGATCCTGAGGGTGCCGGAGCTATCCGTGTCATGCAGGAGGCACTGGACGATGCAGGTATGAAACCAGAGGACATAGACTATATCAATATGCACGGAACCTCCACGCCGCTTGGCGACATTGCGGAATGCAAGGCCATCAAGGCTGTGTTCGGAGACCATGTGTATGACATGAACCTGAGTTCAACCAAATCAATGACCGGTCATCTGTTGGGTGGTGCCGGAGTTATTGAGGCAATTGCCACAGTGCTGGCCGTCAAGAACAATATCATCCCGCCCACAATCAATCATGAGGATGGCGATGAGGACGAGCAGATTGACTACCGCATGAACTTTACCTTTAACCATGCGCAAAAGAGAGAAGTTCGCGCCGGACTGTCCAATACATTCGGATTCGGCGGACACAACTCGTGCGTCATATTCAAGAAGTTCAATAACTGACTTGAGCAGTCCAAGCCACATAACCCGTATGATACACAATGCGGCATTGGCCATAATGGCCTTTGCCGCATTGTCGGGTTGTGCATCCATAGGCAATCCCGACGGAGGCGGCTATGACGAAACCCCTCCGCGCATAACCGGCAGCAGTCCCAAGAACGGCGCCACGGGAGTCAAGACAAAAAAGGTCACCATAGACTTCAATGAGTTCATAAAGCTTGAGAACGCCAACGAGAAGGTGGTTATATCGCCACCACAGACAGAGCAACCTGAGATAAAGGTCACGGGAAAGAAGATCCAGGTGGAACTCTTTGACTCACTCAAGCCCAACACCACCTATTCCATAGACTTTTCTGACGGCATTGTAGATAACAATGAAGGCAACCCGTTAGGTGACTTCTGTTTCCGGTTCAGCACCGGCGATGCCATAGACACTCTTGAGGTATCGGGTTACGTGCTCAATGCCCAGGACCTGGAGCCTTTGAAAGGCATAACCGTAGGCCTGCACAGCGACCTGGCAGACTCAGCTTTCACCACAAAGCAGTTTGAAAGGGTATCCCGTACCGATGCGGACGGACACTTTACCGTACGCGGAATCGCTCCCGGTACATACCGGATCTATGCCGTAAAAGACATGGACCAGACATTCAGCTACTCTCAGCGTAACGAGATGATAGCCTGGATGGACTCCGTGATAGTACCCAGCCAGGAGATACGTTACAGGGAGGACACCATTTTCAACGCTCAGGGCGGTGTTGACACCACCATGCTTGTGGCTTATACACAGTATCTACCAAATGACATAACGCTCTTGGCTTTCACCCCCCAGCCTGTACAGCAGTATATGACCGGAGCCGAACGCCAGACACATGAAAAGTTCACTCTCAGGTTTGCACTCCCGCTGGACTCCATGCCAAAGATAAAAGGCCTGAATTTTGACGAATCCGACGCTTACATAATACAGCATACTGCCAGATATGACACCCTTACGTTCTGGATGAAGGATACCATGACCTATTACATGGATACCCTGAGCCTGAGCGTGACATATCTTGGCACTGACACCACAAATACGCTGTCACTCAAGACCGACACCCTGAACCTTGTACCCAAGAAGACCAGGGAGCGCATACTGAAAGAGCAGGCCCGAAAGGCCGAGGATGACCAGAAAGAACTGGACAAACAGATACGCCGCCTTGAACGTGCCGGTGACTCAGTGGGCATAGCACGTCTGCTGGAGCCCAAGACCAAGTTCCTGAGCTCCAAACTGACATCGGGCAATTCAATGAGCTTATATGCAGATGTAAAGCTGACATTCCAGGAGCCTGTCACGTTCCTCTCTGATTCCGCCATACACATTTATCTCAAGAATGATACCGTATGGGAGCCTGTACCCTTTGAGATAGAACATGATACCATTGACATACTCAGATATGATATCTATGCCGAATGGAAACCGGAACAGTCATTCAAGATAGAAATAGACTCGGCCAGTGTAAGGGGACTTTACGGACTGCATAATGACCATATTGAATCCACTCTCAAATTCAATGCCCTGGATCTGTACAGCACACTCACAGTCAATGTGGCAAACCCCAAGCCAAGCTATGTTGTACGCCTGCATGACAACAAGGGAAAGACTGTAAGGAGCGGCCGGCTGGAAGGCTCAAGCGTGGATTTCTTCCTTCTGCAGCCTTCAACATATTTCATATCCATGTTTGACGATGCCAACGGCAACGGTAAATGGGATATAGGTGATTATGAAGAGAAACGACAGCCTGAGAGCGTTTGGTTTGTAAAGAGAAGCATGGCACTCAAGCAGGACTGGACCCACGAGACTGAAGCCTGGAACGTACGGGAACTGCCCATCTACCAGCAGAAACCTGATGAACTTATCAAGCAGAAGAGCCAGAAGAAAAAGGCCGACGTCCACAAGAAGAACGTGGAACGCCTGGAGAAGAAGGCCAAGCAGATAGAATCAGAAAAGAAAAAGAAAGAGAGCAAGCGTCAGGAACGCAAGGAACGCCGAGAGAAAAACAAGGAGAAATACCGCGCCATCAGAGAGAAGGCAAAGGCCAGTAAGAAAGCCTCAGACGCCGATGTTAGCGCTCCAGACATTCAGGAAGTTCCTACCCCAGACGAGTGACAGTTCCATGTCACTCAAGCCCTGAGCCATAAGCCGCTCGGTCAGGCTCACAAACCATGACGCATCCTCCAGACCGGGCAGTCCGCCTCCGCCGTCAAAATCAGAGCCTATACCCACATGCTCCACGCCCATCACGTCTATCATATGCATTATGTGACGTACGGCATCATCTACCGTAGCGGCGCCGCCTTTCTTAAGGAAACCGCTGTACAGGCATACCTGAGCCACACCTCCACTTGCCGCAAGGGCACGCATCTGCTCATCGGTAAGGTTACGGGTATGGTCACACAGCGCACGGCTTGATGAATGCGAGCAGATTATAGGCTTACTGCTGCACTCCAGAGCATCCCAGAAACTCTTTTCCGACGCATGTGACAGGTCAACCATCATCCCCACCCTGTTCATGCGCTCCACCACGCGTTTTCCGAATGCCGAAAGACCGTTATGCTCATTATTGCCCTTGTGTGAGTCACATATATCGTTGTCGCCGTTATGGCAAAGCGTCATGTATGCCACACCGCGGCTGCGGAAACGGTCCACATTATCTATGTCAAGCCCTACGGCATAACCGTTCTCAATACCCTTTACCACAGACTTCACTCCCATGAACTTGTTACGCCACAGCTCATCGGGAGTGGTGGCTATTGCCGCGTGACCGGCACATTCAGCTATACGGTCATCTATGAGTGTGAGCAGACGGTCAGCCTTAGCCACAGCGGCCTTGAGTGACTCCGCGTCACGCCCATGCTGTTTAAGGTATGCCACCATGAAACTGGCATCCAGACGGCCGGCAGTCATCTTGTGCAGATCCACCAGCGGGTTATAGCTGAACGTGGGGCTTCCGTCGGGCGAAGGCTCGCCCACATAGTCATACTCTACGGTAACACCGGGATTCTTAATATTGAAATGAGCCCCTTTGTCAAAGAACATGGGACTGTCACAATGGCTGTCCAGTATTAAAGTCCTGCGGTGCAGATTCCTGGCCCTACGGAACAATGCAGCCTGCTCTATCAGCCAGTTGAATATGGGCATCATTGTGCGGTCATTCTCCAGCAGGAAACACTCCGGATGCCACTGTACGCCCAGAATGGTCCGGAATGCGATAGATTCCATACCCTCAATTATGCCGTCGGGAGCCGTAGCCGTAACGCGGAACCCCGTAGGAACCTCCTTTACCGCCTGATGATGGAAAGAGTTCACCGCCAAAGTCTCCTGGCCGAATAACCTATGCAACAAAGAATCTTTCACCAGCCTGACATCATGTGACGGCAGCCCTCGGGCTATGGTCTGGCTGTGCTCTATGCACTCTGTATCATGCTGAGTCTTTATATCCTGATAAAGCCTGCCTCCCAGAGCAGCCGCAAGTACCTGAATTCCTCGGCAAATACCCAGTACAGGTATCTGACGGTCAACTGCCAGACGTACCAGCGTCAGTTCCTGCGCATCGCGACGGGGGTTAATGGAGATGCAGTCCAATGGCTCTTCGCCCAGGTAGCCGGGATCTATATCAGCACCACCCGACAGCACAATGCCGTCCAGGGTGTCAAGCAATGACACCAACGCTTTCTCATCATCGTAGGGCGGTATCACCACCGGCGTTCCGCCGGCCTCCACAACAGACATGTAATATGCCTCCGCTAGCGTACAGTCACCGTCCCTGAAATTTCCGCTTATACCTATTACAGGAGCATGGAAACCAAATACCTCCATGCCGGAATCCATCCTGCGGAGCCCGGATTCAAGCTTATCAGCCTTTGTCATACTCATTCAATGGGAACCTCTTTCTTGATGCTCTCATCAAGAGATATAAGAGTCTCTGTGGCCGTAACACCCTTTATCTCCTGAATACGGCCGTTAATCAGCTCCATCAGGTGTGAGTTGTCACGGGCGTAAAGCTTTATCATCATGGTGTAGCGACCGGTCGTGAAGTGGCTCTCAACCACCTCAGGGATCTGGTCCAGCTCTGATACCACCTGATGATACATGGAACCCTTTTCAAGCGTAAGGCCCACGTACGTGCAGGTGTTGTAACCTATGCTGCGCGGATTAACATGATAGCCTGAACCCGTAATCACACCGTCATCAAACATCTTCTGCACACGCTGGTGTATGGCGGCACGCGATACTCCGCACTGTGCAGCCACATCACGGAACGGAATACGGGCGTTCTGTGATATTATACCCAGAATTTTCCTGTCAAGTGAATCCATCCTGTCTGTAGCCTGGACCGGCTTTTTTGTATTCATATTGTAAGCATTTAATAGTTAGCGAACGTAATTATTAGTCAAAAATAGGCATTATTTCATTACATTGTCTCTTTTATGCTTACAAAATGACAAAAATGAAAGAAGGGACGGAAATACCGCCCCTTCCTGTTCAATCTATAATCAGTTCTTACTTGATGCTTACAAGCTCAACATCAAATATAAGTGTTGAGTAAGGCTTGATACCCTGGGTGCCCTGCTCACCGTAAGCCAGGTCATAAGGGATAAAGAACCTGTACTTGTCGCCCACGCTCATAAGCTGCAGACCCTCGGTCCAACCCTTGATAACGCGGCCCAGGTTAAGGGTGATGGGTGTGGTTGACTCATCAAACATAGTGCCGTCTATCAGCTCGCCATGATAACGAACCTCAACATCGCTCTCTGCTGTGGGCTTGGGACCACCGTCACCCAGCTTAACCACCTGATACAGCAGGCCGCTGGCAGTCTTAACAACATTGTCCTCCTTAGCCTTCTTCTCCAGGAAAGCGGCGTTCTCCTCCTTAACCTTGTCATACTGACGCTGGCTCAGGTACTCGTACAGACGGTTTGAAGTCTCATCGGCCTCCTCAAAAGTCATGATCTTCCAGTTATCCAGCATACCGTCGCGGAAACCGCTAATGTAATTGTTCTTGTTGAATGACTCACCGGCGCCAAACAGGTTCTCGGCCAGACCTACGTAAGCCTGACTCATCTCCTGGCAACCAATCTCAAAACCAAGGGCGTAAGCCAGTTGCTCCTTATTCTCAGGATTGGCGGCAGCCTCCATAAAACCCTTCATGAAAGCCTTCATTGTTGTAGAATCAACTATGTCATAAGGAAGCTGCTCCTTATAAACGCGTACGGCACGACCCATACCTATTGAGTATGAGATTGTGTCCTTAACATTATTCATAACAACCTTACCTGTACCTGCACCGCCGCATGAAGCCAGCACTGCAACGACCACACCGGCCATCAAAACATTAAGTCTTTTCATTTCCTTTTTTATTTGTTAAATATCTGTTTTCAAGAAATTTTGCGCAAATGTACTGCTTTTTTCCTATTGTTGTGCCACTTACCTTCCAAACAAAACCATTTTTAGCAAACATATACATTATCTTTATCAGAAAATGACTACATTTGAATTTAAGATAACAATATGAAACTATGAGTAATTTTTCCAAAAGAAAACCCTTTATCACACAACTCATAGCAATCATCACGCTTATGACTGTGGTATGCTCATGCCGTGACTCCCGCTTGGCTCAGGCCGAGGCGCTGTTGGAGACAGACCCTGCTGCAGCCGATTCCATATTAACCCACATACCTGAACTCCGCTCCCGCCGTGACCGCGCCCTCTATGCCGTGCTCAAGACCCAGGCAGACTACAAACAGTACAAACCCTTAACAACCGACAGCCTTATTCTCACTGCAACAGATTATTACCGCACTACAATCCGGGGTACCAGGAACCGGCGCTATCACTCTGCTTTAGCCTGGTACTCACAAGGCTGCGTATATACTGAACTGAAAAATGACTTTGCCGCTATTGACGCATACCTTAAAGCAAAAGACCTGTTCCCTGACACTTTGATACGCTATTACGCACTTACGGAAAACAAACTGGGCACACATTATCTTAACCGCATGATGCTGGATGAAGCTAGAGACCAGTTCAAATGCTGCCATATAAATGCAAAAAGGCTGCAAGACACAAAAATGCAGAACCATGCATATTTTCACACAGGACTTTGTGCTTTGTACAGCAAAGATTATATAGTAGCCGACAGCATATTCAGAGTTATTCTTGATAATAGCGCATATTCCCGTAGCCAAAGGAGCATTGCAACAATGCAATTAGCAAAAATAAACCTATACCATCATGAAAACAACACTGAGGCCTTGAGCCTTATAAACCGTTATCTGGAAATGACAAAAGGCAAAGAATATAACTCCGGATTAGGAATAAAAGCTGCCGTTTTCTATAAAATGAACGAATATGATTCTGCATACCATTATTACAACGAATCATTTATAAACTGTAATGAAATATACTCTAAATGTTCAGATGCAAACAAACTCTCTGAATTGTCTGCAATTAAAGGAAATACTGACAATGCTATATATTATCATAAACTATACGGTGAACTACGCGACTCTATAAATGAAATAGAACGCGCACGTGAAATAGAGGAACTTAAATTCAGGCATAATGAGGCGCTGGTTCAAGAAACCGTAACACACAAGAATAGACGCTTTACTATTTTAGGCATCTCTGCCCTATTGTTGCTTGCCCTACTCTTTTTCCTGGCTTACACATTATACAAGAGCAGGGAGAGAAAAAGAATAGTGGAAAAACAGGACCAATTACTACGCCAGGAGGAAGAGATACGCCGAAGCAGCATTCAGGTACTACAGGCCAGAGTAAGCGAACTGTCTGCCAATGACCAGGAGGCTAGAAGTGCGCTGCTGGAACTATACAAGACCAGACTGAATATCTGCCGTAACCGATTCTGTAATACAAAATCTTTCAACATACTATTATTATTTAAGCAGAACATTGAGTCTGGTAATTTGAACAAAAAGGAGAAAGATGAACTGTTTGAACAACTGAAACTGTCATACGCGGAATCAATGGCAGATATTGCGTCAGAGATACCGGATATTAAGGAAAGAGAAATACTCACCATACTGCTAAGGAATCTTGATTTAAACATCAGCCAAATTGCAGATTTATTCTCCATAACAGTAGTAGCAGTAAAGCAGCGTATTAACAGGCTATCCCAGAGAGCGCCATCAGATTTTCTGAACCTTTTTTCAAGGCACAGCTAAAAAAAGCCGTTTTCATCGGCAGAAAAGCCTTTTTCCCTTTTACTCCAAATAATGCATATCGGGGCATAAAAGAGTAAAATGTATACTTTTTTGTATACCTCCTTTTGTTGCTTTCACCTTTTTTACACTTTAAATTTGGAGCCTAACCCAAACCTTAATTTTTATGAGAAAGACTATTTTATCTCTTTTGGCTGTTCTAATAGGGCAGTTTGTAATGGCGGACAACATTGATTTAGTAAGAGGCTATCCTGGACTTGACCCAGAAGATGATCCGCGTTCTGTCACACAAGTAACGGCATCAATCGATGGCCAAGTTGTAACCGTATCGTTCGATGAGCTGACAGCTTCACAGATTGTAGTGACCAACGCTGCTAACATGACGGTGTTTAATCAGACCTACGTACCCGCGTACAGCGTGCAGGCAAACCTCTCATCACTGCCTTCCGGCAGCTATACTCTCCATATCTATGCTATGGGTTCATGGTGGTATGGGGTATTCAATCTATAATTGTGTAATAAACAAGAAAAATATGAGTATGAGAAGGACATTGATTTTTATATTGCTCTCTGGATTCTTAACAGAATCTATCCAAGCACAATTCTTAGTTGAGAGCAACGGAAATGTTGCTGTTAAACCAACGAGTGACCCTGTATTAAGTGATTTTGCAATCAATAGACCTGGTGACAGTAATACATGTATTTACTAATCGAGACTCACATCACTGTGGATTAGAAATTGAAAAAGGGGGTCTAGCTACAACTGGATTTACCTTTAATATGGCATTGAAAAGTAGCGTAATAGCCTCACTCGGTTCAACGAAAAAAAACTATGGTATATATGCCCATTCATACAAAGTTACAGGATTGATGGATACTTCTACAGGGTATATGTATGGTATTTATGCTTTGGCTGGCAATGGATTATATAATTATGGTGTATTTGGAACTCTTTTTGGGTATAACGATGGCGCTGGTGTTTATGGATCATCAATTAGTTCTGATGCTGGAATAAGTACAGGAGGCAGATATGCCGGCTTTTTTCATGGGGATGTAAAAGCTACAAATGCGATGTATGCCACAGCGTTCAATACGCCATCAGATTATAGATTCAAAGAGAATATAGAATCTGTTGGTTCTGAAAGTATAGACGGTCTTATGAAGTTGAACGTCGTCAAATATGACTTGAAACAAATCACTGTTGATACAGGTGATACCGCAAAGGTTCCAGAATATTATTATACTGATGATTCTAAAGTCCTTGAAAGAAAACATTATGGTATAATTGCACAAGAACTTCAGCAAATATATCCGGATCTTGTATATGAAGGGAAGGATGGCTATCTTTCAGTAAATTATATGGAGATTATACCTATTCTGGTTAAAACCATTCAGGATTTAAAAGTCAAAGTTGATAATATATCTGACAATCCGGAAAAAGCAGCACAGAGAAATGAAAAAGCTATAAATGCAACAGACATATTGCCATCAGTAGTTTTATATCAGAACAATCCAAATCCTTTTACAGAAAACACAGAAATAAAGTGTTTTGTTCCTGATGGTATCACAAAAGCGGATTTGTATATCTATGATATGAACGGTCACCAGATAGACAAAAGACCTATTTACAATCGCGGATACGTATCAATCATAATACAAGGCAGTAGTTTAGATGCCGGAATGTACCTCTATTCACTTATCACTGATGGTGAAGTGATTGACACTAAGCGCATGATATTGACTAAATGACAACCTCTATTCATGATAGACCTATGAAAGATTATCACAATAGAATAATAACGCTGGTGTCTTGCATTCTACTGTCAATGACACTCTACGGCGCCTCACCGGATGAAAATGAGCAGTTGTTCTATTACACATTTAACAATAAGGTTCCTATTGAAGCTGTACCAGGTAGATTCATGCTCAAAAAACAACAAAACATAGAAATGGGAGAATTTGAGAATCTAGTCAAGGATCGTGTGGGGGAAGTACAATTTGACTGGTTCAATTCTGATATTTGCACTGTGTTCGCCTGTGACACCTTTGTTGATGATGCAATAGCCCTAATGCTGGCCGAAGACGCAATTGTAAGTGCAAGACCAGTTTACATGATAACTTCAGATAAAGAATATTTCCATAAGCATCATATCCTACAAGAGCCATTGACTTTAGGCTTTGTTGACCTTGTTGTCTTAAAATACAAGGATAACGTAGATGAAAGTGTGAGAGATGAAATTCAAAAAAAATTTGGATTAAAGAAATATACCTTGAAAAAAAATTATGAACTATTTGCGGTATCTAAAACAGATGATATCTTGAGTTTATCAAACAGATTGTATGAAACAGGCTATTTTGAATTTGCATATCCTGAGTTAATCACAAGAGTTACACTGTGTGATAACAATGCGGTTTTTCCTAATGATCCATATTTCCAATACCAGGTAACTTTACATAACACTGGCCAGGCTTTTAACGGGCATACAGGAACACCTAATGCAGACATTGATGCCCCCGAGGCTTGGGCTCTTACAATGGGGAGTGAAGATATTGTTATTGCAGTGATAGATTTAGGCGTGACATCTAATCATCCTGACTTGCCTAACACAAGACAACTAAGGCTTAACGGAAGCAATTTCGGTGCAGGTGATCCTGATGATCCTTCACCATTAGGTAATGATAATCATGGAAATGCATGCGCCGGAGTTATAGCCGCAACATCTAATAATGGTAAAGGTGTAGCAGGAATAGCCCCATTATGTAAGATAATGCCAATAAGAATTGATTATTCAAGTAGCCCTGAGGATATTGCTGATGCCATAGATTTTGCGGTTGAAAATGGTGCTAATATCATTTCCAACAGTTGGATATATCCCTCAGAATCAAATGATGTAAATTCAGCTATTATAAGAGCCATAGAAAATGCTATTGAAAATAATGTGCTTGTCATCTTTGCCGCAGGCAATAATGCTAATCACTCTTTAGGAGAAGAGTATAAAGGTTTTGTAGAATATCCGGCTAATAGAAATCTGAGTGGAATGCTTACTGTTGGGGCTTCTGACAGATATGACTATCAGGCTGATTACAGTCCCACAGATTCATGTATCGATATTGTTGCTCCTTCACACAGAGCCTATCCATTTAACCCCGATTATTACAATGGTATAATAGGTGAAAACCTTGACATGTGGACTATTGATATACCTGGAGATAGCGGATGCAATAAGTGGCATTCTGACCAAGGCGATTACTTCTCTGTTAACAGTTATCTTCCATTTTCAGAAACAGGAACTGAATTCAAGGATTATACAGGACGTTTTGGTGGAACATCGCATTCTTGTCCAGTCGTTGCTGGGGTTGCAGCATTAGTGTTGTCTGTTAATCCTAATCTAACCCCTCAAACCGTTTGTAATGTATTAACCAATACGGCCGAAAAAGTTGGGGGTTATGCATATAATAATGGAAGATGTGATGAAATGGGTTATGGTCGCGTAAACGCCAAAGATGCTGTATGGATGGTTTGTGATACCACCTTTTATGATAATCAAGTTTTATATAATAACGTACAGCCCGTAACCGGGTGTGATATTTATATGAAAGATGATTACATATACGATGCCACCTTAAGGGTAAGATATAGAAACAGAGTTACAATTGAAGGTGAATTTTATATAGACAATGGTACACTTGATATACGTCATTATTAATAATTGCAAAATAAATGAATACTATACTTGTTGATTTCACTGTGAACAAGTAATTTTGACACAATAGTTTGACATTGAGTTTTGTTCTTGATATTGTTTTACATAACTAAAAAATGCTTATGAAACAAATTCTACTAACTATTAAGGCTGTAATGACCATAGCATTGCTTGCACTGCCCTTGTTGGCAGTTGGAAATACCGTAAAGGTTTTTGATTTAGCTATAGATAATGTTTATAACATCTATATTGATACGACTGACAGCGAAGTTTCATTCTGCTTTCAGACATCAGAC
>Ga0265298_10003782_pt1 | contig 19756 bp, 14 predicted proteins | sample AusTroGonzalo_MG_3_FD_193486 | JGI IMG/M metagenome (GOLD analysis project Ga0265298, IMG submission 193486) | Bovine rumen microbial communities from tropical cattle in Woodstock, Queensland, Australia - Gonzalo_01 | ecosystem: Host-associated > Mammals > Digestive system > Stomach > Rumen ... | reverse complement strand
ATCGTTGCGACGTCATTCTGGGCCCTGGCATGAACCTGCATCGCAATCCCCTCTGCGGACGTAACTTTGAGTACTACTCTGAGGACCCTCTGCTGACGGGTAAGATTGCTGCTGCCTATATTCAGGGTGTGCAGAAGGAGGGGGTTGGCGTGTCAGCCAAGCACTTTGCCGTGAACTCGCAGGAAACCGATCGTACCAGCGTCGACGAACGTGTCAGCCAGCGTGCAGCACGCGAGATATACCTACGTGGCTTCGAGATTGCCGTCCGTGAGAGTGACCCTTGGACCATTATGGCTTCGTACAACAAAATCAATGGCCAGTTCTCGATGGGCAACCACGACCTGCTGACCAAAATACTGCGTGACGACTGGGGCTTTAAGGGTATCGTGATGACTGACTGGATTGGTATTCGCGAAGGACTGCCCACGATTACTGAGGTTCATGCAGGCAACGACCTCATGGAGCCAGGACAGCCCGCTCAGGTTCAGGAGATTATCGCTGGCGTGAAGAGCGGCAAACTCAGCATGGCCGATGTGGATCGTAACGTGCGTCGCATGCTGGAATACATCGTTAAGACACCCAGCTTCCGTCAGTATCCCGCATCAAACAATCCTGATTTCAAGACTCATGCTGCCATCACCCGTCAGAGTGCTGCCGAAGGTATCGTCCTCCTGAAGAACAATGGCGCCCTGCCTTGGAAGGATGGAGCCATCAAGACCGTCGCCCTCTTTGGCGAGAACTCTTACGACTTCCTCAGCGGTGGTACGGGCTCAGGTTGTGTTCATCCACCCTATGTGATCGACATGCTCGAAGGTCTGAAGAATGCCGGTATCAAATCTTCGCCTACACTGACCAATATCTATCGCAAGTATATCGAATATGCCAAGGTAAAGTTCCAGGCCGAGCGCCATCCTGCCAAGTGGTACCAGATGGAGATGTTCGGACAGCAGAAGTATCCTGAGATAGCCATCGACCCCATCTGCATCAATAACGAGGTGAAGGGTGCCGATGCAGCCATCATCACCATTGGTCGTCAGGCTGGTGAGGGTGTCGATCGCGACATCGACACAGAGTTCAACCTCATTCCTGAGGAGCGTGCGCTGATTATGGATGTCTGCAACGCTTTCCACGCTGCTGGCAAACCCGTTATCGTCATCATCAATTCTGGTAGCGTCATCGAGACGGCCTCTTGGAGCGGCTATCCCGATGCTATTCTCTGCGCTTGGCAGCCTGGTATGGAAGGTGGCAACTCCATTGCCGACCTGCTCACTGGTAAGGTCAATCCTTCTGGTAAACTGACCATGACGTGGCCCATCGCCGCTACCGATCATGCCTCTACAAAGAATTTCCCAGGCAATATCGACAACTACTCGCTGATGCAGATGGTTGGCAGCAACCGTCCTATTCCTGGTCACGCCTACACCAACCACGAGGAAGACATCTACGTAGGCTACCGCTTCTTCGACACCTTCAATCGCGAGGTCGCCTACCCCTTCGGCTATGGCCTCAGCTATACCACCTTCGAGATGTCAAAGCCTGCCGTAAAGGTGAAAGGTGACGTCATCACCGTTTCCGCAACCGTTAAGAACACCGGTTCTGTCAGTGGTAAGGAAGTGGCACAGGTCTATGTGCAGGCCCCTGCTGGCAAACTGGAGAAGCCCGTTCAGGAGTTGAAGGCCTTTGCCAAGACACGCGAGTTGAAACCTGGTGAGAGCCAGACGCTGACAATGACAATTCCCGTACGCGACCTCGCCAGCTTCGACGAGGCAGGCTCACAGTGGCTGACAGAAGCAGGCACCTATACCTTCCGCCTCGGATTCTCAAGTCGCGACATCCAAGCCTCGCTGCCCCTCGCTCTGAAGGAATACACCGAGAAGACCACCAACGCCCTTGCTCCCCAGCAGAAACTGAACCTTCTTAAAAAATAATAAGGTAACACATCAACACAGCATTTTTAGATGTGTCACTTTAGGGTCGTTCCTGACGTTACTATGACCCGAAGGTGAGTCACTTTGCGACTGTTCCCAAGTCACTTTAGTAGGGTAAAGTGACTTGGGAACACCTCGTAGATGACTTCAGAACGAGTGAAAAGGACGTCAGGAACGACCCTAAACTAACTATACTTACCAAAAACGCTAATTTTACATTAAAAATCACTGATTTTTCATCAAAAACAGGCTCTTTTTGGCTACATTTTAGGCTAAATGCCCTTTTGCTACCACATTTTTCGTTGCTGCCACAGCAGGATAAATGCTTTGTACAAAGGCTTTCCAAGCGATGTGTGGCAGTATGGCAGCAAATTTTCGAAATTTATAATTATCAGGAGTGATAAGAGGCACTTATTGCACAATAAGAACGCTTTATTTTTCATTGCAACGCCACACTCATACCTTCAGGTGTGAGAATACTCCCGTCTTATTTTTCAATACTCCGGCCTTATTTCTCCTACGACAATTTGTAGTAATTTGAAATCTCTCCCGTCGATCTTTCAGAATGCCTTTATACAAAGGTAAGTTGTCGTTTTAATCTCTCCCGTCATCTCTCCTATGACCCTCCCATCACCTCTCCTGTCCATTTTTGTAGCCCACATAGAAATAATGCGAGAAATAGGAGGAATGACAGGAGAGATGACGGGAGTGATTGAGGGAGAGATGAATATCGCAGAAGCCTTTATTTATAGGGGTTTCGATACTTCGATGGGAGAGATGTAACCTATCTGGAACTATTACTCAAAAAATAATGTTCTTTGACTAAGGTCAGAGTTGCAATACATTCCCACCTTGGGAATAAATGCCATGTTCTTAGCACGTGGCCAGTCCGTGTTAAGCGACACGGCGTTTTGCTAGGAGAGAAAGGCCGTTTCGCTTATAGCAAAAGGCCCTTTTGCTATTGACTTAAATGTCGTAAACCGTTACTTATAGTTTGTTCTTCGTCGAGGAACGTTAATTCCACGTCGAGGAACGAGGATTCGTCGTCGAGGATTTAACTTTTCAGGACGATTCAGAACTCTTCTTCTAAATTTTCTTACTCAAAAGTTTGGATTCTTCCGTTTTTCTTTCTATCTTTGCAACTGATAAATCGAAGAAATATGAATAAGGCCACAGTAATAAGCAGCATCAAGGAGATAGCAGGCAAGACATTACCTGCCAATAGTTCATTGTTGCTTTATGGTTCAAGAGCTCGCGGCGACAACCGTCCAGACAGCGACTGGGACCTTCTGATATTGTTGGATAAGCCCAAACTGTCTTCGATGGATTATGATTATGGTTACCCTTTCCGTGAATTAGGATGGGATATCGGTGAGGAAATCAGTCCACACATTTACACAAAGAAGCAATGGAATGAATGGACCTTTCTGCCTTTCCATAAAAATGTTGAACGTGATAAGATAGTATTGGTATGAGTCTTAGTAATGAAGAGCGTACAACGCTTGTAGCCTTGGAATTAAAAAAGGCCCGTGAGACTTACGAAGATATTAATATTCTCATTGGTGCTAATCGCCTGAATGGTGCTGCCAATCGCATGTACTATGCAGTTTTTCATGCTGTTTGCGCACTCTTAATCCATGATGGGCATCAGGTCAATACTCACAAAGGTTCACACGCCCTGTTTAGTCTGCATTATATTAAGACGGGCATTCTTCCAAAAGAGTATGGATTGCTATATAATCAGCTCCAGACCATGCGTGAAGAAAGTGACTACAACTGTGCTTATGATGTTGAAATTGATGAATTGAAGCAGAGACTTGAGCCAGCAAGAAGACTAATAGAAGATATTGAGAAGTTAGTAAATAAACAATAATTGTTGAACGTTTTATGCAGCCGAGGGCAGAGCGCAAGCTTGTTTGGGCTATGCCGAGGCCAAGAAAAAGTCATATGAAGTATAACCCTTAAAACCGCAGATGCCTATGGGCTGAGATAAAGATAAAAACAAATACATAAGGACAAATTGTCATATAGGGTGTCATCGACCCTCGGGTCGCTTTGCACCTTTAGGTCAAAGAACATCCACTTTTAGATTCTTGTTCTCGAAATTCGCCAAATTTCAATGAATATTGCAAGAACTGAAGTAGGAGTTCACGCTGAAAGGCGTGGGCAATACTCGTTTAAGCAATATGGGCGTTTGGCGATGCCCCGAGAACGTAGACGAAGTAAATTGTCCACGTTTTTCTTTTTGTGTCTTTCGCAAAACATAGAACAACAATTTTTTAACTATAAAAAAAATGAATATGAAAACAAAAATCTTTACAGTGTTGGCAGCTTTGCTGCTGAGTGTAGGTGCTTTTGCACAGAGTGGTACCAGTGCCCCTATTAAGGGTGACGTAAACGGTGATGGAGTGGTAGATGTTGGAGACATCAATGCCATTATCCAGATAATGAAGAATGGAGGAGGTGCCGCAGTAGACAATAATGCATACTTTTTCTACGTTGGTCTTGAAAAGCCAACGTCAGCCTCGAACCCTGCAGCTAATTTAGTTGGCGCACAACAAATGGGTTGGCACTTAATAGGTGAAACTATAACGGGTTATTCTGCCTCAAATCCCGTTTATGTTGGTGGTAATGTAAATCAAACAATTAATGTAAATCCAGATTATGATGATGTGGACTTTTATGTGGCAGTTCCTGTAGGATTAAATTTATATGATGGTTTTGGTACATATTTAACTAATGATTTTATTGATACAGCAAACGTGACAATTGCTACACATCAATACAATATATTTAAAATACACAATTCAGACTTCTTATTCTCAATATATTAATAAAGGCCTGTATTATGAACGCACTCTATAAACTATTTAACACCTTTGCATTGACAGTGATAGCTGTCGTTGCAAGCGCCCAAACGCTATCGGCGGGAACGATAGAGGCAAACGTGGGCGAACAGGCAACGCTGACCGTTAGTTTGGCGGATGCAGCATCGGCAACGGCCTTGCAGTTCAACCTGTCGCTGCCTGCCAACATGACCGTCAACGAGAGCGGATGCGTACTCGGCAACGCTGCCACGAATCATACGTTGAGTGTCAACAAAATGGATAATGGCGACTACCTTTTTGTTGTGTACAGCATGGACTTTACGGAACTTGTTGACGGCACATTGCTCACCGTTCCCGTCAGTATCGGCAACGATGCGGTGTCGGGCAATGGCGTACTCTATACCATTCGTTCGTCAAAGTCGGATGCCGTCAGCCATCAGCACGAGAATGCATCGTTTGCTATCGTTGTGGGGACTACAGCTGTCGATGGTATTACCGTTAACAAATGGAAACAAGACGCCGTCTATAACCTCAAAGGTCAGAAACTTGCTGTTCCACGAAAGGGTCTCAATATTATTGGCAGGAAAAAACTGGTAGTGATTAAGTGACTAAGAAGATAATTATTAACTTTTTAAAAAACAAAAATGAAGAAAACTTTTCTTTTACTTTTTGTGATGCTGTGCAGTATTGGTACATACGCACAAGGCAACACTCCTATCAAGGGTGATGTGAATGGTGATGGTGTAGTGGACCTTGCAGACATCATTGCTGTTATTGAAATTATGAAGAATGGTGGGGGAACTGGTGGTAATAGCCCGTATTATTGGTATGTCGGGGTCGAAAAGCCTACGTCCGCATCAAATCCCGCTGCTAATCTTGCCCCTTCTGGCTATAAAACTGTATTGGGAGGTGGAACTGCAAGATATCCTGGTTGGCGTGTTATAGGTAACACATTAGATAATATTTCAGAAGATAATCCATTATATAATGGTGGCATTTATGAACAATGTATTAATATAGATGCTAATTTTAATGATGTAGAATATTATATTGCTTTACCTGCAGGTGATAAAGATGGTGATGAACCTGTACATTTACACGATAGCGAAGGTACTGTTTATGATAATGACTATATTATTGAATCCAAAGTAACAATAAATGGTCATAAATATAATATCTTTAAAGAAACATATTCAGACTGTATGTGGGTATTCTATTAAAACTTAAAGATTGAGCTTATGAAGACCTTCTATAAATTATTCAATACCCTTGCATTGACTGCTATCGCCGTCGTTGCAAGTTCCCAAACGCTATCGGTGCAGGGCATCGAGGCAAAGACGGGCGAACAGAAGACGCTGACCGTCAGTTTGTCAGGGGCATCATCAGCAACAGCCTTGCAATTCAACCTGCAGTTGCCGACAGGCTTGACAGCTAATACGAGTGGTGCTGCGCTTGGCGCTGCTACCGACGGACATACCCTCAGCATTCAGACGCTCGCTTCGGGCGACCTGCTCTGCATCATCTACAGTATGGATATGAAGGCACTAAAGAACGGTGAACTGTTGAATATTCCTGTGACGGCAGGCAACAACGAAGTGAACGCCATGGGAAAGCTTTATACCGTACGCACGTCAACAGCTGCGGCAGTCAGCCAACAATGCAGCGATGCGAACTTCAACGTGACGGTAACAGCTACTGCACAGACAGAAAAAATCAAGATGGCGGTGGCTAATGGCGATCGTACAGCCATCGGATATAGCAGCAGCAATGGTCTGGATTTCACGAACGTAACGGATGTGAAAGCATGGATAGTATCAGGATTTACAGACGATGCAACCGTATTGCTTAGTCGCGTGAAAATTGTACCTCCCAATACAGGTCTGTATCTGACATCGGATGTAGCTGGTGTAGAAGTTGATGTTCCTACGACGGATAAGGACATCTATTATGCGAATCTGCTGAAGGCTGCTGTCACGGAAGAAACCATCCAACCCACTGAAATGATTGATGGCGTAGAATACACCAACTTCGTAGTAGGTAAGCTGACAAATGGTGATATGGGATTTGTCCGTGTAAAAGCAGCCCGTACACTTGGCCCCAATAAGTCACGCCTGTTGGTACCATCGAGCTATTATCCTGTTAATGCTCCCAGTCTGCAAGTTGAGTTCGTCGATGAGACAGCTACTAACATAAAGGACTTTAAAGCTGATCAGCAGCCTACAGGTCATGTCTTCGACTTACAGGGCCGCAAATTGCCAGTAGACCAGGCTCGTAAAGGACTGTATATATATAAAGCTAAGAAGTATGTCATTAAATAATTAACAATTGAAGAAAAAATGGAAACAAAGAAGATGTATGAACAGCCTCAGTTAGAGGTTATCGAATTTGAAATGAAATGTAATATCCTGACAGAATCATTAGGTGGAGGTTCGGGCCAAGCCGGCGAAGGCGAAGGTGATAGTCCACTAATGCTCGACCCTGATTTGGAATATTAAAAGTTTCTCCGCACTTCCTTGTGGATTATGGGGACTCGTGATTCACTTCTGCTGTGTAAAATCACTTCGGGCCCGCATTCCCTGCGAGCCCGAAGTGATTGTTCTACAAACTAACTAAAACCAAAAACAATGAGAAAACTACTAACCAATAACTAAAACAAACTTATGAAACGAAAATCTAAATAGTTGGAACTCTTTCCTTTCTTTTGACAATGCAAAGATACGGCAAGATTCTCATCGCAGCAAGAAAACAGCTGATTTTGTTCTCGACTTGTAGCGACAGCCCCAATGTTTCGCGACAAAATGCAGATAACGTATGAATTCGTGTCGTGAAAAATAGGAAAAATGATTGCTCTATGAAATATTTTATAAATAATTTGGAAGTAATGGAATAAGTGTGTATCTTTGCCCAAACTTTAATTGATGAAGCGTATGAAAGAAAATCGGATTATTGCATCAGCCATTATCGCTGTTGGTATCTTATGTTTGGGTTGGTTCATCAAAGCTGGTATTGACAACTTTGCCAACAAGGATCGTAAGGTAACTGTTAAGGGCTTGGCAGAACGCGAGGTGCCTGCAGACAAGGTGACGTGGAGCATTAGCACAAAGGTGACAGGTAATGACCTTCCTTTGCTCTACGAAAACATCAACTTCCAGACGGATAAGATTAAAAGGTTCTTGAAACAAAACGGACTCGACGAGAAAGAAATTACGGTGAATCCTCCCACAATTAGTGACCTTGAGGCGCGTGAATGGGGTGACAACCAGAAGAATTTCCGCTATATTGTCAACACGACGATAACGGTGGCCACCAACAAAGTCGCAGAAGTGAACAAAGCTATCTTCAAGCAGGCAGAATTGTTAAAGCAAGGTGTGGCCATCGAGAACAGCAATCCGCAGTACGAGTATGCCTCGTTCCAGCAGATGAAGCCAGAGATGATGGCTGAGGCTATTAAGAATGCCCAGAAGACGGCAGAACAGTTTGCTGAGGCCAGCAAGTCGGACTTAGGCCCTATACAGACTGCAGGACAAGGACAGTTCGAAATAGAAGATCGCGATCAAAACACGCCATATATCAAGAAACTGCGTGTCGTAACAACTATTACCTATTCGCTGAAAGACTAATTATATTAATAATAAGACTAAAAACTCCGCTTTTGCAAGAGCTGATTGCAAAGGCGGAGTTTGGTTGTTGGGTTATATGTGTGGTTAGCGAACTACCTCTGTGAATTCGGGTTTGGCACCAGCCTGTTTGCCAACTGTGACGTAGATGATGGTGGTGCCTTCTTTGCCGTCGAAGCCGCGGCTCTTGACGGTGTATTTGTAGTCGGTGCTGTCGTCAGTGGTGCGCTTGCCTACAGTCTGAGGTGTGCCAAGGGGGAACTGATAGTTGGAGCAGGCAGCATCGAAGATGGCCTTGTCGGCCTCTGTGACGGGCTGCTGTGCAGAATACTCGGGTAACTTTTTAACACTACCCTTCTTATAGCCGTTCTCCTTCAGGAATCGGTCGATTTCCTTGCTGGCTGAGGCTATTCTGGCGGCACGAACACCATAGCCCTGCTTGATGGTTGCCTTGGGCAGAGCCTTCTTCAGGGCATCGCTTGACGTATTCAGTCCGCCACTACCGAAAGTGCAGAAGGGGACGATGGACTTGCCAGCGAAGTCGTTACTCTTAATGACTGTAGCCATAGGCGTGGCGTAAGTGCCACTCCAGATGGGGTAGCCGAGGAAGATGACGTCGTATTTGGAAAGATTCGACTTAATGGGTTTGTCGGCCTCGACGCTCTCGATGTCGGCACCAAGCTGTTTCTGCAACTCTTCTGCTACGGTCTTGGTTGTTCCTGTCTGTGAATAGAAAAGCACGAGCGCCTTTTGTGCATAGCATGTTGCGAAGCATGCCATCATTGCCATTGATAATAAGATTTTTTTCATAAATAGTTGATATTATTAATTTCTACTTTCTTACTACTCCAGCGTACCAAGTGCCTTCTGCATTTCTACTTGGCTGAGTTTCACCTCGATTTCAGCATCAATCTTTTGTGACTGGGCCTGTAGCCAGGCCGTTTGTGCCTCAATGACGACAGTCGACGAAATGACACCCTCTCTGAAGCCGAGGTTGGCTGTGCGTAGGTTTTCTTCAGCATGTGCAATATTTGACTGGGCCATAGCCAACTTCTTGTTCGACTCATTCACGAGGAAAGCCTTCTGGTTGACCTGCAACTCTATCATCTCGCGAGCTTCGTCCAGTTCCAGATTGGCAATGGTGGCAGCACCCTTGGCTGCACGTACCTTATAGCGTACATCGCCCCAGTTCCAGATGGGCACGTGAACCATGATGCCAATGTTCCAGAAACCAGCAAACTTCTTCTCGAAACCATTGAAATTGTTGGGGTTGCTCACGGCATAGCCACCCGTCAAGAGTACCTTTGGCAGATTGCCAGCCTTCAGCAGATTGGTGGCTTGATTGGCCAAATCGACGGTGTTCTGCAGCATTTTCAGTTCAGGACGGTTATGTGTAGCAAAGGTGACATCGGCGGTAGCCAGCTTTTCACAATCTACGATTAACTCTTCACTTTCCTCGTCGGCCAGTTTTACCTGTTCGTTGACGGGTAGTCCACAAAGTTCGCAAAGCAGCATCTTCGACAACACCAGACCATCGGTAACCTTCATGAGGGCCATCTCGGCCTCGTTCACCTTTACGCTGACGTTCAGACGGTCGCTCTTTGTAGCTACGCCCTCATTCACCATCTTCTGCACATCGTTGTCCAGCTTTTTTACCAGCTCCACATAGCTTTGCGCCAGCTTTTCCTTATGGCGCAGCGATACTACCTGCCAGTAGGCCTGGTCGATGCTGAACAGTGTACCTTGGCGTTTAGCCTCTAAGGAGTTGGCTGCCAAATCCTCGTTAATATCAGCCATCTTGTTCATGGCCACAATGGCCCCACCCATGAATACTGGCTGGGTAAACACGACTGCACCTGCAAAGATGTTTCGTGTATCAGTACGGAAAGCATCGACAATACCCATGCCCAACTGGTCGAGCGTACCTGCCATAGTCGTCAGGTCGCCAGCCAACTTGGACTGCAATGCTGTAGGTAGTATCGAGGCATACGGTCCTATGGAAGTCTGCAGATCTGTAGCGGCATTAGTGCCTAAATTGTTGAGCGCCGACTTTTGGTCGTCGTTCAGTATCGACACCTCCTTGCTGGTCCACATATAGCCGCCCAAAGCACTGACGTGGGGCAGATACTTGGTACGTGCCGCTTTGCGCAGATTGGCAGCGACATCCTGTTTGGCTTTCGAAACACTCATCTGCTTGTTGTTCCGCAGTGCCATAGCCCGACAACTATCCAGCGTCAACAGTCGCTGGGCATAAACGCCCAACGGTAAGAAAAAGAGCATGCTGAGTACTGACACTCGCATCATTCTTACTATTCTTTTTACAGTCTTGTTCGTCATAATGAATTGCAATATGCCGCAAAAATAGAAAAAATACAGCACTATCCGAACTTTTGTTGGCTAAAATAGGATTTTTTTAACTGATTTAACTAAAAAGCGACATAAATCGTAGTCAAAATAGGTCTCAATAGAGGAAAATAACATTGTTTTGTTGGTTAGTTCATTTTTTATTGCTACTTTTGCAGCCATGATACACAAAAACGACAATACCCTTACATGGATATTCTATATCATTTTGTGTGCTGGACTGACCGTTTTAGCAGGTTGCACGAACCATCATGACGCAAAGGGCGACGTGAAGGCAGCAATTGCTACGGCCAAAAAAGATTATCAGCGTGGACGTGACTACGACGAAGGTTGGCAAATGCGACTGGCCGAACACTACTATAGGAAAGCGTATGAAGGCTACAGCATCGACCCTGCACAAGACTGGTTCCACTATGGCGATGCAGGCTACCGCTGGGCATATCTGCGCTATAGTAGGGGCGACACCGAAGGGGCGCTGACTGTTGCCTCCGAACTATTACGTCAAATTGAGGAGAATAAGTCATTTCCTAAGGTGGTTGAGGCTGGCTTACTCATGCTTATGGCAGACTGCCAGGTGCAGATGAAACAAATCGACGAGGCACGCCGCAGTTGGCAAAAGGCCTATGAGGCACAGCAGCAGGCAAACAAGGACAGCCAGCAAGCAGACCTGCCATGGGTTAGTATGAGTATATCCTCCAGTCTCTTTGATATGGGCGACGTCAAGGGGGCACAGGAATGGCTGGAACGCTGCGAACAGGAGTTCACCCTCTACGAACAACAGGGTACTCCGAAGATCATAGAGGAATGGAAAGGTCATATTGCTCTTAGGCGAGCCATGTACCTACAGGCTTCAGGCCAAACGGCCGAGGCGAAAGCTATTTATGCTGCCATCCCCAGAACCCGCATTATTGAGCCGAATGGCTATAGAGAGGCAGCAGACTACCTGATGGCTGCAGGTCGCTATGATGAGGCTGCTTACTGGTATGAGCAGATTGACAGTACCTATCTGGCTACCGATGGTGCTAAAATGACTTTCGACAACATCTCTTCCCGATTCTCTCCACGCTATTCCGCATACCGCAAAGCAGGACGTAATAACGATGCCCTGATTATTGCAGACAGTATCAACTCCGCTATAGACTCGGCGCTTGTGTGGCAGAAAAAGAACGATGCCGCTGAACTTGTCGTGATCTACCAGACCCATGAAAAGGAATTGGCGCTGAACGAGGCCCAAGCTGAAACCCGTGTCCATCGCATCCTGCTCATCGCAGCCGTACTTATCATCCTGCTTATTGGTTACCTGTTCTTGCGGGCACGTATATATAATAAGGTACTGCTTGACAAGAACCGCCGATTGGTGGCAGAAATCGAACAGCGTGAGCGTGAAGAACAGCAGGTCATTGAGCAACTAAAGGCTGAACCCGAAGAGAACCTTACAACCAATCAGCAGCTCTTCCGTCGCATCTGTGACCTTATGGATGGTCCTGAGCATATCTATACCGACATGGATTTGGACCGCTACCGTCTGGCACAGATTCTTGGTACCAATGAGCACTATGTCACAGACGCCATCAGTGCCTGTTGCAATGGTAAGAGCGTCAACGGCTTCCTGAGTGAATACCGATTGAGATACGCTGCCCATCTTTTGGCAACGACAACAGATTCAGTGGCCGTCATTGCTGAAATATCCGGATTCTCACGTAGCTCCTTCTTCCGTACATTCAGTGATGCATACGGTATGTCACCCTCTGAATATCGCAAAGTTGCGGTAAGATGATAGAAAAACCGACAAATAAAAAACGCCCATTTCATCGACAAATAAATAAGCCTGACTGAACTGTCAGGCTTAATTTTTCCCATTTTGAGACTATTTTTTCCTACTGTGAGACTACTTATTTCTAATGATTACCTAATTTTGCAATCGAAATCAAACAAAATAATGCGTATGGATATAACACTTGTCTTCACTGTTGCTTTGGCCGCTGCCTTCATAGTAGTGGTGCTGGTGCTTGTAGTCATCATTATATACCAGCGTTGGCGCATAGGCGACCAGAACGTCTTCATCGAGCGCTTTATTCGTCAGAACGAGGAGCAGCGTGAGAAGATGAGAAAAGCAGGAATCTTATAATCGATAGTCATAAATACATATTAGAGGGATGATATTCAAATAATACCTATTTTATCGGTTATTCCAAGAGGATGTGCTCATTTATTGGGCACATCCTTTTTGATAATGACTTTTCTGCCGTCTATGATGTTTATTCCCTTCTGGAGCTGGTTGAGTCGCTGACCATAAAGGTTGTAGACCTCATTTCTTCTTTCTTCCTTTTGGTCTCTTACTTCATGAATGCCCGTCGCGCTGCCTAAAACTGCTACGCCGAAACGTTGGGTGAAGGTGGTCTGACCGTCAATGACGGTCACTTCGCAGTAGCCAATGCCTCCTGTTTCTGATGCTTTTACGTTCAGATTGTCACCTTCAATACTTGCATTGAAGAAATTTCCGAAAATGTCTGCCGTATAGGTCGGCGCAACGCTCTTGCCATTCTGTCCATAGAAGCCAGCGAAGTGTTGCCGGAGGTCGATGGAACCTTCAGTATTAGGCTGGAGAATGACGTAAGGATGAGCCATGAACTCTAAATAGTCTTCCAATAGTGTCCAGCCATCGCCATCAGGGTCGTCGTTCTGGTTGGCTACACTAGCATTGCTGCCCGTACATTGCTCATACCAGTCTGGCATACCGTCTTGGTCTGTGTCCCAATCAGCAGCACGCTGCTCTTCGGGATATTCCTCCCACCCCTTGCCTGCGACATGTTCAGTGATATCTTCCTCAGTGTCTATCTCGCCCTTGATTTTCGACTTGCTTCCTACATAAGTATAGGTACCGTCCAACGTTTCTCGGACGTTACGCTGATGGTGTTCATCGCGCATCGGCATGGTGGCACCGGCATAGCTGGTCACAATCTTCATGGCGTCTTGAGCCGTATGGATGGTGGCGTATGACTCGAAGAGAGCTTCTTTTACCTGGAAGTCGTAAGTGGTGGGCAGACGACCGCCCGAGCTGACCTTGTAGTTGTAGATATCGTTGTTCTTATCCAGCGCAGAGGTCTGAATGGCCTGCGAGTGGTTCTTGTTCTCGCGGATGTTGCCGTTGATGTAGGCCTGATTAACGCCGTCAACAGCAATGCCTGATTCAAAATCCTGGGTGAAGAGCACCGAATGCTTGGTGTCGGGTCCCATCTTATAATAGTTGTTGACGAAGTTCACAGCATGGCAGTTGCCGTCAGTGGTACGACTGTTCCAGTTGTAGCAGACGTTATTGAAGAGGTCAAGTCCGCCGATAGGACGGTTCTGCCCGTCCATACCGCCACCCATCGACCAGTTACGGCCTGCACAATTGACTAACAGGTTGTGGTGCCACGAGCCAATGCGTCCGTCGATGGTTGCCGCATAGCCGTGGTTGGTGCCGTCGGCATAGTTCTTATGGCCAGCAATGCCCAATGCCTCACTGATGACGCTATACTGGAACGAAATGTTCAGTGCACCACGACCTGATACCGTCTCGTCGGTACCCCAGGCTGCCGTGCAGTGGTCTACGATGGCATGGTTGGCACCAGACATGCCCATGGCATTACCTGTATTATCGCCATAGATGCCCAAGCCACGCTTGAAGCGCATGTGACGACAGATGACGTCAGAGCCGATATTGATGTTCGAGGCCTTAATGCAGATACCCTTGCCAGGCGCTGTCTGTCCGGCAATGTAGGCGTATGGCTTGGTAAAGTATGAGTTGAAGTCCAGTTCGATGGTACCACTCACGTCAAACACGATATAGCGTGGCTCGTCGATATTTACCAATCCATAGAGTAGGGAACCCGGGGTGTCCTTGTCACCGCTGAGGTTGGTCACATGATAAACCAGACCGCCACGTCCGCCAATGGCATAGCGACCATAGCCCTCAGCGCCTGGGAAAGCCAAGTGTCGAGGTTGGAAGGTCCAAACTTGTCCCTTGTGGATGTTACCCTCGCCGTCAACCTCATCAATGCGCCACCAGTACTTCTGCATCGACGACAGACCATTCTTGACATATTCAGTAGCGGTTCCTTCATATTCATAGGTAGTAGCTTCTGCCACCTCTGTGGAGTCGGTTCCTAAGACCATCCTATGACTGACAACACCTTCGGGGGCTATCCATGAGAACGAGACTATACCATTGTCTGAACCTGCGTGGAAGTCGTGGTTTTCTGGCTGTGGGTCGGTAGCAACTATCTCGGCCACATCGAACTCCAGACCATTAATCATGGCACGCGTATTGGTATAGGTCTTGCCAGCCTCTGGTACTGTGCTGTAGGTGATGACGACAGGCTGTCCTTCAGTGACGTTAAACGTGATGAACGACGTGCCCGCCTCGCCATTGCTTTGGGCTGCGGAAGTGAACTTCACACCTGTAGCCACAATATTGCCGTTTACGCTAACCTCAATATCGGGCTGCGTCTGGTTTTTGTCGGAATTGTTGTGGTAAGCCTTCAGCGAATGGATACCGGCACTCATTCCCGTGATGGTAAGGATTAGCGAAGTGGCAGCATCGGTAATCTGCGTCATGTTGCCGTTCTCCAAGTTGGTGGCTAATACCTCGTCGGCGATGACCCTCAGGCTGTTGGTCTCCACATCGGTCTTGCTCCAGTTGCTGCCTAAGGCTGAGGCGGCACCTCCAGCAGTGATGGTGATGGTCATGCCATTTTCAAATGTCTTTGTGTCACTTTCCGCACGAGGTACGGCCCATGAAATGTAGTTCACTTCAGTGTCCTTACCAGGCGCTGTCTTTCCTGGTAAGTCAAAATCAATGTTCTGTGCTATGGCGCCCATAGACGTGAGGGCAAGCACGGCTGTCATTAGTAGATTCTGTTTCATTTTTTCTGTTTGTTTTAGTGATTCTGGGTGCAAAGGTATAAAAAAAGAATGATATAATAGGTGTAATAATGTTCCAATTTAGGTGGTGGTTGAAACATTTTTCTATAACGATGCAACAAAAATCCATGGTGATATGGGGAATTTTGTGTACTTTTGCCGCATAAATAACATAATATGCGTCGATTACTACTACTCTCTGCTATTTTTCTGGTTTCTGTCCTCGTTTTTGGACAGGCCGGACATTTTATCCCCTCCGAACGTTTTTCGAGTGGGCAAATTAATGATATTTGTCAGGACAAGTATGGCTTTATTTGGATTGCTACTGAGAATGGTCTGAACAGATATGACGGTTATCGTTTTACGAGCTATTATCATCAGCCGTCCGACTCAACGACCTTGCCAAGTAGAGTCGTCACCAAATTGTATTGTGATAAGAAGGGACAGTTATGGGTAGGTACGAGAATGGGTATCACGCGTTATGACTATGCTACCGATCGTTTTGTGCGTTATTCTTTCTCGGCTAACGAAACACCTCGTGTCATTTCCATCATGGAACGAAAGAATGGCGAGTTCCTGGTGGGTACTTCGGGTAGAGGCCTGTATAAACTGCAGAAAGACTCGCTGGTGAAGATTCCTGACGGCTACACCTCAGGTGGTGGTAACTGGTATTTTAACCAGATGATGGAGGATAGTCAAGGACGATTCTGGAAGTGCGGCTACGGTGAGGAGATTACCATGAAAGATAAGGCTGGCGTTCACCAGTTCTTTGTCAGCAAGGGCATTGTAATGCTGATGACGGAGAAGGATGGCGAAATTCTGGTTATCAGTCAGCATGGCATCAGCTGTTATCATGATGGTGTCATGGTCAATGCAGATATCGACATGTCTGCTTTTGGCAGTGAGAACGTTGTGATATGCAGTGCCTATCAAGACCGTAAGGGTAATATATATATAGGTACGCGAGGCGACGGTCTTTTCCTGTTGACAAAAGGCAGCAAGAATCTGGTTCGTGTAGAATGCAGCCTGAATGGCTTAGATTTGAACACAGCGAGGATTTGGTGTGTCAAGGAAGACCGCAATGGTAATATATGGTTAGGCTGTCAGTCGAAAGGCTTGGTCATGATTCCAAGTGTCCAACCCCAGTTTACTTCATGGAGCTTTTTGTCTCAGGGGTATCGCATTGGCTCTACGGCAACCTCTATTTGTGAGGGCGATCAGGGTATGATTTGGTGTACCGTTCAGGGTAGCGGCGTTTTTGGCTTTGACCAGAACGGTAAAATTGTAGCGCATCCGGCATCGCCCCCTTCTGCAGAACATATCTATCGCGACAAGAGAGGACAGTACTGGATTGGTACTGATGAAACACTGTATTCATACGACCCGCTGACTGGACGGTATCAGCAACATGTGTCACTTGTCAGTGAGCATGTCAACGATATGACAGACACAGGTGACGGACTCCTGTATATATCTACTTTTTCTCGTGGATTCTGTATCTATAATAGGGAAACCCATTCGTTGCAAAATTATCAGGCCACACAGAATAATCCAGTGAAGGGACAGTTATGTAACAACTGGGTGACAGCCATGATGCCCGACAAGGAAGGACGTATCTGGATGGCGACCGTATCTGGCGTCTCGTGCTATGTCCCCAATAGGGAAAGTTTCCGTCCTTATGGTTGGGACAGCCTGTTGGATGGTATGATCTGTTTTTCGCTTTGTGAAACCCGACAAGGCGACATCCTTATTGGCACAGACCAAGGTCTGTTCCGTTATCACCCAGGTGATGCTAAGGCAAAGCGCTTTCCTGATGGTGATGCCTTGGCCAACAAAGTGGTGGGCTATATTGTGGAAGCCAATAATGGTGACATCTGGTGTGCCACGTCAATGGGTATCTGGCAGTACGATGTACGCAAGAAGCATTTCATTGCCCATGTCAGCGGTAATGGCTTGACAGTCAAGGAATATGTGAATAGTGTTGGTGTCCATACAAACCATGACATGGTTTATTTTGCCAATAGCGATGGCTTTACAGTCTTCAATGCTGCAAAGGTGGTTGGTGGACACAAGGATTTGCCGAATATTAATCTGACAGGATTCTTCGTTGCCGGACAACCGATTAACATACGAACAGAGTCCAACGGTCAGCAGATTACCGAAAAGCCCGTGATGGAGTCAGACTATTTTGAGGTGTCCTATCTTGAGAATAATATTTCGCTGGAGTTCTCACTGTTAGACTATAACAGTCCGCTCAACATCGTTTATGAGTATCGGATTAATGGTGCCCAGTGGCTGAAGACCCCTGAAGGCCAGAATTTCATTCAGCTGAGTCATCTGCAGCCAGGCAAATACGAAATAGAGGTGAGAGCGCTGTCATCGGGCGTGTATTCTCAAACTAAGACCATTGTGGTTGAGGTTTCGCATCCTTGGTATAATTCCAGATGGGCCTACTTGTTGTACTTGTCCATCCTTTTTGCCTTCTTAGGCTTGTTTATCTGGTTCCAGAGACGAATGGCCAATCAACAGTTGGACGAAGAGAAGATGAAGTTCCTGATCAATGCCACGCACGACATCCGTTCGCCGCTGACACTGATTATGGGTCCTTTGGCCAAACTTAAGGGCTTGGTAGCCGATGGCGAAGGCAAGATGTATATCGATACCATCGACCGCAATGCCAACAGACTGATGCTGCTGGTCAATCAGATTCTGGACGAGCGCCGTATCGACAAGAACCAAATGAAGTTGCATTGCCGTGAGACGAATATGGTGGACTTTATCAGCAGTATCTGTAAACTCTACCAATATAATGCCTCACAACGTAATATCACGTTTACTTTCGAACATGACCGCGATCACGTGATGGCATGGATAGACCGCATCAACTTCGATAAGGTGGTAAGCAATCTGTTGTCGAATGCCTTTAAATTTACCTTCGACGGAGGTGAAGTCAAGGTGGTGTTGAGTGAGACAGAAAAGAACATTACCCTGAAAGTCATCGACTCGGGTGTAGGCATCAAGGCCGAGGATGCCTCACATGTGTTCGACCGTTTCTTCCAAGGACGAAATTCCGACGATTTGGGTATGCAAGGCACGGGTATCGGTCTGAACCTGTGTAAAGCCATTACTGAGATGCACCATGGCGAGATTAGTGCCCAGAGTCGTGAGGATGGTCAGCGTGGTTCGTGCTTCACCGTTGTCCTACAGAAGGGTAACGCCCACCTGAAGCCCGAAGAAATAGTTATCGATACACCAGCCCGTGAGGTATTGTCGACAGGTGGTACAAGTCGTCAGTTCCGTCAGTTCCGCATTCTTATTGTGGACGATGACCATGAGATAGCCGACTATATCATCAATGAACTGGGTAACCGCTATAAGTTCGACCATGCCCCCAATGGCAAGGAGGGCTTGAAGATGCTGTTGATGGCTCAGGCAGGTAACGATGAAAACCAGACTACGGGCTACGACCTCGTCATCAGCGACGTGATGATGCCTGAGATGGATGGTATCACTATGCTCAAGCGCATCAAGGACAACCCGCAGATTTCGCAGTTGCCAGTCATCATGCTGACCTCGAAAGCCGAGGTAGAGCATAAGCTGGAAGGCTTGAAGTCGGGTGCCGATGCATATATCGCCAAACCGTTCAACATGGAGGAGTTGCATATTCAGATAGACAATCTGATAGACAACGTACGCCGTCTGCGTGGTAAGTTCAGTGGAGCCGTCCAACAGGAGCAACGTGTGGAGAATATTGAGGTGAAGGGCAATAACGACGCCCTGATGGAACGTATCATGCGTTCGGTAAATGCCCACATGTCAGATACTGACTATAATGTCGATATGTTGGCTGAGGATGTAGGTATCAGTCGTGCTCAGCTGCACCGTAAGATGAAGGAACTGACTGGCATATCGAGTGGTAAGTTCCTGCGTAACCTGCGCATGGAACAAGCTGCCCGTCTGTTGCGTGAGTCAAAGGTTAATGTTTCGCAGGTGGCTTATAAGGTAGGTTATTCTGACTTGGCTCATTTCTCGACAGCTTTCAAGAGTTATTTTGGCCAGTCGCCTTCAGAGTATGCAGAAACACATAAGTAAACAAGGGAAATGATTATAATTA
>Ga0265298_10003780_pt1 | contig 19764 bp, 13 predicted proteins | sample AusTroGonzalo_MG_3_FD_193486 | JGI IMG/M metagenome (GOLD analysis project Ga0265298, IMG submission 193486) | Bovine rumen microbial communities from tropical cattle in Woodstock, Queensland, Australia - Gonzalo_01 | ecosystem: Host-associated > Mammals > Digestive system > Stomach > Rumen ... | reverse complement strand
CGTTTATGCTTACGGACATGTTCGAGGGTTCGATGAAGGTCATTGGCGTTAACGTCGTCGGGCTTACGCGCCGCGGCTTCTCGCGCGAGTCGATTCAGGCGCTCAAGGAGGCCCATCGATTCCTCTACCGCGACGGCCTCAACCGCTCGCAGGCGCTTGACCGCGTGGAGCATGACGTCGAGCAGACGCCCGAGGTGCAGCGCCTTGTCGCGTTCTACCGCAAGTCGCAACGCGGCGTCGCATGATTCCATTGGCAGACTCGGTTTTGTTTTGCTATACTATTGGCGATGAACATCAACGACATTGTAAAGACGCTTGACGGCACGCTCGTTGCCGGCGGAGATTCCGACCGCACGGTCGGCACGGTCGTCGCGAACGACCTCATGAGCGACGTCCTCCTCAACGACGGGGACGACATCCTGCTTCTCACCTCGCTCGCCTCAGACCAGGCGATCAGGACCGCGAACATCGTCGGCGCGATGTGCGTCGTCGTGCACAACGCGAAGCCGCTGCCGCAGACGATGTGCCAGGTCGCCGACACGCTCGGCATCCCGCTCGTGAGCTCGCCTCTCTCCAAGTACGAGAGCTGCGTGCGCATCCACGCCTTCCTCAAGGCCGAAGCCGGGGCATGATGGAGTACAAGCCGACGATCCTGAGCGGCGGCGAAAGCCGCAGCGACGACCAGATCATGGCCGCGCACGAGCGCAAGCACGTTCGCCGCGTCTCGGGGCCTGGGCTCCCCGGCTCCGACGGGCAGGGCGAGCCGCTCGTCATAATGGAGCTTTTGCAGCGCCTGCGCGTCAAGGACGTGATGCGCGACCACGACATAATCTCCGTCGTCCGCACCGACACGATGCATTTCGCGCAGAACCTGATGAAGCGCAACCACATCTCGGGCGTGCCGGTCGTCGAGGGGAAGCGTCTCTTCGGCATCGTCTCTATCAACGACATCATCATGGCGCTTGAAGGCGGCTGGATCAGCGACCCATGCCAGAAGCACATGGCGACGAACCTCGTCGTTCTCGAGGAAGACATGCCTCTCGCCTTTGCGCTCAAGTATTTCGAGAACTACATTTTCGGGCGTTTCCCGGTGCTCAACAAGGAGCGTGACCTCGTTGGCATCGTCTCGCAGCGCGATGTCACGCGCGTCATGATGCGCGAGCTCACAAAGGAGCTGACGCGGCTTGAGGGCGGGGCAGGACATGCCGCCCCTGAAGGTGCGACGACCGAGAAGTCGGAAGGGGCGCTTCCCTACTACTCGATGCGCCAGTTTGTCGTCGTCCGCAACGACCTCCAGAACGCCGGCAAGGCCGCGAACGAGATAAAGAAGATGCTGGGCGATGCGGGCGTCGAGAAGAAGATCATAAGGCGCGTCGCAGTTGCCGCCTACGAACTTGAGATAAACATCTGCATCCACTCCCTTGGCGGCTCGATAACTTTCATTCTCGACGGCCACAAGGCGACGGTAATTGCGAAGGACAAGGGCCCTGGCATAAAGGACGTCGAATGGGCTCTTCGCGACGGCACGTCCACTGCGAACGACTGGATTCGCTCGATGGGCTTCGGCGCGGGGATGGGGCTTTCCAACTCCAAGCGCGTCGCTGATTTCTTCGACATCAAGTCGACCGTTCCGACAGGAACGACCGTCCTCTGCGAATTCAATCTCCCCGAGAAGAAGTAGCGCTCAGCCGCCGATGCGGCGGAGGCGAAGCTGGCCGCAGGCGGCGTCGGCGTCTTTGCCGCGCGAGCGGCGGAGCATCGTCTGCACGTGGTTCTTCATCAGGACGTCGAGGAACATCAGCATCGTCCTCTCGTCGGGCGTCTTGAAGTCGGGGCGGTGCGAGACGGGTGAAAGGGGGATGAGGTTCACTTTCGCCATCGGAACGCGCTTCACCTGCCGCGCAAGCTCCTCGGCGCATTCGCGCGAGTCGTTCACGCCCTTGATTACCGTGTACTCGAAGGTGATGATTCTCTTCGTCGCCTTTGTGTAGGCGGCACAAGCGGCGAGTAGTTCGTCGATCGGCCACTTCTTGTTGACTGGCATCAGTTCGTTGCGTAGCGCGTCGTTCGGCGCGTGGAGCGAGACGGAAAGCTCGAACTGTATTCCCTCGGCGGCGAGCTTTGCAAAGCCGGGGACTACGCCGCAGGTGGAGAGCGTTATGTGGCGCGCGCCGAGGTTCGGGCCGCGCCCCGCGTTAATGAGCTTGAGGGCCCGCATCGTCTCGTCGTAGTTTGCGAACGGCTCGCCCATGCCCATTACTACGATGTTCGTGATCTCGCCGAGCGCGCGTCCCGCCATGTATTCCGCGACAATCTCGTCGGCGGTGAGCGAGCGGACTACGCCGCGCGCGCCAGACGCGCAGAACGCGCAGCCCATGCCGCAGCCGACCTGCGTCGAAATGCACTGCGTGAAGCGGCCTGTCGCCGGGATAAGCACCGTCTCCACGGACTCTCCGTCCTCGAGGCCGATGAGCAGCTTCTGCGTGCCGTCGGAAGACTTCGAGACCTCAAGCGTCTTCGTCTTCGTTATCGGAAACTCGGTCTTCAGCTGTTCGCGGAAATCCTTTGGAAGCGTCGTCGCCTGATCCCAGTCGGTGATGTAGTCGCGGTAGAGCGCCTGGAGTATCTGGTCGGCGCGGAATGCGCGCATGCCCCGCTCCTTCAGGATCGGCTTCCATTCGTCAGGCAATATGCTCCACGCCTTTTTCATCGCCGCATATTATACCAATTTTCCTTCGATGGCTGTTGTAGGCAACTTGTAGATATCCGTTAGACACCTGTAGACATCAACAGCGATTCGGCTGCATGCCCATTTGCTATAATTGCCCGCATGAACGATATGAAGACGCCACCGAACAATATCGACGCCGAGCGAGCAGTGCTCGGGTCGATATTGCTTGATACGACGGGGCGCGACGAGCGCGTTATGGATGTCTGCCAGTCGGCGGGCGTCGTTCCCGAGACTTTCTTTGACCCGCGCAACAGAGCGATATACGGGGAGATGATGGCAATGGCGCGTGCATCGAGGCCGCTCGACGCGCTGACGCTAACCGAGGAGCTTTCGAGCTCTGGGCGTCTTGAGGCCGTTGGCGGTGCTGCGTACATCCAGTCGCTTATCGACCAGACGCCGACGACCGCCCACGCCGAATACTACATCGGCATAATCATCGCAAAGCAGCTGAGGCGCACGATGATCGACCGCGCGACGGCGACGATCGAGAAGTGCTACGACGAAAGCGAGTATCCCGACGCACAGGCCGTCCTCGGCGACGCCGAGAAGTCGTTTATCGAAATAGGGCTAAGGCGCGATTCGACGATGCCCTGGGCGTCTGCCATCGACGAGAGCTATCGGCATATCGACGCGATGTTCGACTCGAACGGAAGGACGCTTGACGGCCTATCAACGGGCTTGACGCACCTTGACGAGAAGCTTCAGGGGCTCAAGAAATCCGAAATGATAGTCATTGCCGCGCGTCCGTCGGTCGGCAAGACGTCGCTTGCGATGAATATCGCCGAGAGCTGTGCCCTCGGGATGGACATGAACAACGTTCCCGTAAGGTCCGACGACGGCAAGCGCCACCCCGTGATGATCTTCTCGCTTGAAATGCCGATTGAGGCGCTGACGAGGAGAATGATCGCTGGACGCGCGCACGTCAACATGTGGCGGCTAAACCGCGGCCTCTGCGCGAAGAACGAGAAGCAGATGCTTATCTCGAATCTTTCGATTGCCGCCGAGGAACTGAAGGGCGCTCCGATCTACGTGGACGACACTGCCGCGCTCGACGTTATGGATCTGCGCGCCCGCGCGAGGCGAGCGAAGAAGCAGCACAACATAGAGCTAATCGTCATAGACTACTTGCAGCTCTGCACGTGCCGCGAGGCCGCGCGCATGGGAAGTCGCCAGATAGAAGTCTCGATGATCTCCCAGCAGATCAAGGCGATGGCGAAGGAGCTAAAGATACCGGTAATCGTCCTTTCCCAGCTTTCCCGCGCGAACGAGCAGCGCAACGACAAGGAGGAGAGGCCGAAGCTTTCGGATTTGCGCGACTCCGGCGCGATCGAGCAGGACGCCGACGTCGTGTTTCTCCTTCGCCGTCCGTCGCGCACTGCGACATCGAAGGAAGCAAACGACGAACAGCTCGCGATAATCGACGTTGCGAAGAACCGCAACGGCGAGACCGGGGAGGTGAAGGTCAACTTCTATCGCGAGTTCACGCGTTTTGGCGATCGCGAGATAGAGCGCACCGGCACCGACAACTTCAGCACCTCCGAGCCGCCGCCCGAGCAGGGCGAGTTCGCCCCCGACCCCACGATGTAGTTGTGCTGCGGCGGCGCGGACGCGGTGGGGCGAGTTTCGGCTTAGGGCTGAAAATCGCCGCGCCGCCCGATGGCTCGCGGGGCTCTCGTTCGGCTCCAGGGTCGCGACGGCTATCGCACATCAGACAATGAACCGAGTTTAGCCTGCCGTGCCTCGGCGTCTATCACTGGCTGCGTACGCAAGTCATTCTTACGCCTGCGACCTTCCGCCTACCTCACCCGCGACCATCGGCTCGGCTTGGCGATAGCGGCTTCGCCAAGTTGTTGATTTCGGCGTGGCAGTTTCGCTATAATATGTCACACAGCCGTTGGAAATGAGGATAGTGACGGGAAACAACGAAATGGGCGATAAAAATAGCAACGTCAAAGGGGTGCCTTACCATGTGGTCCGTGTGATCATTATGGGGATTTTGTTCATGGCAACAGCTTTTTGTGTCATGATGGCGGCGGTGGCGTGGCAGAAGGGCTGGTCTGTCCGCGAAACAGTGGAACTTGGCGCTGGCGTGATTGCAGCAAAGGCGGTGCGGCACTCAATCGCGGACAGGACTGCGGCGATTATCGCGAAGAAGCCGCAATTGAGAAGCGTGGCGAAAAGCGCGGGCGGAAAGTTGCGGATACTCGTATTCAAGAACGAACGATCTGTCGAGGTCCACGCCCCTGGATGGAAAGCCCCGCGCATCTATCCGATGACGGCCTTCAGCGGGACGCTCGGCCCGAAGTTGCGAGAGGGCGACGGACAGATCCCGGAGGGCATCTATGGGATTGGATACTTGAACCCGAATTCAAGCTACTATCTTTCGCTCAAGGTGACATATCCAAACGCATCGGACAGGGCGCGTGCGAAAGCGGACGGGCGCACGAATCTCGGCGGGGACATAATGATTCACGGCAAGGCGGCTACAATCGGGTGCGTACCTGTCGGCGACGATGCGATTGAAGACATCTTCTATCTCGCGTCGGAAGTGGGGATAAAAAACATCTCGGTAATCATCGCGCCATACGACATGCGAAAAGGTCGCAAGCCGGAACTGGAACACTCGCCACTCAAGTGGTATTCCGATCTTTGCCGCGAAATCGACATTGCTCTGTGCGGAGCAGCAAGACTTTATGGGCGCTTCCTGGAGCATCCGTCAGACGATGCGCTGATGGATGTCGTAATGGCCGTGGAGAATGGCAATTGGGACGCCAAGATGGTGCGGTACATGAAATTGGAATTAGACAGACCCGCTCCGCGACATCTACACACGACAGCTGGCGACGGAGTGGATATTGACAGCCATTCCCTAGCCGTGTTCCTTGCCGGTGAAATGCTTGGATTCACTCCGCCCGTATCCTCTGAGGTTGCATGGACTGCTATATTGTGTCGTTCCATGTCAGATGAAAGTGAGACGCATCGCGACTATCAATCTCCATATCGCGTTCATATATTTCCTGTGACACCAACTGGAAAAACTCTGGCGAAGAAGAAGCTGGCTTCATATACGGCAAATGGCGATTAAGGATATAGTCGTGCCCCCGCAAAGTCATTGTAAAAGTCATATTTGCGCGGCAGGGTCACTGCCGACACGATTTTTGATATAATACTCTTTCAATGAAGTGTGAATTGTGCCATCAGAAGGACGCGGAGACTGCGATCCAGTTGGAAAAGGACGGCGAAGAGCAGGAGCTCTACGTCTGCCGCGAGTGCGCTAACCGCGAGAGGGTGCGCCGGCAGAAGAAGAGCCAGCGCACGCGCAAGGGCGCGGACGGATTGCCGCCCGGTGTGTCCATTTCCGTTTCGGGCGTGTCGTCTGGCGATGAACCGCCGCCGCCAATTGTTGCCGCTATCATGAATGCCATGAGCGGGCTCGTCGAAGGTCTTGAGCAGGCGGCAGAAGAGGTCAGCAAGTCGAAGAAGGCGCCGGAACTCGTCGATTTCCCATGCGAACGCGCCGAGGCGACTTACCGCATAGGCGACCGTCTGCATCTCGAGGGATTGCATCTCATTGGCGAACTCGAGCCAGTGCATCGCGCGATGCGGGCGCTCAAGCTCCAGCTTACTGGCGTAGACGCTGACGGTGTTCGCGATGCAGGACATGTGTACCGGCTTCGCTACTCTGGCTCTGCCGAGCTTGCAAAGCGCGTCGCAGAAGACATTCTTCGCGAAGAGCGCAACGCGCGCGTCCGGCTTTTCGAGGAAATGCCCCGCGTGTTCGGCGACTCTCTCTGCCGTGCGCTTGCCATCCTCAAGAACTGCCGGCTCTTGAGCCCCGGCGAACTTTTCGACCTGCTGTCGCCGCTTCGGCTTGCCGCGATAGAGAAGATGCTCGACGGAATAGAGCTTAAGGATATAGAGTCGATGCTCGCCTCGATCGACCTCTCGTCTAAGGAGGACGGCGAGACGCAGCAGGAACGCGACCGACAGGACGCGGAGCGCGCCGACGAGATGAACAAGCGCTTTGAGGACGTCGTCCTAAACGAGCGCGCCGAGGAGAAGTTCCTGTGAGCATGATGTTTACGAAGAACGCGATAGACGCGCTGAACGCCGCGGCAAGCTGCGCGCGACAGCTCGGACACGACCATATCGGCGCGGAGCACATCTTGCTTTCTATTCTCGCCATTCCGAAATGCCAGGCGTGTCTCCGTCTTGAACGACTTGGGCTTGCGCTTTCCGACCTCACGGAGTCGATGAAGAACATGATCTCGGGCTCTTCTGAGCCGGTCATGCAGCGCGGACAGCTTCCGATTTCGGCGCGGACGAAGAAGGTGCTCGACATCGCGGGGCTCGAGGCGGGCGGTCCGGGCAAGCCGGTCAGCACCGTTCATCTCGTCACCGCGATGATGCGCGAGGGCGAGAACGCTGCCGCGCAGCTTCTTTTCAATGCAGGCGTCACCGTAGAGAAGTTTCTTGCCGCCGGTACGCAGGGCGGCAACGGAGACGGAAAGAAAGGCGATGCGCCCGGGCAGAGCGACGCAGGTGAAGCACCGTCGCAGCAGGGCGAGAACGGCAAGCAGCAGAAGACGCCGACGATAAACACTTTCGGGCGCGACCTCACCGATCTTGCGCGGCAGGGGAAGCTCGATCCCGTGATTGGGCGCGAGAAGGAGCTTAAGCGCATAATCCAGATACTTTCGCGCAGGACGAAGAACAACGCCGTCCTCATAGGCGAGGCGGGCGTAGGAAAGACGGCCGTTGTCGAAGGGCTTGCACAGGCGATTCACCGTGGCGAAGTTCCAGAGAAGATGCAGTCGAAGCGCGTCGTTGCGATAGACATGGCGCGAATGGTTGCGGGAACGCAGTACCGCGGACAGTTCGAGGAGCGCCTTAAAAAACTCATCGACGAGACGAAGCGCGCCGGGAATGTCGTCCTCTTCCTCGACGAGATCCACACGATGGTGGGTGCTGGCGGCGCGGAAGGCGCGATGGATGCGGCCAACATCCTCAAGCCCGCGCTTGCGAGAGGCGAGCTTCAGTGCGTCGGTGCGACTACGCTCAAGGAATATCACAAGTCGATAGAGAAGGACGCAGCGCTTGAACGCCGCTTCCAGTCGGTGCAAGTCGACGAGCCGACTGTCGCCGACACGATACAGATTCTGAAGGGCATCGCCCCGAAATACGAAGAGCACCACTCCGTCAAGTTCGGCGATGCCGCTCTTCGCGCCGCAGTCGAGCTGACGGCACGCTATCTCCCCGCGAGGCAGCTTCCCGACAAGGCGATTGACGCGATGGACGAGACGGGCGCGCGTCTTAGGATGGGCGCGTCTGCGAGGCCCAAGTCGCTCACTTCTCGCCAGGAGGCGATTGACGCGCTAAAGGGCAAGAAGGACGCGGCTGTGAAGGCGGGCGACTTTGATTCGGCGGCGCGATACCGTGAGTCGATAAAGCTTGCGTCCGCCGAGTTTCAGGAAGCGCTCAAGAAGTGGAAGGAGACTCACGCCGAGGAGATCATCGAGGCGACAGAAGAGGATGTCGCTGAAACCGTCTCGTCGATGAGCGGCGTTCCTGTCGAGAAGATGAACGCTACGACTGCGGAGAAGCTTCTTGGCATGGAGAAGGCGCTTGGCGAAGTCGTCGTCGGGCAGACGCCGGCAATCAAGGCGATTGCGCGTGCGCTTCGACGTAGCCGCGCGCTTATGGCCGATCCCAAGCGTCCGATCGGCTCGTTCCTCTTCCTCGGGCCCACTGGCGTCGGCAAGACGCATCTTGCGAAGATGCTCGCAGAGAAAGTGTACGGCGACGAAAAGGCGCTTATCACGCTCGACATGTCGGAGTTCCAGGAGAAGTATTCCTCTTCGCGTCTCGTCGGCGCGCCGCCGGGATATGTCGGCTATGACGAGGGTGGACAGCTTACCGAGAAGGTGCGCCGCCGTCCGTATTCCGTCGTCCTCTTCGACGAATTCGAGAAGGCGAATTCCGACGTGATGAACATGCTGTTGCAGATTCTCGACGACGGGCGTCTCACCGACGGCCAGGGGCGCGTAATCGACTTCCGCAACACGATAATCATCTGTACCGCGAACCTCGGTTTCGACTTTGCGCGCGAGGGCCATACACTTGGCTTTGCGACCGAAACAGCCGAGACGAGCTTCGATCTCCTCAAGGAGAAGCTTCTCTCCGAAGCGAAGCGCACTTTCCGCCCCGAACTCTTGAACCGCTTTGACGAAACTGTCGTCTTCCGCAAGCTCGAGAAGGGCGACATGGAGTCGATACTGAAGCTCGAGCTTGCGAAGCTCCAGTCGCGGCTCAAGGATTCGCACATCGCGCTTTCGCTCGACAAGAAGGCGACGGCGTTTCTCGTCGAGAAGGGCTACGATTCCGCGCTTGGCGCGCGGCCGCTCCGCCGCGTCGTTCAGGATTTTGTCGAAGATCCGCTTGCAGACCTCGTCCTCGCCGGCAAGTCAAAGCCGCGCATGCGCGGCAAGCTCGCCAAGGACGGCAAGTCTATCAAGTTCTGATCGCCGACTATTCAGTCTTGCTTGCCGTTGTAGCGTCGCCTGTACATCTTTGCGGCGACATCTCGCGAGGCCTCTACTAGCTCTGGATACGGCATGTCCGCCACGTTGAGGAACCCGATCTGGTAGTTTTCGCCGTCTGGGCGGCCCGTGAGCGCCTGGTCCTGCCACTGGAACCAGTGCGTTCCGACGAAACGCGGATGGTCGAGACAGGCGTTTACGAAGTTGCGGTAGCACTGTGCGCGTTCGTTCTGGTCTTGCGTCGCGACGAGCCCGGTGTGGAACATGCCGCGGTCAAGCGCGCCGAAGTGGAACTCGCCGTTGATCATCGGCTTGTCCTCCGCGCCTGAAGGTAGGTCCTTGGCGGGCTTGCGGTTGTAGATGTTCACGCTTACGACGTCGCAGTGCTTCGCGGCCGCGCGAAAGACCGCATCCGAACCCCACGCAATGCGGCAGCCGAGATAGAGGTGGTTCGGCAACTCTTCGCGCAACACGCGTCGGACGGTGCTGAAGTATTTCTCCGCCACGTCCTTCATCCGCTCCTCGCCGTTCCACGAAAGTTCGTTGTCGACGAATACGCCGATGCACCACGGGTCGTCGCGCATCTTCTTCGCGCTGGCCTTGGCACGCTCGCGCAGCGTCTTCTCGAACTCCGGATTGAACGGATCGGGAAGGGCGCCCCACCAGCCCTTTGAGTCCTTCAGGCGCGGCGTGCCATGCGTGCCGAGGCAGAGCGTGTAGGGAGTGCGATCGAGCGAGTAGATCTCGGACCAGCTCCAGTTCGCGATTGTGTTGAGCCCCCAGGCGCGGAGGCGGCGATGGGCGCGGTCGATGTATTCGGCTTTCCATTCCTCGCCGTACTTGCGGCGGAGATTGGCGTTCGCAAAGCTGAACGTGTCGTAGGGAAGATGTTCCTTTTCCTTGTAGAAGCCGTGCGCGGCAGACCACGAGTTGCGTCCCCAGAAGCAGCCGAATACGGGGTCGTCCTTCGCGGGCAGCCAAGAGAAGTAGTTCTCGCGGAAGCCGATGCCCGTAGTGCCGTTTCCGATGCCGACGCAGTCGACGCCATGCGAAAAGAAGAGCCGGCCGTCGGGATCGACGAGCCACCACTTGCCGTTCACTTTCTCCGTTCTGAAAAAGCCAGTCGCCTTGAGCTGCGGGCCGCCCGCCCAGCCGCCGAAGCGATCTGGCTCCGGGATGGGCGTTGCGCCGTTCTTGGCAAGCCAGGCGTCCTCATCGGTCTTCGTGCGCGTGAGCTCCACCTCGTCGTGCACCTTTCCCGGCCAGTCGTCGTGCATGAACTGCCCGAAGCGGTCCACGAACGGAAGAAACGACTTCGCAGGCAGGATCTTCTGGTTTGCCGTGCCGACGCCGTCGGCTGTGACGCTGAGCACGCAGAAGCCCCCCGTCGTTCCGTCCTTGCAGAGAAAGATATGGAACGACGTGGCGTGATGGATGTCGAAGCCGCCGCCTGAGCTACCATGCGCCGAGGGGCATCCGTTCATGCCCACGAGCTTCAAGGGGGCATCAAGTGCCCAAGGCATGACATGTATGCCGGCAATGATAGTGCCGGTTGCGTGCGGCTTTAGTTCGACGGACCCGCCGGGTCCCTGCCCCTGTACGTTGCGTCCCTTTACGCTGAGATGCACGGTGCGCGTCTCGTGCGTCGTATTGCTTACCGTCACGACGAAGCGCCCGAAGCGCGAGAGATCTGCTTCTCCCTTGACGAAGTCCATGCGGACGCCAGGCCAGCTTGCCTCGGTTCCGGTCGTTACTGCGACGGAACCGTCTTCGAGCATGACAATCGAAGAGTCGCGCTGTGCGCGCATCACGGTATCGGGGCCGGGCCAGAGTGTTTCGGCGGTGGCCGCAGTCACGGCGACCATAAAGATAACGGACATGCAGATTTTCATGCCGGTATTATGCAGAATCCTCCTGTATTTGTCAATACTGCGGTCAACAAGCCCCTTGCGCGACGGCGGCTAATTTTTCGCCCAAAGCCGAAGCGGATTATGATATACTATATATTTCAATGAGCGCAATGGATACAGCAGTGGCGAAAGCGGCGGTTTTGACCGAAGCTTTGCCGTATATTCGTGATTTTCACGGCTCTGTCGTGCTTGTGAAGCTCGGCGGCTCCGTGATGGAGTCAGAGGCGAATCTCGATTCGCTTATGGACGACATTGCGTTCATGCGCGTCGTGGGCATGAAGGTCGTCATCGTCCATGGCGGCGGCAAGGCGATTTCCAAGGCGTTAAAGGAGTCGGGCCACGAGCCGAAGTTCGTGGATGGCCTGAGGGTTACCGACGAAGCGACGATGGAGATCGTCCGTCGCACCCTCAACAACGTCGTCAATCCCGACCTCGTGCGCCGGCTTCAGACGCGCGGTGCGAACGCGCGGCCGATTCACGGCAACTGGGTTTTTGCAGCGCGCAAGATAGAGAATCCCGACCGCGGTTATGTCGGCGAGGTCGTCTCTGCGGACACGCGCGCCGCGGTTGAGATGCTCGACGCGGGAATCATTCCCGTGGTTACGCCGCTTGGCACTGGCGTCGAAGACAACCATCTTTACAACATCAACGCCGACTTCGCCGCCGCCGCGCTTGCAAAGGCGCTGAAGGTCCGCAAGTTTGCGCTCGTCTCGGACGTGCCCGGCATACTGAAGGACCCGACCGATCCGTCGACTCTCTTCTCCACCTTGCATCTCGCGGACCTCGCGACGCTCAGGGAGGAAGGGGTGATTTCGGGCGGCATGCTCCCGAAGGTCGAGAGCTGCGCGGACGCGATTAAGTCGGGCGTAAAGAAAGTGCACCTCGTCGACGGACGCATGGCGCATTCGCTGCTTTTGGAAATATTCACGCGTGAAGGCGTGGGAACGGAGATAACGGAATGAGCAACAAGACACAGGAAATCCTCGACATCTACAAGGCGTCTCTGATGCCGACATACTCGCCTTCGGTCGTTCTCGCGAGCGGCAAGGGCGTTACCGTCAGGGATGTGGACAATCGTCCTTTCTACGACTTCACGAGCGGTATTGGCGTCCAGTCGGTCGGCTATTCCAACCCCAAGGTCGTTAAGGCGATTCAGGAACAGGCTGCCGTGATGACGCACTGTTCCAACCTCTTCGCGAACGAGCCGGCGACGCGTCTTGCGGCGAAGCTCGTTGAGCTTTCTGGGCTTGGCGGCAAGGTGTTCTTCTGCAACTCGGGCGCTGAGGCGAACGAGGCGGCGATCAAGCTCGCCCGCAAGTGGGGTTCCGCCAACGGCGGCCGCTACGAGGTCGTCACGTTCAGGCAGGGCTTCCACGGCCGCACGCTCGCGACTGTCGCCGCGACTGCGCAGGCGTGGTGCCAGGAGGGCTTCGACCCGCTGCCCGTCGGCTTCGCGTACGCCGACTACAACGACATCGAGTCGGTCAAGGCCGCGATAAACGACAAGACCGTCGCTGTCATGCTCGAGGCCGTCCAGGGCGAGGGCGGCGTCACGCCCGCGACTGAGGAATTCATCAAGGGCGTCCGCGCTCTCTGCGACGAGAAGAACCTTATCATGATTGTCGACGAAGTGCAGGCCGGCATGGGCCGCACGGGGACTTGGTTTGCGTGGCAGGGCTATGATGTCAAGCCCGATCTTTTCACTTGCGCTAAGGCGCTTGCCGGCGGCCTCCCGATGGGCGCGCTCGTCTCGAACGCAAAGTTCGCGGACGTCCTTGCTGCGCCGAGCCACGCGTCCACTTTCGGTGGCAATCCCGTTGCGGCCGCGGCTGCGCTCGCCGTTATCGACGTGATCGAGAGCGAGGGTCTTCTCGCGAAGGCAACCGAAATGGGGACGCTTCTCCGCGAGGCGCTGCAGGGCTTTGTCGACAAGTACGACAAGATTCTCGAGGTGCGCGGCAAGGGGCTTCTGCTCGGCCTCGTCGTCGACGCCGACGCGAAGGAAGTTGTCGAGGCATTGCAGGCGCAGGGCATTCTCGCCCTTACCGCCGGCCCCCACGTCGTCAGGTTCCTCCCGCCGCTCGTCCTCAAGGAGGCCGATCTCGAAGAGGCGGTGGACATGATTTCCGACGCTCTCGACTGCACGTTCGGCGAGTGACGCGGATTAGCGTTGCCTGTGTTGAGCTGGTTTGCCTGAGGTAGGTTCGGCGGCTCTTGCGGGGTTGTGTCTTTTGGCACACCCCTGCTAGGGCATCCGCTTCGCGGACTCGCTTCGCTCGGGGGATATTCTCGCGCCCATATACCGCTTCGCGGAATAATGCCAAGGCGCACCCCTGTAGCCACCGCCTTCGGCGGCTCACTTCGTTCGGGGGATACCGCTTCGGATTCCGTCTACCATGCACGTGTCGCAGTTCATACCGCACATACGGTCGACTGCATCAGATGCCAAAAAACACACCCCGCTCGCGCCGCAAATCACAACGCCGCCGAAATACCCCACCGCGTCCGCGCCAAAACTCTACCCGACGCTTCGCTGACTCTATGCGACTCTATCTGCTTCGAACCTAATTGACTCTAATTGTCCTTAATTCGACCTTGCCACCTTGCCGCATGGATTCCGCCATCTATCCGCAGTGGACCGTCGCCCTGCCCAGCTTCGTCGCTCAGTAGGTCTCAGAACTCCCTCCATTAGGTCTCAAAATTCCCCTTGGTAGGTCTCAGAATTCCCTCGATTGGGTCTCAAAATTCCCTCTCTTAGGTCTCAAAAATCCCCTCGGTAGGGGTGCGTCATCACCACACTTCCTGTGGACGCTTTACATTGTGATGCCTCTCCAGTTTTTGCCGCGGTTTTTGCGTGTTTTAAGCGTCATTTTCCCGCCGAAAAAAATTTTTTACGATTTAAGGTTAGATTTAAGATTCGTTTGCTATAATGGTTGTGAACTCGGCGAGATGGACTAAACGCGCTAAAGGGTTTAGCCGTGTTAACATAAGGATTCGGTGATGGCGGACTGGTTATATATCGGATACTGCACTGTAATGGCGATGTTCGCCGTTGCGGCTGCATACGCTGCCGGTTTTGGCCTCCGCGCACTTCGCCGGTTGCCGCGTTCGCTTCTGCTGGGGTTTGCCGCGGCCGCGATCGTCGCAACCCTTACCGCGCAGAAGACGAACAATGTGCCGCCGAATATGAATCAGCCCCAGATGCAACCTGGGGGAGGTTCTTTTCAGACAGGATTTACAGGATTGACAGGATTGCCGTTACCCGTTACCCATTCCCCGTTCCCCGATGACATTATGCGCGGGTGGCGAGTGGGGAGCGTCACGACTAACGCGGCGGTTTCGTATGTGATGCCGACGAATGCAACGCTTGTCGGGAACTGGCACATCCACGGCGCGAGCTCGTCCTTTGGCAACAACAGGATTGATTTTGGCAATTGGGCGTTCCCTCTCGGCACGAATGATGAGGCGTTTTCGTCATTCTGGTATTTTATCGATGGTCGCATCCGCCCGGCTCCGCACGATGTCGTGCACGAAATCTCCGCCGTCGGCGTTCCAATGTCTGCCGTTCCAGGCGAAAGCCGGTTGTGGCGGCTTGACGACGACGGTGCCCGCATCCTCACATGGGAAAACTTCTTCCTCGGCGGCGACACGAACAGCCCCATCAACGCGCAGATCGTCCTTTCTCCCAATGGAGATTTTCTGACGCGCTCCAACGATGTTGAGACTATCTGCCGCCGCATCAATCCCGACGATTGGGATGATGATGGAATCCATAACGAGCGAGACGCGAACCCGGCAAGCTACGACGGAGATTTCTTTGGCGTGGCAAATGCCTTGCCGCCAAATGCGAATCCCGACGCCTACTACTGGCTTGATCTTTCGGTAATAGGGGCTCTCGGCGTCGCGACGATTCGCGTCACTTGTGATGGCCAAAGCGACCTTGGCGACCACTTGATAATCGCCCGCACGAATGATGTCTGCCATATTCCGCTTCTCGCTGGCGCGACATACGCAGTCGATAGTAACTTGCCGTTCGACTATTCAGCCGTGTCGAGCGAATACGCGGAGATCGTGACAAACGACGAGAACCACTTGACCGTTTCCCTGCCGTTGGAACTTTCGTTGGTGCGAATACAGACGAGAAGCGCTGGAACGGCGATTAACTATGGCGCGGCATCTTCGCCGATTAATGTGTACCCCTCAATTATCGCCTGTCTCGGAGGATGTTGCTCGCGGGAGGTTGTTGACGGAACCTTGCAGTGGTCGTGCTCCTTGACATGTACTTGCGGAGGAGGGAGCCATGGCTTTGAAACGACTGCGCTGTGGGAAGGGTATTCCAAGTTGTTTATTGGTTATGCCTCGTGCGGGTGTGGGGAAGATGCGCCAGACCCAGTGCCAACACCCTCGTCCGGTCCGTATGTGGCGTCTGTCTCGGCCAACTTCAGCAAAGATGCGGTCATATTCGAGGATGCATACGAGAATATGCCGGGTGAATGGGCCCCTCGAAGGTCGACGGCGACTATGCTGACTATCAGTGCCAATGGCGGAACTAACGGCGCCGTGCTGTCTGTGTCTGCGACGAACCTTGGCAAGCTCCAGAAGAACTCGGGGCCTGCCTTCCCCGCCCAGTCGGTGTCAGTCCCCGCAATGCAGTCTATAATGTATGCAATGAACTATGTGGGCCTGTCGGCGAGTGGAACTGCCGACGACATTGAGGTTGTCGCGACGCTGACGGAGAACGGCACTGGTGCAATCTCGACGAGTGCTTCTACAACGACTGCTGTGAGAGTCGAACTGGAAGCTCGTCATGCTGCACCGGCGAATACAAATCTTCATCGACATGTGTTTGGCCTCCTTGAGGACTTCTATTATCGGCAATATCCTTCTGAAGCTCCAGCATTATGGCGTTTTTATGAGGATGAGGATGAGTTGATTCCGTTTTCGCCAGGATATATGATATTGCATGCTATGACAAACGAGACGTCCGGCGGACATTGCGAATTTCATGTTTCATGCGGAAGTACTGCATATACTAATGACTTTCTAATGGTTCTTCCATGCATAAACGCCAGTAATCCGAGGTGTAATGAGAATCTAAATGTGGTAGTAGGTGAAGCTGGGTGGCTGTTGCTTCATCTAGATCTTCATGTAGGTCCGTCCTATGTTTCCTTTCAAGGAATTGATTTCATGGAGATCCCCGACGAAAGCGGGAATTGTCCACATGGAGGTTATTATAATGATGTGACAAAGGGTGGATATCTTTCGCATTGCGCAGCGGCTGGAGCAGGAGAGTGGAACCGCGTTGATGCGAGTGGTTTTTGGTGTTATGACAAGGCAGGACATGCTGGCAGATATGAGCAGCCATGGTTGGACGGTTGGAAGGAGTGGCCTATTCCAATTGGCTGGGGATCGAATCGGATACTGCTGGGGCAGTTTGATGTCCCGCCAACAACGCAAAAGTTCAGCTTGACGTCCAATGGAGTCTTCTCGATTCGAAAGTTTGGCTTTGAGGCAAACAGAGGCATTTTGGATGTTCTTCCGACAATAAGGAGGGCGGTGGAATGAAGGGAAAATTGTTAGCAACTATTGGAATGGCTACTGCGGTCTTCGGCATCTTGGCTGGCGCTGTGTTTTATTTGTCGCATGATCTATCAGTCTTGTATGAATGTCAGGTTGATTTTCTTTATGAGTTTGACAGGCCATTCAGTGATGTTTCTGGACGAGGGACCCTAAAAGCGAGTGAACATAATCGCAATGCCAGATATGAGCAGATTGTAGATAGTTTTAGGCGTGGAATGCGTTTGCTTTCATCAAAAGACGGGATATCCATGTGCCAACGCGATTCCGCCCTTAAGGGTGAATCCGAGTTGCGTGTCAGAAATGTCCTCTCGTCTGTTCGACTTGATGTCATTGGAATGTCAAGTACGAATTTCGTATATCCGTGCCGTCTTGTTCTGTCGGATGATGACAGCAGAAGCCTTGATGTTTATGCCAGGTTCTGCATGGATATGGTCAAAGCGCAAGTTGACGAGGAGAACACTATTTCGATTGCGAAGTGTACAGTTAAAGAGCATCAGATGTTAAAGAAGGCGGAAAGGAAGATAGAGGAACTCGAGAATGCCTCTGTCGAAGATAATGTTGCCTCATCAGTGAGTGAAGAACTGCGCTTGGCGAAGCAGACAGCCGCGGAGATGAAGAAAAAGATCGAAGAGGTAAGATGCCAGGTGATGTCTACTGGTGGACGGCGTATTATCTACGAATCGCAGCCAAAGACATCGTGGGTTATCCGACATAAGTAAGGTCTCAGCAGGGGTTGACCCTTCTGTTGAACTAGTTTTGATATAATGTGTAACATGAGAAGAATCATAGCATTTGTTGGATTGATGTTCGCGATGCAAGGCATTGCCGGGTTTGAAGTGGATGCTCCGGGAGTCAGCGCGGAAGCATGTCCGATGCCAGCCAAGCAACGTGTTGGCGTCTTGCCTACGCCAGAACAGGAGGCGAAGCAAAAAGAGCTTCTGAGACTGGTGAAAGAAGCCGAAGAAAAGGCGCGTGTACGAGCAGATCGGTTGAGGGCGCTTGAAGAGGCTCGAAGACCATTGATTTATGATCTTCCGCCGGGAAGCAGGTTTGAACTGTTTGGATATGTCATGGGACAGGTGTGTCAGCCTGCACCGTCCGGGCATATGGTCGTTTACGGGGACAGAGTAAATCGCTATATACCGACATACACTCTACCCAAGAAGTTCCATGGGATGGGCGATCTCTTTTGCCAGCTCACCCCGACAAGCAGACGGCTCTATTCAATGTCGTTGTCGCGGCGCGATTTCTCCGGGCGCGCGGATCTCATGGCAGAAGGCCTTGCCGTGCTTGGAGATCTTGGAAAAATGCTTGGACATGAATTGGCTCCGTTCAAGTACGAAGCACCCGACTGGCCGTATTGGCCGTGTGGTGATTGGAGCGGTCCGCTCCCAGATCTTTTTGTGGCCGATGAGAACCAATGGGCAACGTCAAAGAATGTATTTGCCGTGTCCAACACGAGAATTGGCGGTGTCTTTGTCAATGTGAAGCTTGATGTTGTCTCATTTGATCATTTCAACATGTCCATTGTGGTGAGGGATGACTCGTTAGCAAACGAGGGTCAGCGGGAGTTTGAAGAAGATTTCAAGAAACATCATGAAGGCAAGACGTTTGCAGAGTGGAGCCAAGAAAGTGCGTTTAAACGTTCGCCAGAATATAAAAAGAACCAAAATAGAGCGTCGCTGCCAGATGACTTTAAGATCGCTGGCCATTTTCTGGGAGAGCTAATGCCCTCGGCCGAGTTCGCCGAACGATTTGGCAAGAGCGTCTTTTACATGCGGGAAACCAATACACTGCTCCCCGAGAAATTCCTAGGGGTGTTTTCTCGGATTGGCATAGTGACCAATTCCGTTGGGAGAGTTTCGAGAGTTGTCCTTGCATCTGACATCATGGGACGTGCGGAGCAAGCTCTTGAGAAATACAAAGTGGCACGAGGGTTCCTGCTCACGCATGGAATTGATGATTACTATGAAGAGTCTGTTGGCACGATTCAGGAAATTCAGGATTTTTATGAGCCAGATGGGAATTGCTGGGCAGAGCGCGACTTCTGCGCCTTAAAGTGGATTGACAAGAGCAGAAGCATTTGGATAGAACTGGCATTGCATGTCTCGAAAAAAGATGGCATGAAAATATACCTTGAAGTCAAGCAGGTCGCGCAGGATTCATGGACAGACTATCAATGGCGGCGTGGGTTGGATAAAATAAGGAATGGGAAGCGTCAGGAATGACGGAGTGTGTCAACAGGCTCTGCCCCCTGTGACACAGTAGAACTGCGCGGGTGTTGGGGCAGAGGACACAAGGAGACCTAGGGGGCGGAGCTTTTTGATACAGGTACGCCAAGCGAAGCTCGGCAGAACTAATAGCGGAAGGAGCTACATCGTAAAGAAATCGACGTACGATTAGGACGGCAAGCCGTGCAAAGGGTGACCGATGTGCGGGAGTCTTGCCCGACGAAGAAGTAAGCCGTAACGCAAGTGAACACTCTACGTAAAGCCTCGTTAAATCACTTCCGCGTGGTCAGCGTCTCTGTATGCGTGAAACCAACACCTCCGCACCGACTCGATTTAGGTGTGAGAGGGCGCGGCGGGGCAGAGGTGGCGGCGTGCTTCGAAAGTTCTGCAAGGGAACTTGGGAGGACTGCGAATAGCGAAAGCGAAAGCAGTAGTCGGATGAGGCCGTAGTAGCGGGGAAGCGGGGCAACGCCCGTGGAGCGAAGGGCCTCTACATGCAAAAGGGAACGTTTCAAACGGAAGAGCGGGAGCCGAATTGATTGAGAAATCCTATACGGAAGAGGAGATTGCGGAGATTGTGCGCAGGCATGGTCTGCCGCGATATCCGAAACTCGCGCTCTACAGGGAGAAACTGTCGCGGAAAGCAAAGGCCGAACCGAACTTTCGGTTCTATTGCCTATATGGACAGCTGCTGCGCATGGACGTCCTCAGATGCGCGTACGAACAAGTGCGCGCGAACAAAGGTGCGCCAGGCGTAGACGGAATGACGTTCG
>Ga0265298_10003779_pt1 | contig 19766 bp, 23 predicted proteins | sample AusTroGonzalo_MG_3_FD_193486 | JGI IMG/M metagenome (GOLD analysis project Ga0265298, IMG submission 193486) | Bovine rumen microbial communities from tropical cattle in Woodstock, Queensland, Australia - Gonzalo_01 | ecosystem: Host-associated > Mammals > Digestive system > Stomach > Rumen ... | reverse complement strand
AATACATATTGCCCATTTCCGATATTGCCATCCAAATACCGATTATTAAAATTGTATTTGACACGGTGGTCAATGAGCGTTTCCCTTATGGTCGCGGTGTGCTTCCCGACTATCCCGTCAACTTCACGCCTGAGGAACTTTCCTTCGTTCACGGCGATTCCATCCTGAACTACACACAACAACTCATCCGCGAGGGCAAGTACATTTATTATGTGGAGCCTGAACCTGAAACATTGAGTCTTGAGGAAGAAAAAACTTCCTTTCGGTGGATATGGATTGTAGTGGGAGTAACGGTGCTGTGTGTGCCTATTGCGCTGAAAATGAGGGGGAAGAAATAGTTTCCGCTTCGCCCCGAGTGATGAATCGCACCGTTACCTCGAACGTTTTCTTGTCTTTGGTCTGCACTTCGCAACGGAAGCTCACATTGGAATTGCCTTCGTCCAAATAGGAGACACCTTGTGCCTGGATTTCTTCTAACTTGTTGTAATTCAAGTCGATGATGTAAGCAGTGCCGTCGAAGTTGTAGAGGAGGCATTGTCTGGCTTTGAGGGTGCAAGGCAGGTACAAGATGCCGTTCGGTGTGCGGAATTCCAACCCGCTGATGCTGCCCATGCCCTCCACGGCGATTTGCAGGGCGAAACGGCTGGCGTTCGGACTATACCAATCCCAAACGTCATCCGTGAAATTGCAGAAATAGCGCCTTGAAATGTGCTGAGGATAAAGCAGATAGGTAGAATCTCCCGACTTTTCAAGGTGCCAATTGCCGTAGGGGTCTTTGAAGGCTTCCTTTTGTTCTTCGCTGAATGCACTGGCCAAACGCAGCGTTTCCCATTGGTTAACGGTGTTTAACATTTCATCAGTCAAGCCGTGTTTGCGCATGGTCTCAGCACTGAAATCGAGGCCAAAACCCGCATCGAAGGCAGCGGCTTTGGAGAGGAACCATTCCAATTCTTCCATTGTGGTGGCTTTGCGATTTTTGTTGGTGAGTTGGATTCGGAAGTTTCCTATCATCCACGGAATCAGGTTGCTGCGATAGAATTCTTGTTTTTCGGTCAGTGTTTCCACAATCTTGCTCCGCATGTTTTCGTTCCAGAACTGATTCTCATTGACGCGGCTCAGGTATGGTCCAGAAGCAGGGGTGAGCAGGTCGGCTTGCAGGAGCTTGTCGGGGTTGTATTTGTGCATCGTGTCGAGAAAATGGCCGATGGCCGTGTCACCGTGCTCGTTGTAGCCGTAACTTTTCAAGTCGTTGAAAATCAGTAGGGGATAATCGGTTTTAGACAACTTTTTGGCTTCGGCTTGCGCCATTTGCTCTTGCAGCTCAAGGTCGGGGAGGAGGGTGCGTTCAGGCGTGTCCCAAAGCTTGTAGACGATGGAGTTTTTCGGATGCGCCGTGGCTTTCGTGCCGAACGCACCGCGCACGCAGTGATACAACAGGTGGATGTTGCCTGTGGTCTCCATCGTGCGGTAGGTGATGAGTTCGTCGCCGATTTGCAGCACGTTGATGGTCGCGGGATGGTCGAACAGCTCTGAGTGATAGACGGCAAACTCCGTTTGTGTCTGATCCATAGGTAGTTGCAGGTGCAGAATTCCTTGCTTTAACAGATGTTTCGAGGGTTTGGGCGCGACGAGTTTGCTGTTGGTCGGGATGCGGTTGGCCAACACCGAAAGACCCAAATCCAATCCCGCTTGTCGGCATTTTTCTTTCAGAAATGCCATGTCTTTTTCGGTGTAATCCGTTATCAGATAGGATTTTGTGTTTCTCAATGGGGCGCGAAGTCTATCCTCATTTTCTTGTGCGAAGGAAACCAACCCGCCCAACAGCAGCAAAACGATGGCTAAAGTCCTCTTCATCAGTCAATTCCTCTCAGGTCTTTGTAGAGTTGTACGGCGTAGAGGTCGGTCATGTTGGAAATGAAGTCGATGGCCGATTGCAACTTGGTGTAGGTGTCGTCGGTCGTTGCCTTGAACTGTTCGGGGACGAGCGAAAGCAGCTTTTTGTTATAAGGTGTGTCGGGGTTCAAAACGGCATCGGTGAAACTTTCCAACAACGTCCCGATGACGTTGAAGCCCGTCAGCTCGATTTTCACAACGGAAGGGTGGCGGTAGATGTGCTTCACGGAGGCCTCGCGGCAGATGTCTAATGCATTCTTCTCGAAATCAGGTAGATGCGAAATCAGACTCTTGCTGAAACGTCCTTCCATGATGACCTCGTAGTTTTTGACGAAAATGTCGCTCGCGCAGTTCACCAATTTGTTGATGAGCATGGCGCGAAGGAAGGCCATGCGCTCATTTACATCACTTACTTCATTGTAAGCCAGTTCTTTATGCTTGTAAAAGTCTTTGTCTTTTTCAGGGTCGAAGAAGCTGAGGAAACAGCTCTCTATGGCCTCGGTGCTGATGATGCTACGCTTGTGGGCGTCTTCCATGTCGAGGACAAGGTAGCAGATGTCATCGGCGGCCTCCATCATGTACGACAGCGGATGGCGGGCATAAACCAAATGCTCAGCATCGATTCTTGGGATACCGCACTCATTCACAACTTCCTCAAAAGCAGGGATTTCCGAATAAAAGACATTGTATTTCTTGCGATCGCCCTTGTCGAAGGAAGGGTAGGGGTATTTTACCAAAGTGGCCAAGGTTGCGGCAGTGAGGGAGAATCCGCCCGCCCTTCGGCCCGCGAACTGGTGCGTCAGTTGGCGGAAGGCGTTGGCGTTGCCCTCAAAGGCGATGAGGTCGCTCCATTGCTCAGGCAAAACCTTGTTTTTCAGTTCTTTGCCATTACCGTCCTTGAAAAAGCTGCTGATGGTATCCTCGCCTGAGTGGCCGAAAGGCGGATTGCCCAAGTCGTGCGCGAGGCAAGCCGAGGCCACGATGGTCTCAATGTCGGACTGGCGTTCCTTCAGTTCGTGGTGCTTCTTGGCGAGTTTTTCCACCGTGCGGCAGGCGATGGAGCGTCCGACGCTGGCCACTTCGAGGCTGTGGGTCAGGCGGTTGTGCACCATCTGTGCGCCCGGCAGGGGAAATACCTGCGTCTTGTTTTGCAGTCGGCGGAAAGTACTGCTGAAGATGATGCGGTCGTAGTCGCGCTGGAAACTGCTGCGGATGTCCGCGCTCTTTTGCGGCTGCGCATAGCGTTTGTTGGAGAGAAGATCGGTCCAGTTCATAGAGGGGCTTTCATTTTGCTGCAAAATTAGGAAAAATCTCTGTTAGGCATAAAATTCGGGATTTTTTGTGCGACTAATGTATGCATCTCCTAAGCCGCAATTTGAATTTTCCCGTCCTTTCCCTTGCATAAAAGAAAACAACGCCCGCAGGCTTTGACTTGCGGGCGTTTGTTGTGTTATTCCTTCTTCCACCAATCACCGCGTCAACTCAGCCATGAGGATGCCGGCGGCCACGGCTGCGTTCAGCGATTCTGTTGTGCTGTTGCCCACGCGAGGGATGGTGACAGGGCGCGTGATACAGGGCAAAACGTCTTTTCTGATGCCGTGCGACTCGCTCCCGATGACCAAAAAGCCTTCAGGCTTTTCCTTGATTTCAAACAGGTTTTCTCCTTCGAGCAAGGCTCCATAAATGGCTTTGCCCTTTTGTCTTTGTTCCAAGAGGAAATGGGGTAATTCTGCGACTATGATGTTGATTCTGAATGCGGAACCCATGGCAGCTTGGATGACTTTCGGATTCCAGATTTCCACACAATCTGGACTGCAAACGACATCATGCAGTCCAAACCATTCGGCGGTGCGGAGCAGGGTGCCCATGTTGCCAGGGTTGGCGATACCGTCCAAGGCCAGAATCAGTTGGGCGGATGCTGGAATCTGGCCGTTTTGTGGGATTTTGGCCATGGCCAAGAGTCCGGGAGGCGTGTCCAATCCGCTCATTTGTTGCATTTGCACCTCGCTGACAACTTCAGCTTGTGGGAGCGGCTTGTTGCTGTCAAGAAAGGCTTGCGTGGCATAGACGTTATCAACTTCTATACGGGACCGGAGCAGTTCCTCGACGTTTTTCCGTCCCTCAACGACGAAAAGTCCGAGTTCCTTGCGGAATTTCTGCTGTTGGAGGGAAGCGATGCGCTTGATGGTGTTTTTGGTAATCATGCGGCGAAAGAAAAAGGCTGTCTCAATGCTGAGGCAGCCCATTATCAAATTATGAAAAAGTCTTTCATGTTTATTCGGCAAAGACCTCGAAGTCGACTTCGACTTGAACGTCCTTGTGGAGTTTCACCTTGGCTTTGTATTCGCCGAGTTCCTTGACAGCTTCTTCGTTGATGACGATTTGCTTGCGGTCCACTTCAAGATTGGTGGCTTCCTTGATGGCGTTGGCAATCATGATGTTGTTGACCGAGCCAAAGATCTTGCCGGTGGCAGCGGCCTTGGCGGGGATGCGGAGTTTCAAGCCTTCAAGAGCCTTGGCCTTGTCGAGGGCTTCGTTCTTGATCTTCTCTTCCTTGTGTGCTCTTTGGCGCAGTTCTTCGGCCAAAATCTTGCGGTTTCTCTCGGTGGCGAGGATGGCCATTCCCTGAGGGATGAGGAAGTTGCGGGCGTAACCGGGCTTCACGGTGACGATATCGTCCTTGTAACCCAAATCATTGACGTCTTGTTTCAGAATAATATCCATGTCTTGTCCTCCTTCAATTATTTCAAACAGTCAGCTACGTAAGGCATCAGGGCGAGGTGGCGGGCTCTCTTGATGGCGCGGGCGACCTTGCGCTGGTATTTCATCGAAGTGCCAGTGATGCGGCGGGGCAAAATCTTGCCTTGCTCGTTCACGAATTTCAACAAGAAGTCGGCATCCTTGTAGTCGATGTACTTGATGCGGTTCTTCTTGAAGCGGCAGTATTTCTTTCTCTTGGTATCGACCGCAATGGGGGTCAGATATTTGATGTCGTTGTTGTTCTGAGCCATTTTTCTAAGTTTTTGATTGTTCAACATTTAGGCTTCGGCAGCGACTTCGGCTGCTTTCTTGCGTTTCTTCTCGTTGTAGGCGATGGCGTGCTTGTCGAGCTTCACGGTGAGGAAGCGCAGGATGCGCTCGTCGCGTTTCAGTTCGGTTTCGACATCAGCGATGACTTCTCCTTCGGCCTTGTACTCAATGAGTTGGTAAAAACCGGTGGATTTCTTTTGGATGGGATAGGCGAGCTTGCGCATTCCCCAGTTCTCTTCATGAACGATCTCCGCACCCGCTTGGGTCAGATAATCTTCATACTTCTTTACCGCTTCCTTCATCTGTTCGTCAGACAAAACGGGAGTTACAATGAAAACGGTTTCGTACTGATTCATAACTAATTGATTGTTAATGTTTTGATAATTCTCTATACGTTCCGAAAAACGTGGCGCAAAAATACGCTTTTTTTCTTTATCTACAACACTTTGGAAGAAAAAAAAGTTATTTTGCTTTAGCCAACAGGACAACGCCTACTGCAAATGCTGTCTCTATTATTACAAAAGCTATAGTTGATCCTATTGAAAAACCTCGACTGACAATGAAAGGTTTTGCTTTGATGATTTTTTTCCATCTTCCCGATTTGCCAAAATACCTTTCGAATAATAATCCGCAACCCATAATAATAGCTAAGCCAACAAATATTGACCATTTACCAGTCAAAGGAATCATTGAGAACATGACGATGAGAGCAATTCCCACAGATAGGAAAAAGCCTATGCTAAAAGCTGCAGCAAACTCAAAAGAACCTAAGTAAAAGGGCCACTTCCGATAAAAATTATAGAAATGATAAAATAAAACATCAAGGAGTTTCATACTTGTTACATTTCTTGTTGGAGCATTTCGTTCAAAATGAACTCTGCTGCATGGCCATCGCCGAAAATCTCGGGGAACACGGTTGGTGGGTTGTCCTTGAAATGCTGCCAAGCCTTCATAATGCGACACTCATCGGCATCGGCAAGGCAGGCGGCTCCAGTTTCCACGATTTCAACCCATTCGGTTTCCGGCCTCAGGATGATGCAAGGTTTCCTGAAGAAATAAGCTTCTTTCTGCACGCCGCCCGAGTCGGTCATGACGAGTTGGGCATGGCGCTCCAAGGCAATCATTTCCAAGAAGGAAACGGGCGGGATGATGTGGATGTTCGGCGTGTTGGAAAGCTTGTTCTGAAATTCTGACTTTAGGTTGGTTTTCAGCAGTTTGTTCGTTCTGGGATGTAGCGGCAACACGATGGGTGTTTTATCGGCAATGCGGATGAGCGCACTAAAAATGGCGTTGAGGCGTTCGGGCTGATCGGTGTTGCTGTCGCGGTGTATGGTGGCCAGCACGAAGCTTTGGCCTTGTATTCCCAATTCGCTGATGATGTGTGTCTTGGCTTCTGCAATCTCGGCAAAATGAAGGCTGTTGTCGTACATGATGTCGCCGCAATGGTATACTTTCGGGTTGTCGATGGTGTAAGGTCCGACCTTGTCCATAGGGAAACCTTCGCGTTTCAGGTTCTCCAAACCAGCCTTGGTGGGCGTGAAGAGTAGGGTGGAGCAGTGGTCGCACACGATGCGGTTGATTTCCTCGGGCATGGCCTTGTTGAACGAGCGCAATCCGGCCTCGATGTGCACGATGGGCACATGGATTTTGGCGGCAGCCACGGCTCCGGCGAGGGTTGAGTTGGTGTCGCCGTAAAGCACGATGAAGTCGGGACGCTCCTTTATTAATATGTCCTCGATGCCTTCGGTCATGCGGGCGGTCTGAACGCCGTGCGAGGCCGAACCGACGTGGAGGTTGTAGTCGGGACGCGGGATTTGCAGCTCGTCGAAAAAGACTTGCGACATGTTCTCGTCGTAGTGTTGCCCCGTGTGGACAATGACTTCGTGTATCTCACTGGAATAGTGCGATTTGATGGCGCGGCTCAATGCTGCTGCCTTGATGATTTGCGGTCTGGCTCCGATGACGGTAACGATTTTCATGGGATTGAATTTGTGGATTAGAAGGCCATTCTCCCTTTTTCGAGGAAGCTGTAGTAACATTCCTTTCCGATGATGATGTGGTCGATGACGGCGATGTCCAAAAGCTTGCCGCCGGCGATGAATTTCTTGGTGAGCATACAGTCCTCCTCGCTGGGAGTTGGATTGCCCGAAGGATGGTTGTGGCTGAGAATGAGTGCCGTAGCACCTGCGTTGAGGGCATTCTTGAAGATGACTTTCGGGTCGGCGATGGCATGGGTGACGCCTCCGTGACTGACGCGCTCCACCTTGAGCACCTTGTTGTTTTGGTTGAGGTACATGGCGAAGAAATGCTCCTGCTGCGGGTCGTCGAGAAGGGGGAGAAGGCGCTCGTAGGCATCTCTCGTGTCCTTGAGCTTGTCGTCGACGATGGCTTCGGCTCCACGACGGCGTTTGCCCAATTCCAAGGCGGCCATAATGGTGATGGCTTTGGCTTCGCCAACGCCTTTGTGCTTCATCAAGTCGTTGAGGATCAGGTTGGAAAGCTCGATGAGATTGTTATGGGCACTATCGAGGATGGACCGTGCGAGTTCCACCGCCGACTGCTCGGTGTTGCCCGAACCGAGCAGGATGGCAATCAGTTCGGCGTTGCTGAGGGCCGACTTGCCTTTGGCCATCATCTTCTCGCGCGGACGGTCGTCGCTGGCCCATTCCTTGATGGATTTTTTTTCGTTGGTCATTCCGTTTTGTTTCGTTGGAGATGGATTCGGATTTCGGAAGGCATTAACCTAAAAAACCTCTTCCACTTGAGTAGAAGAGGCACTAACATCCATCTATGAGAATGAAAAAGAATGAAAACCTTATGCTAATTTCGCCATGTGCTTCGTCATCTTCGACTTCAGGTTGGCGGCCTTGTTCTTGTGGATGATGCCACGCTTGGCCACCTTGTCGATGATGGAATAAATCTTCGGAAGCTGGGCTTCGGCCTCGCTCTTTTCGGTCAAGGCACGGAACTTCCTCACCTCGTTACGCATGTTCTTGGCATAGTAACGATTGTGCAAACGTCTCTTTTCGTTTTGACGAACTCTCTTTAATGCATCTTTGTGATTTGCCATATCTCTTATCTTTTATTTCTTTTTCAATCGGGCTGCAAAATTACAACTTTTCTCTGAATTGGGTATCAAAATGATGAAATTTTTTCATTCAAATCTCTAACTTATTGGTTTTCCGATGAATGCTGTTTTTTCTTCGTTCTCCCTATGCACGATTTCCCCAAGCCTTATATTAATAAAGGTGTTCTTCTCGGCAGACGGGTCTTTCAACAAAATGGGAATGTAGTTTTCTCCATATCCACGTGCAAGGCCCTTACTGTCAATACGTTCCACAAGAAGGTGCTGTGTGCTTCCTTGCATCGTTTCGAAGTATTTTAGTTTGTTCTCCAACGAAATTTGCCTCATCGCCTCGCTGCGTTCCGATTTGGTTTTTTCGGGTATTTGGTCGGGCAAAGTAGCAGCTTTGGTGCCGGTACGCACCGAATATTTGAATGTGTGGATGTGGCTGAAGCCGATTTCGCGGGCGAAGTCGCAGCTTTCCTTAAAGGTAATCTCGGTTTCGCCAGGGAAGCCCACAATGATGTCGGTGGTGAGGTTGAAGTCGGGACGGACGGCCTTGATGCGCTGGCACATGTCGCGGAACTGGGCGATGGTGTAGAAGCGGTGCATCCGTTTCAGGGTGTCGTCGGAGCCGCTTTGCAGGCAGATGTGCATGTGCGGCGCAAGCTTCTCATGCTGCAACAGGTTGAGGAAGCGGTCGCTGAATTGGTCAGGCTCAATGGAAGAGACGCGGACGCGGAAGTCGCCATTAATATTCAGAATGTTCTCAACGAGTTGCTCAAAATTGGTGTCTTCATATTGGTATCGTCCCATGTTGACGCCTGTCAGAACGATTTCCTTGAAGCCGTGGGCAATAACCTCTCGTACATTGTTATATATGTCTTCGGCAGGACGGCTTGTTGCCCTTCCTCTTACCATTGGGATGATGCAGTAGGAACAGAAGTTGTTGCACCCATCATGGATCTTGATAAGGCTGCGGGTGTGGAAGGTGTCGAAGGCGGGCTGGTAGCTGAACAGGTCGCGGTCGTAACCTTCGGGGTCGCAGTAGCCGTTTCTGAAATGCTCGTCGATGATGTCGAACAAGGCCGATTTCCGTTCGTTGTCAATGACATAGTCGGCGATGCCCGACTTTAAAAGTTCTTCTTTTCTATGATTCACCATGCAACCCGTGACGGCAATTAAGGACTCGGGATTCTTGCGCCTAATTTGGTGGATGGCTTGGCGGCATTTCTGGTCGCTGGTATTGGTGACGGTGCAGGTGTTCACAACGAAGACATCGGCATTCGAATCCGCTCCAACGATTTCATATCCCGCCGCCTTGAAGTGCGACGCTAAGGCATCGGTTTCATACAGGTTGACGCGGCAACCCAGGGTTTTGAAAGAGATTTTTTTGTTCATTTTCAACATATTCATGCAACAAAGGTAAGGCATTTTGATGGATGGCTTTTATCGTAATTACGTCATTACGAAATTTCGTTATTACGAAAGGGAGGATTGATAATTGTCAGATACTTCTTGTCCCATTACAATCGGGATAATCTGAACAACTCCAAAATGCATTTCCAGCGTTTTTGCCTTTTTTTGCCAAGCGTTTTATCATTGGTTTGCCGCATTTTGGGCAAAGCGGTGCATCAGTTTGAATACTTTGTGCAGTCCTGTGGGCGAATCTTTCAGCTGATAAAGCCTCTGAAAAGCCACCTTCTTCTCTAAATGACTCAAGTTGATTCTCAATCTGTTTGCCAAGCATCATGATAAGACGATTGCAAAGCACAAGCAAACAGTTGGCTTCAGTCATGGAGTTCTTAGAACAGAGCCAAGCGTCAAATTTGTGCTTTTGTTTCAGGATGTGAATGCTGCTGAGGTGCTGCACGTCGTCTTTGTAGGTTGGCTTGTCTATAGGGGTGTTACTGACATTTTTGTGTTCTTCCGACTTCACCGACCAAGGGATTTCTTCGTGTCGCATGAGCCAATTTATATAGTCGTTGGCCAATTCCGCCAAACTTGCTCTTGCCACATCTGTGAGGCGCATTTCAGTCTCCTTTGAAGTGGAATGCCGCGAGTTGCCTTCCGCGATGTTGGCGGGAACAGAGCGTGCTGCCTGTGTCATTTGGTCGTACTGCCGCCCACATGGGTCGTTATTGTGATTGAGGTTGCGGGTGCAGAAGTCATGTGTGGCCAGTTGTATCACGTTGGCCAGCACCCATGTGTCTAACCAGTAATACCCGAATTTGTTGATTTGCATTTGGTGTCATTGTTTTGTCTGGCAAAAGTACAATTTTTTTGTTCTATGTTTTTTCAAGTCTTTAATGTATTGTGCCATGAAAAAATTGTGTAGTCATAAAAAAGTGCTATTTTTGCAATAACAATCAAAATAGTATAAGTAGATGGACTAATTAAAATCTTTAACTAACATATTTATTAACAACGCATTAGCTATTATCACATTCGAACAAAAAGCGTAGGAAACTGATTGTTCTGAAGAACGGATAAGAGTTTGATTCGCGGGAAGTTATCATTTCCAAATCCGAAAAGTTGATGTTTGCACCTCTTGGTGTGAACTAATCTATGGATTTGGGCGGGTTTCATCCTACGCTTCCCGTGAATGTGAATAGAAAGGTTCACACCTTTTGTTTATCCAAATTCAGATGTGATTGATAGTGAGGCACAAACTATCAAATCAAATGAAAGATTCAAAAAACAGAAGAGGACTTATTATGACTTTAGTCCTGTCATTAGTGGCAAATGTCATTTTGCTGGTTGGTATTTATGTAATTGGTCAAAAAAGCCATTTTTTCCGAAAAATGGAAATTCGATTGGGATGGAAAGAACAATTGCCCAAAGATCGTGGCGACTATTGGTGTATTCTAGGTTGGACGAATACACTAAAAAAACTGAATTTTGATGCCGATGTTGTTTTCTTTGGGAATTCAATAACATGCGGAAGTAACTTCCAGGACTATTTTTCAAATATAAGGATTTGTAATTTAGGCTATTCTGGCGACAATATGGATGGAATGATGCTTCGAATCGGACAAATCAAGGCTGTGACACCGGAGAAAGTGTTTGTTATGGCAGGAATCAATGGTTTGCAAAATCAAACAGAAGAGGTTTTCGAAAATAAGTATCAGCGTATGGTGGATTCTATTAAAAGTTCAGTACCTGAAGCAGTAGTTTATCTTCAAAGTATTTTGCCTGTGAATCATTCAATGAAAAAAGGTGTGGCAAGTGCAGCAAAAATTAGGAAAGCGAACGAAATAATTGCAAAAATAGCTGCTCGGTCAAACTGCGTTTATGTGAATTTGTGGTCGTTATATGAAAAGGATGGCGAGATGCCAAAGGAATTGACACGAGATGGCGTCCACCTTTTCCCTGAAGCATACGATAGATGGGCGGATGAAATTAAGAAGTATATTGAATAGGTGTCAGTTTAACTCTCCTTCAATCGACAGCGGCGAAGCCGAAGTAACCTTAACATTCACAATCTGCCCAATAAGTTTTGTGTCTCTCGAAGCAAATCGGATAACAATCTTTCCTTCGGTGTGGCCAGTGAGGTAGCCGTTTTTGCGGTCGTGGCTCTCCACGAGCATCTTGACGGTCTGCCCGATGAGACCTTGGTTATAGACGAGGCTGTGCTTCATCAACTCCTCGGTAAGGCGATGATAACGCTGGCGCTTCACTTCTTTGGGCACGTCGTCATCCCATTCCGAAGCCACGGCACCGGGGCGCACGCTGTATTGCGCGATGAACGCCATGTTGTACTTGAACTCCTCCATGGCCTTGCGCGTGTTCTCAAACTCCTCTTCGGTCTCATGCGTGAAGCCGACGATGATGTCGGTGAAGATGGTGGCTGTCGGCAACTTCTCGCGGATGGTCTGGATGATATGCCGATAAGTGGCCAGGTCGTGGTGGCGGTTCATGCGTTGCAGCATATTCTCGTCGCCCGACTGGATGGGAATGTGGATTTGCTTGGCGAGGCAGTCATATTGCGCCATCACCTCGATGACGTCGTCCTTCATGTCGCGGGGATGCGGCGCAGTGTAATACACCCAAAACTCCTTGCCTGAAGCCTTGCCGAACTCGCCCACGCGGCGCAGCAATTCCGCAAAGTCAATCTCTTCGCCTTTCTTATCGAGGCCGTAAGAGTTGACGTTTTGTCCTAACAGCGTGATGCTCTTGTAGCCTTTCTCGACCAAACTTTTCAGTTCGGCTAAGATTTCTTCCGAAGGGCGCGACACCTCACGGCCACGGGTGTAGGGCACGGCGCAGTAGGTGCAGAACTTGTTGCAGCCGTTCTGAATCGGGATGAAGGCCTCGAAATCAGAGGTTTGTGTCGGTGTGATGGCCCAAAATTGGCCCATGTTGGCCGAGGGGTTGATTTTGTCGTCCTTGTGGAACAATGGCGCGATGGGTCTGACAACAGGCTGAATGTCAATCTCTTCTCCCATTTTCAGCGAGGCTGGCGTGACGATGCCGTATTGCCGAATCATATCGGGCAGTTTGGGCAGGTCGTTCATGGGAAACACGAGGTCGAAAAGCTTGAGGAAACGCAGGCGGTCAGCGGGCAGCACGCAACCCGACACAAAAGTGATGACGTTTTGGCGATTCTTCATGGCATTCCATTTCTCGATGCGGCCATACACCTTGTCGATGCCTTTCTGTCGCACCGAGCAGGCGATGATGCCGAGGATGGTAGCCTCGTCTTCTTTGTCGGTCTCGACGAAGCCCATGCCGCGCAGCACTGTGCGCACGCGTTCGCTGTCGCTCAAGTTCATCTGGCAGCCCAAAGGGAGAAGATAGTATTTCATATTCGTATCTGTAGGGGCGGACCCGTGTGTCCGCCCTCTAAATAATCATTATTCAATTGTTTAAATCGGCCTGCAAAAATACGTTTTTTTGTTCAGCCGTAAACCAAATGAACGATGTCATGCAGGATTTCGTTATCCTCGTCAATGGCAGGTGTCATTTTGGTGCTGCTACCTTGCAAGAGCTGTTCGGCCTGTCGAATAGTCTCAGGTTCAAGACAATCGGAGGCGATTTGTACCTCGGTGATGATGGATTTTGATTCGTCAATATGTAATGCGATGTCGACGTTACCCCATGTGAATTGGGCTTTTTTGGTGGTCTTGAATTGTCTCCAGCGACCGAAGAGGAAGTCATCAGAGGAGATATGCTCACGGATTGTCTGCACTTCTTTATTATTAATAAAGGTGTCGAAATCGAGCATAGTGGCCTTGCTGCCGTAGACCTTTTCAAATGAAGCAATCAAAGGCCGCTTGATGTTCTCAGAGGTCAATTTAGGTACAAGCTCACTGAGGTTGATGACGCGGCTGGTCACGCTCTTTACGCCGTTTTTCATCAGTTTGGCCTTGTCGACGATGAGGTAACGCTGCATCATCGCGCCGTCGGTCTTGATGAGGATGGTGCCATGATGGAGGTCGTTCTTCTGTCCTTTGGCAAAAGCGTTGCCGCTGAACTTCCGTCCTTGGCAAGTGAGATCGTTGCGTCCCGAAATCTCGGCCTGCAAGCCGTAGGAGAGGAGTGCGTCCTGAATGACGGAGAGCTGTTTTCTTACGTCATACAGTTTCTTGTCGGCAATGAATGAGAAGTTGATGTTGCCCAAATCGTGATAGACTGCCCCGCCGCCCGTGCCGCGACGCATCAGGTGACCGCCTTCGTCAAGCAAAAGCTGCACATTGCATTCTGAATAGGGGTTTTGGTTGTAGCCGATGACGACAGTCTGTTGGTTTTTCCAGAGATACATCGTTACGGTGTCTACCTCTTGATTGTCAGTGAGATACTGTTCAACGGCGCGGTTGAGGAAAGGGTCGTATTGGTTGCTGATGATGATTTGAAGCTTCATGATTTGTAGAAAATAAAAAACTCGCCTTTCAGCGAGTTCGTTTTGTAGTCTCTCCGGGATTACCATAGTTAACCCATGATTGGATTTCGTTGGAGCTAATCTCGGTGAAACTTGGTTTGTAATTCATTGATTTATAGTTTATTTATTATCCGTTGCCGTTGTTTAGACTTATAATAAATTACCACGAAATAACACATTTTTTGGGGTCGGTTGACACGGCGTTGACACGGATTTTGTATATTTGCAGTGCCTTTTGGAGGGGATGGGCTTCCCCTTTTTGAGGCAACTAACAGATAATTCAACGCAAAATTAAAACTTTTATTTTATGGCTACACTAAAATTCTACCTATCAAGGTACATCAAGAAAGAAAACGAACGAGGTGAGATTCAGCTGCGCTTCAGCGGCAATAGGGACTTCGTGAAAAGAACAGCCACGGGCATCTTCATTACTGCGGGAAATTGGGACGCTGAAAAGGGGATGCCGAAGGGCAAGAGAAACAACAAGTATGGCGACGATTGCGAGGAGATTCGTGACAGGCTCAATCAGCTGACGAGTTACTTGCTGCGCTGCTGGGAACAACTTGGCAAAGGTGAACAAACTCCTGATTTGCTGACCAAATGGATGAACGACATCGAATGGATCGAGCAAGAAGAGGAAACCGTCATCAACGGGAACCAGATCACAGTAAAGAGATGGATTCTGGAAACCAAGTCGCATAAGGCCGCTATGGAAGCGGCGAAGAAAAGAGAGCTTACGAAACTCGAAAAGCGCTATTTCCTCGATGCCTTTGATGAGTACATAGAAGAGCAGTTTAATAATGGGGTGATAGGCGATGTCAGAAAAAAGACCTATAAAACTGGATATGGATTATGGGATAGGATGGAAAAATGGCTGGGGAAGCGATATAGACTCAACGAGATCAAGACCGAGGACATCTACACTTTCCGCAGTTTTATCATCAATGAATGTGACCTTTGGAGGACGGACGAGAAGGGAGAGTATAAGCCTAAAAGCCGCTACGATTCACTTTACGATGGATATGCGTATGTCAAACAAAGAGGAGTGGAGAAGAGGAGCTTGAACTATGTGATTAACCAAATCAAGTATGTCAAGGCCTTCTGGAATTGGCTCTTGCTCGTCAAGAGGGTCAGGCTGGAAGACATCTTCCTTACCTATACGATGGACCAGGCTGTTTATGGAACGCCTTTCTTCTTCTCCAATGAGGACAGAACAAAACTCTTTGAGGCAGATTTCAGCAAGCGGCCAGAATTGGCGGTGCAAAGGGACATCTTTGTATTCCAGTCTTTGGTTGGATGTAGAGTGGGGGACCTGCTACGTATGACGAAATCCAATGTCGTGGATGGGAAATGCCTCCAGTATGTCGCTGGCAAGACGAAGAATCACAGCGGACGGGTGGTGACGGTTCCGCTGCATCCTACGGCCAAGATCATCCTTGAACGATATAAGGACACGGAAGGCGATAAGCTGCTGCCTTTCATTTCGAATCAGAATTATAATGATGCCATCAAGGAGATGTTCAAAGCTGTCGAAGACATCGACCACACCGTGACCATCCTGGACCCGGTGACGCGGTTGGAGAAGCAGGTGAAGCTGTCGGAGGTGGCCAGCAGTCACATGGGACGTCGGAACTTCTGCGGCAATCTATATGATGCAGGTTTCAGGGATGCCGATATTGCGTCGATGAGCGGACATGCGGAAGGAAGCAAAGCGATTTCGCGATACCGAAAGGTGAGCGAGCAGCAGAAGCAGAAAATGATTGACTCCCTATAATTAATAAGGTGGGGCTGTTGCCGACGGCAGCAGCCCCAATTCTTATAAAAAATTGGAAGCCGATGAAATTGGGCTTTCGGCTTCCAAAGTAACAGATAACTCCATTTTATGGCTACGGAGTCGGGTGCAAAGATAGAGATTTTCTAGGACACGCATGACGAGCGAAATGGTTTTTTTCGCACACTGTGTAGGCGGGTATCAAGGCCATCGCCGAACATTGCGCCGCTATCCCTTCAAGCGTGTTTCCCGCTGGAGCCTGACTGGCTGACGAAGGCTGCGGGACCAAAGCTTCACCACCGGGGACAAAGCTGACCCCGCAGCCTTTGGCAGACAGGCAGCCCTCCGAATCGATTAAATTGATGGAACGGATTTGCGGATGACCGACCGAGGATGAGAAACGAGAGCGGGAAAACGCAAACCCACTATTAGCCGAAGGCGGACAAAGGTTGCGGCCAGCCAGCTTCCTAAAAGATGCGCCAGCTTCCTCCGCAACCTTTGGCCGACTGAGGTATAATTAAAAAAGGAGAAGACTCCCCGACATCAGGAAGTCTTCACCATTTTGATCACAATTACTATAGCGGTAATGATGACAGCCAGCAACACTAACACCATACCGAGGAGGAACCACATGAAAGCGGGCGGCTTCTTTTTCTCAGGAGCTGCCTCAATGACGACTTGCTGATAGTGCAGCGTGTCGGCATAATGGATGGGTTCCGGCTCTGCCTCGTAGGTGACTGTGAGGCTGTCATCGGTGGCCGTCGCCGTGAAGGTGCCCTGCTCCGTCTGGATCTTGACGGCTTGGCCGTCAAGCAGCGGAGCAAGGGGCATCACGGCGGTATCGGCCAAGGGTGGCAATTCGATGAAGGTGTCGATGGGATGCGCCTGGACGCTCAGCAGCTCCGGGCATTGCTCCGTGATGCGACGGATGCGACGCTGGGCGCGGCGCTTTGCGTCGCAGGCGCATAGTACCAACGACACCGACAACACGAGGAAGAGGATGAAAAGTCGCGTCTTCATAGCCTTACAGGTTTTCGATGAGCTGTTTCAGTTCGGCATTCTCCAGCGTGAGCTGGGCGACCTGAGCCGATAGCCCAACGATTTCCCGTCGGGCCTCGGTAAGCTCGTTATAGACGCGCTTGTTCTCCTCGACCAGGTTGAAGATGGTCTGCTGCATCTCCCGGATGGTGCGGTTCTGGCGCAGCCGCGTAGCGGCGAGCCAGGAAGCCACACCCGTCAATGGGGCGAGCAGCAGCGAAGTCCATTCAAAGATGCTCATGGCCATGCGTTTTTACTTGCCGACTTTGCGGCCAACCTTCTCGGGCCTCGTTTTGATGATGAAGGAGCCGAAGCCTCTAAGATAGACATTCTCACCCTTGGCGGCATAGGTCAGGTAGAAGCGGACGGAGTCCCCTTCCTCTGCCCAGCTGCCGACGGGGATGGTCACACCTTCGCTCGGGTTGGTGATGTCGGTATTGAAGACAGCGATCTTCTTCTGGGTGAGGTTGTAGGCTACCACGATGATGTTGGCCTCAGTAGGCTTGCCCGATGGCCTCGGTTGCGGCTTCTTCGGCATAGATGGCCAGTGAGCCATCGATTTCCGAAACAAGGCTCTCGAGCATCGGCGAGTCGATGCGCTCACCGTTGCCGATACCCTCCAGAAGTGCGAGGTCGAAAGTCTTCACGTCGTCAGTATAGTCGGCGCAGGCCGAAATCTGACGGGTGAGCATGTTGCGGCGGGTCATGCCACGGGTGACGGACGGGAAGAGCGAGGCAAGCTGCTCATCGGTGAGCTGCGTGACGAGTGCCTGGACTTCCTTGAAGAAGGTGCGCTGCTGCACCTGTGCGTCAGAACGCGGGTTTTTGACGGATTGAGGCTTGCCTTTCATGTAGGCAATGCCATTCCACGAGGAACCGACTACGGTTCCGACGGTACCACGGAAACCTCCGAGGATCCCTTGCTTAATTTTTCCCATAATCTTTAAGTTTTTAAGGGGTTAGACATTAGGTTAGTTGTTTTTCTTGGGTGGGCGTTCCGGACGGGTGGCCACGCTCAACGTGCCGTAGCCGTAAGGCGCGGTTACGGCACCCGTGCTGAGCATGAAGCCGCTGAACTCGTCTGAAGCATCGCCGTAGATAGAGACATCGGCGTTGAAGGCTTGTTCACCTGAAGCACCGATGACGACGGTGGAATGCACGAGGAAGATCTTCTTTTGCGTGACGTTGGCCACAAAGATGGTCGGGTACTCGTTCGCATGAGCGGTGCGCCAATCGTTCTCCTCATCCCATGAAATAACGAGATTAGAGAGCGATGCAGTGACATTGACTTTGGGCAGTGCTGCAGTGGGTGCATTGCCGATGGTGGCAAGTTCTGCCAGGTTGACGGATTTGCTGTCGGCGGTAATTACTGGGTTTTCGGCAAACTGCTTGACAAGCGCATTGCGGCGAGTCATGCCGCTTGGAGATGTCGGGAACAGGAATAATTGTTGCTCGACGGTCAGCTGGCCAGCGAGATCCTGGACTTCCCTGAAAAAGGCACGTTGCGCCTCTTGCGCTGCGGTCTTGGGGTTTCTGACAGATTGCGGAAGGCCTCGCATATAGGCGATGCCGTTCCAGCTGGCTCCGATGACAGTGCCAACCTTACCTTTGAATCCTCCCAGGATTCCTTGTTTAATCTTACCCATGATTTTCAGTTTTTAGGTGTTTCTTACTCGACTATAATTTTGTACAGTTGGTATAGGGATGGTATAGGGATGGTATAGACCAGACCTGTACCAGAAAAGCCCTTAAAAAAGCCGCCCGATTGGACGGCTTTTTGGGCTGGAGAAGGAATGTTTAGGTGTTCTTCTTGGGCGGACGGGCAGGACGCTTGGTGACTGCCATCGTGCCGAAGCCGACGAGGGCGATCTTCTCGCCCGTGGCGAGCATGAAGCCGCTGAAGGTGTCTTCAGCTTCGCCGTAGGCGGCCAGGCCGACATTAAACGACTGGGCACCAGTCGTGCCGATAGTGGCGGTGGAAGGCACCAGATAGACTTTCTTCTTGGTGACGTTGGCCACGAAGATGACAGGGTACTCGTCGCCGTGCTCAGCGCGGAAGTCGCTGGCACCATCCCAAGAGATGGTCAGGTTTTCACCTGCGGCGGCGATGCTGACTTCAGGCATTTCGGCAGTGGGTGCATTGCCGAGTGTCTTGATTTCAGTGAGGTCAACGGACTTGGTGTCGCCATCGATGACCTTTGCCTCAGCGAATTGCTTGACGAGAACGTTGCGGCGGGTCATGCCGCTGGGTTTGGTCGGGAACAGGAAGTTCAGCTGTTCGTTGGAGAGTTGGCCGACGAGGTCCAGGACTTCCCTGAAAAAGCCGCGCTGCGTCTGCTGTGCGGCGGTGTTGGCATTACGGACACTCTGCGCGATGCCACGCATGTAGGAGATGCCGTTCCAGCTGGCACCGATGACGGTGCCGACTTTTCCTTTGAATCCTCCGAGGATTCCTTGCTTGATTTTACCCATGATTTGTAAGTTTTTAGGGGTTAAACATTGAGTGAACTTTTTGACGCGGGACTTCGGGAGGCGAGACGCGGGACGAAGGCCGTTGTCGGTAGCTGTCATCATCATGGGCAAGTGCAGCAGGTCATAATCTTTATATTGTTTTTGGAGTGCGGCGTTTCATGCCTTTTTTGACGACAGCAGGGCAAAGATATGTGAAAAGGATTGTAAGTGTGGTTTTCTGATTGTTTTTGATTGATTTTGACCGATTTTGACCCAATTATTTGAAGAATTTTTGTAATATCTTTGCGGTGGTTCTAAAACAATAAGATTATGAAGAAATTTTTGATGGTGGCGGCTGCGCTCCTTATGCTTTCTTGCAGCTGCTGGAACGAAGTGACGGAAAGCAAAGCTTGTACAAAACTCCCCCGGCCTGCGGCCACCCCCTCTGAGAGGGGGACGGACGACACACAAATCACACTGCATGTGAGCCGAGTCATCGACGGCGACACATTCGAGGGAAGGCTGGATAATGGCGGCAATCCTGGTGTCAATCCGTGGATGCTGCAGCTCACGAAGATTGTGGTCCGCATCAACGGCATCGATGCGCCTGAGCGCGGGCAGTATTATGAGGATGTGGC
>Ga0265298_10003778_pt1 | contig 19772 bp, 10 predicted proteins | sample AusTroGonzalo_MG_3_FD_193486 | JGI IMG/M metagenome (GOLD analysis project Ga0265298, IMG submission 193486) | Bovine rumen microbial communities from tropical cattle in Woodstock, Queensland, Australia - Gonzalo_01 | ecosystem: Host-associated > Mammals > Digestive system > Stomach > Rumen ... | reverse complement strand
TTCGGTGGCAAGATCGAGAACAAGGACGGTTCGTTTAATATCAGGACCGTCAAGCTCAAGAGTTCCTTTGCATACCTTGTGGCGGATGGCTTCTACCGCAACGAGGTGACGGGCAGGAACAGCGCCGCCACCATCAAGCTCCGTGCACTCACGAACCTGGACGGTCGCAGCATGGCGAACATCAACCTGGTGACCCACCTGGAATATGACCGTGTGCAGCGACTTGTCACCAAGGACAATAAGTCCGTTATCGAGGCAAAGCGCGCCGCGGAAAAGTCGCTATTTGCCGCGTTCAACATCGACAACACCGGGTTCAAGGGCTTTGCCGAAGACCTCAACATTTTCAAGGAAGGCGACGGCAACGCGGCCTTGCTCGCTGTTTCTGCGATGCTTCAGGGCGACCGCGACGAGTCTGAACTCACGGCCTTGCTCGCATCATTCAGTGTGGACTTGGGCGATAACGGCGTGTGGGACGATTCCCTGCAGCGTGCGAAGATTGCCGACTGGGCGATGAAGGCCGACATCGAAGGCCGGCTTGCCACTATCCGCGCGAACGTGGAAGGCTGGAAGTTGAGCGAAAGCAAGGCTCCCGCTTTCGAGGGCCACGTAACGAACTTCTGGATGACCGAACTCGGCGTGGGCGAATGCTCCGAAAACGACGCGGGCAAACTCTTTGCTACGAAGAATACCTATTCCTCGTACTACGCTGCAAATGATTCTGCCTATAACGAAGGCGACAGCAGCCTGGTGCGTTTGATTTGCGACGCTTCTGGCGAAAAACCCGCATGGCGTTTCGCGACCGACATCGAAAAGGATACTGCGGCACTCTCCGCCGACGCGGGCGAGGGGTCGGCAACAACCGGCAGCATCAACACCGGCCGTGTGTACGTGAAGGAAGGCAACTGGCGTCGCGGCACGCAGCTTGACATTGATTTGGATGCCAGCTGTGTTGCAAACATCAAGAAGCACACCATGTTCAGCGCCATGAGCACCGACACCACGTGGTATATCTGCGTGGACGACGGCAGCAAGTTGGACGGCTACGCCGTGCCCACCTCCTGGCGCAAGGCGACCGAAACGGAAGCCGATACGGCGCAGTTCGGCATACCCGAAAGCGCAGCCGATTCCATCAAGCAAGGTCACATCAACAAGGGGCGCATCTTTGTTTACGATGCCGGTGAATGGCGTCGCGGCACCGAAAATGATGCTTTGCTCGAAAAGGTTTGTCTTTCTGGAATGCACGGAACAGTAGTTAAAAATAGTGCCGGCCAGTATTTCACTTGTACAGGCGAAAAGAAGGTTATGGCCGATGGAGTGGTTGTCAATAATACATGGCGAGCCTCTACTGCCGATGAGGCTGACAACTACTTTACCGGAAACGGAACTGCGGGACAGGTAAAGCGTGGAGATATGGACTCTACTCGCATCTACGTGTATGAAAACGCCAGGTGGCGTCGCGGTACATCTCTGGACTGGATGCTGGGCGAAGGCTGCATTGCAAATAAGGTAGAGACCATCAAAAAGCAAGGCGACAATTATTATACATGTACAACAGAATCTGTTCTTGAGAATGGTGCTACGGTCGAAAACACTTGGCGCGCTTCTAAGGCGGCCGAGGCGGATACTGCTGGCTGGACTGCTCCGACGCATCCGGGAGACTCTGTAAGGATCGGAAACATAGACAAGTCGCATTATTTTGTTTACGAGGATTATAAATGGCGCTATGGAACGGAGTTGGATAAGGATGAAGGTCTAGGCCCATGCTTGCGAGACAAACTGAACACCTTGGGAAAACTGAAATATGTGGATGGACCTAATGGGTGGTATATCTGTGCTGCTGATGAAAACGTAGTTGTTGAAGGATTCCGTGTCCCCACAGTGTGGAGAAAAGCATCAAATTATGAAATGGATACCTATCCGCTAATTTCTGCTTCATTTGGAGACTATTCTGCGGGCTATGTGAATAAAAATCTGTTCTATGTAAGAGAGTTTAATTATTGGAGACCTGCAACGGAAATGGAAAAAAGTGGACTTGAAGCGTGTACCGCTATTCAAAGAAATAAAGTCAGGCAGAGTAATGCGGGTTCTACTGAGAGCTGGTACAAATGTACGAACGAATATAGTACTGTTGTAGATACATTTAATGTTGATTTTACTTGGCGTAAGGCTACTGACATTGAAAAGGATACGGTTGATTATGGTTATGGGAATGGCGTTGTCAAGTCTTCTGCAGATAGTGTGAAAAGAGGCTTTGTTAATGGTAACTATGTTTATGTGTATGAGAATTTCGCCTATCGCATAGGAACAGAACTTGACTATTCTCTTGGTTTTGGCGGGTGTACTTATTATAGGGCGCATTATAAAGAAGGAGCAAGCAGGGGAACCCTGTCGCAAACGGCAGGCGGAGTATATTATATGTGTGCGGAGGCCGATACCATAGTAAACGGGTACAAGGTAACGTCTGCCTGGAGGCTTGCGACAGATACAGAAGTGGATACCTATGGATGGGAGGAAGCATGGGGGTGGACTAAATGTTTCCTGGCAAATTCTAATAGATATTACGTGTTTGAGACGGAAACAGGGTCTTGGCGTGAACCGAAGAAATTGGAATGTAAAGATGGATTGGCTGGATGTATTGGTTATAATTACGGCCTTCTTGCAAAAAATGCTGATGATGTTGTTTATAGATGTGAAAAAACTGGTTGGGAATTGGGCTCATCATTCGATATAGATGTGTATGGATTCTATGTTGGAATATCTGATGCTTGTATAGCTTCGGAAACAGGGTCTCATCATGTTTATTCGACTGGGATTAATGGAGGCTTTTATGAAGCAGGTCAGCTTGTTCCAGGACATACTGATTCCACATATATGTATGTTTGTGATGATAAAAACGCACGAAGGGCAACGAAACTGGAGGTGTTCGTGGGTAAGGGCTGTACTGTGTACAATAAAGATGAAGAATATGCGACAGAGACAACGGATTATAAATGTAGTGGATCCCGTTGGGATGTTGTAAAGGGGTCTTTAAATACTGGTAGGCCTGGAGAAAAGGTATATAAAACGGTGCGAATCGGAGAAAGTATTTGGATGGGTGAAAACCTCAATTACCGTTATACCTATCCTACAATGACCTTGGATTCCTCGTCTTATTGTTATTTAGATAATTGTGAAAAATATGGCCGTTACTATCTATTGAGTGCTGCTTTTGATAGTGCAGGAATCATACATCCGGATGGTGTTGGTAAGGGCTGTGGTAATGGTGCTGATTGTGAAAATATCACATCTGAAACAAAAGTGCAAGGAATTTGCCCCGATGGATGGCATATTCCGACAAAGGCAGAAGCGGAATATCTTGTTGGACTAAGTGATAAGGCTACTGATTTTATGGATTCAACTCAGGGATCGGATAGATATGGTTTTTCTTTGGTTGTAGGTACGGCAGTTCAGGACGATGATGGAGAATGGATGCTGTATAATGGATCCGAAAGTGGAACGGGTGAAGCCGATTTGACAACATCCTATTTGTATTCTTGGGTTGGGACTACTTATACAAACGTCATTTATTTCCTTTATTTTTCAAATACAAATCAAAATTATGCTAAAATCGCTGGTGATTATAGGAAAACTCTTACTGCGCTCCGTTGTATCCGCGATAAGTTGGCATCGGAGGAACCTTATAGGTAATGAATATCCTTGCCAAGCCTGGTAAGGTGCAATAAAAGCATAACACCAAAGAGTCCGGCGCCAAGCCGGACTCTTTTGAAATTTAGCCTTTGAAAGCCTAGTCGCAGTCGCGCGTGAAGTCCTGCTGCATGTTGAAACTCGGCGTTTCGTCGGTCGGGTGGCCGACTTCTACGGCTGGCACGCCTGCGTAGGTCGTGTGTGCCGGCACGTCGCAGAGCACCACCGCGCCCGCGCCAATCTTCGCGCAGTCGCCAATGTGGATGTTGCCGAGCAGTTGCGCGTGTGCGCCAAGCATCACGCCGTTTCCGATTTTCGGGTGACGGTCGCCGACTTCGTTGCCGGTTCCGCCGAGCGTCACGCCGTGCAAAAAACTCACGTTGTTCCCCACGACGGCCGTCTCGCCGATGACGATGTTCGTGGCGTGGTCAATCAACAGCCCGTGACCGATTTTGGCGGCCGGGTGGAAATCCATGCCGAACTTGCGGCTGATGATGTTCTGGAGCATCTTGGCGGGGAACTGGCGGTCTTCGAGCCAGAGCGCATGTGCGGCGCGGTAGGCCTGCAGGCCCTGGAATCCCTTGAACAGCAGGAGCGGCTCGAGGTGACTTGTGCAGGCGGGGTCGCGGAGTACCGTTGCCCGCAGGTCCTTGACTGCCGAGACGAGCAGTTCCGGGTATTTGGCGTACAGGGCGCTGAACATCTTTTCGAGTTCCTCGCGGTCGATGACTTCTCCGGCGAGTTGACAGGCGAGGGTCACACCGAGCATATCCGCAAAGTTCTTGCGGTTGAGTACCTGCTCTTCGAGCATGAGCCTGGAGAGCGGTTCTTTTTCGACGAGGGCTTGGGCCTCTTCGCGGAGCAACTTTTCCATTTCTTCGACTGTCATAGCAAGGACAAATATAGAAAAATGCGGGTGCGGCGTGAACTACCAGATAGCCTCGAGCAGCGCGCGGGCGGGGATGTGGAACCAGTCGGGGCGGAACTCCAGTTCGTAGCAGGCCTCGTAAACGGCTTTCGCGATGGTGTACGGCGTGACGGCGCGTTCTATGTCGGCGGCCTTCATGCGGGCCGCGCGGGCATAGCCTCCGATAAACGCCTGCTCGCATGCCGTGGAATCGAGCCCGCTGACGGCGCTGGCGTATTGGAAGCTGCGCAACATGCCCGCGATGTCGACAAGAGGCGAGCGGAGCGCCCTGCGGTAGTCGAGACTGCGCGTAGGTTCCCCTTCGAAGTCGAGTATCTTGAAGGTCGGGGCGTTCTTTGGCCGAGCGCCTTCGTTGTCGAATACGAGCACTTGCCCTAGGTGGTAATCCCCGTGGATGCGCTGTGGCCGGAACATTTCCCCCTCCGGTAAGGCGCTGGCGCCGCCCGCCTGTGCAATTTCCTTGAGGCGGGGCAATGCGGCAATTACCTTGTCCGCGATTTTCTTTGTGGATTTCTGTGCGGGCACAAAACCGCGCAACAGCGTCTCGAGTTTATCGAAGGGAATTTCCTCGGCGCGGGTCGGGGTTCCCGGCATTTTTGCCATCGCGCGGTGCATTCTTGCGGAAGCCCTGCCCAGTGCTCTGGCGCATTCCGGGGCCATCGTGCAGTTAAAGAACTTCCAGGCATCCGTTCCTCCCGGGCAGAGTTTTTCGAGTATCCCGAGGGCGTATCGCCTTCCAGTGGCATCGGTGTAGTAGCATGTTCCGTAGAGTTTTGGCGTGCTTGTGAATTTTGCTCCGCTAAGCCTCTCGAGAATTTCGACTTCGGGATGTATTCCCGGTTGCAGCCTGCGGTACAGCTTGAAAAAAAGGCGCTCGCTGGCGAATGCGGAATTGCTTTGCTCCGCATCGAGCGGTGCAATGGAGCGGATTGCTTTTGCAGGGAGGCGTGCGGGGAATCCTTGCGCGCGCACGAAGGTGAACCGCCCGTTCTGCGCGGGGATTGAATTCTTTTTTGCGGGGTAGGCGCGCCTGCTTGCAGAGAATGCCTCGTGGAGAATTTCCCCGATGCCGCTTTCGTTTTCTATGAGGGCGTAGAGGTCGGGTGCGCGCTTCTCGCTTGCGGCAAAAGTCACGCGGACAATCGTGAGGGCGTTGCCGGCAATGCATGCGCGCGCCTCTTCCCTGATGGACTTGATCTTCACGCCCTTGCCCATGAACCAGCGCTTGCCCGCAATGTCCTGGATGTCTTTCATGTGCAGAATTATAGCAATATGCCCCAAAAAGGAGTAATCGTTCGGGCTGTTTTTTATTTCCGCGAGGGCAGTGCGGAGAAATACCCCTGCGAGCGCAGTGTGGCAAGAATCTTCAGTTTGTTTGCGGTCGGTTCTGCGGGGAGCCCGTCAATAACGTACTGCGGAATGCGCTTCTGTGGTCTGAATTGCGGCGGCACGTCGGTGTAGTCGCTCAGTTGCCACGCGCACATCATTTTCCCGATGAATTCTTCCCACGGAAACGTCGCATCCTTGTTCAAGTAGAACCTCGCGGGCTTTTCGCCATCGCGGGCATCGAGCAAAAGCGAGCCGTCCCTGTAACATGCAAGAAGCGCAGCCTGCCTCTCCTTCATTTGAGTGGCGGGCTGCGCTGGAATCGCTAGAATAAGCTGCATTCCTAAGCCTTAGGCGGCGAGGACTTCACGCTGGATCTGGGAATACTGGTATCCAGAAATGCAAGTGATCTTTAGGATAAGGTCACGCGCGAGTCCGGCTTTGATGAGGGCCCTAGCGTAGTTCAGCTTGTTCATATCGGGTGAATTCATAGGAACCTCGAAATTGATGGTGGAACATGTTCTTCTATGGAGAAAATAGTTTATTTTCGCAAAAAAGGAAGAGTGTTTTGAGCAGGTTTTTGGGGAGTGTAAGTTTGCTCACATTACACTTTTTTGTAACATTTTTGTAATTAATTGTGCAATAATGAGTTACAAAATTTCGCCGATTTTAGCGAAATTTCGCTACATTCAAACTTGCGTGATTTTTGTCACTTTGTTTTGTTCTGCGTACTTTCTAGATGTCTTTGAGCACTGGAAAATCGCTGCGGTATTTCAGGAGAGAATCCATGTCGAGCGTCGCAGAAATTACACATTCGCGGCCTTCTTCCGCCTGAGCGACAACTTCTCCGAACGGGTTGACAATTTGTGAATTGCCTGTGTATTTTCCATCTGGCGAAACGCAGTTCACGGCGGCGACGTATGCTTGGTTTTCAATGGCGCGCGCCTTGATCAAGGTGTTCCAGTGGAGCGTTCTTTCCTTGGGCCATGCGGCCTGCACGGTGAAGAGGTTCGCACCTGCCTTCACGGCATCGCGGTAGAGTTCCGGAAAACGCAGGTCGAAACAAATTGTCGGTGCGACAGTCCATTCGTAAATTTTGTATAAATTAACATTGCTGCCGGCAGAGAACTTTCCCTGCTCCATAAAGAACGGCTTGCGCTTGTCGTAGCCCGCGTGTTCCGCTGCATTCCCCGGCATGTAGACGCTCGTGTGGTTCGTGAGCGGCGCAGTTTTATCTCCTTGATTCGCTTCATCCCCGCGAGAAACGAGATTTGCGATTCCCGCGCCCATCACGGTGCAACCGGTTTCGCTTGCTAGTTTGTACAAAAACTGTGCCGTCTCTCCGGCGTCTTTGCTCGAAAAATCCTCGGCGGCACGCTCCGGGTGCAGCGGGAGGTAGCCCGTGGCGAACATCTCGGGCAGCACGATCAGCCCCGCGTTTGCGGAGTGCGCCTCCTTGCGAATTCCCTGCGTGAGCGACTCGACCTTCGCGAAATTTTTGGCCTTGTCGTTCGGCGCAATTTCCATTTGTACCAGAAAAACCTCGAGCATAACGCTTGAAATATAAAATTTGCCGAAATGGAGCGGGGTTCCTGTGGTTTTGCGGTTGCATAAAATTCTAATTTATGGGTATGAGAACGCGCATCCTGTTTGCACTGGCCTTTTTACTTGCGGTACCCCTTTTTGCGGCGACGCCTACGCCTGTCGTGGGTGTGGTGCTGGAGACGGGTTCCGACCTGCCGCTCGATGGAGTCCAGATCACCTACCGCTCGGGCAAGAAACTCGCGAAGACATCCTCGGATGGGCGTTTTGAGTTTACCGTGGATTCCAAGAATGCTTCCCTCGTGTTCCGCAAGGAGGGCTACGACAGCGTGTACGTGGACCTGCAGGACTATGCCGACCTGCTCGACATAGTGGTGACGCTTTCGAGCGACCTGCGCGATTTGGGTTCGAGCACGATTATCGGTGGAGGCGAGCCCGAAAAGTGGGAGCCGGAACGCAAGGTGTCGGTCGACAAGCTCGAGGATGCCGCGGGTATGCGTTTCGATATCACCGAGCACCTGAGCCAGATGCCCGGCATTTCGGGCCAGAAGGATTTCAGCAGCGCGCTTTACTATGAGGGCTCCCGCGCGGGTGACGTGGCGTACCACTTGGGACGGCTCCGCATCCCGAACATGCGCCACCTCGATATCGGGTTCCCGGGTAACCTTTCCGTAGTGAACCCGCACATTCTGAGCGGTATCGAGATTCACGACCATTATGGTAGTGGCCCGATTGGCCAGGGCCTTGCGACCTCGGTGCAGTACATTCCCGAACAAACAAAGGGCGAGTGGGGGCTCAAGGGCTCTGCGGGCCTTACGCTGCAAGAGATCCAGTTCGATTCCCCGTTCCTGTTCTGGGATAGTTTCCGCTTTGCTTTCCGCAGGCTCGATGGCGATATGCTCAAGAACCTAGGCGAAAAGTTCTTTGCCGAGTTCAAGAAACGCGATGGAGACTGTGTGGATGATTGCCGCGTGAAGTCGGCAGACCCGTTCGACCTTTCGGCGATGGATTTCTACACGCAGCTGAACGGCTCCGACAGCATGGGCAACACGTGGGCGCTCCGTGCCCTGTACAGCGCAGATGAATACGCGATTCACCAGGACACTTCGACCGCCTACGACCAGGTGAATTCCGTAGATATTATTCGTGGCGAACAGACCTACCTGGTTGTGGGCGCGGAATACGCCTCCAAGTTCGGGACCAGCCTGCATGCGGGGATTGTGCGCGAATACCTGAGCGACACGCTGCACGACACGACCGGGTTCAGGAGCAACGCCTCGTCGCGTGAAATGGCTACGTTCATCGATTCCTACGAGCAGACGCATACCACGTTGAGCGTGGGTGCGGATAAGCAGTTCAAGACTAAGCTGCTCGGTTCTGCGGTGAGTGGAGCCGTACTTTACGAGCATCATTTCCTCGACCGGAGCTACATCGACTTTGGCGGGTCGCAGCCCGATGACTACCAGACGGGCGTGCTTTCGGGCGTGAGCCGTTTTGACTGGAAGGGCGATTACTCGCAGACGATTTTCTCGCTCGGCGCGGTTGCCGATGCGGTAGACCATAACGCAAGACCCACGGCCTCTATCGATTTCGAGCAGAACCTCACCGAGAAGGACACCGCCTACTGGCACTTGTTCGGAAACGCCGCCTACCGTAGCGACTGGAAACACCTTTACGACGATGGCGACCTTACGGGCAGGCTCGAGACGGGAACCTCGGCGAAACTCGGGCTTGGCTACAATTCCAAGTACCTGATTGCGCAGGCGAGCGGCTTTGGCCGTTACTACTTCGATCCGGTGATGCCCTTGCCCAAGGCTTACGCACAGTACAAGGACATTACCCCGGTCGATTACGCCTGGGTGCTCGGCGCGAACGCCCGCATGGAATGGAAAACCTCGCACCACTTTTCTATGGCGACAAACCTGAGTTCCGTCTATGGCGAGTACGAACTGGACGAAGGCTCGCTCCCGTGGGAGGCGAATTCCAGGCTAGATATCATTTCGCATTTCAGGTTCTACCCGCGCAACGATTCGCTGTTCTCGATTATCCTTACGCACCATGCCGCATTGCACCGTCCGCTGTACTACTACAAGATAATGCCGTCTAATCCGGCAACGCGCGACAACGGCACACGTGAACTTTGCGACCTGCATGAATTTACCGACATGTTCAGGACTGATGTCCGCGTGAATCTCGATATTTACCGCAACAAGGGATTCTTCCGCAAGTCCAGATTCTATCTGGAATTGGATAACCTGTTCTCGAAACTCGATGTGGGTGCGCTCCGGTTCCTCGGTTCCGAGAACGCGCGCGAACGCTCCTGGGTCACGCAAGATAACGACAAGAATTCGGAGAACGGCTTCAGGCTGGAACCCTTCATGGCGAAGGGCATGGGACTCTACTTCCAGTTCGGTGTCGAAGTCCAGTTAGGGATATGATTGTCTTGAATCGTCATCCTGAACGGAGAGGCGAAGCCTCGTAGTTGAAGGATCCAGATATGAAATTCTTGGCATGCTATTTGATTTTGTTTGTTTTGAGCGCGTTGGCGTTTGCACACGAGACTGACGTGCCCTTTGTCCCCAAGAAACCCGAAAAGCCAGTGCGGTACTGTACTGCGGCAAGGCAGTGGGTGGATTTCGCGAGCCACGATTCCAACTTGGTAGAGATTACGAACATGAAGGGAATCCGCATGGACCTGCGTTACGGGACTTTTAACAACGTAACGGGGCACGATATGTACTGCGGAATCCAGCGGGCGTTTGTACACAGGGATGCCCTGCCCAAGCTGAAACGCGCACTTGCAATTATTGCGAAGGAACGCCCCGGGTACACACTCGTGATTTTCGATGCCGCCCGCCCGATGTATGCGCAGTCGGTGCTCAAGCAGGCGGTTGTCGGCACCCCGTACACGAACTACGTGTCGTCGGGCAAGACCGGCGGGCTCCATAACTACGGCTTGGCGCTCGACCTCTCGCTTGCCGACAGCACGGGAACACTGCTCGACATGGGCACGGAATTCGATTCGTTCGAGCGGTGTGCCGGCGAGGTGGGAGAGGCCGCCGCCCTTGAAAGTGGGCGGCTCACGCAACAGCAGGTCGATAACCGCAACATATTGCGTAGCATCATGAAACGTGCGGGCTGGGTAACGCTTTCAAGCGAATGGTGGCACTTTAACGCATACACGCGGGCGTATACCAAGGAAAACTACCCCCTGTTCCCGATGTAAAATTGTTAAATTTCTGTTACGGACAACCGAAAAAGGATGCTGTCTATGAAGAATCTCTCCAGAATCGCCTGTACCCGCATCGTGGCAATCACAATCCCGCTTCTCCTCATCTCTGCCTGCGGCGACACCGTCACTGAGCAGATCAACGCCAACGTAGGTGCGGTTAAGACCAGCGACGATCTGCCGGAATGTACGGAAGACATCGCCGGTCAAACGGCCTTCATTAAGGAAACTCACGAGTTCCTCGGCTGCGACGGCAAGGAATGGCAGACCCTCAGCGCGAACACGGTGAGCGTGGGCGACAACGTATGCACCTCTACGAGTCTCTCCGATGGCACTGGCTTCGAAATTTTCTGTAACGGGGTATCCATTGGCACTGTGAAGAATGGTGAAAAGGGCGATGCTGGTAAAGACGGAGCACCCGGTGAAAAAGGCGAGAAAGGCGACACCGGCGCAAAGGGGGACAAGGGCGATACCGGTGCAAAGGGCGATAACGGCACGAATGGTACTAATGGAACCAACGGCACGAACGGCAAGGACGGCGCTCCTGGCGCAGACGGCGCCGGCTGTAAGATCCAGGAATCTACGGCACTCACCGCGACCATCGCCTGCGGCTCCGAGACCTTCACGATGGACCTGACGGGCTACGTGGATGTTCCCGAATCATGCGACTCCACGGACCCCGATTGCGCTACGCCCATGGAAGACAAAGAACTTAGCGGCGTTTCTCAAAAGGGCCCGTTTGTCTCCGGCACGGACGTTACTGCTTACGAACTGGAAAACGGCAGGTCCCTCAAGCAGACGGGTAAGACCTTTGGCGGTAAGATTGAGAATCAGGATGGTTCCTTCAATATCCGTACAGTCAAGCTCAAGAGTTCCTATGCGTACCTTGTGGCAGATGGCTTCTACCGCAACGAGGTGACGGGCAGGAACAGCTCGGCAACCATCAAACTGCGCGCTCTCACGAACCTGGATGGCCGTTCTACAGCGAACATCAACCTGGTGACCCACCTGGAATACGACCGCGTGCAACGCCTTGTAACCAAGGAGAACAAATCCGTAATCGAGGCGAAGCGCGCTGCCGAAAAGTCTCTCTTTGCGGCATTCAACATCGACAACACGGGTTTCAAGGGATTTGCCGAAGACCTCAACATATTCAAGGAAGGTGATGGCAACGCTGCCTTGCTCGCTGTTTCTGCGATGCTCCAGGGCGATCGCAACGAGTCCGAACTCACGGCTCTCTTGGCTGCGTTCAGCGTGGACCTGGGCGACAATGGTGAATGGAATGATTCCCTGCGCCGCGCTCAGATAGCCGACTGGGCGATGAAGGCCGATATTGAAGGTAGACTGGCCAAAATCCGTGCGAACGTGGAAGGCTGGAAACTGAGCGATAGCAAGGCTCCCGCGTTTGAAGGCTACGTGACGAACTACTGGATGAAGGAACTTGGCGTGGGCGACTGCGACGAGAATAATCCCAATACTCTCTTTGCCGTGAAGAACACGTTCTCCTCGTTCTATGCGAAGAATGATTCCGCCTATACCGATGGCGACAGCAGCCTGGTGCGCCTGATTTGCGATCCTTCTGGCGAAACTCCCGCTTGGCGCTTCGCTAGCGATACCGAAAAGGATGTCGCGGCTCTTGCGACCGATGCTGACGAAGGCACGGCGACGGTTGGCAAGATCAATACCGACCACGTCTACGTGAAGGAAAATGGCAAATGGCGTCGTGGTACTACGCTGGATACGGCTTTAAGGACCAGCTGTGTTGGCGTCAATATGGGATTGACCGATAGTTTGACGGTAAAAGGCGAGGTCGCATGGTATATCTGTGCTGACGGCGGTGATGCAATACCCTCTGCATGGCGCACGGCCACGACCGCCGAAGCGGATACCGCGCTTTTTGGCACACCCACTGGCGATGAACCCATCGTTAGGATGGGAAACGTGAACAAGTCGCACTACTACGTTTATGAAGACACGTCGGGTAATGGCGATTTCGTGTGGCGTTATGGAACGGAACTGGACTATGACGAAAACCTCGGCCCCTGTACTAGCGTTAAATTAGGCACTGTTGTTGAATCGTCTGCTCACGCATGGTACAAGTGCGTTGGAGACAAGATTACACGAGTTGAAGGTTACTCCGTGCCTACAGTGTGGCGCGAGGCGACTTTCTTTGAGCGCGATACCGTTGGTTTTGGAAAACCGACAAAGGATACGGCGAGGTATATTGCTACCGATTCGTTGGTTTATGTGTATGACGAGGCTGCTGGTAAATGGCGCGTAGGCAGTGCCCTGGATACCGTGCCGGTGCTTGGCCCGTGTACCGCCGCGATGCGCGATACAATAAGGGAATTGCCCAGTACGGCATGGTATAAGTGCTCTCCCAACTATACCGCTGATGCCAATGCCCAGCCGGAATCGTGGATTAGACTGTCTCAGGCGGAATACGATACACTCGGCTTTGGACATTGCGGAAAGGAGTATATGAGTAGGCCCGGTTCCGGGAGATGGTTTACCAAGGAGGGAATTCGTCTTTCATCAGACGATAAAGAAAGCGACCTTATTAATGTGTCGGAAGAACGCTGCGTTGCCTCTGTTTCGAATTCTACCATTGAAGTTGCATACGGGACAAAGCGTGAAGGGATTGATGCTGCCGTTGTGCAGGGGAGAAATTCTCTTAAATACTACACTTATGATTCAACACTGTCTGAATGGGTGTTGATGCCATCTGATCAGTATGAACTTGGCTTTGGTGGTTGCACTATTGCCCGTGCCAATTATACGAGAGGAATCTCTAATTCTTGGGAAACGTATCCTAAAGGTATGGTGGCAAGTGGATTTATTCAAGGTCGCTTAGGCTTCTATTTGTGCAAGGATGAGGGAAATATAAGGAAATGGGTCCCGGCCGATTCTGCAAGATATGAAACCTATGGCATGGCCTGCGATAGTAGAAACCGGAGACGGGCTTACGATCCGGTTGTTGTAGGTGAATACAAATATGTTTGCGAGGCCGATACATTTAGGGCAATGACTCGTTCCGAAAGATGGGCTGTTTCTACTGACAAGTATGCTTATTGGACTGCGAGGTGCGGCTCTTCTGATGAAGGGTTCGGCGTGCACACTAGTCTTATTGAAGGGTCAAATATTTATGGAAGTTCATTTGTTTGTAGAAACGGACTGTATGTCTGGGATAAAAAAGAGCAGTTTGTTGTTAGGGATTCATTGACAATTCCCGGCGGTTATAGTAAATGGACAGGAAGTGCCGTAGTTATAGGAACAAGGCTCTGGCTTACAAGCAATTTGTATACGGAACAAACAGGGATTCCGAGCAGTATTTATTCGCAAGAAGTCGAAATTTATAATGTCGCTGAAAATGGTTACAGTAAAGTGGATATAGGTAGTTATTATAACAAATCGCGTGCAGAAAAGGAATGCTCTGCATTCAAATATAAGGGATATAGTCTCAAATTGCCCTCATGGGATGATTTAGCAAGTTTGTTAGACATGTATATTGATAGAAAGCAGGCTTTAACAAAAGTAGCGTGGGAATTTGTGGGAACCGATGATTATAATATGGGTTTCTATCCAAATGGTAAATTCGATGGCAGTGGATACGGTGGCAGTGGAGTGAAACTTGGGTATTATAATAATGGGGGAGGCTTTACAACACCTGGAGTACCGTCTGTAACAGCATCTAATATAGGTAAAGTCTCAACGTTGATGACATCAGATGATGGTCATCCTGTAGCGCTTTTAGATCCTGTGACTTATTCGGGGTTTGTGGCTGCTGATGATGCTAAAGGGTTTGCAGGAGTGCGCTGTGTATTGGGGAATATTGACGCTCCACCGGATAGCAACGACTAGAGATGACGTTTGATAAGGGTGCGGAGCGTCGCTATCCCAGCGTCTTGATGCTGGCGCGTTTCAGGCGGTCGTTCAGCGCCATCCCGATTCCGGTATTCGGTATCGGGTCCACAAGGATCAGGTCGTAGTCGGGCGTGTCCAGGTCGTGCATGTAGGCGTATAGCTTTGCGGTCGCCTCGGTCATGTCACCCGTTGTAGACAAATTCACTGTGGCGGGAATCGCTCCGGCCTGGTTCCCGAAGGCGATGCGCGCGGTCCGCTCCGGCAGTTTGTAACCGACGGGCACTTCTCCGAAATACAACGGCACCTGCGGGCGGTAATGTGTATCGCACTGGCCCGGCGCCTGCATCGCCTGCCCGGGCTTGCTGGTGGATTCCTTGACGGAAACTTCCCCGAGGACCTTCGCGAACATCTCGGGCGTAATGGCACCTGGGCGCAGCACCGTGGGCTTGTCGCCTGCAAGCGATATGATGGAACTTTCTACCCCCACGGCACACGAACCGCCGTCCACGATTCCCGAAATGCGGTCTGCAAGTTGGGCCGCCACGTGCTCTGCGGTGGTGGGGCTCACGTGCTTGAACAGGTTCGCGCTCGGGGCCGCAAGCGGCAGGCCCGATTCCTTGATAATCGCCTGCGCTACGGGGTGGCTCGGGAACCTTACCGCCACCGAGGGCAGCCCGCTGGTACACAGGTCGGGGATGCAGTCCTTTTTCGGGAGGATAATGGTCATCGGGCCGGGCCAGAAGGCTTCCGCCAGCCTGTACGCGGCATCGGGAATGTCGCGGGCGACGTTCTCCAGTTCCGCGATGTCGGCAATATGCACGATAAGCGGGTCGAATGTCGGCCGCTCCTTCGCGGCAAAAATCTTCGCGAGCGCTTCGGGGTTGTACGCGTTCCCCGCAAGCCCATATACGGTCTCTGTCGGGATGGCGACTACTTCGCCTTCCTTGAGGAGCCTGGCGGCCTCACTGACGCTTGTCCAAGGGGGGAACTTCATTACAAGCCCAAAGATAAAAAAAGGATGGGAAAAATCCCATCCCTTTAAGATTGTCTTTTGCTTGCGCTATGCTTCCGGGGCTGGTGCCGGAGCGTCTTGCTTGGGCTCGTCCTTGCGGCCGAAGGCGAACACCTTGTCGCATGCCCCGTTAAAACGCTTCCAGATCTTGTCGGACTGTTCGCGGGGAACCGCGCCGACTTCCTTCCACAGCCTGCGCAGGTGCTTCACCTTGTTCATCGCGCCGGCCACGGTGGCTTCGCTCAGGTCGGTGAGCAGGTCCTCTGCCTGTTCGCACAGGAGCTGCTTCTTCTGGAGGTTGTTTTCGCGGGCCTGTTCCTGGATGTCGAGCTGGTCGCGGCGACGGGTAAAGAAGTCGTCGCAAGCGCTGCGGAATTCCTTGTGGATTTCGGAATCCTCGACACCGCACGATCCGAGCTCGCGCCATTCCTTCTGAATGTCGCGCACTGCGTCGGCGAGCTGGTTGGAACCTGCGCTTTCGGCGAACTGCTTCACCTTCCCGATAAGTTCGAGCTTCTTTGCCTTGATTTTTTCAAGCTGCTTTTGGAGCGCTTCGTCGGTTGCCGCCATCGCGGTAATGAAGAGGTTCATCTTGGAGTTGAACCGCTCGTTGATAGCCTCGACGGATTCTTTCGGCACCATGCCGATGGCCTTCCATTCCTCGCGGATGGCCTTGACGGCTTCAGCCGTTTCGGGCGTGATGTTGCTTGCGTCCATCGCGTCGAGCTTGTCGCAGATGGCCACCTTCTTCACGAGGTTGCCCTGCTTCTCGTTGTCCATCTCTTCGAAATGGCTGCGCTTCTTGTCGAAGAACGCGTCGCATGCGCTGCGGAAGCGGGTCCAGATTTCTTCGGACTTGCTCTTGGGGACAGGCCCGGTGGACTTCCATGCGTCCTGCAACTGTTTGAGTTTGTTGGAGGTCGCGTTCCAGTCGGTAGATTCCTTGAGCGCCTCGGCTTCCTCGATGAGCTTCATCTTCTTCGCGAGGTTTGCTTCGCGGTTCTGGTCCTCTTGCTTGATGCTTTCCTTGTACTGCGCAAAGAATGCGTTTGAAGCGGCCTTGAACCTTTCGATGAGCGCGTTCAGGCTTTCCTTGGGCACCATGCCGATATTCTTCCAGCTTTCCTGGATTTCCTGCATGGCCTTGTACTTGTCTTTCCAGAAAATCGTTGCGTCGGCGACCAGGTCCTCGATCTTCTTGCAGAGTTCCTGCTTGCTTTCGAGGTTCTTCTGGCGTTCCACTTCGCGTTCCTCGATAAACTGCGAGCAGTTGTCGCGGATCTGGGTAAACAATGCCTGGAACTTGTCGCGGAATTCCACGAATTTCGCGGGCGATACCGGGCCGATGTTCTTCCACTTGTTGCTGTATTCGCGCAACTTGTTGAGCACGTCCTGGCTGCCGGGTTCCTTCGCGAGCATCTCCATCTCTTCGAGGATGGCTGCGCGGTCCTTCTCGTTGTGCCAGGATTCCCACTGGCGCATTTCCTGGAAGCGTTCGGTAGCGCTCTTGTACTCGAGCCACAGGTCGTGGTACTTGAACTTCTGTTCGCCGACAATCGCCTTCCATTCGGCAAACGTGTCGCGGAGTTTCTGGCTCAGGCTCTTGAAGTCTTCGTTCTCGTCAAGCGATTTCACGCGGTCGATAAGCTTGCGGAGCTTCTCGGAATTTTCTTCGAAGCGCTTCTGTGCGGTTTCTTCGAAGGCGGTAATCTTTTCCTTGAGCTTGTTGCGCAGCGTGTTGTAGCTCTGGAGGTTCACGTCGGAACCTTCGAGGAGCGGGAGCTTTTCCCATTCGCGCACAATGGAGTGCACGTGCTTCTGCGTGGTTTCGTTGACGTCGGAATCGGCGATGGCCTGCAGCATGTCGAGCAACTGCTTGCGTGCCTTGCCTTCGTCTTCCATGTCAACTTCCTCTTCTGCGACTGCTTCGGCGGCGTTCTTGAGTTCCTGGCTCTTCAAAAGGGCGAGGTTGAACCTCTTCACGGCGTCGGAGTCCATGATGGACTTCTTCTCGTTCCATTCGTTTACGATTTCGGCGATGCGGTCTGTCTTGGACTTGGCGTCATCGGAGGCGAGGATGCTTTCGAGTTCTTCGAGCGTTGCCATCAGCTGCTGCTTGCTCGCTTCCTTTTCGGCATTGGCCTTTTCTGCCGCAACGCGTTCGGCGTCGGCTTCGGCGAGGAACTTCAGGTAGCTTGCATAGATTTCGTCAAGTGTACTCTGCTTTTCGCCCATGCCGAGAGCCTTTGCCTCGTTCATCAGCGCTTCGAACTGGTCCTTGACCTCGTGCGGGTTCTTTTTGCCGGCAAGCGAGTGCGCCTGCTGGATAAGGGCGTTCCTCTTGCCGTTCAGGAGTGCCGCGGCCTTCTTGCCGCCGTCGTCGGCTTCCTTCTTGGCGCGGATTTTTTCGAGGGCGATCTTCCTTACGGAGGTGTGCTTCGAGTTCTTCGAGATGTCCGTGAGCGTGGTTTCGGATTCGATACGGTCCACGGCGGTCTTGGCAATCTCTTCCTTGGCATCCTTGTTTGCGGCATAAGCGAGTACGTTGACCTTGCCCGTCTTTTTCACGAGTTCGAGCCTGAGTTCGGAACTGGGCATAGACTTGACGAGGTCGTCGGCATAGCGGGTGTCCTTCATTTCGTCTACGAATGCGAGTATGTCCTCGTTTGCCGGTTCGCGGTAGTCCTTGAGCTTCTTGGCGACTTCTTCGAAATAACGTGATTCAGCCAGGCGGCGGACTCCTGCCTCGTTATCCTTTTTCGAGATTGCCGAAAGGGAGGGTATCAAGGTGAGTTTCTTGACGGCTGCGGTTCTAACGCTACTATCTTCATCCGAAAGGGCGATACGTTCCAGGGTGCTCTGTTCGCGGACGTCCATCTCTTCGACGGCTTCGAGTCGCTTTTCAGGGTTGGAATTCTGCCATTTCGGTCTCAATGCATCCAATAAGCTCATAAATATCTCCAATAGGTTTACGGACCTTGTAGGGTTCGTGTATGATAATCTAAATAAAAAGATTAGAAGTGGTTTAGGAAAATGTTGTTTTTTTGGCAAATATGCGGGTAGAAATGCGGTATATATTACCTATCTTTGGGGGTAAAATGGCAAAACGCATACCCAAAACGGCGGCTCCCGAGCAAATCGGGGCGAAATTCAAGGCTTTAGACTTGGAACGCTTTTGCGAGGTCTATATCCCGCAGGCCCCGTCGGTCTATACCTACGGGGTTCCGGCCGATTTGCCGGATGGTGTCGAAATCCAGCGGGGGAGTGTCGTCTGGGTGCAGTTCGCCACCCGAAAAAAGCCCTCGCTCGCGGTCGTTTCGCGTGTGCATTCGGAGAGGCCCGCGTTCAACGTGCGCTGCGCCTACTCGCATGCGTCGGGGTATGTCTTTGGCGAGCGGTACATGGAATCGCTCGAATGGGTGGCACGATATTATATAAGCACGCCCATGAAGGCGCTGGATGTTTTTTGGCCCGCGGGTTTCGAGAGTTACTTGGATGCGCTTGCGGCGCGTTTGTCTGAGGATAGTTTGTCGCTGGGGTCGGGATGTGCTGATTCTGGTTTTGAAATGCCCGCGCACCCCGATGTTCCCCCGCTGACGGACGAACAGCAGGTGGCGTTGAACTCGCTTGTCGCAGACCTCTCGGGAACAGGGTTCCGGGGAACGCTCCTGCACGGTGTCACCGGTTCGGGCAAGACTCGCGTGTATCAGGAACTGGCGCTTGAGGCGCTCAAGCGCGGGAAGCGCGTGCTCATTCTCGTGCCCGAAATCGGGCTTACTCCGCAGACGGCGGGCAGGTTCGAAGATTTTTTGCAGGTGCCCGTGCGGGTGCTGCATTCCGCACTCTCTGCCCCCAAGAGGCGCGAAGCCTTCGTGTCTATACTGGAGGGGAGCGCGCGAGTGGTTCTCGGGACCCGTAGCGCGATTCTTGCGCCTTTCGATTTCGATGTCGTGATTTTGGACGAGGAGCATGATTCCTCGTTCAAGCAGCAGGACCCTGCCCCGCGTTACCATACCCGCGAGCTGGCGTTCCACCTGGCGTACAAGTACGGTGCGCTCGTAGTTCTCGGGAGTGCGACCCCCTGCCTCGAAACATACCATAACGCAATTACAAATAAATTAAAATATCTGACTTTGAAGAAACGCGCGACTGCGGCAAACCTCCCGGACGTAAAAATCGTGGATATG
>Ga0265298_10003777_pt1 | contig 19775 bp, 11 predicted proteins | sample AusTroGonzalo_MG_3_FD_193486 | JGI IMG/M metagenome (GOLD analysis project Ga0265298, IMG submission 193486) | Bovine rumen microbial communities from tropical cattle in Woodstock, Queensland, Australia - Gonzalo_01 | ecosystem: Host-associated > Mammals > Digestive system > Stomach > Rumen ... | reverse complement strand
GGTCGCTATCCTGTTTGCTGTCTGTTTTTGGTACTTGATCCTTCCGAAGTTGATGTCAATATCCATCCGGCTAAAAGAGAAGTTAAATTCCACAAAGAAGCTGCTATTCGCCGGATCGTTGCGAGGATTCTTCGAACAGCTTTGGAGGATTATTCAGATCCTTTCAAGAGCAATGAACGGAATGAGCTTCTGGGCGAGAGCAAACCGGAGCAAAATACAGTACAACCCCCGCTTGATCTGCCGACAAAGCCAGAAATAAAACCCGTGGAGACAAATGCTCCAAAGGTGTTTGAAAACAGGCCTTATACTCAGCCGCTTCCGTTTTTTCCTGGCAGAGCTAAAAACGATCCGATTCAGACGGATAGAAAAACGGTTTATCCGGGACAATATAGTGCACCTTCCCAAGCACCGGAAGTGGAAAGTGCAGAGATACGATCTGAACCTGTGCCACTCACGAACGCGCCGCTGCTTACAGTACCGCTGCGTTTTTTAGGTGTTTTGAATAAACTTTATCTCCTTTTTGAGTCGGATAGAGGATTGGTCCTGGTTGATCAGCATGCCGCTCATGAGCGCGTCCTTTTTGAACGGCTGATGTTCCAGGCAGAACAGGGGAAAGCAGAATCCCAGCAGCTCCTCTTATCTGAAACGGTGGAGCTTGGAATGCGGGATGCTTCACTGATCCGAGAAAAGCTGCCTGTTTTTCATCGTTTGGGGATCGGTTTGCATGAATTTGGTGAGAGAACTTTCTTGATTGATTCTCTGCCGAGTTTTATCAAAGGCATTTCTGCCAAGAAATTTATCTTGGATCTTCTGGATGATTTGCGTGCTACTGGACGAGAATTGACTCAAGCGGACATGGCCGAGGAACTCATAGCGTCCCATTCCTGCCGTTTGGCGGTAAAGGCCAACGACATCGTCAACCGGGAGGAGATAGATCATCTGATGGATGATCTGCGCCATTGCAGAATGCCGTACACTTGTCCACACGGACGTCCCACCATTATCGAGATCAGCCAGAGAGATCTTGAGAAAAAATTTCGCCGTGTCCTCTGATTTAATCAGCCTGGTTGGTGAACTGTAGTTTTACTGGTCCTTGGAGACCGGAGTCCAGTTTCCCTTGGTAATTGCTAGGTATGGATGACCAGTGATTGGCTGCAGTATTGTACACAAGCACTTTTAATGTATTATTTCCTTTGCGCAGAGTTCCTGTCAGATTGAACCGATAAGGAGGCGCAACACATACACCAAGCGATTTATCGTTGCACCAGACTTCAGCACTACAGGAGACTTTCCCCAGATCAAGGAAAACTTGATTGGAAGCAGCCTGTTCGTGTGTGAGTTCAAAGGTTTTTTGATAGTACGCGCCGCCGGAGTAGGTACGCAGTACTTCCTGCTGGCTCCAGTCACCCAGTTGTGTTTTGCCGGTGCCGCATTCCAGACGAATAGGACACGGAATGGCGTTTCCGCCATAGATGCCCGGTTGGTGTTCAATAGCAATTGCCACACAAGCTTCTTCAGTCAATGTTGAAGGAAGACTAACGCGGAAGCAGTCCGTGCCGCGCATTGTTTCAGAAGCTCCCAGATTTTTCACATCAGCTATTTCGCCATTCACCCAAACGCGTGGAGTGCCGACAGCTTGGAGTGTGAAGCCGGTCAATCCGACAGGAGCGGTAAAGCGATAGTATCCGTAAGCCTGTTGTTCCATGCAGTCGTAAGGAAGCAGGTCGGGTTGGTTGTACCAGAGAGTTTCCATTGGTGCGGGAACGGAGGGATCCAGAATTCTGGCCTCAGAGGAAGGAATGCCGGAGGGCTCGGTTTGACCTTCCCGGACAGATTCAAAAACAACATAGCCTTTGCCCGGTCCGGTATATTTCAGCAGAACGGTATTGTGTCCCTGCTTGAGAGAGACTTTTTGAGCATCTTTGGCGATGGGCTGACCGTTGATCCAGATGAAAGCGGGAGCATAGTCACCAATTCGCATCCACGCATCTCCGTCTTGAGCGGTTAGAACTGTGGAATGCAGATAATAGATACTGCCGTCTTCTTCTTTTTCGCGAGCAGTATCCCGGTTATAGTTGATCTGTTTCTTTTTCCCCAGTGCGATGATATTATCATGTACCTGCTCCTTGAGCCCATGCCAGCCCTGGCGACCGTGGTCATCCCGCAGACCGCTCTTCCAGGAGAAGTCATAAGGCTGCCAATAGAAAGTGCGACCCTTGGCAAAGAAACCGCGTTCGGAATTGGGGTCGCCTGAACGCAGTATTTTAGCGTCCAGTTCTGTTGTGGCTTCATGTTCAGTGAGCGGACCGAGTTTCCAGAATTGAGGGCCGTATCCATAGCGTTCATGGCTCCATTGACTGTCATTAAAATCTGGTGTAGTCCAATCCTCATTGAGGGGTGTAGATGTCAATTTATAACGGAAGAAACGGGCTTCCGGTCCCATTAAAGTGGAGCCTGTTTTCGGGTCATACGGGGGCCAGTGGAAATCGCCCCAGCGGTTGTCCAGTGTTGGTTTGAGATTGATCTCCCAATCACCTTCCAGTGCCAGTTCTGAATTTGATCCATTTAGCGGCAGGTCGTCATTTGCGGTATTCGCATTCTGGGAAAAGACGAGTATCTGTGCCTGAGTAGCCGTGAGAGGCATCTTGATCCTCGTTCCATGATTGTCAGGGATCACATCACGACAGGCATAAGTTTTACCTGTCCAGGGATCCCATAATTCCACATGTCCACTGGTGCGGAACAGATATTCATCGCCCTGTTGTGCACCATAGATAAAATAGAAATCACGCTGTCCGATCGTGCGGTGGACATAGCTGACCGAATCATCCAGTTTGGGAGATTTTACACAAGTGATATCGGTTTGCAGATAATTGTGGAGGGCATTGGACAGATGTTCAGCGTTGACAGCATGGATGCCGATGCCTTGAACGGAATTGGTGTGAACGCTAACTTCTTTGGCAAGTGCGTTTTCGGAAATGTCATTCAAAACCGCTGTCAGTATTTTAGTGATTTCCGGGTCATTGCTGCCGATACGGTCGCTGGCTTCGGGCAATGAGCCTGTGAAGGCGACGATACCGCCATTTTCAGTCAATTCCTTTGCCTTTTGCAGTGTGGAGAATCGTACTGCCTTCATGGAGGGAATTACCAGAATGGAATAACTTTCACCGGAGACATTGATTTTGCCGTCATGGATTTCAGCACGTTCCAGTGATTCAAAATCAATAAAATCAAAATCATAACCGTTTCTGTAGAGCTTGTAGCCTGCATCAAACGCCGCATTTCTGGCACCTTCACCATCCATGCCTGCTTCCAATGCGGCGACCGGATAGAGGATGGCTGCATCACAACGATGAACGCCTTGGCTAAGCAGGTAGCCCATCCTTTGCAGACATTGCATAAATGGAGTGATATGCTGCCAGTAGGGCATCCGGAAATGGTTGCAGGGTGGTGCCCATTCCCAATAGCCGCCGTGTGTGGAATAATAAAGACCGTGGAGCGAGAGCAGATTATGGCCTTGTATGAAATTGACAAGAGTGGCCTTAGTAATGTCCGCGGAACTGGTTCCCCAGCCACTGCTGTGAAAACCTTCCAGCCAAACGCGCGGGCGCAAATAAAGATGAGAAATAGAGGCCGCGACTTTGTTTTTGATGAGGTCTTCCTGCAAATCAGGCTGATCGCATCCGGGACCGCTCATCCAGCGCTGAGTGCGGAAATAATCACCAAATTCCGTCAGGTCTTTGCCGCGACCGCCATGATCGCATCCATAGAGCATACCTCGGCTCGTGTGCCATTCGTAAACGGGTTTAAAATAACCTTCTTCACTGAGAGCGACCATCACATCACGGTAGTCCAGTCTGATCTTAACAGTTTCCGAACCGATATCCTCAAACAGTGCCGGCAGCTTGGGGATGATATCATAGCCCTTGCGCTGTTTGAACTCATGAGCAAAATACTTGTTCCACAAATTACCACGGATGCGGAAATCCAGCTCGTCCGAGAAGAAAAAGTTCAAGCCTTTTCCGCATTCACCTGGCAGATGATCCTCAAACTTTTGAAAAAAGGCCTTGATGATTTCTGAACCGGTCGCAGAATTCATGGGATCGATAGTATTGGGAACTCTTTGTCCCCAGACAGCGATCACTTTCCAGTTAGTTTGAGGATCCGTTTTCTCAGGAGTCCAATCCAGAACTATGTCGGAAATCTTTTCTGTGAGATCAAGAGATCGAGAGGAATCTAGTTTGCCATTGGTAATCGGGTAGGCGATCACACAAAGGGGCTTTTCTTTCAGTTCCCAGTGCAGGGGTGACGAGGCAGTGACATCTTTTGATTCACTGCGGAGGTTGCCGCCTTGGATATCAGGATTGTTTTTGAGAGCTTCATCCATGAATGCTCCCTGGCCGATGCCCAGTGTGTAATCACTTAGACTGACCGACATTCCTTTTGCGGCAGCGTCATGCTGAAACTCTTTGAAAAGCTCCCACCATTCATCAGTGAACAGCGCGGGAGAACTGGGATAAGTGTAGCCATAGATAAGACCGCCTTGATCGCTATGTGCATAGTTGACTTGCAGGCCTACTGTTCCTTTGTCTGCCAGTTGATCGATTTCCCAACGCAGCCGTTCCGGTGTCAGGGGATCGCCCAGCCACCAAAAGAAGGGAACATTGCCGTATCCACTTGGGGGATTTTGAAAACCGGGGAGTGCATCCATATCCGGTGAGCGCTCAGGAAATCCTACAGCACTAATCGGAGGCTGTACCGACAAGGATGGATCGCTGAAACGCAGATCACCTGCGTGGCAGAGCTGTTGATCAAGAGAAAAACTGAGTGCTAAAATAGAAGATAAAAAAGCAGGAATCAATAAAGATTTTTTCATAAATATCATGTTTTGGGTTGTTGGCGCAACTCCTTCCGGATGGCTCGGCAGCGCGACTGCGCTTCGACTTGCCAGCGGATCTTGATGCGGTTCTTTTGAATGGGATCTTTCCATTCGTTTTGTAGAAGTGTTTGGAGCTCGTTCTCAGTGATAAGCGGTTTTGAGAGGCGTGTGAGTGTTTCTTCTGCTTTGCCTCTTCGGATCGCTTCCGCCCAGGCTTTTCGCAGTTCCGGGTGTGTATCTATCAGTTGGGCACCGATCAGTCCGCAGACCAGATCTCTGCGTCTGTATGCCAAATCGTTATCTAATGTAAAAATGCTGTTGGTGTTTCCATTTACAGCATTGCTTTCATGAAAAGGGGAATTCTGAACGGGGGAGTATTGCGGATAACGGCTGTAAAGATCTTTGCGGATCGGCATTCTCAGCAAGGCAGATCTTACAGGCCCTTCCGATGTGCCGACAGGGAACATCCACAGCTTTTGTCCTTCATCGTTCAATACAAACTCAATGAATCTCTGGGCTTCTTGTAGGTGTTCTGTACCTTTCAAAATAGCAATACAGTCTGGCGAGAGAATGGAGAAATCTTCCGGGATCGTGAAGATCATGTTTGTTTTGCCGTGAGCGTTGACCTGAGTGAAACCGTAAAAGTCGATGCAGATGCCGGAAGCCGTATTTCCCAGTGCTGTCAACCGTGGTGCGTCCGTGGCATAACGACCAATAGAGATTGAGTTTGCGGCCATACCTGTGAGTATCCTCCAGCCTTCTTCCCAACCGTATCCCTGGAGGATCACTTCCATCATGGTGTACATACTGCCGCTGTTGCGGGGATCACTGATGGCGACCCAGTCATGAAGTTCCGGAAGTGCGAGATCTTTCCAGCTTTTAGCCTGAGGTAAATGATTGTATTCCTGAACACGGAGATTGCTCAATATCCCAAAAGTAGCGATCGTGACACCATACCAGAACCCATCAGGATCACGCAGCAGTGTGCCTTGATTATCGGCAGGAATGGAGGAGAGTATCTCTTCCGGCAGAAGGCAACGCTCCAGAAGTTTTTCATTTTTAAGGTCAAAGTAGGGATCAACACCGCATCCGAAAAGAATATCCAGTCCGATTCCTTCAGGTTTGGCGGTAAATTCGGAACGAATAAAGCGGATAGTATCGCTGGAGCCACCTACGTTTCGCCAGTCCAGCTTGATATTTTCCTTAAAATGTTTTTGGTACCAGTTGGAAAATTTAAGACCGATTTCCTGACGAATGGATTCTGTATGCGGAGTAATGATGGAAAGAGTTTGGCCACCTGTGGATTTATTTTCCTGAGCATCTCCATGCGGTATCAAAAAAAGGAGAAAAAGGAAAAGTGTGATAGGAAATTGGAGTCGGAGGAACGTCATGGCGGAATCTTTATTCGGCGATGATTTCGCAGCGGTGTTCCCGGATAATGGTGATACGGATCTGCCCAGGATATTGAAGTTCATCCTGTATCTTTGTAACCAGATATTTAGCCAGCATGGAACACTGTTCATCCGTTGCCTGTTCTGGTTTGACAAAAACACGGAATTCACGTCCGGCCTGCAGCGCGAAACAACGATCCACCGCGGGCAAACCTTTGCCAATGGCTTCCAGCTGATTGAGACGTTTGATATAAGTTTCCATGTTTTCCAGACGCGCGCCAGGACGTGCCGCGCTTACGGCATCCGCTGCGGCAACAATGCAAAGCAGCGGCGATGGATCCGACAGTGTAACAGAATCGTGATGTTTGGCGACACATTCAACGATTTCTGGCGATTCCATGTTGCGTTCCAGAAATTCTGCGCCAGCTTTGGCATGTCCGCCTTCAGTTTCGTGAGTGACCGCTTTACCAATATCATGCAGCAGTCCTGCCCGTTTCGCCAGTGTGATATTCAGTCCCAGCTCACCAGCTAAAAGGCCAGACAGGTGAGCGACTTCAATGGAGTGAGAAAGGATATTTTGAGAGTAGCTGTAGCGGAATTTGAGTCTTCCCAGCATTTTCATGATGGGGTCGGGAAGAAGAGTCAGTCCAACTTGATGGATTGCATCTTGAGCCGATTCCATGCCGATTTCTTCTACCTGCTGCGCGGATTGACTAACCACTTCCTCGATGCGAGTGGGATTGATTCTTCCGTCTTTGACCATGGTCAGCATGGCACGTTTGGCTATTTCCCGACGTATGGGATCCAGACCGGAGAGAATGATCGTGTTAGGTGAGTCATCCACCAGAACTGTTACGCCGGTTTGATTTTCAAAAGCCTTGATGTTGCGGCCCTCACGTCCAATGATACGGCCTTTGATCTCGTCATTGGGCAGTGCTATGACAGAAGAATCAATGTCCATGGTATGTGCAATGGCACAACGCTGGATGGCTGCAGCCAGAATCCGTGTGGCTTGTTCTTTGGCGGAGGTTTCAGCGTTTTTCAGAATGCGTTTGGAAAGTTTAAGGGCATCATTAGCAGCAGATTTTTCCACCTCTCTCATCAGCATATCTCTGGCATCCTCAACAGATATTCCCGCTGTTTGAGAAAGTCTTTTGCGCCAGGCTTCGATCTCCTCGTTGAGATTTTTACGGGAAAAGGCGATATCGGCTTCACGTTCATCCAGACGTTCCTGTCGTTGTTTCAGATTAGTCTCTTGTTCCAGAATGCCTTGCAGCTGCAGACCAATCAGACCTTCGCGATGGGTGAGGGCTTCTTCTTTTTCGCGGTAGTTCTCTTCCTTAAGACGAGTGAATTCTTCCAGTTTCTTTCGTCCTTCCTCCAGATATTCCTCTGAGCGTTTCTTGGTTTCCAGCAGAGTTTGTTCTCTCTGAACTTCAAGTGACTTGCGCTGCCAGGCAAACCATAAGGTCAGACCTGTAGCAGCCAAAATGAAAAATCCAATCTCGATCCACAAATTATTCATCTACGCACGAGCATATCTTGGGAGAAGTCGCTAAAAAGTTGACACGGCAATCGTGAGGTTCAACAGGCAATGAAGTCAGAAGCGACCATGACCAGCAGATACCGCACTTCATTCCAGGCAAATCGACCAGGAGTCGATCATAAAAACCTTTCCCCCGTCCCAGTCTGTAACCAGACCGATCAAATGCTAGACCAGGAACCAGTGTCATGTCAATGTTTTCCTTTGTAGTGTATTGAGTAACAGGTTCTAAGATTCCGTATTTCCCTATTTGAAGATCTCGTTCCAGATTGTGTATTTTGGCAATTTCATAAATTTCTTTCAGAGGATTGTACTGAGGCAGATAAAGGTGTTTCTTCTCCTGTAGGGCAAGATGGTGTAGAGGAGAAATATCCGGTTCATCCTTCATCGGGACAAACATCAATATATGTTGAGAGTCTTTCCAGAATTTAGATTCTGCCAAAAGCTTACAAATGATCCGGCTTTCTTCTCTGAGAACTTGAGGCTCAGCCTCTGAAGTTTTCTCTCGGATATTCTTCCTCAAAAGGGCTTTTTCTATTTTCAAAGACTCATTCATCCTCACTCTTTTTACGTATCTTTTTCAATGCGTCGCGCCAGGGCTGACTGCGTTCTTTGATTTTCTTTTCGGTTCCCAGTTCATTAGGAACATAATAAGTGCGATCCGCACCCAGATAATCTTGAGGAACGAAGTGATCGGGGAAGTTATGGGCATAAAGATAATCGTTTCCGTGTCCCAGTTTTTCCGCGCCGGAGTAATGAGAATCTTTAAGAATATCCGGAACGGGAATTGTTTTTCCTGAGCGAACATCCGATAATGCCGAATCAATGGCCATGATAGCACTGTTGCTTTTATAAGCGGTGGCAATGTAGATAGCTGCTTCCGCCAGGGGGATACGTGCTTCCGGCCAACCAATGAATTCAGAGATATGGACAGCTGCGTTGGCCAGAACGAGTGCCATGGGATCTGCCAATCCCACATCCTCTGCCGCGCAAATAGCAATGCGCCGGGCGATGAATCGAGGATCTTCACCTGCATGTATCATTTTGGCCAACCAATAAATAGCCGCATCGGGATCGCCGCCACGCATAGATTTGATAAAAGCGGAAATGGTGTCATAATGAGCGTCCCCATCCGCGTCATAAACGACTGCCTTTTTCTGTATGGATTCCTCTGCGCAAGCTAGAGTGATGTGAATAGTTCCATCGGGATCCGGAGGAGTTGTCAACGCTGCGATTTCCAAGGAATTGAGAGCTTTACGAGCGTCGCCGTCGGATAATACAGCCAGATGCTGAAGAGCCTCTTCATCGGCCTGGATCTTTCGCAGACCTAAACCTCGCTCTTTATCTTCCAGAGCTGTATGGAGAAGCTTGAGAAGCTCTTCACGAGAAAGCGGTTTTAGTTCAAATATTTGAGAGCGGGATACCAGAGGCGCGTTGATGAAAAGGAAGGGATTATGTGTTGTCGCTCCAATAAGACGGATGATGCCGGATTCTACATCTGGTAACAGTAAGTCTTGCTGAGGTTTATTGAAGCGGTGTATCTCGTCGATGAAAAGTAGCGTTGGCCGTCCGGTATTGGAAAGGCGGTTCATTGCCGAAAGCAGGACACGGCGGATATCTGAAGCATTCGATTCCACGCCACTCAACCGTTCAAAATAAGTTTGAGTATGAGCTGCGATCAAAGTGGCGAGACTGGTTTTTCCTGTGCCGGGTGGCCCATAAAGGATCAGTGACTGGATACGGTCTGCTTCGATAGCCCGACGGAGCAGTAAGCCTGGCGCGAGTATATGTCCTTGGCCAATAAATTCTTCAAGAGTTCTGGGACGCATCCTCGCGGCAAGCGGTTGAGCAGCGTCCAGTCTCTTTTTCAAAATTTCATCCGATCTATCCTCAGTGGAAGTGGTATGTTTTACCACAGATGTCTGGCTGGGAAAGAGTTCGCCTTGTGTTTCATTGTCCCCGGAGGGGTAGTTTTTATTCGCCATTTTCCGCTGTCTCCCATTACAAAAAACCCCGCATTTGCCGTGTGAACAGTTCCTTTGAACGGAACGAGAAACAATGGGACAGGTCCGACGGGTCACGTGTTTCCTACTCAAGGCAGGCCTGCACATCAACGTCCGCGGCCAGAGTCCCTTCCTACATATAATTACGGTTCAAGGATTTGCTTCTAAGCACGAACAACGCAGGGAAAGGGGTTACTTCCAATATTTAAGAAGTCATTAAAAAGAACAACTGCAGGTAGGCGACCTGCCTCTCACATGAGTAATAGTATAAGCCCAAAAGAGGAATTATGCAAGGCTAAAGAAAGATTCTCACTTTTCAAAAAGAAGCCGATAGTGTGTTTTTTTGGAATTACGCTTGCCAAATGTTTTTTGAGGGCAATAATAAAAAGGCACCGTGGGGGCTCCTCTGCGCGTCAAGACTTGGAATTTGCATTCCAAGTGGCTTTGCGTTGTCCCTCATGGGAGGAATTATTTCCTGTTTGTGGTTTAACTAGTATAACGAGAAGCCTTTATGACGCTAGCAAGTATTTTATCCGTTGATCAGATCATCACCCAGATGGATTCTAAAAATCGTTGGGAAGTCATTGATGAGTTGATCCAAAAACTGGTTGATTGCGGTAAGATCACCGCAGAAAAAGCCCCTCAGATTGTAGAGGCTGTGAAGAAAAGAGAAAGTTCGATGAGTACGGGAGTCGGCTTTGGTGTGGGGCTTCCTCATGCTTCGACTCAGTTGATTGATGATGTCATTGGTGTTTTCGGTCGTTCTTCAGATGGGGTCAATTTTGACGCGCTAGATAATCAACCGGTAAAATTTGTCGTTCTTTTTCTCGTTCCCCAAGGTCAGTTCCAGAAACATCTTCAGACACTGGGTAATATTGCTAGATTACTGCATCGCAAAGATATGCGTCAGGCAATAGAAGAAGCTAAAACCGCAGAGGAAATTTTCAACGTGATCAAGGAATTTTCTGAACCTTCTTCCAGAAATGCCTGATTGCTCATTTTAAAGGAACATGCTGCATTTACTTATAGAAGCTGAGCTGAAACGGGCAGTGAGAGCTGCCGTTCCGGATGCCGATGATTTGCCTCAAATAATTTTAATGCCTTGCCGTGATACACGTTTTGGTGATTATCAATCCCCGTGTCTGATTGCTTTGGCCAAGGCGCTTAAACGGAATCCCCGTGAATTAGCAGCTCAGGTAGTGGAAAAACTGACTGGACTGGATGCGCTTCATGTCCAGGTAGAAATCGCGGGGCCAGGATTCCTCAATTTCAAACTGTTGCCCGAAGCGATATTGGGTGCTATTGCTCAGGCTTGTAAAACAAACAAGCCTTTTATTCTGCCCAGAGAAAATCCAGAGACTATCGTCCTGGACTTTAGTTCGCCCAATGTGGCTAAGCCGATGCATGTTGGTCACATCCGTTCGACTGTTTTGGGAGCGTGCCTGGCCAGGATTCATCGTCTGTTGGGGAATAAAGTTATCAGCGATAACCATATCGGTGATTGGGGGACTCAATTTGGTAAACTCCTTCTGGGTTGGAAACAAGAGTTGGATCAGCAAGCTCTTGAACAGGATCCTATTGGTGAGATGGAACGCCTTTACAAAAAGGTGAATGCGGCCTCAGAGCAGGATCCTGCTGTGCTGGAAGCGGCTCGCAGGGAACTGGTCAAACTCCAAGACGGCGATAAAGAGAATTTAGAGATTTGGCGAAAAATGATCCAACTGTCTCAGATCCAGTTTGATGAGATGTATCATCGGTTGGGTGTACAGTTTGATTATACATTAGGCGAAAGTTTTTATAATGATCGTCTCAAAGATGTTGTAAAAGATTTGGTGGAGAAGGGGATCGCTCGTGAAAGCGAAGGAGCTTACGTGGTCTTTTTTGAAGACGATCCGGAATTGAAAGAACACCCTGCACTCGTTCAAAAGAGTGATGGTGCATCCAACTACGCGACAACAGATCTGGCAACATTGGAGTATCGCATTGAAAACTGGAAACCGAACCGCATCATTTATGTGACGGATGGCAGACAGCAGCTCCACTTCAAACAAATCTTTTCCATTTTCAAGCGCTGGAAAGGGGAAGTCAATGTTCAGTTGTCTCATGTCTGGTTTGGGACGATTCTAGGGAGTGATGGCAAGCCTTTCAAAACACGTTCCGGTGAGACAGTTAAATTGTCGGATCTGTTAGATGAAGCCGAAGAACGTGCTATGAAAGTGGTTACGGAGAAAAATCCATCTTTGCCGGAAGCGGTTCGCAAGAATATCGCCCGTGTGGTCGGGATTGGAGCCGTAAAATACGCGGATCTGCTTCCCAATCGCCAGAGCGATTATATGTTTAATTGGGATAAGATGCTGGCTTTCAATGGGAATACAGCGCCTTATCTGCTCTATGCCTATACACGGATACGGAGTATTTTCCGCAAATATAAAGAGTCTGTAGGAACGGCATTTGATCCGATGAAAGTGGAGGCGGATCAACTCAACTTGAATCAGCCCAAGGAATTAGCATTGGCTAAGCATCTGCTTTCCTTTGGAATCGTATTGCAGCAGGCAGCGGATGATTCTAAACCCAATATCCTGTGTAATTATATTTACGAGTTGTCCGGTTTCTTTGCTTCATTTTATGAAGAATGTCCTGTGCTGAAAGCAGATGTAGAGCCGATGACGCGGAATTCACGTTTAGCATTGTGTTACGCGACGGCTCAGGTACTCCGCATCGGTTTGCAGACCTTAGGGCTGGAAACTTTGGAAGAGATGTAGGTCTCTGGAGAAAATTAAGAGAATTTTGTGAAAATGACCGGCTTGCCGGTCATTTTCAGCTTTAAAAATCATCGTCTGAAGGGTACATTCTTTTGAAGCTCTCATGCAAGGGCACAAATGGTGGTTTATTGCGTAGAGGTTTGTTTTAAATTTTTTAAGTTAAAGCTATGAGTCTAAAGGGAATTAATTGGAAGAAGTGGCTTCCTATTACAGGTGGCGCGCTTATTGTATTGGTGTTTTTGGCTTATTTCATCATCACCAGTTCATTTTTCTTAACTAAAGTGGCTTTGCCCATCGCAGGAAATTTCCTGCAAATGGAGATCAAGGCTGATTCTGTTAAAGTGAGCGGACTGTCCAAAGTGAATGTGAAAGGGCTCAAAGTCACTCCGAATGGAGAAGAGACTATTTTGGAAGCCGGCGAAGTCTTAGCTGAATTAAATAAATTGGATCTTTCATTTGCATCCTTCAGCATTAAAGAGGTTTATCTGGATAAAGGTCTGGTCAATATCGTGCAGACTCCCGATGGCGGTAATCTGGCTGCTGTGCTGAAGATGTTCAGTGGTGAAAGTGATACGAATAAACCACCCATGGTATTGCAGGTAGATAAGGTCACTGTCAAGGACAGTACCGTGAAATGGAAGATGATCGGTGCCGATAACAGTGTGATGGGCGCGGATCTGATGAAGGTCAATGTTGCCGGAGCGGGAATCGGTACGGAGTTATCCGGTAAGGTGAACGTGACCACTGATTTAGACTTCTATATGGGCAGTAATTATAAAGCGGAGCCGGAGCAGTATATGGGCGGCGCTTTCCTGGCAGATTTGGAGGTGCCTCTAACCAAAGAGATGATGCCCGGCATCATTTCCGGTCCTGTGAAATGGGATTTCACTCAAACCCGTGGTATGTTCGCGACTCTTCAGGATGAGCAGCTGGCATTGGATCTGGGCTTGTCACTCTCTGAAATCCAAAAACTTGTTGTTACCTTGAATAAAGGTTCAGAAGAGTTGGCTAAGATTGCTGTCAATGGTACTTTGGATTTGTCCGATTTGAGCGCAAATATCAATTATGAAGTCGGTGGAGTGGACAGTCGTTTGCTGAATACACTTTCGGAGCTGACTGGGGTAAAGTTTGAGAAGACTTTTATCAGTTCTAAAGGTTCTATCCAGGTTGCTGATTCCCTGAATACTTATATATTGAAAGAGCAGTCTCAGGTCAAAGATCTAACCCTGCTGACGGGCGAAACAGCCAGTTTGCCGCTCTCGATAGATTCGGATGTGGATCTGACCGTGAATCTTGAAAAACAAAGCATGACACTGGCCAAACTTCAAGGCAAAGGTCTTCAGTCGGATAAAGAATTCGTGGTTGCCGAAATTACTAAGCCGATGGTTATCTCATGGGGCGAAGGCGTTGCGGGTGCGGATGACTCTGCTCTCCATGTCAAGTTGAATCTGGATCTTGCCACCTGGCGTGATATTCTGAGTGATCCCAATGCTTCCGGTGTTCTTGGCGGCACGGTGGATTTGAATGTCAAAAACAGTGGTACCCAGGTCGGGCTGAACTCAGATCTGATTCTGGATAAGATCAATGCTAAGGGGATTCTGGCCAATGGTGCCGTAAAAGTTGCCAATAATTTGGAGATGACGGCTGAAAAAATCGTTGTTGCTGGTAATGTCGGTGTGGAAAATCTGACGGCTAACATGGGAACGATTGGGGTTACTAATTTTGTTCTGAAAACGGATTATGATCTGCACATGATTTCCACTAACGATGTGATAAACCTTAACGCAATCAATATGAGCTTTGCTTCCACGGAGAAAGCTAAGAACACCATTGCTGTCAATGGTAAGGTTGATCTTTCTAACAAGGAACCTTCTAATCTGAATGTGGTTTCGGATGGTATCGACCTGACACCTTTGATGAAATGGGTGCAAGCTTTGACTTCAACAGAACCCGGAGAGAAGATCGTTAAGACCGAAGAGACTGTTGTGGAAAATGAGGTCAAAACTGAAGTTGCCGCAGTGGAATCTCACAAACTTGAGTTGCCGATTAAAGATTTCACAGGCAAGGTGACGATTAAGTCCATTTACGCAAACACGATCCAGGTCAAAGATATTGATACGACACTCACGATCAAGAATGAGAATGTGGCTCTGGATACGGGTGCTATTCAAGTGGTATGCAGCAATGAAACTGCGGCGATCCAGGCAAAAGCTCAGTTCAACCTGAATGATTTCTCAGCGGGTGTGAGTTATGATGTCAGCGGTATTGAAGCCGGTTTGATCAATGAACTCTTGACCGTTGCTGGTATGCAGAATGTGCAGTTGGAGAAGGGCTCTATTGCCGTCAAAGGTGACGCGAGTGCTTCAGAAAATCTGAGTGTTTTCGGTCTGAAAACTCAGGCAAATGTGAAGGATCTGAAGGTTGCCCATCAAAATGAAATGCCTGCGGTTTCATTGGATGCCAATTTGGATGTGAATGCGAATATCAAACAGGAACTGTTGAAAGCGAATATTGTCTCTGCTAAAGGTTTGCTGGGTGAAAAGCCGTTCCTGGTGGCAGACTTGACCAAACCGATGGTGGTGAGCTGGGGTGGAAAAACTCCGGAAGGGGTAGAAGATTCCGCACTGAAGGTGGTTCTGGATGTCAATCTTACAGATTGGAGAGCATTGCTTCAGGATGAAGATGCTTCCGGTACAATCAATGGCGACATAGCTTTGAGCGTAGGTGATTCCGGTAAAAATGTAGCTCTTGAGAGCAAGATTGCGCTGGCATCGGTTATGACCGCCGGACTGACTGCTTCAGGTGATCTTCAAACAAAAGGTTCTCTGGTTCAAACGGACAAAGATACCGCCTTTGAAGGTTTGTTCAAGGCCGAGAATTTGAATGTTGTGAATGATTCCTTGGAGATTAAGGACTTTTCGACCAGTACGGAATATCAGATTGTAATGACACCTGATGTGCTGGATATTAAGAAGATGGATATTTCCTGGGCTCCGACAGAGCGTGCCAAGAATCAGGTTTCTATCACAGGCAATATCGCTTATGCGGATTTGAAGGAAAAACCATCCCGTGTTAGTGTTGTTTCTGAATCCATGGATTTCACTCCTCTGCTTTCCTGGTTGAAGACCTCAATAAATACCAATGAAGCAGTTGCTGCACCGGCAAAGACAGAAGTCGCTAAGAAAGATAAGAATGACCATTCACTGCCTCTGCCCAAAGAGGAGCCTGATGCAATTGATCTGCCTATCAAGGATTTTGAATGTTTGTTCAATATTGGTGTGGTTTATTTGAAGCAGATATATGCCACCAACGTGAACGCGAATATCTTCATTCGGGATAACACAGTTGGTTTTGCTACAAAATCTCTCAATATCAATGGTGGAGATGTCAAAGCATCTGCTGAATCTAATCTGGGAGTGAAGGGTTACACATATCTTTTAAGTTATGACGCACCGGGCATCCCTGCAGGGCCGATTTTCGATTTTGTGGCAGCGGATATACCGGGTGAATTGACCAAAGGCAATATCTATGCCACGGGTGAAGTTTCTGGCAAAGGTTTGACTGAAAAAGCTATTCAGGAGAATTTGGCTCTTCAGGTAAAAGCTGGTTTGACTAATGTTTCCTTCACTCCGGTCAGCTCCACTTACAGAACGGTATTGATGCCTATCTTGATCCCGCTGCGTTTGAATTCCTTGGTGAATTCACCAATCATGGGTGTCAGTGCAGATATGAAGGGTGCTAATGGCGATTTCACGGTCAATTATGCTCGTGTGACGACCGAAGCCTTTGAAGCGGAAGTAACTGGGGAAATGAAGCTGAATGAAGTCCTGATGGATACACCGCTTGATCTGCCGGTTGGTATTTATTTGGAACAAAAAGTGGCAGATAAATCAAATTTGACTTCCAGTAACGCGAGAACAAATAGTGTTGGATTCCAAGCAATGCCGGACTTTGTGAAGATTGTGGGGACACCAGCAGTTCCTGATTATGATATCAGTGAAACAAAGATTGCAGGACTCCTGCTCAAATCCGGAACGGGTTTAGTGGGCGATGCCGGCAGTACTGCGAATCAAGTTGTTGGTCGTGTGGGCGGTCTTCTGGTGGGGGATACCTCCAATACCAATGGCGTCCAAGGTGTTGTCAAAGGCTTGGGCGGTCTGGTGGGCATTGGCAGCAAAGATTCTGGCGGAACGAACGATGTGGATAATCCATCTGATGGTGATACCCTGAAGAATGTTGGCAAGAGTATCGGAAACCTTTTTGGTGGAGGCAAGGACGGTGGAAGCAGTACTAATACCACTTCTACGAATGAACCCAAGAAAGGTCTGGGCGGTCTTTTGAAAGGTTTAGGAAAATAGCATAAAGAGAATCAAAATTATGACACCGTTAGAGTATTTCAAAGCAAATCGTGTACGGATGCTGGAGGAGTTGAAAGATCTTCTCCGTATTCCCAGTGTTTCAGCTCAGCCGGAACATAAGGCTGATGTCGAGAAATGTGCTCAATGGCTGGTAGATCATTGCAAATCTATTGGTTTGACGGCTGAACTGCGAAAAACAGCTGGTAATCCAATCGTGATTGCCAGAACGCCGAATTTTGATAAGGCGACCAAAGATACTTACAATGTTTACGGACACTATGATGTTCAGCCCGTGGAGCCTCTGAATGAGTGGACTAAGACAAAGGATCCCTTTGAACCAGTCATTGCGGACGGGAACATTTATGGCCGTGGCACTTCGGATGATAAGGGACAGCTCTTCATGCATCTGAAAGCGGTGGAATGTTATCTGAAAACAGGGACTCCGCTGCCTTTCAACATTACTTTCATGTTTGAAGGAGAGGAAGAGGTCGGCAGTACGAATTTGGCTCAATTCCTGACGGATAACGCTGAAGAGTTCAAATGCCGGGCGATGGTCGTTTCGGATACCGGGATGCCGGCGTTGGATTGTCCGGCCATGACTTACGCTCTCAGAGGAATCATTTCTCTGGAGATATATCTCAAAGGCCCCAAACAGGATCTGCATTCTGGGATCCATGGCGGAGCGGTACAGAATCCGGCGCATGTCCTTTGCTCAATGATCGCTAGTCTGCATGACGCTCAGGGCAGGGTCACAATCCCTGGCTTTTATGATGAAGTGGACGATTTGACCGATTATGAACGTGAACAGTTCAAGCGGCTGCCTTATGATGATGAATCCTACAAAGCTACTTTACAACTCAAGGAACTCTTTGGTGAGGAGGGATATACCACTGTGGAACGTCGTTCTGCGCGTCCGACCTTGGAAGTCAATGGTTTGACTAGTGGTTATCAGGGGGAAGGAGGCAAGACAATCGTTCCTTCAACAGCCAGTGCGAAAGTGACTTGCCGGCTAGTTCCGAACCAGAAAGCCAAGCAGATGATGGATAAAGTTTGTGCCCATCTGGAAGCGATCTGTCCGAAGACTGTTATCATGAAAATCGTTCGCGGACAAGAAGGTGATCCCTACATCATCCAGCCGAACAGCAAACCGGCACAGGCTGCATTGAAAGCTCTCAAGAGAGCCTTTGGTTGTGAACCTACAGTAATGCGTGAAGGTGGTTCTATCCCCATCACGATCGAATTCAAGCGCAAACTAGGTGCGGAAACTCTGCTGCTGGGTCTGAGTCTGCCGGATGACAACGCACATTCTCCCAACGAGAAATTCTGCCTGGAGTGCTTCGACAAAGGTGTTGCCACCAGCATCTACCTTTGGGAAGAACTACGGTAGTTTATTCTAAAGAAGAGAGTTATGTATATAAGAGACGATCTGATGAGGTCGTCTCTTATACTTTGGATTGTGCATGCCATGCAAATTGCCATGGATATTCAAAAAATAGTTTCTTCTGAAAATGAATGAGTTATTGATTCAAATTGTGTTTTAGTGTACCGTGCTTTTGGCAATTGGAAAGATTGCTGTTTTTTAGTTTGGAGAGCTTATGAGCAAAAGTATAAAGGAAATGAATAATTTTTTAGTCCCCATGGTTGTTGAGCAAACCGGAAGAGGGGAAAGAGGATATGATATTTATTCTCGTCTGCTGGTAGATCGGATCGTTTTTTTAGGTACACCTGTGGATGATCAGGTGGCTAATTTGATCATTGCTCAGTTGCTTTTCTTGCAAATGTCTGATCCTAAAAAGGACATACATCTTTACATTAATTCTCCCGGCGGCAGTGTTTCTGCGGGGTTAGCTATTTATGATACGATGCAGTTCCTTTCTTGTGATGTGAATACATATTGTATCGGTATGGCAGCCAGTATGGGGGCTGTTCTTCTGGCTGGAGGGACGAAGGGAAAACGCTTTGCTTTGCCCAATTCGACCGTGATGATCCATCAGGTTTTAGGCGGCGCGGAAGGTCAAGCTACGGATGTGGTTATCCGTACTAATTATATGGTGCGCCTGAAAAAACGTTTACACCGTATTTTGTCTGAACATACGGGCAAGAGTGTTGCTCAGATCCGCAAAGATTGTGATCGCGATAACTTTATGATGGCCGAGGAAGCCCGTGAATATGGTTTGGTAGATGAGGTTGTAAAAACACGCAAAGAGATTCCTTTGATTGTCAAGGGGACGAAAGAGATTTAGGAAGGCAAGTAATGCCAAAAGAAAAGTTACGTTGCGAGTTTTGCGGCCGTTATGCATCTCCTGGACTTCGTGTACTTCAAGGCGGCAATTCGGCTATTTGTGAGGAATGTGTCGGTATCATTTCCAGACTTTTTGGTGATGCTTCGGCAAACACTAAATCAACACGTTCCGCAGAGGTTGGTTCATTAAAGGTTCCACGTCCTTCTGAAATCAAGGCTGTATTGGATCAGTATTGTATTGGTCAGGATGATGCCAAAAGAACACTTTCAGTAGCGGTACACAATCACTATCGTCGTATCGTCAGTGAAGCTGTTCCGGAGGATCCAGCAGTCAACATCCCAGAGTCATTATCCAATGTTGAATTGGAGAAGACAAATATCCTTTTGATTGGTCCGACCGGATCAGGAAAAACTCTTTTGGCAAAGACGTTAGCCAAGGTGCTCAATGTTCCCTTTGCTATTTCTGATGCTACGACTGTGACCGAGGCCGGATATGTGGGCGAGGATGTTGAAAATATTATTTTAAGGCTGGTTCAAAACGCGGATTACAATATAGAACGCGCTCAGATCGGAATAGTTTATATTGATGAAATCGAT
>Ga0265298_10003776_pt1 | contig 19780 bp, 15 predicted proteins | sample AusTroGonzalo_MG_3_FD_193486 | JGI IMG/M metagenome (GOLD analysis project Ga0265298, IMG submission 193486) | Bovine rumen microbial communities from tropical cattle in Woodstock, Queensland, Australia - Gonzalo_01 | ecosystem: Host-associated > Mammals > Digestive system > Stomach > Rumen ... | reverse complement strand
ACCCTCACCGGGACCAGGAGGCCTTCGAGGCGCAAAAGAACCTCGCCAACGGCAAAAAGACCTTCAAAGCCTATCTCTGGTCTGTTTGTGGTGCGGAGTATGACGCACAACACGCCGGCTAACCGCCTGACGGCGAAAATTCAAAAAAATGACGTGAAATTTGCTCACGTCATTTTTTTTTCGTACCTTTGCGGCAAATATAAAATAATACTATGAAACGAATCTTTGTATCTCTTTTGGCAGCAGCCATGCTGATGACGGGCAATGCAGCTGTCAAAGTGCACACCATCGGCGACTCCACCATGGCGGAGTACGATGAGAACACCACCGACAAACGCGGGTGGGGTATGTACCTCGGCTCGTTCTTCGACCCCGCTTTTGTCACTGTCAATAACCGTGGCAAGTCCGGAGCCGACACACGCGGTTTCTATACCGGTGCCGCTTACTGGTCGTCCGTCAAGAGCCAGATGAGCGCCGGCGATTACCTCATCATCCAGTTCGCCCACAATGACGAAGGGACCGTCACCAACGGTATGGACAATCTCGAGTACGCCGCCTATTGTTCCGAGAAGGGTCTTCCTGCCCCGACGGACGCACGCGGTACCAACCCGCAGACCACCTATCGCGACTACCTGCGCGCGTTCATTGACGAAGCGCGCGAGCTGGGCGTCAACCCCGTGCTGGCAGGACCTATCTGCCGCAAGTATTTCTCCGGCAATACCATCAAGCGCAACGGCCGGCATGACCTCGGCGATAAGTTCAGCAAGATTGAGAACGGCGTCCTCTATGAGAACCAGTCCGTTCCGGCGGATGACCACTCCATGGATTATGTGGAGGCGATGCGCATCGTCGCGCAGGAGAAGAACGTGCCTTTCATCGACCTCACCACGGCCACGCGCGATCTCTATCTGTCCTACGGCGAGGCGCAGTGTACCCAGCTGCTCTTCTGCACCGGCGATAACACGCATACCAATGCCATGGGAGGCAACCTGATCGCCCGTACGGCGGCGCAGCTGCTCAAGGAGGCCGGCATACTCGCGGATTATATCACCATCCCCACCTCCATCGCCGCCAACCCGACCGCCATCGCCATCGGCGAGACCTACAGCGGCGTGGCGCAGAATAAGGAGTTCCTGCTCACCGGTTTCGGGCTCGAGCCTGCTTCCGGTACCGTCAGCCTCCATACCACAGCCAATCTTCTCATCTCCATCGACAAGGAGAACTACAGCCCCACCGCCTCCGTCACCTACGCCGGCAGCACGCTCTTTCAGAAAGTGTTCGTCCGTGCCAACTACACCGCCGGCGGCGAGCAGACGGACACGGTCTACATCACCTCCGGCGATATTCACCTGGCGGTGCCTGTGACCGCCTCTGTGCTGTCCCTGGAGGGCGGTACGCGGGTTTTAGCCGAATGGTACTTGGAGACCAAACCGGCCGCTTTCCCGCTCGAAGCCATCTGCTCCGGTCCGGTGGCAGGCGTGATGACGCTGAGTTTGATGCAGGCGACCGACACCAAGAATGATGTCGTCATAGATGCCGCTACCGGGGCTACGGTCGTTCGGTTCCACAATGCCGATGAGGAGGGCAACAAGACCAACTGGCCTACCGAGGAGATCGACGAGAACGCCAACCGGTATATCGATTTTGCAGTCACGGCACCCGCCACGATGGAGGTGCGCGTCACCAAGATCAACATGCTCATCGGCGCCTACTCCACGAGTGCCATGAAATGTCATATCAATACCGGCTTCGGCGAGGGCTTCACGGATGTGCATACCATCTACGAGGCGGCGCAGACCGCCTTGCCCAACAAGGAGATGTACCCCATCGAACTGACGCCGGCGCTCACCATCCCGGCCGGCGAAACCCTGCACGTACGCGTCCTGCCCTGGCATGAGCACACCAGCGGAAGCGGCAAGTACATCCTTCTCCGCGACGTGAGCATCGAAGGACAGGCTTTCGAACCCGCGGACGAAGGCATTGACCCCGTAACCGGTAACCCCTCACCCCTCACCCATAAATTCATCAAGGACGGCCGCATCCTCATCCTCCGCAACGGCAAGACCTATGATATGACCGGCAAGAAGATGGACTAAAGGCGAATATATTTTAAATTACATGAAACGATGCAAACCATCCGATTGAACAACGGCATTGACATGCCGGTCTTGGGATACGGGCTGTTCCAAGTGCCGCCGCAGGAGGCGGAGCGTTGTACGAGCGATGCGCTTGAAGTGGGCTATCGCCTGATCGATACCGCGCAAGCCTACGGCAACGAAGAGGGCGTTGGCAACGCCCTGCGTAAATCCGGTATCAGACGCGAAGATATCTTCGTCGTCACCAAAGTGTGGATCACGAATGCGGGCGAAGAGAAAGCCGCCGCCAGCATAGAGAAAAGCCTGCGCAAGCTCCAGACGGAGTATATCGACCTGCTGCTCATCCATCAGGCCTACGGCGATGTGTTCGGTTCCTGGCGGGCAATGGAGAAAGCGTATCATGACGGAAAAGTGCGGGCTATCGGTGTCAGCAATTTCCAGGCCTGCCGCTTCTATGATTTCGCACGCGTGGTGGACATCAAGCCTGCGGTCAACCAGCTCCAGTGCTGCGTCCTCTGCCAGCAGAACGGGATCCTTCCCGAGATGGAACCCTACGGCACGAAGATGATGGCATGGGGACCGCTTGGCCAGGGCGCAGACGATCTGCTCAACAGTCCCGTGCTGACCGCCATAGGGGCGCAATACGGCAAATCGCCGGCACAAGTGGCGCTCCGGTGGCTCTTGCAGCGGGGCATCGTCGCCATCCCCAAATCGACCCACAAGGAGCGTATGGAGGCCAATTTCGACATCTTCGATTTTGCGCTGTCCGATGCGGACATGCAGGCCATCGCACCCCTCAACCGCCAGGATACCGGCTTCCGCGATTTCGCCGACCCGGACTATCTCCGCCGCATCATCGGCATGTTCAATCTATAACTCTCGTGATTCGAGCCGTCGAAACAAAAATGGACATCGTTTGATGTCCATTTTGTCGAGAAATAATCGTGCCCGGAGGGCTAAGAAGACGTGACTCGAAAATTGCGAAGCAATAATCGTTCGAGCGAAGCGAGATAAGAACATTGCGAAACAATAATCGTTCGAACGTAGTGAGATAAGAACACGCGTGATTCGAGCCGTCGTAACAAAAATGGACATCGTTTGATGTCCATTTTGTCGAGAAGACGTGACTCGAACACGCGACCCCTACGTCCCGAACGTAGTGCGCTACCAACTGCGCCACTTCTCGATTTCTCTCACCCTCGCTTTTGACTTTCTAAAGGGGGGTTCATTTCAAAAGCGGCTGCAAAATTACTGCTTTTTTTTGACATACGCAAATTTTTTTACATTATTTTGCACTTTTTTTGCGAAAAACACGTTTTCCGGGGACAATAGGTGCTGTTTTGGCCATTATTTCGCGCACATCCGATTCGGTGAGCGCTGCTGCATCCGTGCCCTTCGGAATCTGGTAATTGCCCTCCGGCGTATGGATATAGTCGCCGTACCGGCCGTGCAGCACTTTGATCTCGCCCCACTGGTGAATAGGTATCTCCGCCTGCTGCTTCTCCTGAATAAGCGCCACCGCCTCCTCCAGCGTCAGCTTGAGCGGGTCCTTGCCCTTCGGAATGGAGATATAGACCTTGTTGTACAGTACGTACGGACCGTACTTGCCTTCGCCGATGACCACCTCTTTGCCCTCGTACTCACCCAGCGTGTAGGGCAATGCCGTGCGGAACAGATCGAGCGCCTCCGCGAGGGTGATGGAGAAGATGGACTGGCCTTTCTTGAGACTCGCAAAACGCGGTTTGTCTGTCGCTGCGTCACCCAACTGTACGCACGGACCGATCTTGCTGATTTTGGCGATGACGGGCTGTCCCGTTGCCGGGTCGTTACCCAACATCCGGCCCGACACTTTACCCGATGAAATCGAGGAAAGTAAGGGTTGGAAGGTCTTGTAGAATGTATCCACCGACTTCACCCAGTCGGCCTTGCCGACGGCGATGCGGTCGAACTGCTCCTCCTCATGCGCCGTGAAATCGTAACTGAGGATGGTGGGGAAATGCTCCACCAGAAAATCATTGGTGATGCGTCCCAGATCTGTCGGCAGCAGACGTTGCGTCTCTGCGCCGTACATCTCCGATTTGGTGTGCTCCACCACCTCGCCGTTCTTGAGCGTCAGCAGCGCCGTCTCGCGCTTCTGGCCTGCGATCGATCCGCGCTCCACGTACTTGACGTGCTGGATGGTCTCGATGATGGTGGCGTAGGTGGACGGACGACCGATACCTAATTCCTCCATGCGCTTGACCAGCGTCGCTTCGTTGAAGCGGAAAGGCGGCTTGGCATAGGTCTGCACGCCTTCGGCGGATTGCAGACGCAGCCGCTCGCGCTGGGCCATGGCCGGCAATATGCGGCGCTCTTCCGCCTCTTCGTCCGTCGATTGCACATAGACACGCGTGAATCCGTCGAACGTGATCACTTCGCCTGCGGCGACAAAGGCGTACTTGCTGCCGTGAACCGACACCTCGATGGTCGTCTTTTCGCTCTCCGCCTCTGCCATCTGGCTGGCGATGGTGCGTTTCCATATCAATTCATACAGACGCTGCTCGTCGCGGTTGGCGCCTGCCGTCTGCACGTTCATGTAGGTCGGACGGATCGCCTCATGCGCCTCTTGCGCACCCTTCGATTTGGTGTGGAACTGGCGCGTATGCACATACTCCTTGCCGTACTGCGCGGCAATCACCTCTTTAGAGGTGGCCAGCGCCAGCGTGGAGAGGTTGACCGAGTCGGTACGCATGTAGGTGATCTTTCCGCTTTCGTAGAGTGACTGCGCCAGACGCATCGTCTTCGAAACGGCGAACTTGAGCTTGCGCGCCGCCTCCTGCTGCAGCGACGAGGTCGTGAACGGAGGCGCCGGCATATGCTTGGTCGGCTTGCGCTGCACGTCACGCACGATGAACTGCGCTTTGGGCAGGCTCTGGAGGAACTCGATCGCGTCTTTCTTGTGCGCGAAACGATGGTTCAGTTCGCAGCGCAGCACCGATGCGTCACTCGGATTTGATCCGATGAAATCGGCAAAAATGCGATAGGAGGACGAGGCGCGGAATGATTCGATCTCGCGCTCTTTCTCCACGATCAGACGTACCGCCACCGATTGCACACGGCCCGCCGACAGACCCGTCGTCACTTTCTTCCACAGGATAGGAGACAGCTCGAAACCCACTATACGGTCGAGCACGCGGCGCGCCTGCTGGGCGTTCACCAGATTGTAGTCAATATCGCGCGGATGGAGTATCGCCTCCTGGATGGCGTCTTTCGTGATCTCGTGGAATACGATACGCTTCGTGTCCTTGCTGTCCAGACCCAGCACCTCCTTCAGATGCCAGGCGATAGCCTCTCCCTCGCGGTCCTCATCGGATGCAAGCCACACGGTATCCGCTTTCTTCGCCTCCCGCTCCAGCTGCTCGATCAGATGCGTCTTGTGCTCGTCTATCACATAATGGGGAGCGTAGCCGTTCTCGAAATCGATACCCATCGAGTTCTTGCCCAGCGGTTCGATATCGCGGATATGGCCCTGACTGCTCAGCACGTGATAGTCCGAACCGAGAAATTTCTCAATCGTCTTGGCTTTCGCCGGAGACTCTACTATAACCAGATTTTTACTCATAAACGTATATAATAAGGTGTACACCTCGAAAAATCGGCTGCAAAAGTAGTATAATTAATTTATTTGTGCAAATTTTTTTTAATTGCTTGCATATATCAAAGATATTTAGTATCTTTGCACCCGATTTTGAAAAAATAATTTTAATTTTTTTATCGAAAGGACTTGCATGAATACAATTTTAGTCGTATTATTAGTGCTCGCGGGCGTCGCGTTATTATTAATGGAGATGTTCCTTCTGCCGGGATTCGGCATAGCGGGTTTGAGTGGATTTGCGTGTCTGGGAGGAGCCGTGGTCGTCGCATGGGTTTGTCTGGGACGCATGGCGGGATACATCACTCTGGCGGCATGTGTCGTGCTCTCCGCCATCGCTATCTGGGGATTCCTGCGCAGCAAGGCGCTGGACAAGATGGCGCTCGATACCAAGATTGAGGGGCACGTCGAGCTGGCGAACAACAAACTCAGTCAAGACAAGGACAAAGATAACGATAAAGATAACGACAAAGACAAAAAGGAGGAATAATTATGGAACCTATCTCATTGGTGCTGATTGTGCTGATTACAATCGGCGTATTCATTTTCATGTATTATGTGCCGTTCATGCTGTGGATCAATGCCGTAGTCAGTGGCGTGCACATCAGTCTGGTACAGCTCTTCCTCATGCGCATCCGTAAGGTGCCGCCCGCAAAGATCGTCAACTGTATGATCGAGGCGCACAAGGCGGGTCTGACGGACGTCAAGCGCGACGGTCTGGAGGCGCACTACCTCGCCGGTGGCCATATCGAGCGCGTGGTGCACGCCCTCGTTTCCGCCAGCAAGGCCGGTATCAACCTGCCCTTCCAGATGGCTACGGCGATTGACCTCGCCGGACGTGACGTGTTCGAAGCCGTGCAGATGAGCGTCAACCCCCGCGTGATTGACACCCCGCCGGTAACGGCCGTTGCCAAGGACGGTATCCAGCTCATCGCCAAAGCCCGTGTCACCGTGCGTGCCAACATCAAGCAGCTCGTCGGCGGTGCAGGTGAGGACACCATCCTTGCCCGTGTAGGCGAAGGTATCGTCAGCTCCATCGGTAGCGCAGAGAGCCACAAGCAGGTGCTCGAAAACCCCGATTCCATCAGCAAACTCGTGCTCTCCAAGGGCCTCGATGACGGTACGGCGTTTGAGATACTCTCCATCGATATAGCTGACATCGACGTAGGTAAGAACATCGGCGCCCAGCTGCAGATGGACCAGGCGGAGGCGGACAAGAACATCGCCCAGGCGAAAGCCGAAGAGCGCCGCTCCATGGCTATCGCCAGCGAGCAGGAGATGAAAGCCAAGGCGCAGGAAGCGCGCGCCAAGGTGATCGAGGCCGAAGCGCTGGTACCGCAGGCGATGGCAGAGGCCTTCCGCAACGGCAACCTCGGCATCATGGATTACTACCGGATGCAGAATATGCAGGCAGACACTGCCATGCGCGAGAACATCGCCGGCAGCTCCGAGAAAAAAAACAAGAAATCATAAATCATAAATCATAAATTTGAAATTTGAAATCATAAATCATAAATCATAAATTTGAAATTTGAAATCATAAATCATAAATCATAAATCATAAATCCTGAATGCGCATAGCGCTCCTCCAATATCCTATCGTGTGGGCAGACCCGCAAGCGAACGTCGGACTGTTAGACGAACGCCTGCGGGCCATAGCCGGACGGGCCGACATCGCCGTCGTTCCGGAGATGTTCAGCACGGGGTTCTGTACGGACCGTCCCGGTCTGGCGGACGAGTGGCGCACAGGCGAGGTGAGCCGTGCCCTGCAGCACATGGCGGACACCTACAAGATCGCCGTTATCGGTTCGATGATGGCTACCGACCAGGGGCGGCTCTACAACCGGGGTTTCATGTTCCGCCCGGACGACACGCCGCTCTATTATGACAAGCATCATCTGTACAAGAGCGGCGGCGAGGCGGAGTTCTTCACGCCCGGCAACACCCGCACCATCTGGGAGTACCGCGGCGTCAAGATACGACCGGTGGTCTGCTACGATCTGCGCTTCCCCGTGTGGATACGGCAGGACAAGCACAACATGTACGACATCATCGTCTGCGTGGCGTGCTGGCCTACCATCCGCATCCAGTACTGGGACGCCCTGCTGCCCGCGCGGGCGGCGGAGAACCACTGCTACGTGGTGGCGGTCAATATGGTCGGCACAGACGGGATGCAACTCGATTATAACGGCCACTCGGTGGCGTACGACACATGGCTCAAGGATGTCGCGGGCTTTGAGGACTACGAAGAGAACACGCGCATCGTCGATTTATCCATAGAAAAACTGAGGCACTTCCGCGAAGTGCTGCCTCAATGGCAGGAAGCGGACGAGTACGAGTTAAAAAATTAGCGGTTCAGTGGATATTAACTGGAAAATAAAAGAGTTAACGCCGGAAGAACAAGCAGCGGCGGATAAGCTGACTGCCGAACTGGAGATCAGTCCGGTGGCGGGACGTATCCTTGCCGGACGCGGTATCCGCACGGCAGCGGAAGCGCGGGCGTATATCCGCCCGTCGCTGGACAGCCTGCATGACCCCTTCTTGATGCGCGACATGGGAGCGGCGGTGGACCGGCTGTGCCGCGCCGTGGACAACCACGAGCGCATCATGGTCTATGGCGATTATGATGTGGATGGCACTACCGCCGTGGCGCTCATGTACTCTTTCCTCCGCACCCAGACCGACAATCTCATCTATTATATACCCGACCGCTACACCGAGGGCTACGGTATCTCCACCAAGGGTATCGACACCGCCAAGGAGAAAGGCTGCACCCTCGTCATCGCCCTCGACTGCGGCATCAAGGCGGTCGATAAGATGGACTATGCCAATAGCATCGGGGTGGATTTTATCATCTGCGACCATCACACGCCGGGTGAGGTGACGCCTCGCGCGGTGGCGGTGCTCAATATGAAACGCGCTGACTGCCTCTATCCCTTCAAGGAACTGAGCGGTTGCGGCGTGGGCTTCAAGCTCGCACAGGCGTACGCCCAGCGCCGCGGGATGGAGATGCAGGAGGTCTATCGCCTGCTGCCGCTCCTGGCTATGTCCATCGCATCGGACATCGTGCCGCTCACGGGCGAGAACCGCATCCTCGCTTTCTACGGCCTGCGGGCCCTCAATGCCCAGCCGTCCGTCGGACTGAGCGCCATTATGGAGGTGGCGGGCATCGCCGGAAAGACCATCACCATGAGCGATCTGGTCTATAAGATAGGTCCGCGTATCAACGCCGCCGGGCGTATCAAGAGCGGCGCCGAAGCCGTGCGGCTGCTCATCACAGACGATGCCGAAGCCGCCTTGCGCTTTGCGCAGGATATAGATTCCTATAACCAGGACCGCCGCGATTTTGATACCAAGACCACCGATGAGGCCCTGGCGCAGTTGGAGGCCGATCCGGAGAATGCGCACCGTCATACGACCGTCGTTTTCTCGCCCGAGTGGCACAAGGGCGTGGTGGGTATTGCCGCCAGCCGTCTGACCGAGACCTGGTACCGCCCGACGATCGTCCTTACCGCCGGAGACGATGACATCATCAGCGGCAGCGCCCGTTCGGTGAGCGATTTTGATATCTACACCGCCATCGACACCTGCCGTGACCTGCTCACCAATTTCGGCGGGCATAAGTTCGCTGCCGGCTTGAGCATGCATAAGAAGGACCTGCCGGAGTTCAAGCGGCGGTTCGAAGAATACGTGGCGGCGCACATCACGCCCGAGCAGCAGGTGCCGACGCTCGATGTGGAGGCCGTGGTCGAACTGAGCGACATGAACTGGAAGATGTACAAGATCCTCCAGTGCCTCGAGCCGTTCGGACCGGGCAACGAGCGTCCGCTCTTCCTCTGCCGCCATCTGATCAATAATCGCAACACACGTGCCGTGAGTGACGGACGCCACCTGCATCTGGATCTCACCGACCGCCTCGTGGCGATGGACGGTATCGCTTTCGGGCAGGGCGACAAAGCCACCCATCTGCAGAACGGCAACGCCGTCGATGTATGCTTCTATCTGGAGCAGAACACCTATCGCGGCCGCACCACCCTCCAGATGAATGCACAGGATATAAAGTTGAATTAAAATTCAACATTTGTGATTTGTGATTTAAGATTTGTGATTTGATATTTAAGATTTTACAGATATGTTTTCAGAACGAGACACCAAGGGACCCAGTTTGAGGAAAGGGTCTATTGAAGTGGTATGCGGCTCGATGTTCTCGGGCAAGACCGAGGAATTGATCCGCCGTATGAAACGCGCCAAGTTCGCCAAGCTGCGTGTGGAGATCTACAAACCCGCCATCGACGTGCGCTACAGCGAAGAGGACGTGGTCAGCCATGACCGCAACGTCATTCAGTCGACGCCGGTGGACAGCAGCCAGAATATCCTGCTGATGGTGGATGACATCGACGTGGTGGGCATTGACGAGGCCCAGTTCTTCGATATGGGTATCGTCGATGTGTGCCGCCAGCTGGCGGACCGCGGTATCCGCGTCATCTGTGCCGGCCTCGACATGGACTTCAAGGGAATGCCTTTCGGTCCGATGCCTGCGCTCATGGCGATTGCCGATGATGTGTATAAGACGCACGCTATCTGTGTCCATTGCGGCGATCTGGCGTACGTCAGCCATCGTCTTGTGGCGTCCGACAAGCGCGTGCTGCTCGGCGAGACCGACAGCTACGAACCCCTCTGCCGTGAGTGCTACAACAAAGCACTGGCAGCGGAGTAATGATAAATGATAAATCATAAATCACAAATCTACAATTATCAACTATGTTGATATCATATTACCCCTTGCCATCCGAGACTGTTACACCTATAGCGTCCCGGATGGTTTGTCTATGCCTGCGCCGGGTACGCGGGTGATGGTGCCGCTGATGAAAAAAGAGGTGCGGGGCGTCGTCCTCCGTGCGCATACGGAGCCAATTGACCCTGCCTGGGAGAGCAAGATACGACCTGTCACTGCTGTTCTGGATGCGGCGCCGGTGGTGCCGGCCGAGCAACTGGCGCTATGGCAATGGATGAGCGCGTATTACATGTGCAGTCCGGGCGAGGTGATGTCCGCCGCGCTGCCGAACGGGCTGGACGAACGTCTGGCCAACCCGCCCAAGCGCCGCCGGACCGCCATAGCGCCCTATGACGGACCTATCGAACCGATGCACGACTTATCACCGGCGCAGCAGCATTGTGCCGATGAAATCAGGACTTTTTGGGATTCCGGCAAAGCCATCACATTGCTGCACGGCGTGACCTCCAGCGGCAAGACGGATATTTATATCCATCTGATTCAAGAACAATTAGAGGCAGGCAAGAACGTCCTCTATTTAGTACCGGAGATCGCCCTGACCACCCAACTCACCTCGCGCCTGCAATGCATCTTCGGCGACAAACTGATTGTCTATCACAGCCGTCTGACCGATGCCGAGCGCGAAATACGATACAATCAAGTCTCAAATTTCAAATCTCAAATTTCAAATAATTTTGTGGTCCTTGGACCACGAAGTTCTATCTTCCTGCCCATACCAAATATTGGCCTGATTATCGTGGATGAGGAGCATGACGCGAGTTACAAGCAGGCGGAACCGGCACCGCGTTACCATGCCCGTGCTGCGGCCATCGTGCTGGCGCAGTCGCATGGGGCGAACGTGCTCCTGGGTTCGGCTACGCCCTCGGTGGAGTCCTATTGGCTGGCGCAGAAAGGGGTGTACGGTCTGGTGACGCTGACGGAGCGCTACGGCGGTGTCGAGATGCCGGACATCGAGCTGATTGACCTCAAACGCCAATACACGCGCAAGGAGATGTACGGCCATTTCTCCGACCCGCTGGTGGACCGTATCCGTCAGTGCCTGGCGGATAACAAACAGGTCATCCTCTTCCAGAACCGCCGCGGTTATGCGCCGCTGATACAATGTACCCAATGCGGTCAGCCGCCCCGCTGCGTCCAATGCGACGTGCCGATGACCTACCATAAGCGCGAGAACGAACTGCGGTGCCATTACTGCGGTTACCATATGCCCGTGCCGGCTGCCTGTCCGGCCTGCGGCGGCGAGCTGAAGACCATCGGGTTCGGCACGGAGCGCATCGAGGACGAGATACAAGCCCTTTTCCCCGAAGCGCGAGTGCTGCGCATGGACCTGGATACGACGCGTAACAAATCCGCCTATCAGGATATCATCAATGCCTTCGCCCGCCATGAATGCGACATATTGGTCGGCACGCAGATGGTGACCAAAGGGCTGCATTTCGATGATGTGCGCCTGGTGGCGGTGCTCAATACCGATCCGCTGTTCAACCAGCCGGATTTCCGGGCGTACGAGCGGGCATTCCAGATGCTGGAGCAGGTGGCAGGCCGTGCAGGGCGCAAGGGCACCAAAGGCGAGGTATGGATGCAGAGTTTTGACCCGTCCAACGTCGTGTTAGGCATGGTGCGGGCGCATGACTACGGCGCTCTGTACCGCCAGCAGATAGCCGAGCGGGAGGCATTCCGCTATCCGCCGTTCCACCGGCTCATCCGCCTGACGCTCAAGCATCATAACGGCGCGCTGGTACACAGCGCCGCCGCCCAACTGCAGACGCATCTGACGCGTATCTTCTCAAACCGCGTATCGGGCGTCATCATCCCTTCCGTCGAGCGCGTGCAGGCCTATACGCTGCGCGAACTGACGCTCCGCATCGAGCAGGGCGCCAATATGGCGGAAGCCAAACGGAGACTCAAAGAGGCAATGGACTATATTGTCTCGATTCCAACGAATAAATCCATAAAAATTATAGCCGATGTCGATCCCTGAAAACAAACGCCGAGTGGCGTACATCAATGAGATGATTGAGTCCGGTCACGCGAAAGAGCTGGTGGCCGAAGGAGAAAAGTATCATGTAGAGCAGCTTGCTGCCATTGCGCGGGATATCTGTTCGCGCGAAGGCGTACGCGTAGTGCTGATTGCCGGTCCGTCCTCGAGCGGCAAGACGAGTACCAGCCACCGTCTCTGCCTCGAACTGCTCAACCAAGGCAAGCAGCCGGTGGCGCTGTCGCTGGACAACTGGTATGTGGACGGTACGCTCACGCCCCGCAAGGAGGATGGCAGCAAAGACTACGAGTCCGTCTATGCCATCGACCTCAAGCAGTTGGAAGAAGATATCAAGGCGCTGATTGCCGGCAAGGAGATCGCGCTGCCGACCTTCAATTTTGCGGAGGAGAAACGCGAGTACCTGGGCGAGACGCTGCAGCTGGAGGAAGGCACCGTCATGGTCATCGAGGGTATCCATGCCCTCAATCCTATCCTGTCGGAGCATATAGACCCGGGTTGCAAGTACAAGATCTACGCATCGCCGATGAGTCCGGTGTCCCTGGACGGCGAGACGTGGATCCCGACCTATGTGCACCGCCTGCTGCGCCGTATCAGCCGTGACCTGCGCACGCGCGGCAAGAGTCCCCAGAAAACGATTGCCTCCTGGGCGGCGGTGCGCGAAGGAGAAGCGAAATGGATCGAGCCCTTCCGCGAGCAGGCCGATGCGCAGTTCGACACCTCGATGATGTACGAACTGCCGGCTATACGATATACCGTGGAAACGGCTCTGCAGACGGTGCCTGCCGTAGCGGACGAATACCAGGTGGCGGAGCGGCTGCTGTACTACCTCAGTTTCTTCGAGGGACTTGAGGCGTCGTACGTGCCCCGCACATCCATTCTGCGCGAGTTCATCGGCGGCAGCCAGTTCAACGTAGGCTGATCAGACGCGCCGCTGGTAGTGGTAGTTGCCGAAGCGGTTGTCCTCGTCGTCGCTGTCGGTATGATGATGACCGGTGAATCTGGCGCGCAGCCGGTTCCACCATTCGCCCGGTTCGCACCATTGGGTCTTTTTCCAGAATAGGATCAGCAGCCATCCGAACAGCATACCACCCAAGTGGGCGAAATGCGCCACGTGGGAAGCCGATATACCGGCCACCGAACCCAGGCCGGCGAACAGCTCGATGAGCGCGTATATAATAACGAACACGCGCGCACGTATAGGGATGGGGATGAAGATGATGAACATCGGCACATCCGGATATAGCCATCCGAAGGCGAACAGAATACCGAACACCGCGCCCGAAGCGCCGATGGTATTCATGAAATACGCGTAGTGCGCCAGCGCTTCGGCGCTGTAGGTGGCACTCATGTTACTGAGCATCAACGCCCATACCACTTCCTGAATGAACGCCGCGCCGAGTCCGCATACCAGATAGTACACCAGGAACCGGCGTTCCCCCCAATGCTGCTCGATCATCGGAGCGAACATCCACACGGCGAACATATTGAAGAAAATATGACTGAAGTCGGCGTGGAGGAACATATAGGTGAGCGGTTGCCACCAATGGAAAGACTGCGCGGCATAGTAATGAAGGCCGCCGATGGTATTCAAATCGATTCCGGAGCGCTGGAGGATGCCAGCGAGCAGAAAGACGATAAAATTGGCTATCAGCAGATAGCGTGTGACTGTAGGTATATTTCTCATTGCGGGTGCAAAATTACTGCTTTTTTATGAAATAACCACACAAAAAGTACGCCTTTTTGTTAAAAAAGTGCTTTTTTTTGCAAAAAAGTGAATTTTTTTTCAAAAAATGTTTGTAATATAAAGAAATTTTTGTAATTTTGCACACGTATTCCGAAAAGGGGAGTAATAATCCACATTATTAATAATTCAAAACACTCACAATTATGAACAAAGCAGAACTTATCAAAGCAGCAGCAGCTAAGGCAGAGGTATCCGCAGCAGCAGCAGCAAAAGTGATCGACGCAGCTCTTGAGGCAGCAGTTGAGGCCGTTAAGGCAGGTGAGGGCGTACAGCTCGTAGGCTACGCTACTCTCGCAGTAATCGAGAAGCCGGCTCACAAGGCTAAAAACCCGCAGAACGGTGCTATCATCGACGTTCCTGCAAAGAAGGTTGTTAAAATCAAACCGGGTGCTAAATTTGCTTTCTAATTCGGCAATCCGATTTTATGCAAACGAGTTGCCCTCCAAATCAGGGGCAACTCGTTTTGCGTCTGTTTATTGAAGGAACACTAGCTGTTAGCCGTTAGCCATTAGCTAATAGCCAATAGCCAAAAGCTAAAGTTTAACATGTTAAATATTATTTTATCAGGTGCTCCGGGCAGCGGCAAAGGTACTCAGTCCGCTTTCATCGCCCAGAAATACGGGTTGCAACATCTCTCGACGGGCGATGTGCTGCGTGCGGAGATAGCGAGCGGCAGCGAGCTGGGCAAGCAGATAGATGCGCTCATCTCCAAAGGTAACTTGGTGCCGGACGACATGATGTACGGCGTTATCGAGAGTTACATCGCCGGTCTGCCGGCCGACTGCAAGGGAACGATCTTCGACGGTTATCCCCGTACGGTGGCCCAGGCGGAGTCGCTGACCAAGCTGTTACAGCAATACAACATGGATGCCATCATGATCGACCTGATGGTGGACGAGCAGTTGCTTATCCAGCGTCTGATCGAGCGTGGCAAGGTGAGCGGACGTGCGGACGACAACCTCAATACGATCCGTCACCGCATTGCGGTATATCACCAGCAGACGGAGCCGATTGCCCATTATTACCTCCATCACGGCAATTATTTCTCCGTCAACGGCAACCATACCATGGCGGATGTGTTCCTGCAGATCATGCGTCTTATCGAGCTGACTCATAAGGCGTAACCCGTAACCCATAACCCATAACCCATAACCCATAACCCATAACCCCTCATGGCCGCTAACTTCATCGACTACGTAAAGATCTACTGCCGCTCGGGAAAGGGCGGAGCCGGTTGTATGCACCTTCATCGCGCCAAGTATCTGCCGAAAGGCGGTCCGGACGGCGGTGACGGCGGCAAAGGCGGTTCGGTTATCCTGCGCGGCAACCGCAACCTGTGGACGCTGCTGCATCTCAAGTACCAGAAGCATATTATGGCGACGGACGGCGGCAAGGGCGGTCAGAGCCGTTCGTTCGGCAAGGACGGCGAGGACAAGATCATCGAGGTACCTTGCGGTACGGTCGTTTATGACGGCGAGACGGGTGAGTTCATCTGCGAGGTGAAGGAGCATAACGAGCGCGTGGTGCTGCTCAAGGGCGGTCGCGGCGGTCTGGGCAACTGGCATTTCCGTACGGCGACCAATCAGGCTCCGCGCTATGCGCAGCCGGGCGAACCGGCACAGGAGCGGACCGTCATCATGCAGCTCAAGGTGCTGGCGGACGTCGGTCTGGTGGGCTTCCCCAATGCCGGCAAATCGACGCTGCTCAGTGTCGTCTCGGCTGCCAAACCCGAGATAGCCGATTATCCGTTCACCACGCTCACGCCGCAACTGGGTATCGTCTCCTATCGCGACGGACGGTCGTTCTGTATGGCGGATATACCCGGTATCATCGAGGGCGCCAGCGAAGGAAGAGGTCTCGGACTGCGCTTCCTGCGGCATATAGAGCGTAACGCCGTTCTGCTGTTCATGGTGCCGGCTACGAGCCCGGACATCGCGGCGGAGTACAACATCCTCCTGCACGAGCTGGAGCAGTACAACCCCGAACTGCTCACCAAGGCGCGCATCCTGGCGGTCACCAAATGTGACCTTCCGCGGCTCGATGAAGAGGGCAACGAACTGCCGCCGGTAAGCGAGCTGCTGTCCGCCATCAGCGCTCAGATAGAAATACCGATTATCCCGATTTCATCGGTAAAAAACGAAGGTATAGACGCTCTCAAAGATGCCCTGTGGGAAGAGCTGAACAAGGAGCAGAACCAGGTGATCGAGATCAGCCATGCGCCGATAGACATCACTGTCATTGATCGCGAAGAATCAATGACCAATGACCAATCACCAATGACCAATGAACAGACCATTTACCTCAACGAGGTAGAGGAAGAGTGGGACCTCGACAAGTACAAAGGCATCGGATGGGATGAATGATAGTCACGATGTGACGTTAAACGGTTAAGATGGTCACTATGTGACGTTAAAACGTTAAGATGGTGGCTGCGCCACGTTACTACGCAGCATTAACCAATTAACGTTTCTAAAAGAAACCATTTTAACCAATTAACGTTTCTAAAAGAAACCATTTTAACTACTTAACGTGCAAAGCACTTATTACGATAGAATGATAGAGTGGCGGGAACGTCACATCAGCGAGAAGCACCTCGTGCTTCTTCTTTCGTTTTTCGTAGGCATGTTCTCCGCTGCGGCTGCAGCACTTCTCAAATCGTTCATCCATCTTATTCAGAAGCTCGTGGAGGAGCAGCTGATTGCCGGTGAGGGCACGTGGTGGTACCTCATCACGCCGGTCATTGGTATCACGCTCGCGGCGCTGTTTGTCAAATATATCGTGCGGGACGATATTTCCCACGGTATTACCAAAATCCTATATGCCATTTCCCAACGCAAATCCATCATCAAGGCGCATAACATGTGGTCGTCGGTGGTGGGTTCGGGCCTGACCATCGGTTTCGGTGGATCAGTCGGCGCCGAGGCGCCTATCGTGCTGACCGGAGCCGCCATCGGATCGAACCTCGCCAAGGCGTTCCGTTTGGACCAGAAGACGATGATGCTCATGATCGGTTGCGGAGCGGCAGGAGCCATAGGCGGTATTTTCAAAGCCCCGATAGCCGGTCTGGTGTTCACGCTCGAGGTGCTGATGATGGACCTGACGATGACGTCCGTGGCGCCGCTGCTCATCTCGTCCGTCACGGCCACCGCCATCTCCTATATCCTGACGGGCGTGGAGCCGATGTTCCCGCTCAATACGTACGAACCGTTCCTGGTGTACCGTATCCCGTGGTACGTCATTCTTGGTGCGGTATGCGGACTGGTCAGCCTCTATTTCACGCGAGGCATGAATACGCTTGAGCGATGGATGAAAACGCACGTGCGTAGCGTGGGCGCGAAAATTATAGTAGGTGGTCTGACGCTGAGTATCCTCATTTTCCTTTTCCCGCCTCTGTACGGCGAAGGGTACGACACCATCCATCAGCTCATCAACGGCGACAGCCTGAGCGCGCTGCTCAACAGTCCGCTGGAGAAATACCTCATCCCGACGCAGTTCTACGCGCAATTATCCACGATCAACACGCAGCTCATTATCCTCGTCTATTTCGTGGCGATCATCTTCCTCAAGATCGTAGCCTCGGTAGCCACCAACGGCGGTGGCGGCGTCGGAGGTATCTTCGCTCCCTCGCTGTTCATGGGTGCTATTGTGGGCTTCGTGACGGCGCGTATCATGAATATCAGCGGACTGGTGGTGCCTGAGACCAGTTTTGCCCTGGTGGGCATGGCAGGTATGATGTCCGGCGTGATGCACGCGCCGCTGACGGGTATCTTCCTTATTGCCGAACTGACCGGCGGTTATCACTTGTTCATGCCGCTGATGATCGTGAGTGTCATTTCGTATCTGACCATCATGTTCTTCGAGCCGCACTCGCTGTATGCGATGCGTCTGGCGCAGAAGGGCGAGCTGCTCACCCATAACAAGGACCGCAATGTGCTGACGCTGCTGAAGATGGACTCGGTGCTGGAGACGGATTTTGTGACCATCATGCCGGAAATGACGCTGGGCGAACTGGTGAAGGTGATCTCCCAGAGCCGTCGTAATATGTTCCCTGTCATCGACAAAAAAGGCCGTCTGCGCGGCATTCTTTTGCTGGACGAGGTGCGTAATATCATGTTCCAGCCGCGTCTGTACAAGCGCTTCACGGTGGGTCAGCTGATGACCTCTCCACCGGCGGTGCTGCCGTTCGATATGACGATGGACAAGGTGATGGAAACATTCGAAGACACCGGCGCATGGAACCTGCCGGTGGTTGACGCCGAGAGGCGTTATCTGGGCTTTGTATCCAAGTCCAAAATCTTTAATTCTTATCGCGACGTCCTGGTTCATTTCTCCGAGGAGTAAGAGGGATTTAAGCGGCAAAAATTCCCCATTTATGCTATAAATTGACGGAAAATGTGTAAAAATTGGCCAAATTGGTCGTTTTTGTCAACTAAAGTTTGCACATATAAAATTAATTTTATATCTTTGCACCGCATTTGAGAAATATATTTCGAAAAATGCAACAAATACATAAAACACACAAATACATAAAATGTCAGTTCTTGCTTTGTTTTGTCAGCAATTGTCCCTAATGACCGGTAACGGTTGTTAGTTGGTTGTGGTTGTTGGCATTTCTTTTTTTTTATCTCCATTTATTTTTCCACCCATCCATGAAAAAGAACGATGACAAACATGTGAACGTGATGTATTAACCGTATCCAACGAACACGGCCGTACCCAAGGCTTAAAACAGAGGCAAAAGATCTTTGACATATTGGATTACCGCAAAAAAGCAGAAATCAGACCGGTTTTTGCTTATATATTTGCATAGTATGTAATAATATTATAGCGGTAATCCAAGAAACGGATGCCCGCTTTTCAGCAAATGTCTCAAGAATCTCAACTGTCTCATGCAAAAAAATCAAAGCGGGATGGTATTCCGCACAATAGACATAGAGCCGGTATTCGATACCGGGGAAAAGAAGAAAGAAACATTAATTAACAAATACATAAAAATCTTATGAAAAACATTAACCTTTTTAACTGGCTACGAGAAGGTAGCACCCTAAAACGAGTGGGGATGATACTCGCATTATGTCTAATGACCATAACACAAGTGTGGGCGGATAACTGCGGTTTCTATGGAAGTGGTGCTGCATATATCCGTTTGTGGGTGAACAACTCAAAGAGCGTTTACTTGAATTGTTATGCCGATGGAGTTTCTGATGTTGAGTTAGGAGTTGTAGATGAATTGTATCTCGCGGAAATGAGAGCTCTAACATGGAAATGGAATACAGGTAATGTCTGTGGTGTTCGAATGTATTATGGAGTTAATGCAACAAGGAATGGAACAGAAGGAAGCAATTATTATATTGAACACAATCAGACTGACTATGGTGATTGGACTGGTACAAGTGGCGATGATGATCATAAAACAATTCAGCAATATAGAGCTTGGCCTTCAAGCTTGGATTTATTGGATGGTTTAACACCTGGACAAGATTATTATTTAGATTTTTGTTTAAAGATAAAAGGA
>Ga0265298_10003774_pt1 | contig 19784 bp, 17 predicted proteins | sample AusTroGonzalo_MG_3_FD_193486 | JGI IMG/M metagenome (GOLD analysis project Ga0265298, IMG submission 193486) | Bovine rumen microbial communities from tropical cattle in Woodstock, Queensland, Australia - Gonzalo_01 | ecosystem: Host-associated > Mammals > Digestive system > Stomach > Rumen ... | reverse complement strand
GATCTGCCCGCACAGGGTCTCCGTAGCCATATCCATGACGCACCGGGTAATATAGGCGGGGATCCGTTCAAAGCTGACCCCCTGACGCCCGACCTGCAGCTTGATAAACTGCCCGTGCTTCAGCGCATCCCATCCGTCCAGCGTGATTTCCCAGACGCCGCCGCCGATATGGTGCAGCGAATCTTTCCATTTGGCCCAGTCATTGAAATCCCCGGTCAGCCAGGCGGCGTCCGCCCCCGGCAGCCATTCCCGGAAGACCCAGCCGGTCTCCGTCCGGTGAAAACCGAAATAATTGTAGCCGTTGGCAAAATCAGCCAGAGAGTTGTTTCCGGCCAGGTGCCAGCGGCGGTCGTTATACCGGTCCATATGCATCCGGATCTCCCCGCCGTACGGCGTCAGTCCCGGATCCTTCTCCATCAGGAACCATAATGCGTCATCTACGTGAATCACGGGCAAGCCTCCTTCATCCTGAAATTCGGTTTGTTCGTCTTTTCGGGCAGTGTCTTTGGGCAACGGATCCTGTATCGGGGAAAACTCATAAACTCCCCGGCCAGATGAGATTGACGTGTCCGGCATATTCCCTGAACGCGTCGGTTTTACCGAGGGAAAGCCCGACCAGTTCGCCGATGCTTCGGTAATACCAGCGGTGCATGGCGGCATCTTTCTGGTTAAGCCTTTGCCACAGGTTCTCTCCCATTTCGGAGTACATTTTGTCCAGGGAGCGGATGTTGGCCAGTTTATCCGCAAGCCAGAGCATCTTCACCCCGATGTCCGCGCTGTTTTTCAGCACAAGCAGGGATTCTTCCTTTCGGCGCTGCCAGGAGGCCGCCCGCGGCAGCCCGGGAAACTCTTTTTCCGATTCGGAGGCCACCAGGTCCGCCACCCTTTTCCCGAAGCGCTTTTCGATATCTTCCAGGGTGCCTTCCGTGTCCTCCACGATATCGTGCAGAACCCCGGCCGTGATGATCTCCTCATCCTCCGTCATCGTGGAAAGAATCTGCGCCACCGTCAGGGGATGCATGATATACGGAATGTCCGTAAACTTGCGTGTCTTTCCCTGATGCATGATCGTCGCGTAGAGAATGGCTTCCTCCAGTTTTCTCATCCTGTCTGTTCACCTGCCGTTTCAAAGATTTTCCGTATATGTTTCCCCGACGGGCATTTATTCCGGGATTTCTTCTTTTACTGTCTTTCATTCATCATGAACTGCAACATAAAAGATTATACAACATCTGGAGCAGAAAAAACACCTCCTTTTGCGCCGTTCCCCGGCAAAAACAGCCAAAGCCCGCGCCTCATACCTGATTCCGGCGCTTGATGATTGCCGCGGTTCAGTGTATATTATTGGCATGCGAAAACAAATGGAATTGTTACAGTGAAGAAAAAACCGAAGGCAGTGAGACGATCATGATCAGCAATGCGGAAAAAGCGGCAGCCACACGCGGGGAACAGGCTCACGGGCCGGCCCCGTCCGTGCTGACAAACGCGTCCTGGACGGAGGCCGGGGATTTGCTCCTTCAGCATGTTTCCCCCGTGGAAACCGAATTGACTCCCCTGGCCGCCTGTGCCGGACGCGTGCTGGCTTTTGATCTGGCTGCCGGGTCGGATGTCCCGCCCTTTGACCGGTCCGCCTATGACGGCTATGCCCTTCGGTCCGCTGATGTGGCGCAGGCTTCACCGGAGCATCCGGTCACGCTCTCTTTGACCGAAACGATCCCGGCCGGAAAGGTTGCCTCCCTTCCCGTCACCCCGGGGCATGCCGCGCACCTGATGACCGGGGCGGCAATTCCCGTCGGAGCGGACTGCGTAATCATGTTTGAAAAAACGCGCTTCTCGGAAACAAGCGTCACCCTGTCCGCGCCGCTCAGGCCCGGGGACAACATCGTCCGTCGCGGTGAGGATATCAGGGCGGGCAGCCTGCTGGCCTCCTGCGGCACATGGATTGACGCGGGACTGGCGGGAACCCTGGCCGCCCAGGGAGTCGGTCAGGTCCAGGTTTACCGGAAGCCCGTGATCGGCCTGATTTCCACCGGCAGTGAAGTGACGGAGGTCGGAAATCCGCTCACAGCCGGGAAAATATATAATGCCAACCGCGCCAGCCTGACCGCGCTGCTGGAACAGGAGGGCTGTCTCGTAAACTACCTGGGCCTGGCCGGGGACGAAGCAGCCGCCATCGGCGAACTGATCACCCGGGGGCTCCGGGAATGCGACGCGGTCATCCTGACCGGCGGCGTTTCGGTGGGCGACTGGGATGTTACGCCCGAGGCCATGACCCGCTCCGGCGTCACGCTGCTGGTGCGCGGGGTATCCATGAAACCGGGAATGGCCTGCGCCTACGGAACGGCCGGAGTCAAGCCGGTGATCGGTCTTTCCGGCAATCCCGCTTCCGCCGTGACCAATTTTTGCGTCTGTGTTCTGCCGGCGGTCCGCCGGCTCTGCGGCAGGAAGGACGTTCTTCCCCGGCCTGTCACGGCTTCGCTGGTCAGCGGCTTCCGCAAGGGAAGCCCTGCTGACCGCTTTCTGCGGGGCCGGCTGATGCTGGAGGACGGCACCGTCCGGTTTGCCGCCGCGCCGGATCAGGGCAATGTGGTCCTTTCCAGTACCATCGGCTGCCGTACATTCCTGCTGATTCCGGCCGGCAGTCCGCCTGTCCCGGCAGGCGCGACCCTTTCGGGATTTACGATATGAGGTGATCTCCATGAAGAAAGTTCGGGTAGAAGACGCTGTCGGCATGACCCTTTGTCACGATCTGACGGAAATGCGGGACGGCTTCAAAGGCGCCGCCTTCCGGCGCGGCCACATCATCACGCCGGAAGATATCCCCCACCTGCTGGATATCGGTAAGCGCACCGTGTTCGTCTGGGAGGAAAACGCCGGTGAAATCCACGAGGAGGACGCGGCGCTGCGGATGGCCGCCATGGCCCCCGTTCCGGGCGCGCATTACACTGATCCCGCCGAGGGCAAAGTGCTTCTGCTGGCCGACACGCCCGGCATGTTCCGGGTAAACACGGATCTGCTCCGTCAGATCAATGCCATCGGTGACCTGACCGTCTCCACCCTTCCGGATCATTATCCGGTCAGGCCGGGCATGCGGCTGGCCTCCATGCGGATCGTTCCCCTGGTAACGCAGGAAGCGCAGATCCGGGAAGCCGAAGCCCTCTGCGCAGGCAAAAAGCTGCTGGATCTGCTGCCCTTCCGGCCGCTGACTGCGGGAATCATCATCACAGGCAGCGAAATTTACCACGGCCGGATTCAGGATAAATTCGAGGCTGTCGCCCGGAAAAAGCTCTCCGCTTATCCCGGCAGGATTCTCGGCGCCACGGTCTGCGATGATGACCTCGATATGCTGGTCGGCGCCGCCCGCGGTTTTCTGGATCAGGGCGCGGATTTCCTGGTTTTCTCGGGCGGTATGTCGGTGGACCCGGATGACCTGACGCCTTCCGCCATTCGCCGCCTGGGGTGTGACGTGGTCAGCCACGGGGTTCCCAGCCAGCCGGGCAACATGACCCTCGTCGCGTATCTGGGGGATATCCCCGTGCTGGGGGTTCCGGGAGCGGCGATCAGCCTGCCCACTACCATTTTCGACGTTCTGCTTCCCCAGCTCTATGCGGGAATCCGGTTCACAAAAGACGACCTGATTGCTTTGGGGGACGGCGGTCTGTGCCAGCTGTGCCCCGCGTGTCATTTCCCCAACTGTACTTTCGGCAGGTATTAGACGATGATCGACAGATACGGACGCGATATTTCTTATCTGCGCCTTTCGGTTACGGAGCTGTGCAATCTGCGCTGCCGCTACTGCATGCCCGCGGAAGGCGTCTGCAAACAGCGGCATGAGGAGATGCTCACGGAAGATGAGATCATCCGTGCGGTGCGGGCGGCGGCCTCCCTGGGGATGTACAAGGTGCGCATCACCGGAGGGGAGCCGCTGGTCAAGCCGAACATTCTCTCCATCTGCCGCCGTGTGGCGGAAGTCAGGGGAGTCACGGAAACGGTCCTGACCACCAACGCAACCCGGCTGGCGGCATTGGCCCGCCCGCTGCGGGAGGCGGGTATCCGCCGGGTGAATATCAGCCTTGATACGCTGAATGCGGAGAAATATGCCTTCATGACCCGGGGCGGCGTCCTGGCGGATGCGATCAGCGGAATCGAGGCCGCCCTGGAAGCGGGCTTCGAGAAAATAAAGATCAACGCGGTGCTGATCGGCGGTTTCAATGATGATGAAATTCCCGCCCTGGCGGCCCTCACGCAGCGCCGGCCGGTGGATATGCGCTTTATCGAGCTGATGCCCATGCCGGGAGATACCCTGTTCGGCGAGCAGGCCTATATCCCCGTCAGCCGGGTGCTGGAAATGCTGCCGGAGGCGGAACCCGCAGCGGATCATGACGGGGTGGCACGGATGTACCGGCTTCCGGGCGGGCTGGGCAATATCGGCCTGATCAGCCCGCTGTCCAGCCATTTCTGCGGCAGCTGCAACCGTCTGCGCCTGACGGCGGATGGCCATCTGAAGCCCTGCCTGCACTCCCGGGAAGAAATCTGCATCAAGGGCATGAATGAGGAGCAGATGGCGGAGGCAATCCGCCGGGCCGCGCTCCTGAAACCGCAGCAGCACGATCCCCTGTCCCGGAACGAGCGCAGCCATGCCGCCCGGCAGATGAACCAGATCGGAGGATAAGCCCATGAACACACCGGTGATTGGTTTTTCCGCTTTCTCCGGCACCGGTAAAACCACCGTCATGGAAAACCTGATCCGCCTGCTGACGCAGCGCGGGGTCCGCGTCGGCGTCGTGAAGCATGACTGCCACGGATTTGAAATGGACCATCCCGGAAAGGATTCCTACCGTCATGCGCAGGCCGGAGCGGCGGCGGTTATCATCACTTCGCCCGAAAAAACCGCGGAAGTCCGGCAGCGGGGCGAAAGCCTCGAAGACTGCCTTCGCCGGATCGGGGACGTGGACCTGATCCTGGTGGAGGGCTTCAAGCATGCGGATATTCCCCGGATCGGCCTGTGCCGAAAAGCTTCCGGAAAAGGGTTCACCGAACCGCCGGACCGCTTTGCCGCCGTCATTACGGACGATGAAACCCTTCCCGTATCTGTGCCGCGATTCGGTTTTGAAGATACCGCCGGACTGGCGGATTTCATCATGAAGGAGATGCTGGACATGCCCGACGGGGATTTTACCCATTTTAATGATCAGGGCCGCGCCCGCATGGTAAACGTCGGGGACAAGGAACCCACCCGCCGCACGGCCGTTGCCGCCGGCCGCGTGCTGGTCAGCCGTGAAACCTTTGCGCTGATCCGCTCCGGCGGCATGAAGAAGGGCGACGTGCTGACCGTCGCGCAGATAGCCGGGATTATGGCGGCCAAACATACGCCGGACTGGATTCCCATGTGTCATCCGGTTCCGCTCACCGGGGTTGATCTCAGGCTCTGGCTGGATGAAGAGCGGCTGTCTGTTGAAATCGAGGCAACGGCTCGCTGCGACGGGAAAACGGGCGTGGAGATGGAAGCCCTGACGGCCGTCAGCGGGGCCGCGCTGACCGTATATGACATGTGCAAAGCTGTCCAGCGGGACATGGTCATCGACGGAATCCGCCTGCTCAGCAAAACGGGCGGCGTTCACGGAGACTATCACAGGGAGGAAACCTGAATGAGCGATACAGTCTGTACTGCCGCCGTGATCACGGTAAGCGACAAGGGATCTCGCGGCGAACGGGAGGATACCAGCGGCCCCGCCCTGTGCGAAATGCTGCGGGCGCAGGGGTGGCAGATCATTCATACCGCCGTCGTGCCGGACGAAAAGGACATGATCAGCCGGGAACTGACCGACTGCGCGGATCGCCGGCAGGCCGCGCTGGTGCTGACCACCGGCGGCACCGGCTTCTCCCCGCGGGATATCACCCCCGAAGCAACCCTCTCCGTGGTGGAGCGGGTCTGCCCCGGCATTCCGGAAGCCATGCGGGCGGAAAGCATGAAAATCACGCCCCACGGCTGCCTTTCCCGGGAAACGGCCGGGATCCGCGGGCGCACGCTGATCATCAATCTCCCGGGCAGCAAAAAAGCCTCCTGTGAAAATCTGTCAGCAGTCCTGAAGCCCGTCCGCCACGGGGTGGAGATGCTGCAGTCCGCCGGTTCCGCCGACTGTGCCGCAGCCGACAGCCCGAAGCCGCCGGCGAATGAAAGGCCCTCTGTCGACGCCTGGCTCCGGGAAGCGAAAGCGCATCCGGACGCGGACAAAATCGGCATGTATCTGACCCATAACGGCATCGTGCGTAGCACTGCCCGCAGCAGGGTGCGCGGGAACGACCGTTCCGCCGGCACCGTCACCGGCATGGCCTTTTCCAGCGATAAAGAAAAGGTTCAGGCTGCTGTTGCCGAAGCCCGGGCCATGGAAGGCGTATACTATGTCCGTGTCTGGATCAACGAGGGCCTTCTCCGGGTGGGGGACGATATCATGCTCGTCCTCATCGGGGCGGATATCCGGCCCCATGCCGTCGACGCGCTGCAAGCCCTGGTCGGCAGGCTGAAAAACGAGTGCGTAACGGAGCGTGAAATCTTCGCGGAATAAAAAAATCCTGAATATTCCGGCTTATTCATTGCGGATTCGCCGCGTTTTGTGTAAAATAGAACCAGCAAGCTGCTGGTCCAGCATATAAAGGAGGAATCATCAACCCATGAGTTACAAAGCGATCGTTATCATCCTCTCGGAAGTGAAGGCAAAGGGCGTGGAGGAGAAAAAAGGCGCTCCGGACGAGCTGATCCGGGAAATGCTCCCGGCGGAAGAATATGAAATTGAAACGCTGAATATGGCCGGCTGCCCGGCGGAAGACCTGAAAAAGACGCTCATCGACATCTGCGACAATAAAAAGGCGAACCTGATCCTGACCACAGGCGGTTCCGGCCTGACCAAGCGGGACAGCGCGCCGGAAGCCACCCAGTCGGTGCTCGAGCATGAGCTGCCCGGCATTGCCGAGGCCATCCGCGCCGAGTCCATGAAGAAGACGCCCAGAGGAATGCTGTATCGCGGCGTCAGCGGCACCCGGGCCGATACCCTGATTGTGAACCTGCCCGGCAAATCCTGGGCCGTCAAGGAATCCTTCGAAGTAATTTTCCCCGTGGTCACCCGTATCGTCGAATTCCTTGCCCAGGCCTGATCATGTTCAGCCGTCAGAGAGGCCTGACTTACCGGCGGAAAGCAATCAGCTTTCCGCCGTTTCTGTTTGATCCATGGCAGCCAGCGTGCGATATTCCTCGCAACCGCTCATCAGTGCCTCATGCGTTCCTTCCGCCAGAATCATGCCGCCCTGCATATAGAGGATCCGGTCGGCATTCATGATCGTGGAGAGCCGGTGCGCGATGATAATCACGGTCCGATCCCGGCGCATGTTGTCAATCGCCTGCTGGATCCGGGCCTGCGTCGTATTGTCCAGGGCGGATGTCGCTTCATCAAAAAGAATGATCCTGCTGTCCCGCAGCATGCTTCGCGCGATGGCCAGCCGCTGCCGCTGACCGCCGGACAGATTGACTCCGCCCTCGCCGATAAGCGTATCATATCCTCCCGGCATGTTCATGATATCCTCATCGATACAGGCCAGCCGGCATGCTTCCTTCATTTCCTCTTCCGTCAGGTCCGGTTTCACCAGTTTCAGATTGTCCCGCACGGACATCCGGAAGATGTAGGGGTTCTGCGTCACCACCGTCATGTTGGCGCGTACAGACTCCCGGGTCAGGTCCTGCAGGTCAGCCCCGTCGAAAAGAATGCGGCCGCCGGTCGGGTTATACAGCCGGGAAAGAAGGTTGAACGTTGTGCTCTTGCCGCAGCCGCTCCTTCCCACCAGTCCGACCATTTCGCCGGGATGAACCGTAAAGCACATATCATCCAGCACATATCGGGTTTTCCTGCCGTCCGGGTGATAGGAGAAGAAGACATGGTCGAAGGTAATCTCTCCGCGCGGAGAAACCAGTTCCTGTGTTCCGAAATGTTCCTTGGGAAACTCGGGGCTGTTCAGCAGGGCGTGAACCCGCTCGTTGGAAATATTGAAATCCGCAATGGAATCCATAAAATTGCCGATCACCTTGATGGCGTTGGGGCCCAGATCCGCATAATAGTTATAGATCACCAGCGCCGTTGAGGGAAGCAGTTTCCCGGTGGCAATCAGCCAGGACAGCAGGGCAATCAGGGCGAAGGTCCCGGCTTCGCCGAACTCCCACCGGAAAAGCTTGGCCCGCCAGGAGCGCGCCTGCATGGTAAGGCGCTTTTTGTTGGCGTCCTCGATCCGTTCGTCCAGTTCCTCAATAAACCGGTCTTCGCTGTTCAGCAGCTTCACGTCCTTCGCGCCCCGCACCATCTCCCCCACCAGGCCCGAGAAGCGCTCATTGGCCGACCGGTAAACCCGGTCATCTTTATACAGGCGCTTTGTACGCCAGGCTTCCATCGCGTACTGTGCCCCTACAATGACGACAACGAACAGGGCCATCAGCGGGTGGATCACAAAAAGGGCGCACAGCACCCCCACATAGTTCAGCACCTGCGTAATCATATCGGCGATATTCGTGAAGCCGGAAGCAATCCGCTGCGTGTCCGTCGTAATCCGCTGGATAAACAGCCCGCTGCCCTTTTCGTCCATGCACTGGCTTTCCACCTGCATCGCGTTGACAACCAGGTCCTTCTCCAGCAGGGTCAGCGTTTCGCAATAAGCTTTATTGTATCCCTGATTGCCGAGCACCAGAAACAGATTGCGCAACAGCTGCACAGCCAGCAGGGCCAGCGCAATCATGAGCACGCGTTCCCCTTCGTCCTTGGTATAGGCGACGATGATTCTCGAACTGACGATCGGGGCCATCACGCTCAGCCCGGCGCTGATCAGCTGGCTGCATACGGAAAGCGCCAGCGTTTTGCGGCTGTTAACCGTATACTTCCAGGAAAACTTAATATTCTTCCATGTCGTGTTGTAAAGCGTGAAGAGGAACTTAACCTGGTTCCGTTTCTGCTCGTAGCACCATTCGGGCGCATTCCTGAAGTCAATCAGAAGCCCGTCCAGTATCTCGTTTTCCCCGTCAAAGGGATTGAAGGATTCGCCGGCAACGGTCAGAAGGACCTTCAGGTCCCCGCGCCGCTTCCGAAACCGGATGGTAAAGGGAACTTTCTCCCCCAGTCGCTCCTTGTATTTCAGCAGCAGTTCTTCAAGCGTAAGGCGGAAAGCCAGGACAAGTTTTTCCTCAATCCCGGCCCTTTCGGTCTCCGTTCCGGCTTTCCCGATGATCCGGGTAATATCGCTGTTGGTCAGTTCTCCGCTGTATTTCATATGCCGTCCTCCGGGTCCTTCCCTGTTTCCGCTGCCAGCTCAGCATACTCTTCCGGCGTATTGATGTTACTCAGCGCCTTCCCGCCGAACCTGCCGATCTCCACATATCGGGTCCTGACCCGCGAAAGCAGATCCATCAGGCGGTGCCTGTCCTCGGCAATCATCTGCTGCGCGGCGGGCAGGACTCTCCGGCTGTAAATCCCGCACATGGGATGCACCCGCTCCTCGTCCCGGAACACCCAGGCGTCAAAATCGGCGGAAACGAGTTCCGCCAGGTATTCAATCATTTCCCTGCGCACAAACGGCATGTCATAGGCGCAGATGAAAACATAATCCGCTTCCGCATGGCGCAGGGACTGGCGGATCCCCTCTATGGGACCGAAATCCATGATTTCATCCGGGACCGTCCTCAGGCCGTAATCGGGATAGTCCGTTTTGATCACCGAAGAGATGAAAACCTCCCTGCATCCGGATAATTCCTGTATCAGATGGTCAATAAAAGTCTGCCGGTTGAATACCAGAAGGGCTTTATCCCGGCCCATGCGTGTCGACCTTCCGACCAGAATCGCCGCGGACAGATCCTTGCTGATCTCCATGCCGGGGTTCTCCTTCCTCTTATGCTGTTTCCGTGTCCGGTCTATGGCTTTCAGGCTTCAGTCTTCGGCCTGATGCAGAAGACGTTGGACTGGAAATCACCCTGCACGCGCAGGCACTGATCGTATCCCGATCCGGAAAACCGCTTGCTGATCGGAATTCCCGAGCGCAGCGCCGCGCCGGAGCATTCCGTGGCAAAGCCGCCGTCGCGCATCTGGAAATGCCGGTCCGCCATGCGGATCACCGTTCCCTCCGTGTCCAGGCGGACGGGAGTCACGAACCTGAGCAGATCCCCGAAGGCCGCCACGCGCAGCAGCTGGGAGCGGGCTTCGATCTGGTAGATCTGATCCTTTTCAAGGCTGTTTACGCTGAGCCATTCAATCTCCGGGCCTGCCGGGATCAGCTTGTGGTACAGCCCGCACACCGTTTCCTGCTCCGTCGCCGCCTGCCAGCACAGGGCTCCCTCCTCCGCCCGGTTCCGGCTGAGCCGGCCGAACTGGAAGGTCTTCCGGTGCTCCTTGTAATAGGCAATGGTTTCCTTCAGCTCGGTCTCGTCAATCGGCTTCATCCCGTCCAGGTCGAACTCGATGCCGAAAGCGCCGAAGAAGGCCACGTTGGCCCTGGTGGACATGGGCGTGGTGCGGAGCGTCTGTCCGTGTGGCGCGGCGGAGATATGCGCGCCGATGGTGCTCTGCGGATAGAGGTAATACAGCCCGTTCTGGATATCCAGGCGTTCGATGGGATCCGTATCATCCGATCCCCAGATCTGCGGAGCAAAGCACAGCATGCCCAGGTCGAACCGGTTTCCGCCGGAGGCGCAGCCTTCGAGCAGGATGTCCGGCCGCGGGTCAAAGATGCGGTGCAGCACTTCATACAGGCCGAGGATATATTCATAGGCCTTGTTCCCTGTCACGGGGGAGGGGCGGTTCATGTCCCATTTCACATAGCGGATTTCCGCCCTGTCAAGGATCGAGGACACGGATTCAACAATATAGTCCCGCACTTCGGCTTTTGTCAGGTCAAGCAGCATTTCATTCCGGCATAGGAAGGGTCCCGCGCCGGGCGAATAAAGTGCCCAGTCCGGATGGTTGCGGAAGCAGTCCGAGTCGGGATTCACCGCCTCGGGCTCAAACCAGAGGCCGAACTGCATCCCGAGATCGCGGATCTTTTTCGAAAGGCCCTCCAGCCCGCCCGGCAGTTTGCGCTTATTGACGTTGTAGTCTCCCAGGCCCGCGGTGTCGGTATCTCTCGCCCCGAACCAGCCGTCGTCCAGCACAAACAGCTCGCAGCCGATCTTTTTCGCCTTTTTGGCCAGGGAAAGGAGCTTGCCCTCATTGAATTTGAACATGGTTCCTTCCCAGTTGTTGTAAAGCACGGGGCGTTCTTTATATCGCCATGCCTCGGGAATTATGCACGCATTCACAAAGCGGTGCATGTTCTCCATCAGGCCGTTAAAGCCGCGGTCCGACCAGGCGACGACAGCCTCCGGCGTTTCGATCCTGCCGCCGGGCTGCAGGTCAAGGCACAGCCCTTCCGGGCTGATCCCCTGCAGCACCCTGGTAAAGCCGATCGCCGAGCGCTGGGCGGAGGAGCAGTGGTTGCCGCTCCAGAGGAGGTTGAACCCGTATACCTCGCCGGCGTCGTCTCCGGCCCCGGCCTCGGAAAGCAGGAATCCCGGATTGTGGCGGTTGGAGGAAAACCCGTTGGTGCTCTCGTTCACGATGCGGCTCTGCGTAACGGGCAAGGTGTGGATATGCGTTTCCCTGATCCAGCCCCCGTCGAAGGTACTCATCTCAAACCGTCCGTGCAGGTCCGCGCAGGAACTCATCAGTTTGGGAACTTTCAGTGCCTTGTCCGACCCGTTGATCAGCACCGTCTGCCGCACGAGCGCCGTTTCGAACAGCGAGAAGCGCAGTTCCAGCGTCAGGCCTTCAAGCAGCTTGTTTGCGGAGGTGAAAACCAGTTTCACCGTCTCCTGCGCGCCTTTGGCATGCGGAAGCACCGGGTCGTATTCTTCCGGCTCCGGCGTGCCGGCGGAAGCGTATACGAAGTCGGGGCAGATATCCCTTCCCTCGTAAAGCAGCTCAACCGGAGACTCCCGATAGTCGCCCGTCCCGCACTCTGACCAGGCCAGCGGAAGCGGGTCCAGCCCGGCGCGGGGATCCCCCTCCTTGTAGGCCACGTCTGTCCCCCAGCCGAGCACGATATCGCAGCAGAGCGCCTCGCAGTCCTTTTCACTCAGGGGCGCACCCAGGTGCAGCAGCTGCGCCTTTCCGTAGGCGATCTTCAGCAGGCAGCTGATCTTTTCGTTCCCGATGAAGAAATAGTGGCCGTTATTCTTTTCAATATGCCTGATCATCCTGTTTCCTCCGTTTCACTCTGAAAGATTTGATCGTTATAAACCCCGCCGTTACATGATCTGTATATGGTTCTCGTTAAACAGCATGGCCAGGGCATGGTTCAGTTCATGCTGCACATAGCGGTAATCATGCTCGCTGCATTCGGCAATGATCAGGATTTTCACAATGCTCTTGCCGGCGGAAGAGGCAAAAGATTCAATGCCCTTGTAATGCGGTCCGCTGATAATTTCGGGAACCTTATTCCCGATTTCCGGCAGTCCTTTCAGCAGCATTGCCTCCATTTCTTTGAGCTGCTCAAACGGAACACCGAACTCAGCCGCGTACCAGGAATTCTTCCGCGTCTTGTTGACCACGTTGTTGATGTCCCGGTTCCCGATGATCTTGATGTTGCCGCCCAGGCCTTCCAGCTTTGTCGTCCGGACGCCGATCTCCAGCACCCCGCCCCAGTATCCGTTGATTTCGATGATATCGCCGACCTGGAAATTGCCTTCAAAGATGATCGAAATCCCGGCCAGGATATCCGTCACCAGGTCCTTTGCGCCCAGGGAAATGGCGAAGGTCAGCAGGCCCAGGGAGGCCAGCAGCGTTGTCATGTCGATGCCGATATACTGCAGCGCAAAGAACAGGAATACAATGGCCGCGATGTAGTTCGCCAGGTTCAGCAGCAGCCTGCAGACCGTCTCCCCCCGGGTGCCGGTCAGGGTGCTGATGATCCGGATGATCAGTTTCACCAGGATCAGCACCGCGATCACATGCAGCAGCAGGATCACAATACTGGTAACGGCAAAGAGATTGAATCCTCTCGCCCATTGTCCGGTAAGAATGTAGGTGAAAAGCGGCATCCGGTTGCTGCGAACGGGCGCAAACAGCAGTAACCCGGTCATGATCGCGCCGAAAGCGAGAATGATCTGTACCGCGACCTGGGTATTGCGAATCGGTGTCCGGTCTCCGTAATCCGAGAACGCCGGCAGCCATCTCTTCGAGGGATCCACGGACCATTTCCGTTTTCCGTTCGCCAGGTCGATCTCGTTTGTCATATCCTTCAGGTCTTCGCCGAGAACCGAATAAACCTTGAAATCCTTCTCGTATCCGCTCACCGCGTAAAGAGCCATCGCAGCCATGAACAGCATGGAAATCCCGCAGCAGATCACGGCATACACCGTCACATTGCTGTACATGCCGCTCTTTTCCGCCGCGCAGAAGTAGAGCTGCCCGTCGTCCCCCATCTGCGCTTCGCAGTAATACTGTATCCCGTTGATCGTCAGGAAGTCCATCAGGTCGTCGTGATGATAGGACGGCGGAATGCCTTCATGGACCGCGCTTTCCCCGATCATATCTGCCCTGCTGGATGCCGTGATCTTCTGGCTCTGCGGATCCATGGAGAAGATCAGCATGGAATTCGTCGCGAACTCCGTCATGATATCGCTGGCGGTCTGCGGGTCGCTCTCGGCGATCAGCTTCGCCTGAACCGCCATCAGGATCACCTGGTAGGGTCCCTCTGTTTCATCCTCCACGGTAATCCGGGCCCCGACCATCATCCGGTCGATTCCGCTCAGCGGATCGGTCTCCACGTCGTGGGAAATCACGGGAACTCCTGAAAGCAGCCGTCTGAAGTCATAGGAGGAATCATCCGGGTTCCTGCTCAGGGAAAGTCCTCTGTACTCGGAGTTCGTGACCATCTCCCTGCCGTCTTTGTCAAAGAGCATCAGGTAATCTGTCCCGAGAATATCGCAGTATACCTGAAACTGTTCGGCCGTTTTCAGTTCCGGATGCTCGCTCAGCAGCTCCGCAATCGATTCGGTGCACTTTTCATAGGTTTTGCGTCTTGTCTCTTCGGCGATGCCTTTCTGGATTTCATATTCCCCGATCTTTTGCTGCAGCACGTCAATCGTGTCGCCCACCTGCTCATACTTGTCGTAGAGCCTGAACAGGCACTGGCTCAGGATCGCGGCCGCAAGAATCACGATCCCTCCGATGATCACAAAAGCTCTCGAAACCCGCTTTACCCGCTTCGGGCTGAATTCAGTCTTCTGCCCGTCGCTCAGAGTATGGTTCCGGACAACCCACAGCACGGAGAGGAACCAAACCAGGAACACGGTGCAGATGAACAGGAACACCACCATCAGGAATCCTGTCTGCTCCGTCACCGCCCAATCGGTCTGCGCAAGCTGGAACAGGTATGCAATCGCCACATGCAGCGCATCGTTCTTCTGGATATACAGATGATAGGAGGTTTTCCCGAGCTCCATCGTATTCGGAGCCTCCGGGTCGAATTCCGCCTTGCTGTTTTTCAGCAGATCCGCAATCTTTTCCTCCAGTTCGTCAACGTAAGGCTTCATGTCATGGGAGGAATATTTGCAGTTCAGACCCTGCTTTTCGATTTCCGAAATATCGAACAGCACAAAATCTGCGTTGTAGATTTCTTCAATCCCGGCCAGGCTGTCATAGATGTCGAACCGGCTCAGTTTCCGCAGTCTGTTTTCTTCTTCGTCTTCCCACTCGATATAGTAATACGATCCTCTGATCTGGCTGTAATAAACCGAATAATGTCCCGAAGCGCCGCCGTCCGTCTTTTTTGATTCCCCGTGTCCGGATACGGCAATGCCGGACGGTTCGGTAAACATACCGGCGTCGAGCATCACATCCCCGGGGAAGCCGTCCGGCGCGTCCACCTTTCCGCCCTCAACCCTGATCACCGCGCCGCTCTGCAGCATCAGCGGTTTCTCATCGTAGCCGCCGTCCGGGTGATTCCGGTAGGTTGCCGCCGTCAGCTCGGCTTTCGCCTGATATGTCCTGTCCACGCTTTCGCTGGCCTGCCGGTAAAGGTCCAGCGCTTTGTTGGCGGTTCTCTGGATTGCCCGGATGTCCGCCCGGTTTTCTTCGCTGTTCCTGGATTGATTGATTGCCTGATACGTATGGAAAAGGAGGAACCCGAAAGCCCCGGTGAGAATCAGGAGGAGCACGATGCTTCCGATGATTGTTCTCTTCAGATGTTTCATGCCGGATCTTCCTCCGTTTTGATGATTTCGATCCCGACCTTTTCCTGCCGGATGCGCAGGGCGGAGCGGGCCTCTGCCGCCCTCCTGCAGTATTCGAGCGTCTTCCGGATCTTCTCCGCGGTTTCCTCAATCATGGGAATGTACCGGGGTTCTTTCGGCTGCACACGCAGGATGATCCGGTCCTCCTGCACCTCCACTTTCTGGATCGATTCATGAATCCCGAAAACATCGATATCGTGCTGCGTTGTCAGGCTGGAGGGGTCAAACAGCAGCTCCGGGTTCCTGTCCGCGCCCATGTCAATCTCATCCGCCAGGCGCAGCACCGCGGCAAGAAGCGCCGTGCGGATCACGCCCTCCGTCGTCTGGATATCGGGATAGGCTTCCGCGTCAAACAGATCCGTCTTCCGGTGTCCCCGGGAAATCTGGACAATGGCAAAAAGCAGCTCCTCATCCGGAATCTCGAACACCTCCGCGTATTTCCGGATCAGCAGTCCGCTGAATTCCTCATGATAATCGCGGATAAACTGCACGTCATCCCCTTCCGGATACTCCGCCCGCAGGCGGCTCATCTCCGGCTGTTCGCAGAAGCTCCGGTAATCCTTCTCGCTGATCCCCATCCCGATATCATGAAGATAGCAGGCCATGATCAGGGCATAGCATTCCTGCGCGTTCAGTTCCTCCGCCTGCTCTCCCAGAATCCGGTTGCAGAAGTCCAGCACATCCATGCTGTGCAGCACAGAGTGATCCGTAAAATAGGGAAACCAGATAGCATAGAACTTCAGCATCTGCTTCAGCACCGTTACGCAGTCCGTCACTCTCCGGTTCAGGTCGGGAGCTGCCGCTCTCAGCCGCCTCTCCAGCCGGTAATCGTTCTCCCGTTCTTTATTCTCCACTCCGAAAAAAGCTCCTCGTCTTTCATTCTTCATTCTTCGTTATTCATTATTCATTATATCTGAGCTCGTCGCTCAGATACTCCTCCACCGTAAACATATCCGTAAACCCGGTCATTTCCAGAATCTCCAGCACATACGGTGTAGGATGGAGCAACTTCATGCTTCCCGCCTGTTTTTCCATCGCCAGCCCTACGGCCATCAGGAGCCGCAGCCCGGCGGAAGAAATGTAGCCCACCGCCTTCAGATCGAAGATGAGCTCGTTGATTCCTTCCATCTGCGGGATAATCTGTTTCTCCGTTTCCGGAGCCGTAGCGGAGTCGATGCTGCCTTTCGGCCTGACGGTCAGCACCGTTCCGTTCTTTTCAAAATCAATGGTCATGATCGCCTTTCCCTTCCGGATTCTGTTCAGCCGGTCCGCGCAGCGGTTTTCGGCGCAGCAGCATATCCGCCTTTGGCATCGGTTCAATGTCTGTGTTGTTCAGATTATACCGTAAAGACTGTGTTTTTACAATGAAAATGAAGCCGATGAATTTCGTCCGAAAAAAAATATTTGCGTTTATGTTTCATTTAAGGAAACAGTGTCACAATGCAGGTGTTCCCACCGGGAATGAATATTTAGCAAGGAGTTGATTGCAATATGAATACCATGAAAAAATTGACCACGATGATCCTGGCGCTGCTGCTGGCCCTGTGCCTGGGCGTTTCGGCCTTTGCCGAAGAAGCCGAGACCCCCGCGGCTGATGTGCCCGCAGCCGAAACTCCGGCCGCGGCCGACACGGCAGTCACGGATACCCAGGCTGATGCGAACGCCCTGAACGATGCGCTGACCGCCTACAGGGCCGCGAAGGCCGAGAGCCGGAAACAGGCGCGCCTGGACAAAATCAAGCAGGAACTGGACGGCTATGTCGCCGCCGGAAGCATGACGCAGGAACAGGCGGGCCTGATCCTGAAGTACTACACCGAGCAATTGACCCTGACCGGTAACGGCTCCGGCCGTGGCGGCAAGGGAATGAAAGGCGGCCAGGGCATGCTGCCGAACAGCCGGAACGGTCAGTTCGGCTGCGGCGGATGTTCCGGTCAGAACGGCCAGACCACGTTCCCCACGCCTGAAAGGCCTTCCGGCTTCTGATACCCGGATTCCCTGCGCCATCCTCCCCGGGATGGCGCTTTTTTTGTTCACTCAGCTCAGTTCGTTCATCCTCCCCATCTGAAAAAATACTATCCCTTCACTCGGCCTTAAGTCAAGAATTCTTCCACGCTTTTATCCCCGTACCTGTTGAAGTTGTCCATACTTTTGTGCTATAATTGCATATCAAAATCTGCATATACAGGTCACCCGCTTCGCGGATGATCTGTTTGCCGGACCGGAGGATCATGGGCAATGGAATATCAGTATCTTGTAAGTGATGTCCTGAAAGCAATGCAGAGGCATCAGCTGAAGGTGTATTACCAGCCTAAATATGACGCGACCACCAACCGGATGAAATCAGCCGAGGCGCTGGTCCGCTGGGTGCAGGAGGACGGGCGGATCCTTCTCCCGGCAGCCTTCCTGCCCGCCATGGAGCAGTCGGATGCGATCACCATGCTGGATTGGTATATCGTGGAGGAGGTTTGCGCTTTCCTGGACCGCGTGAGAGCAGAAGGGATCAAAATCCGTCCCGTCTCCGTCAACTTTTCACGCTGGCACCTGCATGAGCGGGACATGGTCCAGCGCCTGACGGATATTCTGGACGCGCATCATCTGGAACACCGTTACATCGTTGTGGAGATCACCGAATCCGCGATGATCGACGAGGAGGAACGCATGCGCAAAATGGTTGCCGAACTGCATGCGCAGGGTTTTGAATTTTCCATTGATGACTTCGGCAGCGGTCTTTCCTCCCTGAGCATGGTGGCCGATACCCTTCCGGACGAAATCAAGATCGACCGGTCGCTGCTGAAGAAAAACTGCGAGGATGAGCGGGAGCGCATCATCCTGGAGAGCATCTTCCTCTTTGCCAACCGTCTGAATATGCGCACGGTGGCCGAAGGCGTCGAGACCAAGGAACAGCTTGGCTTCCTCCGCACCTGCAACTGCAATCTGATTCAGGGGTTCTATTTTGACAGGCCCCTGCCGGAAGAAAAATACAAGGAGCGCCTGATCAACCGGACCCGGAACGTGGAGGAAGAGGACGTCCTCCAGATCCAGTCCGAAGCTGCTGCGGTCCAGCTGCTGCTTCAGGCCGTCTGCATGAAATACCCGCTGATCATTTACGGCAACCTGTCCAAAAACAGTTTCTATATGATGACCTATGAAAACTTCACTTCCAAAAGCTGTCCCTCTACCGGCACCGTTGACGATCTGATCGCCCACGGCGCCGCCTCCATGCATCCGGAAGACCGGGAACTCTGGTTCAATACCTTCTGCCGGGAAAACCAGCTGAAGCTCTATCAGGAAGGAAAAAAGGATTTCCACCTTGTAACCCGGCAGATCGGCGATGACGGGATCTACCGCAAGGTGGAAACCGGCAATTATTTCGTGAAAAGCCCGGCAACCGAGGACGTTCTGGTCATCAGCCTGTGTAATAACATCGCTGAGGAATAAATTCCCGGCTCAGTTCGTCAGTCTCTTGTGGTTGGAGCATTTATTTCCCGGTTTATTACCCAGTTTATTACCCACCACATTGATCCACTTGAATGGAATTGTTACCACGATGGAGTTTTCGCGAAAATCATATGCGGCTCTCCCATATATCTGAGTATTCTGCCATTTGTCTCGCCATTTATCTCGCCACTGTTTGTCGATATATTCCGGTCATTCCTTGAAAACTCGAGAGTAAAAGCCGTTTCCTCATTTGTATATGTCACAGAAACCTTTCATCATAGTGATTTCTGCAGCTGGCAATCACAATTGCATCATCCTGTACACGGTAAACGATTCTGTTCTCTTCATCAATCCGACGACTCCACCATCCGCTCAGATTATCTTTTAATGGCTCTGGCTTGCCGATACCGTCGAAGGGGGAACGCTGCATATCCCGGATCAGAAGGTTAATTCTCTTAATGGTCTTCTTATCCTGGGTTTGCCACCACAGATAATCTTCCCAGCCATTCTCATGCCAAAGAAGACGCATATCAATCAGTCCTCCTTAAGAGGATGCTCTGTAAGCTTCGCTTGGCCGGAATCCACTTCAGAAGTAATTCTGTGCAAATAGCTGATGTTCGAATCAGAGTAAAAAGGATCGATTGACACTTCAAAGGGGATGCGTTTCTCGCGCCTCATTTTCTTTGCCAGGAGCGTAAATGCGGTAGTCATACTCAAACCGAGCTCCTTGCAGACTTCTTCCATTCCCTTTTTATCTTCTTCATCCATTCTGAAATTAACCAAAACCTGTGACATGTTTTTGCGCCTCCTGTGGTTGTAAGTTCTGCTCTGCCTTCAATGAGAATCTGCAAATTGTATTTTCTGGCAGTAAGGGTTGTATTTTCCGTTTTGATTTCGCATTGGACTCGTCAATCCATGAATCTCAATTCAGCTCACCTTCTGCGTAAGAATCATATCACAAAACCGACCGTTTGTAAAGATGATATATTTACAATGTATATCTTTCAGAGCAGTGAACCCTAAAAAAGGCTGAATTGAAATTCGAGATGCC
>Ga0265298_10003772_pt1 | contig 19812 bp, 26 predicted proteins | sample AusTroGonzalo_MG_3_FD_193486 | JGI IMG/M metagenome (GOLD analysis project Ga0265298, IMG submission 193486) | Bovine rumen microbial communities from tropical cattle in Woodstock, Queensland, Australia - Gonzalo_01 | ecosystem: Host-associated > Mammals > Digestive system > Stomach > Rumen ... | reverse complement strand
AAATCGTAAATATTATTATGTATTGGACACTTGAATTAGCATCAAAACTGGAAGACGCTCCCTGGCCCGCAACCAAGGACGAGTTAATAGACTATGCCATCCGCTCAGGTGCACCGTTGGAGGTGCTTGAGAATTTGCAGGAGATAGAGGATGAGGGTGATGTTTACGAGAGTATCGAGGAAATATGGCCCGACTATCCTACCAAAGAGGACTTCCTTTTCAATGAGGATGAATATTAAGGTATAGTTTTTAATGTAACTAATTGAAAATCAATGTGGTGTGCAAAATGATATTTTTTGCACACCACGTTTTTATGCCCAAAAGTGCCGTTTTTAGTGGCACAATAATGGCACAAACGGCCCAAATTAGGCTTAATTAGGGGTGGAAATTGGATTATTTGCACAATAATCGGTACCTTTGCAAAATCCTCTTTTGGTGCAAATAATTCTTTGAATATGGCAAGACAACAGCGACAATTCCCTCAGGGTAAGTACATCCTACGTACTCCCCGTAAGTCTCATAACGGCCAAGTATACGCCGTCTATCTCTATTATTATTGGCAAGGTAAGCAAGTTCGACGCTCAGTTGATTTAACCGTAGCCCTCAAGGACTGGAACCAGGACGCCAATGGCGGAGCTGGTGAGTTCCGCCCGTCATACGGTCCAAACTATAAAGAGCGCAATGCTTATCTGAAAGAACTGATGCACGACATCGACTCCAAGATAATGGACTATATCAAACAGCATGGTGAGATTGATGGCGATACCATAGAAGCATTTGTCTCTGGCGATGATAAGGCACTACGGGCTGATAACGGTATAGACTTCATCGAATTCGCTAAGCAGCGTTTCATTGACCGAAATAATTCCGGAAAGATTGGCGTGAGCTCCAGGGAGAATGGTATTAGTTATGTGAACCAATTCGCAAAGTTTCTCAAGCAAGAGCAGCGTGGCAGTCATGGTGTGAACAATGAACTTCTCTACCTTGGTGAGATAACTGAACAACTTGTGCTGGACTTCCGGAACTGGCAACTTGGTAATGACAGGAAAGTTGATACTGTGAATAAGGTGGTACAGGCTATTGCCGGAGTCTGTACTTATGCCTCGCAGATGCGATATGTACCAATTGAAGTCACCCTGGCCATCAAGGACCTGCATCTGTCAGATAAGTCTCTTGATGCTGATGAAGTCAGGGTCAAGTATCTAACTGAACAACAATTGAAGGAGTTTGCTGGTATTCGTGATACACTTCCACATATTCGGATGAAAGAGTTCCACGATATGTTTATGTTCAGTTTCTATGCGTGTGGACTCCGACTGATTGATATGATGACATTACGCTGGGTAGATATTGACCTCAAGAAACAAGTCATCAGGAAGATTCAGGTGAAGACCCGTAACCGTAATGTTATACCCATTAGAGAAGCAGCAATAGAGATACTTGACCGCTGGAAAGGCAGATATAAGGTCTTTGTGTTCGGGTTGCTGCCAGACAAGTTTAATCTGAATGTTGATGAAGAGTTGCGTAGGCGTCGCAATTCCGTCACAGCCACCATCAACACTTCTTTGAAGCGACAATCGAAGTTCGCCAACTTTGAAGTTGAGGTTACATTCCACTGGGCCAGACATACTTGGGCCGTACTAGCGTTGGAAAAAGGCGTTGAGATAAGTAAGATAAGCAGACTTCTCGGTCACACCTCAACGGCGGTGACCGAGAAAGTCTATGCAGAATTCCTTCCGGAAACTCTTGGGGACGTGGTTGATGAACTTGACTTCAAGTTCTGAGAGAATATAATAAGGCAACAGGCCTGTTAGTTCCCCTCATTTCAAATTTAATGTAGCTCCCACATTTTAAATGAGGGTAATCAAAAGGATCGTTAGCAAGTATTCCGTGATAGATACCGCCTGTGACATCAGAGTCATAGTCTTTTTTTGTTGTTTCATCAATAATAACCCAAACTCCTTCGCCAATACCAGACTCAAATTCCTTTTTGTCATTAGGGAGATTGACTTTAATATGGCTTGGATTCATTGTCATCTTTAAGCGATTGGTGTCATTGTCAACTAAAGCGATATTAGACGGCCATATTAAACCATTAATACACTCATAATTGCTGCCACAAGTGTTTCTTTCAACAGAATTACCGTACTTCATGTAGCTTTTCTTCTGATTGCACTTCATGCGCTTTGCATACTTTTTGTTACTCATTTCTAGATGTGCCCTTCCGGGACTTGGGGGTTAAATCATTATACTTCGTTATTTTACTCTGTTTCAGCTAAATCAAGTTCCAAAAAGATATAACTGAAACATTCTGTAGCTGCCATGTTCTCAACACTCCCGAATACTTTCCAGAAAAAATCCGGATTCTTCATCACCTTGTCGTAGGTAGACTTCCCTATGCCGATAATATGCCAGAGGCCGTCGCTCAGAGTATCATCACCGATGTAACCATTCGATTCAAAACATTCCGGACACATATATTCGTATTCGCCATTGCTGATAGTACGGTAATGCTTTGTGATGCGCTCTTCAAGCTTAGAACGCATGAATCTTACCATATCCTCGAACTCTTTCAGTTCATCTTGAGTACACGCTTCCAGCATCCTCTTGCGGCAAATCTCGCAGTTCTTGTCGAACTTCCAGTAATGAGACCAGTTGATTCTTCTAATAATCTCCCAAAATCTTGTTTCTTTCATGCTTATATATATGGTTATTATAATGACCAGCGATCTATGAGATCATAATCATTCTATAGTCTATCTATATAGACCGCCGGTCTAATTATTTTAACTATTAATTATTCCTTCGAGTTCTTCGATACAACATGTGATAGTTTCAATACCGTTTTCTATGATTTCCTTCACATCATTTGAATTCAATGCCATAGTCTGAAAACATATAATCACAAATAAATAGCTTTTGTTGTCTTGAAATTTAATACTTTCTACTTGCATGCAATGATACTGGTTCACTAACTTATATATGTCAAGACGCCCAAATTCTTTGGTGTACGGCATTTTGAGTCCTGTGCTGATAGTGATAAAATTATCATCAGCGGCTGGAATCATTAAAGGAAAACCTTGCGCTTTGAATGTAAGAGCAGTGAGATCTGGGCATGGCTTCTCCTTTTTGGGGCGGTAGCCTTCGTCCATCAATACGTTATAAACAGTACTCATAATTAGTTTTGCGTTCATAATCTTATTGCCCTTCCGGGTCTTGGGTGTTAAATTGTAAGTAATATGTTTATTGAGTTATATAATTTATGTTAGAGGCACAATTTCAGATTTCTTACTGCTTCAGCTTTAGTGTCTTGACGGAATTCTGCGTATACCTTCTCTGTAATGGAAGTACTCGTATGACCCAGTAGCGAACTTATCATACTCATCGACATACCTTGCTCAAGTGCAGAAACTGCCCAAGAATGGCGAGCCATGTGGAATGTCACTTTCTTGCCAAGTTGCGCCTTCTTCGAAATGCTCTCAAGTGATTTGTTGATAGACTTTGTGATAGAGTTACGTCTTGTTCTCAACTTTTCCTCATCCTTCAGATTAAAGTCATCTGGCAGTAGACCGAAGACGAAGACATTGTGACGACCCTTCCACTTCTCAAGAATCTCTATCGATTTTTCTGTAAGCGGGATAATGTTACGACCACGAGTCTTAACTTGAATCTTACACAACTCTTTCTTCTCGAAATTAATGTCACACCACCTTTGCGTGATAATATCACTGACTCTAAGCCCACATGCTAGATATGAGTAGTTAAACATCTCTAACACGTCAACGTTCTTGTCGCATATAACACTTCTATCTATGTTGAAGAACTTACTCATCTCGTCAGGCGTCAAATACTTGATAGACCTGCTTGAACTTTCATCTAAGTTTGTCTCCAATACAATATCGGCAATTGCTTGAGCAGATGTCTTACAGAGTAATTCTTCCTCAGAAGCCTGTTTGCATATCTTGTTGATAGTCTCCAAGTACTTTTCAACAGTGTTTGTTTTACGTCCCCGTTCAAGTCCCCACACCAAGAAGTCGCGCACAAGTTCCTCGGTAATGTCGCCTATGTATAGTTCACCCTCTTTCTCGCCTTCCTTCTCACCCAGAAAGATCTTGAACTGGTTCAGAATGCTAACAGAGTTCTTGTAAGTAGGGATTCTTATCTTACGTCTGTTATACTGCTTTTCTAATACGTTGAGTGCATAGGAACTGAAGTTCTGCCCTTTGTCTGCTCTTAGTGGTCTGTCATCACCACATATAAAGCCTTGGATGATGTCTGGACTTATTTTGCCATTTTGCTCAACATATTCAAATATACAGTTGTCAACCTTTCTTAACAACTTCTGAAGTGTCAGGTTCTTCTTCCTGTAATCGGGCCCAAAACTGGCACGAAGTTCGCCAATACCGTGGTTAGCGTTTGGGTTCCAGTCCTTTCCCATAGTCTGTATGCCTGTGCTATATCTGATTTTCTTTCCTTCACAGAAATAGCAAAGATAGATAGGGTACAGTTTCTCCTCGTCGGCATTAACCGGCGTGCGAAGGGAAAACCTTCCTTGTGGATACTTACGTGCAACCCTGCCCATCTCTATCATTAATAACAGGTTAAAACAGCGTATTAAATACGTCAGCGTTTGGTTCACCATCACACTGCCCCTCGTTGCCGTATTTTTTGCGTCCGTAATTACGCGCTTTATCATACGTCTTACATCCATGGCCCTGGATGTCGTCTAAGACCTTACCGGTGGTGGTGTCAATGATTACATACCTACCATTACTTTCACGCCTGATTCCCCAGGTGTCACAGGGAGTTGTTTCTGAGATTATCATATAACTTTATTGATTTAGTAATTATTTCTATTATTGAGTGATGTCAATTCACAATTAGAGGCTTGCAATGATACCAATTGTTGATAGGAGTTCCAACCCTTGTTTCGAACATAGTGCTTATGGCTTCTTTTATTTGAGTAGCCAACGTTAAACAAGAATCAGGTTCATGACCATAGCCAAATAAACTGTTGAAGATGTCTTGAGATATAGTGGCAATCTCCTCTATTGGGCTTTCTTCAGAGATGGCATTACTAATCATTTCAGACGCAATATCATACTCTCCCATAGGACGTCCCCAGTCAAGTAGTCCATCGAAATCATATTGATCCACTACTTCCTTTACAATTGAATACTTGTCCATTTCTCTATTGTTAATCATTTTGTTTTGCTCATGCCCTTGAGACTTTTTATGGCATCTAGCACGCCTATTAAACTTTTTTATGTCTGCTTCTGCACGGACTCTCTGGCGATAAAATTAGAAAGAATCATTTATATGCTCCTTTTTCAGTAATGTCACAGTAGGATTTCATTCTGTCTTCGTTTTCACCTATCGCATCCAGGGTGCTTAGCGACTTGATTCTCTGCTGCAAAGATAGGAATGATAATTTGTTTATACGTCTCAGCGTAATTTTAGCGTGATTATTCTCACCATCTTCTTCGAAAGCCCCTTCTTGTCAATGCTTGTCGCGTTTTTAAATAAAAGTGAAAACTTGTTGTTTTTATTCTTCGGCCACACCTCAATAGATGTGGCCGAGAATGTCTATAATTAGAGAATGCTATCCTCATTTTTTTACCCACGTGTCTTTCTGTAAACTATCACGTAGAGTGATAAGTTTGTCTATATCAATAATAGCAGAATTATCACGTTGAATCTTTAAACAACATATGAACATTGCTCTCACTAGGCTTTTCAAACCATCGCAAAATTTCTCTAACATAATACCATATTCATTTGGAGTTAAGGTCCTGGCTAATTCAGGCCGATAATTCTCCAGAATGTTTATAAAAAAAGTCCCATTCATGATCTCAAGCCTTTTAATGCCTTCTTTAGATACACCATTACAGTATAATCCTAAAATGGAGAGCATAGCCAGTCGTACAACCCTATCTTCCTGCACATCACTGTCATTAAGTAGGCTAGTGGTTTCCTTCTCTATATTAATAGAGGAGACACTTTTTTGAGCACCGATATTTCTATCGGATTGCTTTTTAATACTTCTTTTTCTATTAGACATATAATACGCTCATGCCCTTGAGACTTGTTTTGGCATCTGGCACGCCGGTAAACATTTCTTTTTTATATCTCTACATCGGTATGTATAACAATAGATAGCTCAAAATGATTTCGATATGAGCAAGCCAAAAATAATCTGCATGAATCTCTTTTTTTTCTCATAAGGAATTATAATATTGGATAAGCATAGACTTCTATTGATATCGGAGATAGTGGCTTTCTGACACAAAATGATTTTGTCTTTTTTCCACAATGTGGAATGTATCTCAAATGGATTGGCTTTGGAGTACGTAACAACGATGACAAATACATGTTTGTACACTTCAAAAGTGTCCTCATCATAACAATCATCGGCATTAATGTAGCACACAACCTCTTTGACCCACTTAACATGCTTCTTAAACCATGTCTTGAAAATGTAGTCCATCACGTCGATTTTTTCTTCTAAAGCCTTCATAATTGTAATTGTTTAATTGTTTATAAATGTTTTGTTTGTCCGTTTCAATTCGAACTTGATTTCGATTGCAAAGATAGACAGAGTAATTATCTTTTCGCGCTCAGCGTATTTACAGCGTAACTTATCTTTATTGTTCTTTGAAATTGCGTTTTGCTCGTTTGATTTCGATTGTAAAGATAGAAACTATTATTGGCATTAACTACTGAGCGTATTTCTAGCGTATTTTTACAATGTATGATTCTCATATTTCCATTTTTTGTTATAGAGAATCTTTATTAAGTATAATCCGAAAAAGAGTTAAATCGACTTTATTATCAGTTTTATTGATTACCTTTGCACACAGATATGCAGAATTTTTACCAAAAAGATAATACAATGAACTTCATCATTGGCAACCATCTGTATGTTGTCAGTGTTGACGGTTGTGACTGTGTTGTTCAAACAGATAAGGGTGTTTTTCGTCACAAAGATACCTGGAATTATAAACCTCAAAAGAGTGACTTGCCAATGATGTTCTTTACGGCACTGGCAGGAACAAATGAGGGCGAATTCTACCCGGACTATGAAGCGTGGCTCGATTATATATGCGAGGATGACAGTGAAGAAAACCGCCTGACTCACGCCCGCTATGTCCTACAAGCCCAGCAATGGAATGCAATTAGCGACCTAACTGCGGATGAAGTGCTTACTTATTTGTCCGACAACTTTGCAATCTAAGTAAGTCTTTGCAAATAGGATTTAAGTCATCCCTTTTTCGGTTGTTTGTTCATAAAGGCTATTAATACTATTGACTTTACACATCTTTACCACATCAACTCATTCAGGAACTTTTTGCAGGTCTTGGAAATGATGTCGAAATCTGGTCCAAGACTATTCTCGAATCGATACCTTTCAATGGGATTTCTGACTATAGACACCTCGTCGAAATTTGTGCTAACAGCTACAGTCTGATAGCGTGTGGCTGTATGTTCTACATCATCGTAACAACCTACCATAACACTGTAGTATTCTTTAAACTTAAGTTCAGTCAGCATTTTCTTAATCATTTCACGTTTGCCTGTCTTTTCTTCAACAAGGTCTTGACGTGCAATCCGGCAAAACTTATCAAGATAGAAATCTACATGTTTTATAATGTCTGACTTAAGGTAGTTTGAGTGAGTTAAGTCCAAAGATGCAATCTCTTCATCCGGAAATACTATAGTCATCGCTTCTTTTGCAAGAGAATTGCATTTGCTTTCGATTGAATTCTTTGTAGGTACTATTGCAGGACAATACACATTCGGTGCGATAAAATCGTCCAACTCTTTAACATCAAGTTCTTTTTGAGTCAATTCACTCTTCAGAACGAGTCCCATAATATCTGCCATGTCAACTATACACCGAAAGCCTTTACTGGGGTGGACTGTCATAACAAGATATGTGCGCTCATCAATTACAGATTTGATGAAAGCAGTATACTCCGATTTCTCGAAGTCACTCTCCTCTAAATCGTTATAGCCGAACATTTCATTGAGGTGAAATGCCGGCTGATTCGTCATAATTTTAATGTAATCACCTTTCTTATACTTACTATTCATACTTCTTTTTTATTGCCGGATTTACTCTGAAACACTCTGTTATATATAGCAGATATGGCTTGCCGTGATAACCTATCATAGTCCTTATATGTCTTTAAATGAAGCTTTTGTTTGACATCATTCTTTTCATTCTCTCTATCTCTGCAAGTACCTCTATTCTTTTCTTCTCTGCATATTCTGATATAGCACTTTATTTTGAATATCTTGAATAGAAATGATAAGTTCGCGAAAAACCTATTATCATCACTAAGATTCACAACTTGGATTGATGTCGTATTGTCTTCGCTGATTCCGTAGCCCAATTTGAGGAAACATGCACACATGTCGATCTTCTGTCGAGAAGTCATCGAAGAAATGAAAATATAAGCTTTATCGAACTCATTCATAAAATACGCAATCAACATCACTATTCCGAAAATAACTTTTCTTCAAATCTGACAAAGCTCAGGGTTTTCTCCATAACACTCCCTTCGATCTTCTTCATATAGAGCCCAGAAAGTATCGTAGTATTTCTGAACCTTCTTTGGTATAGGGTAATGTGGGCGAAAAAGTGATAGAGCATCTACGTGATCATGGTTCGTCATGTAATCAACGAACTGTCCACGTCCTACTCTCTCGATTATGGTATAAGAATCGTCACTAATATCGCCATAATAAGGTTTCCCTTCTTCTTCAGCTTTTTGAATGTACCATTCCTTCTCTCTCGGTGAAGCCAGGACGTACACAAGACTCACAGTCTCTCCATCATAGAATTCGACCAAGTCGCCAAACTTAAATCTGATTTCGTCTTCACTCCTTCCCGAAAAGCCCTCTTCAGACCAATATGAGGGAAAAGTCCGTTTGTCTATCATGCTCCCATGTTCATCGTATAGATAACACGGAGTATATTCACTACGGTCGTAAGGGACATCAAGAACACGCTCATATATGTAAAAGCAATAGATATCTTTCTGCCACTCTTCATCTGAATGTATGAACTTACTTATCATCTTTTCAGCAGACTCTCTACTATCGCAGAAAGCAAGCCCGCCATGAACGACTTTGTACTCCGGATAGCGTCGGGGATGTTGAACTAAGCATACTTCAAGTTCGAAATAGTGCCTTTTGTCCTCCAGACTTATACTTTCGACAGGCTTCCCATCTTCACTATAACACCCAATAATCATACCTATTTTATCTATTATCTGATAAATTTCAAGCCGAACCATTCTCCAATCAACTTGTCGAGTGGTCCGATTACGACACCATCCAATAGTTTACCATACGTATCTTCGAAGACACAATGTTTCTCCCAAGCTGAATCTTTATCTATTCTACTGATTTCTTCAAGATAGGTTGGATATAAAGCTCTTATTTTACTTTCCATTTGATGAAGCAGCTGGTAATCAGAGTATGCGGTCTGTAGCAATTCACGGGCATCCCGGACTAATTCATGTTTTGCAGCATTTAGCCCGTTATACGGCTCCGTCATAGTTATCCAAGTGTGGCGGCGATCCTGCATCTCAAGTATGCCTTTGAGTTGCGTTCCATCTGGAGAAGTCACTTCAATATCCTGAGCCAACAACTCTTCATCTTCAGTTGCCTTTAAAAGCCCCCAGGCGATAACTTCCAATGTCGTCTCGTCGAACTCTTTACTTCTTATCATCTGATTACAAACCTTCAAGAGTTCATCATCCTCCATAGCCGTGATGTCATAGTCATCATATTCTTCAGGGACGTATTCCTTCGTAATGTATGGCATCAAGTGAACAAACGGTTCTTTGCGAGCCATCTCAGAAAGAGGCAAGTCTAACCAAGCTAGTTTCTCCATCCAGGGGTCTGCTGCGTCATAAACTACAGTTCTATTCCCAAGACTTATACCGCACTGAGATATATAAGCCTTTGTAAGTAGAGTCAGTGCTTTCATTACATCACACTTCTCGCCCCGTTTTGCATATTCTTCAATTACTTCCATCTTCATTTTTATTTAATATAAGGAGGACGATAATGCTAAACAGTTAGCTATTGGTAGTACTCTATGCGGCCTGCACTTGTACACTGTGCGCTATGCATTATGCGCTGTGCGAGCAATCTTCAAGGATTTTACGCTGCTTATTAAAAATATCAATTATAGCTCACCCTGCTATGTATATCGCCCTCCGATAGTTTTCTATTCCACCAAATCATTAGTGAAGTTTAATTCCTGAATCTTCATATCCAATTGGCGGTACTGTTGTGCAAACTTATCAAGTTGCTGACGCAATGGCTTGACTTCGATAGTAGTCACATAACGGATTTCATTCCTGTAACGACTTCCAGAATTAGTTGCCTCATTGAATGTGTGACGAAGTACATCGATACGCTTCTTAAGTATGTCACGCTCAGCCAGTAACTTAGTCATTGTCAGACCATCTTCTGTAACTATTTGCATATTGGTCACGTTGATGCTGTATATGATATGCTCAAGCTGTACTAAGCAACGGTCAAGTTCGCCTATCAACTCCTGTGGGTCCTCCGCTGGTTGGTCGCCCTCCTGGATTCGGACGACATTCTCCAGACGATCCTTAATCTTCGAGATTCTTGTCTCTAAGTCTTTCCTTAAACTTAATGCTTCTGCTAACTTCATAATTCTGTTGTTTTAATTGTTTGATGATGCAAAGATAATATCAAATTCTATAATTATAAAGAATCATTATTTGTATGGTATAAAGTCCACGGTTTATGGTATGGACTTATACCACAGGATAAACATTTCGTATCAAAATTTAGAAAGTGTTTTTTGTTATCAAATTAAATATGTATTTTTGCAAAGTAAACATCAAGAATATGAAACTACAATTTGCATCAGACTTACATCTCGAGTTCGCTGATAATTGGCGATACTTGCGTGCCAACCCACTCCAAGTTAGTGGAGACATATTAATACTTGCCGGTGACATTGGCTATCTTGGAGACCTAAACTACCAGAACCATCCATTTTGGGATTGGGCTTCTGATAACTATCAAAAAGTATTGGTTGTTCTTGGAAATCATGAATTCTACAAGTACTACGACTTGTCCACCATTGATGATGGAACTATAGGTGAAATTCGGCCAAACGTCCACTATTATTATAATAATGTAGTGAGAATTGATAATGTTGACTTCGTTCTTTCAACACTATGGTCGCATATAGAAGAAAAAGATTCTCCATTCTGTGAGCAGTGCGTAACAGACTTCCGGCGTATCATGTATAAAGGCAAAATCCTCACTTATCGTGAGTTTAATATGGAGCATTATCGATGCCTAACTTTCATCAATACTGCAATTGCTCAAAGTGATGCGAAATACAAAATCGTGGTCACACATCATGTCCCATCATATTCGCTTTGCGCACCTGAGTTCGAAGGAAGCAGTCTGAACGGAGCCTTCACAGTTGAACTTGAGGACTTCATCAAAGATAGCGGAATAGATTATTGGATCTATGGACATTCGCACCGGAATATTGACAAGGTGATTGGCAAGACGCGATGTATTACAAACCAACTTGGCTATGTTTTTGCCGGTGAACATAAGACATTTAATCCATGCGCTTCATTAATAATTTAGGCAGATTACCATTAGTCTCTAGGGTATTTGTAGTTTTTGTCTTGTGTAGCGAACTGCTGGTAACGGACGTGGACTTCGTTCCAAAAGTCGTTAAGTTGAAGGATGTCCTGAATCGGATAGCCAAAGTCTCTACAGAAAAGAGCCATTGTGTGACAGATACATATACCATCAAACACTCCTGGTGTTTCGTGACTCCATGACTGCCCGTCATCGCAATTGCCTGATTCAAGAATACTCTCTCGCGGCTCGTTATAACGACAATGAAGTTCTAAACAATGAAGATTCTCTTCGCTCGTCAGATAATTGTTTGTGGCTATCATCAATCTGAAATTACAGCCATATACATCAACCCCTTCATACGGAAGTATTGAATCTTCATCATTATAGCAGAACCGTAAAGTTCCCTCAACTTCGAAATCATCATCGAAGTCATCTCTTTCATGAGCAGCCAAGCTTTCACAGACATCAGCCATCTTCACCCGAAGTCGCTTTGTTAAGTCGAACAAACGAGTATTGAGTACGTTCACCCGGACTATTTCCTGTGGAGTCTCCTGAAACATCCAATTGAGCAAAGTCCGTCTTTGATCAAGCAGAAGTTCCAGTTCTTCTTGGTGCCTAAATAGTACGGAATGGCTAAGCCCATCTGGGTCGTTGCCAACAATACTTCGTATCTGTTCTTCAATTCGAAGAACTTCTTCTCTGACCACCTCAAAGGGAGCTTCATAGAAATCGCTGCGCAACCTATTATAATTGTCACTCTTCTTTTTTAAATACTCATTATCACTTATCATATGCCTTGTATTTTTTGCAAAGATAAGAAAAGAGATACAAATATCAAGTAAAATACTGTTCTATGGTATGGACAATGAGATATTTGATACCAAATTGTTCCAAGTAAATCTTAACTTGCACTATTTCCCTGTTTTTACCTTAATAATTTATAAAATATTAGGTTCAGTTCACAATTATTTGGCTATTTGCCAAATTTTTCCTAATTTTGCTATGCAGAAGTGCGTTCTCGGACGTGCTGATGCACAACCTGTCGCTCTATGACTTCCTCAGTGGAGACTGTTTCGGCGGGAGGCACTTGTGGAAAATAGCGTTTTGTTGACGCTTGTGTGTTTCACCTTCAGAACTTAGGACACTCTGATAGTGTATACGACTGTATACTATTGAACACCAGGCAACGATAAGATGAAAACAGTATGAATGCATGCTACACTCTTTTTGCAGAAAAGGGTGAAGTCTGTTTATATTACTGCGTGGAGTCTTTGGAGTTGCTCGTTGTTTTCAAATAGTATAGAGCAAGTCCTAAGGCTCAGAAGGTGTGAAGCACGAGTAGCGACAATCGGCTTCACGCTTTTTTGTGCTCAGAAGAATTGGCTTTAGTTTAGTTCTATGAGTAGTTTTTCAAGTTAAATGTCAGACAGGAGCCTATGACACAAAAATGCAATCGTATGATTATGACAAAACCTGACGGGAAAAAGTATGGCGACAACAACATTGATCATGAGACCAACCATCTCTTTATATGTCCCAAATGCGGATGTGTACATCAAATCGCAGATATAGAGTCATTGTATGATAAAGAAGGCAGATATTGCCCTGATAATATAATGTTATGCAATGAATGTGGAACAGAATTAGACTTAAATCTGCCCACTAAATTGTAACAAAAACCCAACTATATTGAACTTCTTGTTTACCCGATGACATACAAAAGCAGGGAGGCTATGGTAGTTCTCTACATTGTAAATAATCCAAGGAAATGTTCGACAAATTATTATAATAAGTTTAGACTTATACCACTATCCACGATATTCATACCAATGTAGTCTCACAATTCTTGTACTTTTGATGATTAGTGATATCTTTGTACCCAGAGACAGCTGAAACGCTTGAAAGGGAGTAGGCAACTACAAAAGATAAGTTAATATGAGTATTTTAATTGGGTTAATAGGTTGTTTAATCGGAGGTGCAATCGCTTTGGCAGTAGTGAGTTTTGTTGTAGATTTTATCGACAAATGTTTATAATTTATTTTTTAATGAAGTATGGAAGTAAGAAACATCAAGTACACGTATTTCGACAAGCGGACGGGTAAAGGTCCGTATGAAGCGACTAGTAATGGTGGCATAGTCGGTGTATATGGAGCATATCCAACAGTGGAAGCTATGCTTCAAGCGATGCATCCAGACTATTGTAACATCATAGTTATTAGTTATGATAAGCACTAAGAGGCAAGTAGAACTTATCAAACAAACAAAAAGAGGATACCGAAACGCTTGAAAGGGAGTAAGAAACTATAATTTTGTAATTATGAATAATTTTTTTGATAGCGAAGACAGATTACCTAGTGATCTCGTTGAGTACATTGACAATAATGGCAGTTGGGGGTTTGGCGGGCATGGTTATGATGTTGACTTTCCGTCAAAATATTATAAAAAACTAATGAAGCATCTCCCTCAAATAACAAGACATTACAAAGCGAAAGGATTTGATCGCGTATATGTAGCAGGTGATGATTCTAGTAGTGATGATATTAAATTGTGTCTACACCGGCCATAACACAAAGTAAGAATGCTTGTTTATACAAAAGATAAGCTAACTTATGCCAAATAGATCTAGAAAATTGGCTTATATCGTTAAGAAGTCGTATATTTGTAAAGTCAATTTTAAATGGAGTTTGTATGGCAAAAGAGAAGTTACATCTTGTTGATGCAAAGACAGAGTACTACATTTCACTTGATGAAGTGTTATTTTGCTCTGCATCGGGCAACTATACAGATATCTACATGATTAATCACACCAAGTATCCAACTATTAGAATTCAGTTAGGGCAACTATGGACTAAGATAAAAGAGTTGGGGAAGATGGTAGAGCACAATCTGGAAAGAATTGGGCGTTCATATATTATTAATATGAAATACATCCAGTACGTCAATCCGAAAAAAGGAAAGCTAACTCTTCATACTAATAAAGATGTAGATCTTGAGATACCGAAAAAAGCAGCAGAAAAACTTGTGACGTTTGTAGGACGCAAAGAAGATAAGCAAGTCATAACTGTCTATGCAGACAAGCGTAAGTTAACAGTGGGAAGGCATCAGCTTAATGATGATATGACCTTCGAAAAGGGCCGTATGTATGTTGACCTCGGATTATCTTCCCATACAATGTGGGCAACAATGAATGTTGGTGAAGGTGGTCTGTTAGAGCCTTACTATGCTTGGGGGGCTTTATGCGAATACAATACGTATAGCCAAGTACGCTATGAGAACCGCACTGGCAAGGCACAGCTGTCAGATGGAAATTGCCTAAGTCCAGATTATGATATAGCACGTCAGTATTGGGGAGGGAGATGGCACATGCCGACCCTTGACAATTTCAGGGAGTTAGTGAATGAATGCTCTATGACTTGGTGCTCGCTTGGCAATCGCAGACGCGCAATTCTTGTTACAGGTCCGAACGGAAACAAGATAGTACTTCCAGTAACAGGTTACTACAAAGATAGCGAAATTAGGGATGATAGGTTCCAGGCTTATTATTGGACGGCCAGTCTATATAAAGACAATCCAGAGAGAGCGTGGGCCATTTTCTTTGGAGAAGAAGATGACGAGAAAGTTAGTGTTTACAATCGTATTGACCCAAGAGAGAGATTTCAGGGACTCAGTGTGCGCCCTGTGTTTTCTCCAGAAGATGACATAATTGATGAAGAGCCAGTAGAAAAGAAAAAAGCTATCATCTTCCATGAGTACTTCCCGGATTACTCGTACGATAACACTGATGAGTTTCCTCATGCTGTAGCTCGAACTTGTCTCAATATGGGAGAGTGGTTTATTACGGAGAAAACTCTACCGCTGGACCCAGACTCCGCTATGGAAGAAGTAAAGAAGTCCTGTGCTGCTATACAGCCGGATATTGTAGTTGGAATTACGACAGCCTGCACCTTCTGCAATCAAATGACAGATTATGCCAGAATAATGATCGATCCAACCTGTACTTCGTCAAAGAAACTCAGTGAGCATATAGACTATGGGCTTAAGCCTGGTGACTCAGAAGAAAGAGCCAAGCGCGAAGAACTCATCAAAAAGTTCATCAAGTTTGAAGAACAGAATCAGTTTGCTGCTTCGGATAAGCCATGCTGGGTAGCAGTTCACAATAAGCCTGAGCAAGAAGTCGATGGTTGCAGATATGTGAAGTTGCCAAACTTTAATGAACTAGCAAGATGGCGGAGAGTATTCTTATATCCCCTGTTCTTGAAAGTCATCAAAAATGAGCCAGAAAAGAAGCAAACCACTCAGGATATAGTAGATGGCATCATTTCTGGTATGAAACGGTTGAACGAAGGGACGTCAATGTTCAGAGAATATGATGACGAATTCTAAAAGCAAAGTATGAGAATCGGCATCTCAAAGTCCCGCTACACATTGTTCAGGCAATGTCCAAAAGCATTGTGGCTGAGGACGTATAAGCCAGAACTATGTTTGATCAGTGATGCACTTCAACAACGTTTCCAAGCAGGAAGCGTAGTTGGTGATTTGGCAAAGGGGCTATTTGGCAAGTACGTCGAAGTTACTAGCTACAATGAAGAAGGGAAACTCGATCTTGCCAAGATGGTTGTCAAAACTGATAAGTGTATAGATACAGAAACTGATGTCATCTGTGAAGCTGCTTTCAAATATGATGGAGACTACTGTGCAGTTGACATCTTGAAGAAAGAGGGCTCCGGATATGTCATATATGAAGTTAAGAGTAGTACTGAGACAGACAATGAAGTCTATGCTCAGGACGTTGCCTATCAGAAGTACATTCTTACCCATTGTGGGGTAGAAGTGACAGGAACCTATCTCGTTTGCATCAACTCAAATTATGTACTTGATAACGAAATCGACATACATAAGCTCTTCCAAATACAGGACATTAGCAAAACTGTCGCACAAGAATATCCATTGGTTGAGTTTCAAGTTGCCAAAGCCAAGAAGATGCTAGCACTTAAAGATGTTGAACCAGATGAAGATTTGGATGTCCACTGCCATAAGCCATACGACTGTGCTTTCTTGCAATACTGTTCACGGAATCTTCCAGAGAGGTCTGTCTTCAACCTCTATCGAATGAGCTTCGAAAAGAAGATCGCATACTATCAGCGGAACATCATTACATACGAACAACTACAGAATGAGGAACTTAACGAGAAGCAGCGAATGCAGATCGATTGTGCTCTCAACGACACTATATATATAAATAAAGTGGAGATAAGAAAGTTCCTATCTACGCTCTCCTATCCGCTTTACTTTCTCGACTTCGAGACGATACAGCCAGTAATTCCGGAATTTCAGGGAACCCATCCCTATCAGCAGATACCATTCCAGTACTCTCTTCATTACAGAGAGCAAGCAGGTGGAGAACTAAAGCATACAGACTTTTTGGGTGAGTCTGGTGAAGACCCTCGCAGATCGATTGCTGAGAGTTTGTGCCGAGATATTCCAATGGACGTCTGTTCAACAGCTTACAATAAAGCATTCGAATGTACGCGTTTGACAGAACTTGCAGAGTGCTTCCCAGACTTGGCAGAACATCTTCTTAATATCCGTGACCACATCATCGATTTGCTGGAACCATTTCAGTCCGGATGGTACTATGTCCCTGCTATGGGTGGCTCATTCAGTATCAAGAGCGTACTTCCTGCACTCTTCCCAGATGACCCAGAGCTGGACTATCACAATCTTCAGGGATGCGTCCACAATGGAGGCGAAGCAATGAACATCTTTCCAATGATTAAAGACATGACTCTCAAAGAACAAGTTGAAGCCAGACAGTCACTGTTGAAGTACTGCGAACTTGATACTTTTGCGATAGTGAAAGTATGGCAGAAATTGAAAGAAGTGTCGGATTCGTAGCCCTATTCATAACGTATTCTTTAGGCTTCATACCATCACCAACATATTATTTCTCCATTCCATAGTTTGTTCGTACATTTGCAAAAACAAAACACTTGTGATGGAAACAGAGAAAGAAACAAAGAAAAAAACTATGAATCTGTTCTTGGCATTTGAACAGATTGTTTTGCTTGCAGAGGACTCGGCCCTGAGTAAGGATTTCTATAAGTCAGCGAGTAAGTACATAAAGTACGTCTCAAAGAAGCTGAGTCTGACAGACTGTCAAAGCGTGATGTTGGCGATGTTTCTTGATTATTCAGACTGCAACGCTGTTCACCTTGGAAGTTTTGCGAAGCATCTGAAGTGCAGGACTATCAGCCTACTGCGCTATGTGTCCGACGTAGAGGAACTTGAGCGGAGAGAATTCCTCATTCGCTCACACGATTACATCAATACCAAGTGCTATAGAGTTTCTTCTGATGCAATAGAGGCTTTCAAGAAAGACGAGAGTTTCCATCCAAGAGACTTGTCAAACCTGACATGTCACGAGTTCTGTTCAGAATTAGAAGGAATATTTGATAAAATACCATCTGAGGTAACGATGAACAAAGTTTGCGACTTGATAGAAAAGAACCGGCAACTTGACTTAGTGAAACGTATCAAGGATTTAAACCTTGATGTAGAAATGGAGGTGCTGCTGGTCTATTTCATCCATCTTCTTGTAAATGACGAGAATGATGCAGTCGAACTTCGTGATATTGAAAAACTATACGAAGACAAACATCGTTTTCGCGAGATTAAGTTTGACTTGCGTCATGAAGAACTACCACTTCAATCGTTAGGTATTATCGAATACGGTTTTTCGGCCGGATTCGCAAACCGAGAATGTTTTCGTATTTCAAGTTCTGCCAAGGAAACTATCTTCAGTGGTACTGAAATATACTTCAATTCGGATGTTAATCGTCCCAAAATCAAGCCTGAAAATATAGTCCCAAAGAAACTCTATTTCAACAAAGATGTTGACCAGAAAGTCAATGAGTTGTATGAGCTACTCGAAGAGAAGAACTACAAAAAAATACGTGAAAGACTTGTAAAATCCGGCTATAGATGTGGGGTTACATGCCTGTTCTACGGACAGCCGGGAACAGGAAAAACAGAGACAGTTCTTCAGATAGCAAAGAAGACTAGAAGAGATGTTATGCAGGTTGATGTCTCAAAGATAAAAAGTATGTGGGTGGGACAAAGCGAGAAGAATGTCAAAGGAATATTTGCTCTGTATCGGCAACGTGTAAAAGATAGTAAAGTGACTCCAATTCTTTTGTTTAATGAAGCAGATGCTATCATTGGGACAAGGCGTGAAGGAGCAGAAGCGGCCATTGACAAGATGGAAAACTCATTACAGAACATCATACTTCAAGAAATGGAGACATTGGATGGTATTATGATCGCGACCACAAACTTAGAGGAAAATATGGATGAAGCCTTTGAACGCAGATGGCTTTTCAAGATTCGCTTCAATCAGCCAGAACTTAGTGTGAGAAAAAGTATCTGGGAGACAATGATTCCTGAACTAACGGATAATGAATATACTGTCTTGGCAAAAAAGTACGAACTAAGTGGCGGTCAGATTGAGAACATTACCAGAAGATACACGATCAACAACATTCTCTATGGGAAGAATGATGATTATATGAAAGTTATCTTCGATTACTGTGAAGGTGAAAAGATTGTTAGAGAAAGAACAAAAATAGGTTTCTGATGAAGATTAAAAATATTAGGTTTACGTATATCGATTGCAAATATCAGTTGGGACCATTCGTAGATTTTGTCGACGAACTTGAAGTTCCGAGCTTTGAATATGATGATGTGGTAGGAGTTCTTAGGGAAAAGTATCCAGAGTTTGACAATATAAAAGTTATGAGTTTTAATAGATGCTAATTATGAGAGGAAAGAGTAAATTCAAAGTAGAAGAACTGAATCAGAGACTGAAGCAGTTAACCGGATGTCCATACGAAGTGGATCTCAGGGAGATGACTCTAAAGGAAGTTGAGGAATTAATCTGGAACAGTCGCTTTCGAGTAGTCGAAAATCTCAAAAATACAAAAGCAGAAGGTGCAGTTAAAGGTGGTATGGTTGTTCCTCTATTACCTTTGAAATAGGAAGTGGGTGTAAAATAAAAAGCTTTCGAAAGTACTATTTACAAAGGATTATGCAAAGATTTTCCATAGTAAAAATAACGGCTTTTGATTACACACATAACAAAGTCCTAGTTAAAAT
>Ga0265298_10003770_pt1 | contig 19816 bp, 17 predicted proteins | sample AusTroGonzalo_MG_3_FD_193486 | JGI IMG/M metagenome (GOLD analysis project Ga0265298, IMG submission 193486) | Bovine rumen microbial communities from tropical cattle in Woodstock, Queensland, Australia - Gonzalo_01 | ecosystem: Host-associated > Mammals > Digestive system > Stomach > Rumen ... | reverse complement strand
GCGAGTGCGGTTTGCAACGGAGCGCCCAGAGTGCGGTTTGCAGTGAGCACCCCCGCAGGATGGATTATAAAATGCAGGCGGACGACAAGTGCCGATTCCGGCGAGCCGACACTGCGAATAGGAGCGATACTTAAATCAAGCAATCGGAACAGAATGTCGAGAATCGCCAAAGCGATTAGGCCTATTGACAATTGTTCTCATAGGAGCCGTGCAAATCTGGACAGTAATTTGTGGTGTGGCGTGTGGAAGCCGCGGACCCTAAGGTTCAGAATGTTGTGCCCTTAGGGTACGAGGCTCATACCCTTAGGCCACGTGGCGTCTGGGCTTAGGGTACGTGGCTCATGCCCTTAGGGTCTGGCGAAGTCTGGCCCGGGGCACATTCACAAGCCCCGAGCAATTTGATATAATGTCACGCATGAAGAAGATGAATATGGTGATCGCCCAGTCGGGCGGGCCTTCGATGGTCATCAACCAGTCGCTTGTCGGCGCCGTTCTTGAGGCACGCAAGTCCCCAAGGATCGGCAAGATCCTCGGCGCCAGGCACGGCATACTCGGCATACTCGGCAACGACTACATCGATCTGCGCAAGCCGACGACCGCCAAGCTCGCCGCAATCGCCGACACTCCGTCGTCCGCGCTCGGCAGCTGCCGCCGCAAGCCGTCCGCCGACGACTGCCGCCATATATTCGAGGCCTTCCGCAAGCTCGACGTCGGCTACTTCTTCTACATCGGCGGCAATGATTCCGCAGATGCCGCGCGAATCGTCGCCGAAGAGGCGGAGAAGGCCGGTTATCCGCTTGTCGTCTACCACATTCCCAAGACGATAGACAACGACCTGCGCAGCTGCGACCATACGCCGGGATTCGGATCTGCGGCGCGCTTCGTCGCCAGCGCCATAAAGGGTGACGATCTCGACAACCGGGCTCTTGGCGGCGTGAAGATCGACATAATAATGGGACGCGACGCCGGCTTTCTGACTGCGGCCTCCGCGCTCGCCCGCGTCGAGCCTGACGACGGGCCGCACCTCATATATCTGCCTGAGGTTCCGTTCTCCGACGAGAAGTTCGTAAAGGACGTCAAGGCCGCCATGAAGAAGTTCGGGCGTTGCGTCTGCGCGGTTTCCGAGGGCATACGCGGCGCCGACGGCGTGCCGATCGGCGCGAAGCTCGGCAGCGGCGAGACCGACAGCCACGGGAATGTCCAGATGTCGGGAACTGGTGCGCTCGGCGACGCGCTCGCCAGGATGCTCAAGGAGAAGTCCGACATAAAGCGCGTTCGCGCCGATACGTTCGGCTACCTGCAGCGCTCCTTCCCGGGAGTTGCGTCAAAGACCGACCAGAAGGAGGCGTTCGCGGCCGGGCAGTGCGCCGTCAAGGCCGCGCTCAAGGGCGAGCTGACGAAGGGCACCATCGCGATCCTGCGCGCAAAGGGCGGCAAGTACCAGGCGGCGTTCGCTCCGCAGCCTATCGCCAACGCGGCGAAATACACGCGCAGCGTCCCGAAGGAGTACATCTCGAAGAACGGGCACGACGTCACGCCGGCGTTCATAAAGTACGCTAAGCCGCTGGTCGGCGAGCTGCCCAAGACGGCCATATTCTGAAGGGGCGTTGCAGATGATAGAGTTCTCCGACAGCCAGAGGAAGATGATAGCGACGGGGCTGACCGCCCTGTCGTTCATGGCGGTGTTCACGTTCGTAGTGTTCGTGGTGTGGGCGTTCGTGAAGCTGCTCGCCATAGCCTCGCCCGCCATCGTGCCCGTAGCCCTCGGACTCTTTCTCGCGATGTTCTTCAAGCCGTACTACCGCTGGTGGAAGCGCCTGCTGCGCAATCCGTCGCTGGCGCTTCTGGCCATGTTGTCCACGGTTCTGATTCCTCTGGGCCTTCTGCTGTGGTATGCGGGGGCTGTCGCCGCAGATCAGATATCGAACCTCATCCGCCAGGGCCCGCAGCTCGTCTCGCAGGTGATGGAATGGTTCAGGACGACGTTCCCAAGGGCGAAGACGCTGCTCGACCAGCTGGGCGTTCCGTACGAGAATCTGGGCGAAATCTACACCAGCTACGGCGCGACGGCGCTCAAGGCTGGAACTGGCGCGCTGAAGATGCTTGGAGGCATAGCGACGGCGCTCGTGACCCTCATATTCTTCGTGTTCTTCCTGATGACGAAGGAACGTGGAGGAGGCGACATCGCCAAGCAGCTGCTGTTTCTGCAGACCGAGACCCGCCAGTTCGTCGCCGAGCAGATAGACGCGTTTCTGGACATAATGGTCAGCTTCTTCCAGCGTCAGACGGTAATCTGCCTGATAGAGGGCTGCTTGTACGGGGCTGGCTTCGCGCTGGTCGGGCTGCCTTACGGTTTTCTGATCGGATTTGCGCTGGGCGTCCTCAACCTGGTGCCGCTGATGGGGTCGCTCGTCTGCCTGCCGATAGCCCTGCCGCTCGCTTACTTCGTGCATGACGGCTCGGGGCTAAGGGTTATGGCGGTGCTTTGCGTCTGGGGCGCGGGGCAGCTTCTTGACGGCTACGTCATAACGCCGAAGATACAGGGCAACCGCACGGGGCTCGGATACGCCGGAGTGATATTCAGCTTCTTCTTCTGGGCGACCATGCTCGGTCCGCTGCTCGGCATGCTGCTGGCGATTCCGCTTTCGGCCTTTTGCGTCGTGCTCTGGCGAGCAATAAAGTCCAAATACTTCCAGCCCGCAGACTGACGCTCCTTTGCCTTTGTCCTGTTGCGGTCACGGTCGGGGCAACCGTGCTCGCGATGTTTGGGCGGGCGGCTTTGGCGTCCTTGCGACCGCTCGCCATACACAAGTATGGCTTCGGGTCGAAGTCCATCCAAATCCGCCTCGTCCAAAATCGTTCCGCCCGGCTGCGGCCCCGACCGTGACCGCGCATGGCATTTTCGAGAACGCTCGCCAGTCCGTCTCGTCCCTCTTCACTCGCTCCCGCTCCGCGTTCCGGCTCTCCCGCGCCATACGCTGGCGAATCGCGGCGCATTGCGGCGTCGCCTGCGCCTTCGCTCCGCTTCGGCACGTCGCTCCTAGCCCTGCTTGCGCTTCGCCGCGCCTGGCGCGCCCCGATCCGACCCGCGTCGCTAAGCTCGCTCATCGATCTTCGCCAGCCTGTCTCGCTCGTACCGCATCAAGCAATCGTGCCACATGTCCTCCCCGGTACCCCAACCGGCTTCCCGCCACGACGTCTAGCTCTTTTGGGCGTAGCTGGAGGCGAGGGGTGTTTCGAAGCATGATGGAACGGTCGCGAAACCGAGCGGTGAAGACCCGATTTTGCGCAGGGCCTAGCAGCCATAGTAAGGCTCTCCAAGCCAAGCTGCGTAGGGCCCGGAGCAAATCGATGTCGAATCCCGAAGGTTTCGCGAATTGCCGGACTGTACCTAGGCCGGCAATAGTGGAATCCTGGCGAGAAACACCCCTCGCCTACAGTCTCAGCGGTGATGGGTTTGCCTGCTGGGGGAACGATATGGTATAATAACTAGCATGAGAAAAATGCTTGTTCTGATCGCCGCGCTTGCCGCGGCAGAGTTGCGTTCAGCGCCAAGCGTCGATGCGGAGGCTTTGCGCAGCGGCAAAGGTGTTCTCGTGCTCCAGTGCGGCAGCGACTGGTGCGTGAGCGGAGAGAGCGTGCGCGAGGCGTTCGAAAGTCCCGCTTTCGCGCGGACCAAGGCCGGCCAGCAGTACGTCAGGGCGGTGTACGACGACATGGACAATCCGACAGACGCGGTCACGGCCAAGAACCAGCTTATTTCGCCCATATTGATCCGCACCAAGCGCTTTCCGGCGATAACGTGCTACGCCCTCGTGGACAACGAACTGCGCGTCTTTGCACAGATCGAGAACGTGCCGTATAACGTGACCCCCGAAAAGCTCGGCAAGGCCATCGCCAAGGTGACCGCGGTCAAGGACAAGGCTGTCGCCCTCTTCAAGAAGGCCGCCAGCGCGAAGACGCCGGAGGAGGCGGCCGACATGTACGGTCAGGGCTTCGACATGATAGCCCAGCTTATGGGGCCGTTCCATTTCGAGGAGCTCAAGAGCGGCAAGTGCGGCTGGCGAAAGGAATGGGATGAGCTTGTAAAGCTCGATGCGGGCGACCGCTACGGATGGCTTGCCCATTTCTATCTTGACGAATACAAGACGGTCGCCAATGTGGAGGCCGTGACAAACGCGAAGACGGACGGGGCGAGGGGCAAGGCCGAACAGCTTGTGGCGGCGGCGAAGGCCCTGCCCCAGAAGCACATGACGCCCAACCAGAAGCAGTATGTCTACATAATGGAGTACGCGCTCTCGCAGAACGGGACGGACAAGCCGCTGACCACCCAGGAGAAGGTGCTGATGCAGAGAGTCTTCGAACTCGGGCGCGACACCATATGGGGCCAGTTCGCGATGGGCCGCCTCATCATGGATGGGGAGAAGATAGAGTCCAAGGGCCTCAAGCACGCGGCGGTGAGGCCGCGTCCGACGAATGCCATCGGCGGCATAAAGCAGGACTTTCCGCTGGAGCATGCGAAGAGCCAGATATCGTCCATCAAGCCGGGCGCGAAGCTCGACGAGAAGCAGAAGACGGCCATCGCGCGCTACGCCGCATTGCGCCTCATAGGGGAGAAGGGCTGGCAGGTGCTCGTTTCTCGTCCGGGGAGCGGTCCGTTCGTAAAGGCGTTCCTTAACGACCGCGAGTGGCTGGAGGATTTTGCGTGGAGCGGGTCGTTTCCGGAGAACAGCTCGGACGGCTGGGCCAATGCCGGGACTGGGCCAGGCGACGGCGCGCGCGCGATACTCGCCTTGGAGTCGCTGATCTTCCAGGACAACGGCAAGTGGGTGGAGTTCGCCGACGGGCAGTTCGAGAACAACGAGGGTCGCCGCTTCATGACGGCTCTTGCGCAGGTGTTCCCCGACAAGGACGAGGAGTGGCTTGCGGACGTGCTCGATGCCTATCGCACAAGCGCGCTGACCGAGCGTCTGCACAAGTCTGCCTACACCCAGCCCGTCTGGCTGTGGCGCTTCGCCGTGCAGCAAGGTCACGGGGCCGCGAGCTGCGACAACATGGCCGCCCAGCAGCGCCATCTCGACAAGTTCGTCAACCTGCCTATCCGCGAATACGGCGGCACGCCGTGGATGATAGCATACAGGCTGAAGAACTGCTTCGGCGACTCCGTGCACGGCCCGTGGTACTACAAGCCGTGGGCCACGGCGGGCGAATGGCCGAAGCGCAAATATTCCCAGATAGTCGGCGGCGTCTGCGGCGAGCTCTCCAAATTCGGCAGCGCAATAGCCAATGCGCACGGTCTGCCGTCCACGACCGTAGGCCAGCCGGGACACTGCGCATATTCGCGCCGCCTGCTTGACGGCAGCTGGGAGATCGACTACAGCGTAACCGGGCATTCGCAGATGCACATGTGCTTCTGGAACAAGCACGAGTGGCAGTACACGCCTGCGCTCGAGGGCACGTATTCGGGCGACCGCGAGACGAGGCTCGGCGCCGAGCGCATGATATCGCTGGCGCATCTCGCCGAAGAAAACGGCAAGGACCGCAAGGTGATAGAGAACTTCCACCAGCACGCCTGCGCCGCCAAGCCGGACCACTTCGGCGCATGGTACGAGTACGGCGAATGGCTGATGAGATCCAACACGCCGCTCGATCAGATCAGGGTGTGGGTGCGCGGCTGCGCGCGCGGAATGAAGGCTGGCAGGCAGCCGCTCTGGAACATTCTGACGCCATACTTCGAGCGCGTAGCGAAGGAGAAGGGCCTGCCTGCGCTCAAGGAAGATCTTATAGCGTTCGCTCCGCTGCTGAAGCAGGGCGGGACGAAGATACAGGAAGAGGCCGACTTCGGGACCGTGCTGACCACGTGGGGCGATCTGCTCGGCGGCGACAAACAGGCGCGGTACGACGTGCTCAAGGCCATGCTCGAGGCGCAGTACGGAACGCCCGACTACTTCTCGCAGACGATGGGCTGGGGCAGCGACTACTTCACGAAGACTGCGGAAGGCTCGAAGATCTTCACGAAGTGCCTCAACGAGGCCATTGCGGCCAAGTCCAAGGGCGCAGGCGCGGGTGATGGCGCCAGCATGAACTTCGGCCCCATGATACTCGCGGCCAGCAAGAACGGCAACATAGAGGCGTTCCGCAACATCGTGAACCTCCAGGCGAAGCTGGCGCCGCTGCCCAAGGTTGACGGGCAGGCATATTCCGCAAAGGATTTCGGGGGCGACCTGGTCAGCAAGGACGGGCTCCTGAAAACGTCGTCAACCTGCAATCACGACGACCCGGCCCGCTATCCTCTTGCGATCGACGATTCCCCGTGCGCGGGCCGAGGTGCCTTCCATACCGACGGTGAAGAGGCGCCATGGGCGATCGTCATGCTGGCCGGTCCGACCGAGGTCAAGGGTCTCGTGATAGAGAACCGCTTCGGCGGATACAACGCGACCAGGCAGGTTCCGCTCGTCGTCGAGGTTTCCGAGGACGGCTCGGAGTGGCGCAAGGTGTACGAGACCGAGGCTGCGCAGGATACATACAGGGTCGATCTTCGCGGCGTCGCAAACCGCACGCGTCAGGTTCGCGTCAGCCGCAAGGCGGGCGCCAAGAAGGAAGTCTACCATCTCAACAAGATACTCGTCTATGGCACAAAGCTCTACTGATTTCAAGGCCGTGATACTGGCGGGCGGCTCGGGCGAGCGCTTCTGGCCGCTGTCTACGCCCGAAAGGCCGAAGCAGTTCCTGAAGGTGTTCGGCGGCGACAGCCTTTTGAGGCAGGCCGTCGCCAGGCTTGGCGGGCTGGTCTCGCCTGAGAACGTGTTCGTCGTAACGTCGCGAAGCCTCGTTCGCGCGACCAAGGCCGAACTGCCCGAGGTGCCGTCCGCGAACATAATCGGCGAGCCGATGCGCCGCGACACGGGCGCGGCGATAGCGCTTTCGGTCGGACTTTGCGGCGAGGGCATGATGGGCGTGTTCTCGTCCGACCAGCTGGTCGGCGACGTCAAGGGATTCCAGTCTGCCGTCCGCAAGGCTGTGGCTGCGGCGAGGAAGGATCGCAAGATCGTCACTCTCGGCATCAAGCCGACCGGACCGTCCACGGCCTTCGGATATGTGGACCCCGCGACCGGGCGGTTCGTCGAGAAGCCCGATCTTGCGAAGGCCAAGGCGTATCTGAATAAGGGCTTCCTGTGGAACGCCGGAATGTTCATAGGGCGGGTCGAAACGTTCCGCGATGCGTTCGCCGCGCATGCGCCGGACCTTCTGAAGCTGTGCGGAGGCGTCGGCCTCAGGACGTGCCAGCTTCGCAGGGCCTACGAGCCGCTGCCCAAGATATCGTTCGACTTCGCCGTCATGGAGGCTCTTTCGCGTGATGGCGGCGTCGCGGTGGTCCCGGGCGATTTCGGCTGGGACGACGTCGGCGGCTATGGCGCATTCGACCGCTACTATCCGCATGACGGCGAAGGCAATGTGGCGGACGGCGGATGCAGGCTGGTCGAGAGCTCCGGCAACATATGCGTGTCCAAGGGGCCTGAGATACGGCTGCTCGGCGTGAGCGGCATGGTCGTCGTCGCCACGAAGGACGCCGTTCTCGTCGTGCCGAAGTCGCGCGCCGGCGAACTCAAGAAGCTTATGGGTTGAACAGGGTGCGGCGGTCGGACAGGAAGTACAAGGTCGTCATCGCATACGACGGCACGGGATTCTCCGGGTGGCAATACCAGGAGAACGCCGTCGGCGTGCAACAGATCGTAGAAGAGGCGCTTGCGTACCTTGAGGGCGGTCCGGTCAGGATATTCGGGTCGTCCAGGACAGATGCCGGAGTGCATGCGAAGGGATTCGTCGGACACTTCCGCCTGACCAAGCCGATACCTCCGAAGAATCTCGTAAGGGCGATGAACTCGCGGATGCCGGAGTCCGTTAGGATCCTCAAGGCGTCGTACGCCAAAGATGGCTTCGACGCGCGGCTTTCGGCCAAGGGCAAGGAGTACCGCTACCAGCTCTACCAGGCTGACATCATGCCGCCGCACCTTGTGCCGTACTGGACGTTCTGCCACCGCAGGCTTGATCTCGCGGCGATGCGCAAGGCGGCGGCATTCTTCGTCGGGCGGCACGACTTCGTGTCGTTCGCGGCGAATCCCAACCGCGAGCTGGAGACGACCGTAAGGACGATCTTCTCGTTCGACGTCAGGCGGACGGGGCACAAGTACGTGTTCGTCGTGCGCGGCGACGGATTTCTCTACAAGCAGGTCAGGTCGATGGTCGGCTTCCTGCTTTCGGTCGGCAAGGGCAACGAAAGGCCCGAGGCCGTGCGCGAACTGCTGGACGCCGCGACGCCCAGGACAGCCCGTGTCGAGACCGCCCCGGCGAGGGGACTGTTTCTCTGGAAAGTGTTCTACAAGGAAAACCAATGCTATACCACATCTCGCAATATCTGACGCCGTTCTGGGGTCCGTTCCGGTTGCTGCAATCCCACGCGCTCCTGCTGGCCGGAGGCACGTTCACCGCCGCCATCCTCTCATGGACGCTTCTTCCAAAGCTTTGGGCAAGGCTGCCGAGGGACCGCGGCAAGGCGATATGCAAGGATCTCGGCGGTATGGCATCCGCAGGAAAGCCGACTGGGGCCGGTTTCGTCGTTTCGACAGTTGTGCTTCCTGTGGTGCTTGTGTTCGTTCCGCTTTCGCTTTGGGATTTTCTTGCGGTACTGTCCATATACGCGGCCATGCTGTTCGGATATCTCGACGACCGGGCGGATGTGCCGTGGGGCGAACTCAAGAAGGGACTGCTCGACGCGGTGTGCGCTGTGGCCATAGCCTTCTTCGTCGCGAAGGGACACTCCACCCTGGTGTGGCTTCCGTTCTGGAAGGGCATGTGGGTCGTGCCGATGTGGGTCTACGTTCCGTGCGCCGCGTTCGTGCTGTGGTTCACGATGAACGCGACGAACTGCTCCGATGGCGTGGACGGGCTCGCGGGCACGCTGACCATAATCGAGCTCGTGATATTGGCGGTGATGCTTTACGTGGTCATCGGCTACAAGCCTGTCGCGCACTATTTCCTGCTGCCGTGCAACCCTGACGCGGCGCGCTGGGCGATTCTCGTGATGACTGTGGTTGGCGGATTCGGCGGCTACCTGTGGTACAACGCAGAGCCTTCCAGGATACTCATGGGCGACGCCGGCAGCCGCTTCCTCGGCATACTCGTCGGGGCGGGTTCGCTGGTGACGGGCAATCCGTTCCTCGTGCTCGCGTTCGCGCCGGTCATCCTCGTCAACGGCGGTGGCGGCCTCGCCAAGCTCGTGCTGCTGCGCCTTGCGAAGAAGTGCGGGCGCGACATCGGCGAGGACAACGTCATCCGGCGCATACGCTTTCCGCTGCATGACCACTGCAAGAAGAACCTCGGCTGGTCCAACGCCCAGGTGCTTATGCGCTTCACGCTGCTTCAGCTTGTGGTGATGCCCATACTTCTCATACTTCTCATAAAGATACGCTGATGACGCTTGTCGCTTCCATACTTGTGCTGGCCCTCACCCGTGCGGAGATAATCGAGCGCTTCCGCACCCCGCCCGTGACGCATCTCGACGGGCTTGTGCAGGTGTACGCCGATTGTCCCGTCGACATGCGGCGCGAATACCAGCTGCCGGTGGCATCGTTCGTCTCGGACGTGTGCCAGACGCTTTACGGGGCGCGGATGATGCAGCCCAGGCGTTTCGCCGAGCCGGGGATAATCGTCCACATAGGCTCGGTCAGGACGAACGTACAGGATGTCGTCGTCTCCGTGGATTCGCGGGCGGACGGCTCCCGCTTCACGCGCATAAGCCTGCCGGCGCCCGGCTATTCGGACAGGACGGCTCTCCGGCTGGCCGCAGCCAAGGCGTTCTTTCTGGCGGTGGACGGCGAGGAGCTGGACGACGAGACTGCGGTAGCGCGGCTGCGCAAGGCCGATCCTGAGCTGCGGCTCGCCGACGAGCGGGCGGAGCTTGCGCTGTGGCGGGAGCAGGGCGAGTTCTCCGAGGGCCGCGACGACGAATACTACCTCATGCAGCTCAGGAAAGTGCTTTCGCCCGGCGAGGCGTCGAAGGAGGACGTGCTCAACTTCGCGTCGCGTCTCAGGCTGTATCCTGCGTTCTACGGAATGCCTTTCGACGGACGGTACGAGACCCTTTCGTTTGAGGACGCGATACCGCTTTCGAGGACGAACATGACGGTTCGTCTTGCCGCCGTGCGCAAGATCACGGAGATACTGCTCTACGGCGGGGGACGCGGCGACGGCATGACCGCCGCAGTGCAGGCGTACGGATATTTTCTGAACGAGGTGGCGAAGGGCGAGAAGTCCGAGGACGAGCTCCGGGAGATGCTCGACGAAGCCGAAAGGAAGCTTAAGGAGGTCGCCGAATGAAGACCCAGAAGACGATTACCGACAACAAGGTGGATCCTGATGTGCTCAAATATACCGTAGGCGAGGACCCGGTCCTCGATCTGGAGCTTGCGGTCTGGGACTGCATGGGCACGGCGGCGCACGTGACGATGCTGTCGGAGATGAAACTCAAGAGACCGGTGGTTGCAAGGAAGGAGGCCGAGTCTGTCCGCAAGGCCCTCGCCCGTATCGCCGCGCTCGCCGAGAAGGGCGAATTCACGATTCGCGAAGACGACCAGGACGTGCACATGGCCGTCGAGCGGATGCTTACGGAGGAGCTTGGCGATCTCGGCAAGAAGATACACACTGGCCGAAGCCGCAACGACCAGGTCGCAGTCGATGTGCGGTTGCATATGAAGGACGCCATCCTGCGCACCGAGGCGGAGGCAGTGTCTCTCGCAGTGGAGCTCAGGGCGTTCGGTGTTCGCGGCGGTAAGACTCCTCTCGTCGGGCGTACCCATCTGCAGCCTGCAATGCCGTCCAGCATCGAGATGTGGGCGACGGGCCACTCCGAGATGATTCTCGACCAGATTGAGAACCTCGAAGCCGCCTATCGCCTGGCGAACCTGAATCCGCTCGGCTCGGCCGCTGGCTATGGGGTGCCGTTGCCCATCGACAGGCAGAGGACCACAGAGCTTCTCGGATTCTCGCGAATGATCCATAACTGCTTCGGCGCTTCGATGGCGCGCGGCGAATGCGAAGCTTCGCTGTTGTCGGCGCTGGCTCAGCTGATGATCGTACTTTCTCGTCTTGCCGAGGATATGATACTCTTCTCGATGCCGGAGTTCGGCTATTTCAAGCTGCCGCGCGAATACTGCACGGGTTCCTCGATCATGCCCCAGAAGTTCAATCCCGACGTACTGGAGCTCGTTCGCTCGAAAGCGGCGCAGGCCATCGGACTCGGCACGGCCGCAATGACGCTCATGCATGCTATGCCCGGCGGCTACAACCGCGACCTTCAGGACTGCAAATCGCTCTATATGAAGGGCCTCGACATAACGCGTACGACTCTTCGCATACTTACGAAGGTCGTCGCCGGGCTTGGATTCGACGCCGAACGTTGCCGCGCCGCGTTTTCGCCGGGAGTGTTCGCGACGGACGTCGCCCTCAGGATGGTTGCCGGCGGCACGCCGTGGCGCGATGCATACCATGAGGTTCGCGACCATCTGGAGCGGCTGGAGGATGAAGACCCGGACGAGGCGGTGGCAGTCAAGACACATGCTGGAACCACAGGCGGAATAGACCACGAACAGTATGCCAAGCGTGAGGCGGCTCTGCTCAAGTCGGTGTCGGACAGGCTTGGTGCGCTTCTCGCCGCAAAGAAGGCTCTTCTGAAGTGAGCAACCTCTACGAAGTCGAAGATCTCCATGTTCGCTACGGCGCTTTCGAGGCCGTCAGGGGCGTGGGCTTCACACTGGGCGAGGGCGAAATACTCGGCATAGTGGGCGAATCCGGCAGCGGAAAGTCCACCATAGCCAAGACGCTGATCGGGCTGGAGAGGCCGTCTTCGGGCAAGATCGTCTGCAGGGCGAAGTCGGTTCAGATGGTGTTTCAGGATGCGGTGGGCTCGCTCAATCCGCGCATGACCGTCCGCCAGACGCTCGACGAGACTTTGCGCGTCAAGCGCATAAGGGGCAGACGGGCTGCGGATCTGCTCGACCTTGTGGGACTCAGCAGCGCGGTGCTCGACCAGTATCCGAGAGAGATGTCCGGCGGACAGTGCCAACGGGTCTCCGTCGCCAGGGCCCTTGCATGCGAGCCGCAGGTATTGATAGCGGACGAGCCGGTGTCGGCGCTTGACGTGTCGGTCCAGGCGCGCGTGCTCAATCTTCTTCGCGACCTTCGCCGCGACCTTGGGCTGTCCATACTGCTCATAGCGCACGATCTGGCGGTGGTCAAGAACGTCTGCGACAGGATATGCGTCATGGAGAGGGGACTGTTCGTGGACTGCGGTGCGGCGGCTCACGTCTTTGAACATCCGGCCAGCGAATACACGCGCCGCCTCTTGGCGGCTGTTCCGAAAATATGATATAATATGCGTCACTTTCAGGGCGGTTAGCTCAGTTGGTTAGAGCAGGACCTTTACACGGTCAAGGTCGGGAGTCCGAGTCTCTCACCGCCCACCAGATTCATTTGCGACATGAAAAGACTACTTACCATACAGGATGTGTCGTGCGTCGGACAGTGCTCCGCCACGGTGGCTCTGCCGCTTGTCTCTGCTTGCGGCGTTGAATGTGCGGTTCTGCCCAGCGCGGTGCTGTCGAACCATACTGGCGGCTTCTCCAGCTGGACGTTTGCCGATCTGACGGGAGAGCTTTCGAATGTAGAGAAGAAGTGGATCGAACTGGGCATAACGTTCGATGCGTTCTATACCGGCTATGTCTGTGAAAGCCAGATCGAGCCCATCCTTTCGATAATGAACAGCTGCGCCGCGCCGGGTGCGCTGCGCATAGTCGATCCCGCGATGGCCGACAACGGCAAGCTGTACGCCGGGTTTGCCGATGATTTTCCGACCAAGATGGCGAAGCTCTGCAACGGGGCGGACTACATACTGCCGAACCTCACCGAGGCGGCGTTTCTGGTCGGCGACGAGCCAAGGCTTTCGGGCTATTCGCGCGACGACATAGAGTTTCTGCTCACAAAGCTGCACGGCCTCGGGGCGAAGAACGTGGTGCTTACCGGGGTCTCCTTCAAAGGGGATGAGCTCGGCAGCGCCATAAGCGACGGAAAGACGGTCGAATACGACTTCAATCCGCGCATAGACCGCATGAGCCACGGAACTGGCGATGTATACGCGTCGGTGTTCGCCGGGGCTCTGCTGAGAGGTCGCTCCGCGAAGGACGCAGCCGCGCTTGCGGCGGATGTGGTGTGCGAGGCAATACGTGCAACGCCGGAGGATCATTGGTACGGCGTCTCCTTCGAGCTGGCGATACCCATGCTTGCAAACGCACTTTCTGCGAATGACACAGAAAAATAAAACAACAAACAGTAGAATATTCCGGGCGTTGACGCTATGAATATAATCACAGAGATACTTGAGAGCAACGCCCGCGAATGGCCGAATGACGTCGCGCTTGTTGAGATAAACCCCCAGGAGCTTGAGTCGCGTCATACGACCTGGCGCGAGTATTCCCTTATAGAGTCCTCTCCGATAGAGGCTTTCCGCAGCGAGCTTACGTGGGCCGAGTTCGACGAAAAGGCCAACAGGTTCGCGAACCTGCTGCTGGCGCGCGGCTTCAAGAAGGGCGACAAGATAGCGATTCTGCTGATGAACTGCCTGGAGTGGCTGCCGATATACTTCGGCATACTCAAGGCGGGCTGCATGGCCGTTCCCCTGAATTTCCGCTACACCGCCGAAGAGATACGCTACTGCCTGGGGCTTGCGGACGCCGAGGCGCTGGTGTTCGGTCCGGAGTTCATCGGGCGCGTTGAGCAGATCGTGGACATGATTCCGCGCGTCAAGACGCGGCTCTATGTGGGCGACGACTGCCCGAGCTTCGCAGCCAGCTACCGCAATCTGGTGTCGTACTGCTCCAGCAAGTCGCCTTCGGTGCCGATGACGTCTGAGGACGATGCGGCCATATACTTTTCGAGCGGCACTACAGGCTTCCCCAAGGCCATCGTGCTGCAGCACCACTGCCTTATGCACGCGTGCAAGGTCGAGCAGGCGCACCACGGGCAGACGAAGGACGATTGCTTCCTGTGCATCCCGCCGCTCTACCACACAGGCGCGAAGATGCACTGGTTCGGCAGCTTCCTCGTCGGTGGAAGGGCGGTTCTGTTGAAGGGCGTGAAGCCCGAATGGATACTTCGCGCCGTATCCGAGGAGCGCTGCACTGTCGTGTGGCTGCTTGTTCCGTGGGCGCAGGACATACTTGACGCCATCGAGCGCGGCGACGTGAAGCTCGAGGACTACAGGCTTTCGCAGTGGCGCCTGATGCACATCGGGGCGCAGCCGGTGCCGCCTGCGCTGATCAAGCGCTGGAAGTCTGTGTTCCCCGGACATGAATACGACACGAACTACGGGCTTTCGGAGTCCACAGGCCCTGGCGCCGTGCATCTCGGCGTTGAGAACATCGACCATGTAGGCGCGATCGGCGTCGCCGGCTATGGCTGGCAGACGAAGATAGTCGGCAAGGACGGTGTCACCCCGGTCGCGTCGGGAGAGGTTGGCGAACTTGCACTCAAGGGCCCTGGCGTGATGAAGGAGTACTACCGCAATCCGGAGGCCACGGCGGAGATACTCAAGCCGGACGGCTGGCTCTTGACGGGCGATATGGCCGAGGAGCGCGACGGATTCATATATCTTGTTGACCGCGCCAAGGACGTCATCATAACCGGCGGCGAAAATCTGTATCCTGTTCAGATCGAGGACTTCCTGCGGGCCCATCCTGCGGTCAAGGATGTCGCCGTGATCGGGCTTCCCGATGCGCGGCTTGGCGAAATCGCCGCCGCGATAATCTCGGTCAAGGAAGGCGCGACGCTTTCGCAGGAGGAGGTCGACGAGTTCTGTCTAGGGCTGCCGCGGTACAAGCGCCCGAGAAGGGTGATCTTTGCGGAGGTTCCGCGCAATCCCACTGGCAAGATCGAAAAGCCCAAGCTTCGCCAGATGTACGGAGCCGAGGGTCTTGTCGCCCAGCAGAACGGCATTACTGCGTGAAGTCGGTTTTTTTGATATAATACGTGCCATGAAGAAAATCTTGTCAGTCGTGTTTTCGGCGGTTGCGATTGCGGCCGTGGCCGATGGATTTGGTCTTTTTGACGTGAAGGGCGATTCTTCTTCCGACAGGAATCTGACCGGTCGCCCTGCGCGGATAACCTCCGCGACGACGTATTACGACCGCAAGGAGGGCATAATCTTCTTCGACAAGGACGTATATGTCGACGACGAGCAGTATCAGCTCCATGCCGACAGGGCGTATGTCTTCACCGACAAGACAAATGACGTGAGGCGCATAGTCGCGATCGGGCATGTCGCGATGACCAACGACATGAAGCGTGCGTACGGCGTGAAGGTCTCGTACTACAAAGAGGGCGGAATGGTCGTCCTTTATGGCGGGGAAGACCAGCTGGCCGAGGTTCGCGACGAATCCAAGGAGCAGGATCAGGTCGTGAAGGGCCGCAAGATAAAGTTCTGGATAGATTCCGAGCAGGTCGAGGTCATGGAGGCCGACATCACGGCACCGACCTCCGGTCTCGGCAAGGACGGTTTGAAAAAAGCACTAGGGAGGTAAACAAATGACGGAAAAAGGTTACATTAGGTATCTGATGGCCATGGCTGGCCTTGGCGGGTTGCTCTACGGAATAGACGTCGGTGCGATTGCGTCGGCTCTGCCGTACATAAAGGCCCTGCAGTACTTCTCTGACGCGGCGCTCTCGACTGTCGTCGGTGCGGTGCTGTTTGGTTCCGTCATCGGTTCTCTGCCCGCCGGCGTGTTCGCCGAGTGGCTGGGTCGCAAGAAGGCGATACTTATCGGCTCCATAGTGTTCCTCGCGTCCATTCCGATGATCGTCTTTTCTGACGGTCACTACGGCGTGATGGTCGCGGGCCGTTTCGTGCAGGGTGCGTCCGCCGGTCTCCTCGGCGTAGTGATTCCGATGTATCTCGCCGAGTGCCTTCCGCCGGAGTCTCGCGGAAAGGGCACAGGCCTCTTCCAGCTCTTCCTTACGATCGGCCTTGTGTTCATGGCTCTCGTCGGCGTCGGCGTTACGAAGTTCTTTGGCCCTGCCGACAGCGAGACGATAAGCGCCGCGACTAAGGTCGCCGCGTGGAAGACTGTCTTCTGGCTTTCTGCGATTCCCGGCGTCATATTCCTTTTCGGCATCTTCGGGCTCAAGGAGTCCCCGACATGGCTCAAGAAGGTCGCCGACAAGGCGGCCGGCCTCGTCGAGAAGAAGGATGACTCCGCCGCTCCGGTGGTAAAGGATTCGCTCTTCCAGAAGAAGTATGTCTATCCGTTCTGCCTCGCGGTTGTCGTTCTCGCCTGCACCCAGGCGACCGGCATCAACTCGGTGCTGAACTATTCGGTGGACATATTCAACAAGTCTGGACTTCCCGGAATAGTCGCGAACTATGCCGACACCGCGATCAAGATCGTGAATCTCGTCATGACGGTTCTCGCCGTCTCGCTCGTCGACCGCAAGGGCCGCACCTTCCTTCTGAAGATGGGCACCCTCGGCATCATCGTCGGTCTCGTCGGCGTCGGCACCTCGTTCTTCGTTATCGAGCACGGCATCTGCGCAGCCTCCCAGGTTACCGGCTGGGCGACGGCCATCTCGTTCATGGTGTTCATCGGCTTCTTCGCCTCCGGTCCCGGCGTCTGCGTGTGGCTTGCCCTCTCCGAGCTCATGCCGGCCCGCATCCGCGCCAATGGAATGGCGATTGCGCTTTTGATCAACCAGGGCGTTTCGACAACCATCGCCAGCGTGTTCTATCCGTGGGTGAACTCCGTCGGTTACGCCTGGGTATTCTTCACGCTTGCGCTCTTCACTGTCGTATACTTCGTCACTGCGGCGTTCTTCATGCCCGAGACGAAGGGCCGCACTCTTGAGGAGATCGAGCAGTACTTTACGACGGGCAAGATGCCCGAAAAGAAGAAGGATATCGCCTGACATTCACCTTTCTAGGTACGGGGACCTCGGTCGGGGTTCCGCAGATCGGATGCAAGTGCCCCGTCTGCACCTCGACCGATCCGCGCGACAGGCGCCGCAGATGCGGCGCCTATGTTCGCTCTTCGAAGGTCGCGTTTCTGATCGACACGCCGCCGGAGATGCGCGAGGCGTGCATCGAGCATGGCGTGGATCGCGTCGACGCGATATGCCTTACCCATGCGCACATGGATCATGTCGCTGGCTTCGACGACGTGCGCCGCTTCAACACGATGAACGGCGGCGTCCCGATGCGCTGCTTCGCGATGCGCGAGACAATTGAGCAGATGCACCGCATCTTCCCCTACATTTCGGACAGGCAGAACGAGATGGGGCTGTTCAGGCCAATGATAAACTTCGTCGAGAACGCGGAGCCGTTCAAGATCGGCGATGTGGCGGTCGAACGCCTTGAGGTCGAGCATTCCTACCCGTGCTGCGGGTATCTGATCACATCGCCGGAAGGCGGACGCCTCGCCTACATATCGGATTGCCACGAGCTTCCAGATGAGACGGTGGAGAAGTTGCGCGGAGTGGATACGCTTGTCCTCAACTGTCTGCGGGAGAGATTTCATCCGACGCACCTCAACCGGGATGCGATGCTTGGCTATGTCGGGCGGATAGAACCAGGACGTACCCGCATAATACACATGTGCCACGATTTCAGCCATGCGGATTGGCTGGCGAAGCTTCCGCCCGGAGTGGAGCCTGCCTACGACGGGCAGACGCTTGAATTCTAGCGAGGAGATACAATATGAAAAGCAGATGTTTTGCGTTCTTGTCGGCTGTCGCAGTCCCTGTTGCGATTTTTGCGGCCGCCAGCGAGATAACTGTCGGGCTGAAGCTCGACTTCGGCGACTATGTTGTCGGAGAGGGCATCGGCGCGGTGGTGAACATAGTGAACATCTCGCCTGACGAGATTAGCGTCGGCTATGCCGATTCGCAGGACAAGTTCTTTGTGGAGGTCTTTCGCTCCAAGGATATGAGCCAGCTTCAGCGCACGTCAAACTCGCCGTTCGTTGCGCCGTTCGTGCTCAAGCCGAACGAGGGGCAGAAGCTTGCGACCAGACTTGGCGATCTGTACGGGCTTGGCAATCCGGGCAGGTTTCTGGCGCGTCCCGTGCTTGTCCACCGCGGCGTTCGCTACGAGGGCCAGATGCGAGCCTTTGATATAGTGCCCGGAATGCATGTGACAAGTGCGCTTCAGATGTTCGCCAATCATGACGGCCTGCGCCGCGAATTCGAGCTCGTGAGCTGGTCTCGCGGAGGCTCGGGACATCTTTTCCTCACCGCGAAGGATGCCGGCACGAGTACGCGAGGCTGGCAGACCGTGGATCTGGGCGAGATGATGAAGATAACGCGCCCTACGATTTCAGTCATGCCCAGCGGGGAGGTGATCGTGCTCCATCGCCTTGATCCCGACAACTTCATCCGCAGCGAGTTCTGGTCGGTTCCGGCCGGAATAGAGTTCAACCGGCGCGAACTTGTCCAGGACCCGGAGACCGCCGGCTCGCAGCGCGTGCGTGAACTTTACATGGAGTCGGGCGGAATAAAGCCGAAGAAGAATCCGTGGTGGAAGTTCTGGTGAGCAAATGAACATTCTCGGCATAGAGACGAGTTGTGACGAGACCGCCGCCGCAGTCGTCAAGAACGGGCGCACAGTCCTGTCGAACGTTGTCTACACACAGATACCGCTTCATGTACCTTACGGCGGCGTGGTGCCAGAGATTGCGTCCCGCGCCCACATAGAGAAGATTTCAGAAGTCGTCCGCACGGCTATCGCCGAGGCGAATGGTGCTGAGATAGATGCCGTCGCCGTTACTTACGGTCCCGGTCTTTCGCCTGCGCTTATAGTCGGGTTGAACGCCGCAAAGGGCTTGGCAAAGTCGCTAAATGTACCCCTGTTTGGCGTAAACCACATAGAGGCCCACCTCCACACCCCGTTCCTCGATGGCGATGTCGAGCCGGCGGACATGATGCCTGCGCTTGGGCTTGCCATAAGCGGAGGCCATACCACTTGGATAGACATGCCGGTCTACGGGCGGTACGAAATAGTCGGGCAGACGCTTGACGATGCTGCGGGAGAGGCGTTCGACAAGGCGGCGAAGCTTCTCGGACTCGGGTATCCCGGCGGGCCGAAGATCGACAAGATCGCAAAGGAGTACAGCGGCGAGCTTGTGCCGTTTCCCAAAGGCCGGCCTAGGGACGGGGTTTCGGCTCTTGCGGGTCTGCCTGCCGAGTGCTGCGTTTCGTTTTCCGGACTCAAGACCGCGCTTCTGAGGTATATCCAGAAAAATGGCGGCGCAGAGGCGATTGCCGCATCCGGCGACATTCCCAAGGTTGTGGCAAGCTATCAAGAGGCGATAGTACAGGCCGTTGCCGAGCGCACTTCGACGGCATTGAAGCGCCGCAACTGCAAGGCGTTGATAGTCGGCGGCGGAGTTTCGCTCAACTCGCGTCTTCGTGCGGTTCTTGCCGATGTCTGTAAAAGGGCAGGGGTTCCTCTGCTTATGGCGCAGCCAAAATACTGCGGCGACAACGGCGCAATGATTGCCGCCCTTGCCTATTATCGCCGCAACAAAGGGGGAGATGAGGCTTTCGACCTCGACGTCGCCCCCTCTTTGGACTTCGAGTGAGTATTTTATCTCACAGAAGTTGAGGTATAATTGCTGGCTTCTGGCGGTTATTGACGAAAGTCGGGAAAAGTTGCCCTTGCCCCCTTGCGCAGCTACCAAGCGATATGGTATACTATGCACTCGTTCGCCCCGCAAGGGCG
>Ga0265298_10003769_pt1 | contig 19821 bp, 19 predicted proteins | sample AusTroGonzalo_MG_3_FD_193486 | JGI IMG/M metagenome (GOLD analysis project Ga0265298, IMG submission 193486) | Bovine rumen microbial communities from tropical cattle in Woodstock, Queensland, Australia - Gonzalo_01 | ecosystem: Host-associated > Mammals > Digestive system > Stomach > Rumen ... | reverse complement strand
TCAAAGGTGGTGAAGCCCGACCAGCTGGCCGCCGCCATGCGCAAGGCCATGATGGAGAGCGACGAGGTGATGATTGAGCAGTTCCTCGAAGGTACCGAGATCTCTATCGGTTGCTATAAGACCAAGACGAAGTCGGTGGTGTTCCCCGCTACTGAGGTGGTCAGCGAGAACGACTTCTTCGACTATGATGCGAAGTACAACGGTCAGGTCAAGGAGATTACGCCGGCGCGTCTTCCTGAGGAGACCGCCAAGCGTGTGGCCGAGATCACCAGTCATATCTATGATATCCTGCATTGCAATGGTATCATCCGCATTGACTATATCATCTCGAAGGACCAGCAGATCTCGATGCTCGAGGTCAATACGACGCCTGGTATGACTCCCACCAGCTTCATTCCCCAGCAAGTGCGTGCCGCCGGTCTGGATATGAAGGATGTGCTGACGGATATTGTGGAAAACCAATTCTAAGAGCTTATGATTGAGGGATTAGAGCAGTTTGATGCCATCCGTCCCTATGAGCCGGAGGAGATGAAGCAGGCGTTTGAGGACCTGCTTAACGACAGGCAGTTCTCGCTGCTGTTGAAGGGTTTCGTGCCTTGGCTGCCGAAGTTCCTGCGTCATGGACTGCTGCGGCTGGCCTTCATCGGCGTGAAGTCGCCTTTCGACTTCCAGATACGCTTTATGAAGCCGGTGGTCAACTACATCATCCGCAAGCATACGGATGGCTGCACCTTTGATGATACAAATTTAGAATTTAGAACCCCCTACACCCTACACTCTAAACAGGAAGAACGTTTTACCTTTGTCAGCAATCATCGTGACATTGTGCTCGACTCTGCCTTCCTCGACCTCAAGCTCTACCAGGCGGGCTATCCCACGACGGTAGAGATAGGCATTGGCGACAACCTGCTCATCTATCCCTGGATCAAGCGACTGGTGCGCATGAACAAAGCCTTCACCGTGCGTCGTGGCCTCACGGCTCACGAGATGTTCGAGAGCAGTCAGCTGATGAGCCGTTACATCCATTTCGCCGTCACCCGCAAGAAGGAGAATATCTGGATTGCCCAGCGAGAGGGTAGGGCCAAGGACTCCGACGACCGCACGCAGGAGTCGGTGCTCAAGATGCTCGCCATGGGATGCAGCGTGGAAGGCTGCTCGGCCACCGACAGCCTGCGCGAGCTGAACATCGTGCCGCTGACCATCAGCTATGAGTTCGACCCTTGCGACTATCTGAAGGCGCAGGAGTTCCAGCAGAAGCGCGACAACCCATCGTTCAAGAAGAGCAAGCAGGACGACCTCGACAATATGAAGACGGGTATCCTGGGCTATAAGGGACGTGTCACCTACCATTGCGGCACGCCCATCAACCAGTGGATTGACGAGCTGCGCGAGTTGCCGAAGAACGAGTTCTTCACCCAGCTGGCCCAGCGCATAGACCGCGAGATTCATCGTGGCTACACGCTCTATCCCTGCAACTACATTGCTCTGGATATGTTAGTTGAGAATGGCGTATGGAGTATGGAAGATGATGATAAGTCTCAAGCCTCGAATTATACTGCGGCTGATGTGAAACGTTTCGAAGACTATCTGAAGGGACAGCTCGACAAGATCAAGCTGGAGAACAAGGACGAGGCGTTCCTGCGTCAGAAGATGCTGGAGATGTATGCCAATCCGGTCAGGAATAAAGTGAGAAGTGAGAAGTGATGAGTGATGAGTGAGAAGTGATGAGTGAGAAGTGTTGGATAAAAAGAAGTAAAATGGGATATGTGATATGTGTTGCACTTATCACTTCTCATTTCTCGCTCCTCACTTCTTCATGCACGCAGGATACCTACGACAAAGGCGAGGGCGACTACTCGCAGATGACGGCAGAGCTGGCCGATGCTCATGTGGATGCCCAGAAATACATAGACTATGTAGATACCGACGACGGGCAGCGCCTCGTGCTCAGCGAGCCCGCCACTGCCAGCTTCATCACCAAGGCCGACACCACCTATCGTGTGTCCTTTTATTATAAGATGGTTGACGACAAGGCACAGCCCATCACCCTGGGGAATGTCCTTGTGGTTACGCCAAAGGCTATCAAGGAGATGAAGACCGACCCCGTCCGTCTGGAGAGCATGTGGATAGGCAAGTCGGCCAATTATCTCAATATGGGTGTCTATCTCATGACGGGTACTCCTCAGACTACCAATCTCAAGCAGACCTTAGGCTGCAGACGCGACACCCTGATGCACAATGCCGACGGCACCACCACGCTTCGCCTCACCTTCTATCATGATCAGGGCGGCGTGCCCCAATACTATTCTCAGCGCGCCTATTTCAGCATACCCCTCACAGCTGTTGCCGCCGACTCCGTTTGGCTCAGCGTCAACACCTATGACGGTCTCGTCACCAGAAAGTTCCGCAAGAAATAAAGGGCGTCCCATATCTGTTTTCCTTTACGAAAAAGTAAGTTTTTCGTCTTTTATTTTGTCGTTTCCCAAAATATTCGTACATTTGCCCCACACTAACTTATTTTGAACCTAATGGCGGAACTCGAAAAGCCAGAATAGAGTAGAGAGAAAACCTAAAGTATTATTAACTATGATTACTGAAGTTTTCAAAGTGAAGGACACTAAGGTTAATGCTTACGGCTGCTGCGACCAGTGCGGCGGTTGCCAGTGCAACAACTAAAATCAGTCCGAGGGGGAGCACGCTAGCATTAGTGTGCATCTCCCTTTAATCATTTTTCTTTTAGAACTATGAAAGCTAAGAACATCCCACTATGGATTATAATACTGATTTTGATTGTCATGGGAATGTCAGTCCTAATCATCTATATAGAAAGGTATACACTTCCCACCCCACAAGTAGCTGATGGTTTGACAGCTATTATTAGTGCCTTTGTTGGTATCTTGATTACTATTGCTGTAACAGCTATGTTGCTTGAAAAACAGAGTCGAATGGACAGCGATAAGGAAAAGAATATTATTCAGTTCAAACAAAAACAAGATACTTATGTTTCTTTTCTAAAGAAGTTCGAGTCTATGATGGTGTCTTTGACAGAACGCAATATCAAAGGTAATGATTGCATGGCTTACGAGAATATTACGAAACTAGAGAATTTGTTATTTGAATTCAGTTATCTGAGGATGCACATGAGCCAAGAACGCTTTGGCCTGATAATGAATCATGTTTCCCAAATATTCGAGAACTATAACGAGATAAAACTCCGTGACTTATATCAAGCAGAGATTGTAGAGGCAAAAAAACGAAAGTCCCCCAAAGTTAACACAAGTCTATATAATTTAATGATGGGGATATCGGAACATCTGTTTGTTATATCAGAGCTGTTGAACCAAGACCTTTATGGATATGAAAAGAAATTAGACACTTCTGATATTTCTCAGCTACAGGCAAAGACCAGCACACTACTCTATAAATGTGGACTTAGGCAACACGAAAGCGAGGTGCTACCTGTCATAGATCCTGAGAAGAAACAGGACACTGTCAATAAAGATATCGAAGAACAATTGTAATACTAAAGAATAATGAAATACCCTAATCTTAACAAGAGTGAAATATTCCCGATTCCTGTAGGTGAGGAATTCGGAAAGGAAAACGAGAAGATAAACATCTTGTATTCTCCATTTACCGACAGAGCATTGTTGATGACAGAGGACTATGTTTTAAAAATAGAACAGGCCATGGCTCATCCTGATGAAAGATCTGCCGACGATATTGCAGGAGTGATAGAGGCACTAACAGATTTTGAGAATAGGAAGAAAACAGCTCCGCTAAATTTGGACCCTACAAAATATACACGTATGGCCATTCTTCCTAATAATGTGTGCAACTTCAAGTGCAGTTATTGCTATTCTGCCCATGGACGTTCTGGAAAGGTCATCTCGAAGGATGTTCTGAAGGCTAGTCTTAATCAGTTCATTGACAACAAGCGTGTAGATAAGGAAAACAAGCTGGCCATCTCAATTCTTGGTGGAGGCGAGCCAATGCTGTCCTGGGATTTGGTGAAGTTTATTATTGAATATGGCAATGAACGCTCTACCCAAATGGGATTTGCCGGAATGGATATCAATATTGTGACCAATGGCTCTGTGTTTACCCAGGAGATGATAGACACCATAAAAAAATATAAGGTACCTGTGTCTATTTCATTCGAGATTTTGGAAGAGATACAGAACCTGCAACGTGGGCATTATGAAAAAGTCTGCAAGAATATTGACTGGATAATATCAGAGGGAATACGTCCTCAGCTTAGGGCATGCATTACACTTGACAATCTGCATCTGATGAAGCGTATGATTGAGGAGGTGTTGACTCGTTTCCCTGGAACTCGAGAGGTGATGATGGAGTATGTTACCGACCCAGAGCGGCTGACCGATGTGCAACAGGTGAAGGACTTTTATCGTCAGTATCTAGATAATTTCTTCGAGGCTCATGATTATGCCGCCGAACATGGTCTGTTACTCGACTGCTCGGCCTATCGAAACTTTAACATGTTGATTCAACGCTTCTGTCCTGGCGACAATACGCTGACTCCTGATGGTGGTATCAGCGTATGCAGTCGTATTGGTGCTCCTGATGATGTTGGCTACAGCGACAGCATTTATGCCCACATTCATGCCGATGGTACAATGGAGATTGACCGAAAGAAGTTTGATCATCTTATAGGTTTGAACGTACATTATTATGAAAAATGCCAAGATTGTCCAGCAAAATGGCATTGCGCTGGTGGCTGTATGATTCATAAATATACCTATGATGAAGCTATTAGGGAAGAAATATGTGAGTATACCCGCAATTTTACGAAACGTATGCTTCTGAGGAATCTTAACAAAGAATATCAACATAAATACGGCATCACACTGAAAGAATTGGTGCAAAAACATTTCAATGATGATTGATAAAGAGTTATTCGTCAATAAGCAGCTGTTTCCTATTCGCATCTCTGACTACCTGCCAGATTGCGATGAGGGCTATGTGGTCTATTCTCCCTTGTCTCATGCGCTTATCATTGTAGACGAACTAGATTTAAAAGAGCTGGAACAGCAATTACTGCATAACGGCAGGTTCGACAATAACAGTTTGCAACAACAATTGATAGACGATGCCAAGATTCCTACCCCGAATTATGTGACTTCACCAGACGATGTCTTTGCCCTGACAATCCTGCCCAATAATATTTGTAATTTCTCGTGCTCATATTGCTATGCAGCAAAGGGACATGGCAACGATGAATTGTCAAAGGAAGTATTACTGACAGTCCTCGACTTTTTTGTTGATGCGAAACGAATCAACAGAAAAGATTTGTATATATCTTTTGGTGGAGGCGGTGAACCGCTTTTGTCGTGGGACAAGGTAAAAATTGTCCTCGACTATAGTCATGCTTTGGCAGAAAAAAATGGTTTCGACATACACTATTCCTATGCTTCTAACGGATCGGTAATGAATGACGAGATTCTCGCAGCCATACATCAATATAATATTAAGGTCAATGTGTCGTTCGACATTCTAGAGGAAATTCAGTCAAAACAAAGGAAGAACTACCGCAAAGTATGTGAGACATTGGACATACTGCTGGACAACGATGTTACACCTACTATAAACTCAGTAATTACACCACTTAATGTGTCTCCAAAGCGATATGGTAGAGGAGGTCCATCGGCGTTTTCCAAAACTGAACAGATTAAGTTTCGACTATGTGGTAGACGGAAAGCTCTTTGATGACTCTCAGAAGCTGAAGGAGTTTTATAATAACTATACCTATCATTTCTATAAGGCACGTACAAAAGGTCATCAATATGGTATTAGTGTCAGCAGTATCAAGCATCATAATCTTAGCCTACTTAAGACACGAGCTTGTCAAGGTGGTTTTGACCTCACACCAACAGGTGAATTGAGTATGTGCTTCTTTGTCTCGTCACCCAAAGAAAAACTTTACCATGACTTTGTTTATGGACGAGTTCATGAGGGCAAGATTGAGTTTGATCGCAACAAGTTCCGCTCTTTGGTGGAATATAGCTCCAACAATAAAGAGCAATGCCGCAACTGTTTCATCCGTTGGCACTGTGGGGGTGGTTGTCTGTTCCACACTCGTTCTTATTCGGATGCCATGCTGGCCGAGATGTGTGAGTTTCAAAGGCGTTTCTCATTGATATCACTGATAAATGACATAAAAGGTTATAATATATTGAGTCAGCTATGAACACTCCAAATCTTAACCACCAAAACATTGAGGTTGCCGACCTCAGCAAATTCCGCCCAAATATCAGGGCAGGCCAGTTGTTCTTGGTTTATGCCCCGTTGGCGGGAGTATCATTTCTTTCTGATGCTGACAATATAGCGAAACTCGAGGCAGAGATTAGTCAGAAATCAGAAAGTCTTGATCAGTCGGTGGCAGAACTTTTAAACCAATTATTGGATACGTCAGAAGCCGATTTAGAGAGCAGGATAGTGACTTCCCCATTGAAATACACCAAGTTATCTATTCTTCCTAACTTGATTTGTAATTTCTCTTGTACATACTGCTATTCAGCTAAAGGACGCTCAAAGTCAGAAGTATCACAGGACAACCTTCGCCTAATGCTCGACTTTTTCATTGATAGAAAACGAGTTGACACGAAAAACCTAACTATCTTTATTTCTGGTGGTGGCGAACCTGTTATTTCTTGGGAAAAGGTGAGGTTTGTTATTGAATACGGAAGGGAGAGAGCCCAAAAAGAAGGCTTTAACTTAGAGCTATTGCTGATGACAAACGGTTCACTGATAATACCTGAAATAGCCGATTTCCTAAAAGAGCAGCAGGTGCAGGTGGGTATCTCGTTCGAGATATTGCCAGAGATTCAACAAACTCAGCGCGGGAAATATGAACTAGTTAAATCAAATATTCTCATGATGCTTGAGAGAGGCTTGAGTCCTTCTATTAGTTCTGTTATTACACCTCAAAACGTATACAGGATGGAAGAGATGGTTCGTGTAGTCATCAATGAGTTCACAGGTATACGTCATCTGAATTTCGACCCAGCCATGAGCAATGAACTGTTCGCTGATGAAGTGTTGCTCGATGTATTCTATCAGCGTTTTATGGATCACTTTTTTAAGGCAAAGAAACTTAGCGGGGAACACCATATCACACTCGACTGCAATGTGGTACGTAGAGCAGAGAAGTTATTTCCTCGCTATTGCCAGGGAAAACTCTGTCTGGTTCCCAATGGCGATATATCTATCTGCCACACCATATCTTCACCCCAAGAAATAGCTTATGATGATTATATCTATGGGAAATTAACCGCTGATGGGCCTGTATTCGACGAACAGAAGTTCCATCAGCTTATAGACGTGAATCATATCCTGTTGCCAAACTGTGAGACATGCATTGCCAGATGGCACTGCGCAGGTGGTTGCATGATGTACAAGCGTAATTATGATGAAAAAAAATTTCTCGCTGTATGTCGCTTTACTGAAAAAATGATTGGCACTATTCTGTTAGCAAAACTTGATACAGCATATAAAGAGCAACATCATCAGGGCATTGACAGATTATTGTCTGAATATATGATAAAGTAATATGGACTTTGGATACTTACACGAAAAAGAAATCTACCCATTGCCATCGGGGTCCGGCTTCTTAGTCTATGCCCCATTGTCTGGCTCCATGTTCCATCTTGTAAAAGATGATGTAGAGAGGCTGGAGAAGTGGCTAGCCGGAGAGAACAAAGAAGACGATGAGGCTGCCCATCTGCTTGAGAGTATTAGAAAGGAACGCAGCGATAAGCGCACCATTCCGGTGAAACGGAATGTCAGCGAATTGCATAAGTTGACCATTTTACCTACTTATCAATGTAACTTCAAGTGCAGCTATTGCTACTCAGCTCAGGGAAGAGAGCGAAAAACGCTTTCTAAAGAAAAGGCTATGGCAGCTATCGACTTTTTCATTAGCCGCAACCGCACTTCACTTCATGACCTCTGGCTTGCAATTTTGGGTGGAGGAGAACCTTTCATGTCGCCTCAGCTGACAGGCGAGATTATCTTAAAAGCCAGAGAACGTGCAAAGGAGCAAGGTTTTTCATTAGGTATCGGACTGACGACGAATGGCTCGATATACGATGAGCGATTGTCAGAAATAATGGTGACTAATGATGTTTATCTTGGTGTTTCATTTGAGGTCTTGAAGGATATACAAGAGGAACAAAGACAGAACTATGACAAGGTTGTAAAAGTTGTTCGCCAGTATATGGACGATGGGGTGGATATTATGGTGAAATCTATCATCACACCAAAGAACGTGTCTCGGCTTAATGATATGGTGAAACAACTCCACATCCTATTTCCTAAAGTAAAAAAATACAAGTTACAGATAGTAGAAGATCCTGTAATCTTTAGTAACAGGGATGTGATGCGCAATTTTTATTTGCAGTTTTCAAAGTATTTCTTCGACGCCCAGAAAACAGGTTTCGATTTGGGTATAGATGTATATGTACTTGCCTCGAAATATATCGATATGCTGATAGAACACTATTGTGGTGGCGAAATGTGCTTAAACCCAGAAGGGACTATCACTGTGTGCCATCGCTTTTCATCGCCAAAGGAGAAGCAATACCAGGATATTGTTTATGGTCGTGTAACAGAAGAAGGAGAGGTTTTGTTCGATGATGAGAAATTCAGAAAACTCATCAGCCATGATATAAAGATGCAACCCAAGTGCCAGGAATGCTTTGTTAAATGGCATTGCGGTGGCGGCTGTCTGGCACAGTCAATGATATATGCGAGTGATCAGCTTGACATAATATGTGAATGGACTCGTCAGTTCACGCAAGAGATACTAGAAAGGCAGATTGCTGCAGCAAAAAGACAGGAAGCAAATGGAAAGAATTGATTATCATTTTGAAGAACGGAGGGCTGACGGCGGGCTGTTTGGTGAAATCATCGACTACAGCCTGAAGGTTCCGTGTACCAATCGCACAGATATCTTAGATTATATTTATCGGCTGTATAAATTTGAGAATCATCTATACATCACAGATATTTTCCCACGTATGTTTGCCGATGACAGCAAATGTTTCCAACGTTTCACCAGCCATGAAGGCTACACCGTCAATATGAAACAATTGGCGATTAGGTGTCTGGAGATTTTTGTTGAAGAGTTTATCAGCAAAGATTTGAATAGTATTATGGTGGTGAGTGGCAGTTATGAACCTGGTGAGGCTACAGATAAACCATCAAGAAAACTGCGATTATATTGGTATTTCTTCAAACCACTGCTCGACAGTCTCAATTTGAAAGCGGTGGATATGTCAGATATGAATGCATTCCTACTGATGAGTAGACAATCGACCCAAAACGAGGAAGACGTAAAGAAGTGTTACATACGTTTTAAAAAGGCTCAACACAATGAACAACAGTAGATACGTTTTTGAGGACAATATATTCAAGATACCAGTTGGTGATTATTTTGGAAAGAAACCAGAATCAATCACGATGCTCTATGCGCCATTTGCCGGTAGCATGTTACTCGCTGATGAAACAGGACTTCAGAGCATAAGTGATGAGCAGTTGAAGCCTTTAATGACAGATGGTGATATTTCTCGTTTTCTCAGCAAGGTAAAGCGAATGGATGAAATACAGAAGATGGCCATCCTTCCTAATCATACCTGCAATTTCAACTGCTCGTATTGTTATTCTGCCAAAGGACGTAGTAATACTGTTCTTGATAAGGAGAAACTGAAGGCTGGTCTTGAGTATTTCATTGATCCGAAAAGGCTAAAAGAGCGTCATCTTAGTATCTCGTTTATTGGCGGCGGAGAGCCTTTGTTGTCATGGAATTTAGTGAAATATGGTATCGAATATGCCTCTGAATTAGCAGAGAAACATGGTTTCTCCCTGCTGATGACACTGATTACTAACGGCTCTATCATGAATGAAGAGATTGTCGACACCTTAAAGCACTATCATTTACTGCCCGATGTTTCATTTGACGTGTTGGAGGATGCTCAAAACAAGAATCGCCGCCATTTCAGTCTTGTGTGCCAAACCATTGATATGCTTTGCCAACATCAGTTGGTACCTTCAATCAATGCTACCATAACACCAGATACGGTGGAACGAATGGAAGAGATGGTGGTATTTATGGCGAAGCGTTTCCCCGCCATACAGAATATGGTGTTTGAGCCAGTGGTATCTGATGAGGTATTCAAGACGCCAGCAGAACTGCATGTTTTCTACGAAAAATATTTAGACCATTTCTTTAATGCCAAGAGAATAGCAGCCCAAAATGGACGCTATATTACCTGCAGAATTTATAAAAATGTTGATTCGCTTTTGGAGCGTGGCTGTCCTAGTAAGTTCACATTAACTCCACAGGGCGATATTTCTATCTGTTATTGTAAGTCATCACCGAAGGAGAAGAAATACACCGAACGTGTTTATGGTGTTGTGTCAGAAGGCATCGTGAAACTAGATGAAAAAAAGTTTGACGCAATTCACCATGTTGACGTGTATTCTTTCGAGAAATGCAACGACTGTTATGCCAAATGGCATTGTGGTGGGGGCTGTATGTGTCCCAACGATTTGTATAGCGAAGACTATTTGGAGGAGGTTTGCATATTTACGAGGGAATTGGTTCGTCGAACGCTTTTGGAACGCATGGAGGCAGGTTGCGAAAAACGATTTGGTAAGGAACTAGGGAGTATATATCATTTTGAGGAGTAGTGTGTATGATGAAAACGTTTTTTATTACAGGTATATCAAGAGGCTTGGGCTTGGAGCTAACCCGACATTTCTTAGAAAAAGGATACAAAGTCATAGGTTTGAGTCGTACAAAGAGTGAGGCACTTGGTCGCCTCATTGACAAGTACCCGGAATTACTTGAATGGCATCAGTTTGATTTGGAGAGACTCTGCCAAGACGAAGAATCCATCAAGCATGTTGTTGACTTGGATAAAGTTTCGATAGATGTGTTTATTGACAATGCAGCCATCCTCTATAAAGATCTGATTCACAAAATCAGGGGGAAAGAGTTAAGTCATATGTTCTGCATCAATACTGTCATCCCTATCATTCTCACAAAAATGATTGTCAACAACTTCTTACGTTTCAAGAAGCCAGGATGTATAATACACATGTCATCTATATGTGCTCATAGAGCATTTAATGGTCTTTCCATGATGGGAGCCACAAAGGCTGCCATAGAAGCTTTCTCACGAGATACCGCCTATGAATACGGGCGCTTTGGAATACGGTCCAATACCGTGGTTGCAGGTCTCTTGGAGATTGGTATGAGGAGCACAGTCAATGAACGTCTGACAGACAACTTGAAATCAATGACAGCCATGCGTAAACTTGTCGATACGCAGTCCATAGTGAGCATTATTGATTATCTTGTGAGTGATGACAGTCATTGTATTACAGGCGAGAATATCCACATTAATGCAGGCATTGTTTAGTGCATATGAAGGAGAGAGAATCATCAATTGCAGAAGCGTTTTGTCAATATGTAAGTCAACATTGCTCTCATCCGAATCCTTGTATGATAGAGATTGGGTGTGGCAAAGGCATGGCGGCATCTTTCATGTATCAAAAAGCAAAACGTCTTTTGCTCATTGATATTGATGAGAAGGCTGTCCCGCAAACAAAAACACACATGTCTGAACACAAGAACGTAGAGGTCAGATGTATGCGATCTGCTGATTTAGAAGATACTTTTGACTTAGCTTATTATTTCATGTCGCTCCATCATATTGAAGATGTCGATACGGAACTGGAACAGACAAAGATGCTTTTGAACAAAGATGGCAAACTGTTTATTTGTGATTATATCACCAATCCTCAATATTCAATGCACAAGCACGACAAAGTACCTCATGAAGGGTTCAATAAAGACGAGCTCGTCAATAAATTGAGGACGCACGGATACAATATTGTAGCTGTGGATTATCTCACAGTTATGAATCGTCAGATAGAGGAAAATCAGGAAAGATATCAGATATTTGTTATAATGGCAGAACGTTTTCATATAACCCACGATGAGATTTTCTTGCGTATGTTCCGTACAAAGGAACGGGTGATGCATCTTTCCAAAGATGCAATAGAAGAGTTACGAAAAGCAGCTAGTTCAGGTGATGCATATGCTCAGTATGGCTATGGCCGATGGCTATATTTCTGTAATCCCGAAACTGATTCTATGCGCCAGGCGGAGGAACTGTTTTTTGCTGCAAAACAAACTCTCCCTGAGGCTTTGGCAGCCTATGCACAGATGTTGCGCTATGGCGAGACAGAGAAATACCATCCTTCTTCAATAGACATAGAAGAGAGTACAAATTTGAATCAGCAGGCTGTTGGTCAAGGAAGTGTCTTGGCTGCTGTCCATCAGGCTCGACATCTAATGTTTGGAAATCATTGTGAGCCCAATCCTCAGGAAGTGGCTCTCCGGATTGAACAACGGTTGGATTCTGAGTCTAATGGCGACCCTTATTGGCATACACTTTTAGGGCATGCTTACTTGGAATTAGAACGACGGGATGATGCTCTTAATCAATACGAGCAGGCCATATCCTTGGGTGAGTTGGACGCCTATGTCTATCTGGCTGATATCTACCGACGACGAGGCAATATGGCTCTGTCCGATTCCTACATGGAAGAGGGCTGTAGAAAGGGGGCTGTTGCTTGCATGGCTTACAGGGCCGACATGAAGGAAGAAGATTATGATGAGTTGTCAGAGGAAGAGCGACAGAGCCTGCACAATGACGTTGATAAGCGTTTGCGCAGTGGACTGAAGATGGGCGATGGCATTTGTGCCTTCTATCTTTGGTTGAATCACTATTATGGTGGCTTGGGTTACGAGAAAAATGTCAATAAGGCTATGGCCTATTTACAACGTGGCGTACAGTTGGCAGATGTCTTTTGTATAGAACAACTGGCTGAACTTGCCGACGATGGCGACCTTCCTGGAGATATGGCATTGACACCTGCTGAAGTGGGAGAGCTCTGGCTTCGTGCTGCCCGCTATTCTCCCCACGATGAGGATGCCCTCTATAACCTGCAACATGTTAGCGATCCAGCTTTCCTGTTAAAACATAAAGAGGAGTTGGAACACTATTGGAAACCATTGTTTCCTCTCAAATCCTGTCCTGCGGTTCCCTCGTCCAATACGAAGAAACAGAAGACGCCCATCGATCCCATGGTTATCATTATTTGGCCAACCGGACATATGGATTTAGAGCAAGCCGACGTCTATCAGATGAAAACATATCGCGAGATGGGACAAAAGCTTATCGGTGCCGACTCGTTAGATGCAGTACACTACTCACCATTGTTACAATCCATCGGAGAGGCGGCTGACTTGGATATGGACTTGGTAATGTTTGTTGATCGTGATGCACAAGCTAAGAATCTGCCTGACAACCCAATAGGCACACAACTCTATGATCAAGGTGTAGAGGTCAGAGGTCCTATTATCATCTGTCTGCAAGACAGGCTTCATGACTGCCATAGTTTTAAGACTATGGATGACTTGGCGGCTACATATAAAGAGATAAACAACCATTGTGGTGGACTGCTCATTATCAAAGATGAAGATGATGGAAGGTTCGATGCATGGGCATAGATAATTGAAAAACGATTGTTAGTATGACTGAATCAGAGAAAAAGACAGAGCGTCTTATCGCATTGGTCAACGAGATGCGTGAGAACTCACAGGACATGCGGATGTGGAAGAACATCCCGATGGCAAAGGAGTGTGTTGCTTTGCTGAAGTCTATCGATGACCCAGAGGAGACACCTATGGGTAAGGCGTTGGCCTGCGAGGCCATCATCCAGCAGTTACCAGAATATGATGTGCCGCGTTTTTTACTCAGCATCTTGCGCTATAAACTCGAACTGGTAGAACAGTCTGATGAGCATAATCCTGACCATTATCCCACCGTTGAGGAAGTGCAATCAGATATTCAGCGTTTGGAAGATTATATTGACACAGAACGTGTCAGCGATGGCGAGTTCATGGAAAAATACCATCGCCATTTGAAGTCGGCTCCCATTGAGCGCACACTCCAGTGGGAGCAAAACTATTATGAGGTAGAGCAGGAGTGCGACCGCAGGCTGGGCGATACTCCTCGCGGCATGGGGTTCTGCTTCGCCTATTGGAACACTTTGAAACAGGTTCTAAGCGAACGGGGAATTCTCTGGCAGTCGCCTCACGAATTGAATCCAAGAGTTATGTTTGATTAAAAATGATATCTTTATGGCAACAGCATGTTACATTAATGTCTACATTAGTAGTATTGACCGTGGAGCAACGGTTAGCAGATGCCCAAGAGAGCATTACGAGATTGACGAGGAGCAAATCAAAGTAGGCCAGCCCTTGCCAAAATGGTGGAGCTGTGTAGGAGCCCCCATTGTGACTGTCTACGACGGACAGCATCTTGAGTTGGAACTGCGTGGCAAGACTATCAGTATTAAGATTGGTGAGGAGGTGGAGATAGAATGCACCGAGACCAACATGGGATATGGTGTTATCTGTCGCGATTGCTACTACGTGAAACTTATCAGCACGGAACTCATCTACAAAGGTGATTGGCAGCTGGCTGACACTATTCTGGAGAAGCTGGCTGGTCCCATTGGCGACGGAGAAGTGTGGTATCCCAATGGCGACCACTTCAAAGGTGCTTTCCACCTGAGCTATGCCAGCATCAATGGACCGGCCTATGCTGCCGACGGACGCTATGAGTTTGCCGACGGCAGCTATATAGAACGTGCTTGGATACATACCTCTAAAGATAAGAAGCCGCAATGGTGGGGGCTGCACGGTGTGTTCCGTATCCATCACCCCGAGGGACCTGATTCCATCGCTATGTTCCTACGTGGTGGCAAGCGCTACGGATTCGAGCTGTTTCTAGGCAACAAGCCATGGGTCAATGAGTGGTATGCAAACGATAGCATCGTGCGTTTCTCTGCTCCCGAAGAGCTGTTTAAGTATGAGGTAGTGGCTTTTGAGATTGATGAGACAAGTCAGGAGAACTGTACGACACTCAAGCTGACACTTCGCGACGGCGACAAAGTCTATCGCATCGAACAGCGGGGCGGAGACTATACAGCCAACAAGTATAACAAGCATATCTATGAGCCCTCTACCCACGTCACCTTACAGTTGCCCAATGGCGATATTCTGGATCACTATGGCGACGATGTGCGTGACTTCAAGCCCTATGATGGCTATGTGGAGGTGTATTGTGCCAAGACGGGTATGTCGCGCAAGGAACACTGGGAGAAAGGCAAACAGACGGATAATCAGGAGTGGCGACGTGATTACCGTTCCTCTACCAAGGTGACACTTCCAGATCCCACTGGAGTCGATGATGAATTGGAGGCCAACGTATGGCAGGACGGACACATCGAGTACAAATATCGCGAGTGGGTGTTTGACGGAGAGGTGAAGAATAATCGTCCTCACGGAAAGGGTGTGCTCGTTGGCGACCGTCGGCATGGCGAACGCCGCTACGAGGGCATCTTTATTGATGGCGTTTTTGTTAACGAAGACGCTTTCACAGGCGAGATTATGCTTCATGTCAAGAGCGGACACCAGAGTTGGAGTATCGGCGGTTCAAGCGACTGGGAATACGAAGAGTCGGACATACAGGCAAAGCTTGGTTGTCTGAACGTCGACGGTTTCTGGAATTACGAAATTACTAGTATCAAGGAGGACTGTATTACCATAGAGTATTATGGTAAGAAATATGAGTTGCGACCAGACCATCCCCTACATCTTTACAAAGAGATAGAGGGCGATGAATACAGCGACGGTTGTGTGTATGATGGTGATGACTATACATTGGATTTATCATGGAAAGAATAAGGAAAATCACAAAGCTTGTTTACAAAGGACAAGTAGACGAGAATGGTTGCCCGCACGGAAAGGGCGAGTTATATTATATCGTTGAGAAAGACTCTGAGGAGGATTGTATGTTTGATGATCAGCACGACCTTCGCTATAAGGGTGAGTTCGTACATGGTTTGCGACAAGGTGATGGTGACTTGCATGCAATGGGTGTTGGATATAACCCCGTGAGCCGTTATGAGTGGTATTCAGAGGGAGATTACGATGGATGTGGCCGACTGATACACCCTTCGCATCCTGAAGGTTCTTACCAAGAGTACGTCCGTGTGTGGTATCCCTATTTCGAAGGCACTTGGCAGGATGACCAGCCCTTGACGCCAAGATGGGGTGAAAAGCCTCTTGAAAAGTGCGTGTCTGACATGGGGTGGGAATATATTCGCCTTACCGCACATGATGCCGTCAAGGACTTACCGTTTGAGATGAAGAGCGATGATTAAGCTTGAAACCACCCCCGTAGATAGTCCTCTATATGGCCAGAGCAAATGGTGGGGAGAACCGGATTTGCCCGAGGAACTCGAATGGCCTGAAATAACGGTGACTGATGAGGATGGCGAGACATACAATGACCCGCTGACCTTCGTCTGTCAGATAAGATGTGAGGATATTGCAGAATTAGATTCTCAAGGGCTACTGCCTCATGAGGGTATGCTCTATTTCTTTGCAGCACTTGATTACTTCTTAGGCGACTTTGACACTCCTGCTTATCCAGGAATGGGACAATGGCAGCCCGACTATTTCCGTGTGCTTTATTCGCCTGTATGCGAGCAGCTGCACACTCACCACATGGCTTATCCTGACGGCTCTCCAGCCACGCTGCCTGCCGAATCCATTAGCTTCTCGTCATGCCTTTCTGCTGATGACGGGTTGAAGCTTCTGGGGACTCCATATATAGAAGAGGTGCGCGAGGCAATGCCAGGAATGATATCACTATTACAGGTTGATGAGTCCGACCGCTGGAACTTGGTATTCCATGATTGTGGGATGCTTCATTTCCTGATTAAACAATCTGACCTTCTTGCTCGCAGGTGGGAGCGTGTGGTCTGCCATCTGTTTTCTTTCTGAAAAATGCTTATTTTTTCAGGAAGTGCTCTAGGGTGCGCAGGTCCTCGTCAGTAGTGTTCCAGGCCGCTACGAAACGGCAGATGGTGTGATGGTGGTCGTAAGGCCCCCAGTGGGAGAAGCAGATGTGCTGCGACAGCTGCTCCACCTGCTCGTTGGGCAGGATGATGAACTGCTGGTTGGTGGGCGAGTCGAGATAGAACTGATAGCCGTACTTCTTGAAAATCTGTTTCATCTGCATGGCTTTTTCTATGGCGTGACGGGCCAGCTTGAAGTAGAGGTCGTCGGTAAACAGCGCCTCGAACTGCAGGCCGATGAGTGCGCCCTTGGCAATGACGGCTCCATGCTGTTTCTGTATGGAGAAGAAGTGCTTATGGGCATTGCCGTGGGTGAAGACCACTGCCTCGCCGCACAGGGCTCCAATCTTGGTGCCGCCGATGTAGAAGACGTCGCAATGGCGAGCCAGATAGGGGAGGGTGATATCGTTGTCGTCGGCCATCAAGCCATAGCCCAGACGGGCACCGTCCACATAAAGGGGAATGTCGAAACTCTGACATACCTGATAGATATCGTCGAGCTCGCGGGCTGTATAGAGGGTGCCCAGCTCTGAGGGGAAGGTGATATAGACCAGTCCTGGATGTACGGCATGGTCTCTGCTGCCGTCGGCCATGAAGTCCTCAAGATATTTTCTCAGCACGCTGGCCTCCATCTTGCCCTGATTGTCGGGCAGGGAGATAACCTTATGTTCCGTAAACTCTACGGCGCCAGCCTCATGGACGTTGATATGACCAGTGCCCACGCAGATGACACCCTCGTACTGATAGAGCATCGAGTCGATGGTGGTGGCGTTGGTCTGTGTGCCTCCCGTCAGGAAGAATATCTGTGCATCGGGTAATCCGCAGACCTCACGGATACGTTGCTTGGCACGTTCCGAGAACTCATCGAAGCCATAGGGCGTGGGGCGTGCACCGTTATGTTTTACAAGGGCTTCCAGCACCAAAGGGTGGGCACCATTGTCATAGTCGCATTCGAATGAAATCATGGTCAGTTATGTTTTTTTACTTTTTTACTCTTTTACTTTTTTACCTTTTTCGTCACCACATACGACAGTCCCATCGACAGTAGCAGCGTGGTGAAGATAAAGATGAGCGACCATGTAGTGGGTACTTCGATAGGGGGCATGTTCAGGTCGATTCCTACCCACGAAGCTATCTTGTTGATGTACACGTTCATGGCCAGCAGCATCTTGATGCCTACAAAGATGAGGATGATGCCCAGACCGTATTTCAGATAGGTGAAGTACTTGGCTACGGCGGCCAGCGCGAAATAGAGAGCACGCAGACCAAGGATGGCGAAAATGTTTGAAGTGAGCACGATAAACGGATCGCGGCTCACGGAGAACACGGCGGGGATAGAGTCGACGGCGAAGGCCACATCGGTGGTCTCGATGACCAGCAGGGTGATAAACAGCGGTGTGGCCACGCGGCGGGCCTTCCAACCCTTGCGCTCTGCTATGAAGAACTTGTCGCCGCGAATCTTGTCGGTCACAGGGAAGAACTTCTTAAACAGCCTGACGATGACGTTCTGCGACGGGTCGCCCTGCTGTTCATCGCTATGCGTAAACATCTTTCCGCCCGTATAGAGCAGGAACAGACCGAAGAGTCCTAAAACCCATTCAAACTGCTCGACCATGGCAGCGCCGGCAAAGATAAAGATGCTGCGCAGCACCAAGGCTCCGAAGATACCCCAGAAGAGTACTTCGTGTTGGTATTTCCTGTCGATGCCGAAGAACGAAAAGAGCATGAGGAATACGAAAAGGTTGTCCATAGACAGCGACTTCTCTATCAGATAGCCTGCGAGGAATTCCATTGCTTTCTCGTGGGAATCTCCAGGATAGAGGAAGTAGATGCCGGCACAGAACACCAGCGAGACGCCAATCCAGACGCCCGTCATCTTCAGTGCCTCCTTAATGCTGACTTCGTGCTCACCTTTCTTGCCGAACATCTTCAGGTCGGCAATCAGCATGATAAACACCAGTACGTAGAACAGAATCCACGCCCAAAGGGGTAATATACTCATCTTATCTTTTCACTTATCACTTTTCACTCATCACTCATCACTCATCACTTTTCACTCATCACTTCTTACAGCGCCTCAAGCATTCGTTTCAGTACTACCGAGCACGATATCTCACGGTTGGCAGCCTCAGGGATGACAAGGCTGTTGGGACTCTCGATGACATCGTCGGTCACGATGAGGTTGCGGCGTACGGGCAGGCAGTGCATGAACTTACCATTGTTGGTCCATGACATGTGCTCAGTATCCACCGTCCACGAACGGTCCTCGCAGGTAATCTTGCCGTAGTCCTTCAGGTTCGTCACGCCCGGATTGCTCCAGTTCTTGGCGTAGATGAAGTCGGCACCCTCAAAAGCTTTCCGCTGGTCGTACTCCACACGGGCATTGCCCACAAACTGCGGGTCGAGCTCATAGCCCTTGGGGTGGGTAATCACCAGGTCCACATCCTCGTCGGCGTTCATCCACTCGGCAAACGAGTTGGGCACGGCCTGAGGCAGCGCACGGCAGTGGGGAGCCCACGTCAGCACAACCTTGGGTTTGAGGTTTGAGGTTTGAGGTTTGAAGTTTTCCTTGATCGTTATTAAATCGGCAAAGGCCTGCAAGGGATGCACGGTAGCCGTCTCCATGGCGAAGACAGGGCGGCCAGAGTACTTGATAAACTGCTGCAGCACCGTCTCGGCATAGTCATAGTCACGGTCGGTCAGACCGGCGAAGCTTCTCACGCCGATGATGTCGCAGTAGCAGCCCATCACAGGAATGGCCTCCAGCAGATGCTCGCTCTTGTCAAAATCTATCCT
>Ga0265298_10003768_pt1 | contig 19821 bp, 18 predicted proteins | sample AusTroGonzalo_MG_3_FD_193486 | JGI IMG/M metagenome (GOLD analysis project Ga0265298, IMG submission 193486) | Bovine rumen microbial communities from tropical cattle in Woodstock, Queensland, Australia - Gonzalo_01 | ecosystem: Host-associated > Mammals > Digestive system > Stomach > Rumen ... | reverse complement strand
TAGCCGAGTTCGTGCGCCAGTTTCGCGCATTCAATCACTTCCTCGTCGCTGAGTTGGTAGCGCGTGAAATTCGGGTTTTTGCTCCTAACGCCACAATACAGGCACGACTTGGTGCAGATGTTGCTGTATTCAATCAGTCCGCGCAGGTGCACAAAGTTGTCCAAGTGCGCCAATTTGGTTTGCAAAGCCTTGTCAAACAGCAGTTTCTTGTCCTCGCCTTCGGCAGCCAACAATACCTTGATGTCGTCTTTAGTGAGATAGGTCCCTAAGCCTGTCGAAGGAGTCGAAGGGCCGACCTTATTCAGTATTTCAGTGATGGGCATGGGGTAAAATTTTCGGCAAAATTAGTGATTTCCAAAAAATGTATATATTTGCAGACTAAAATAATCTAATCTAAAGCATATCAGTCATGAAATCATCGTCGAATTTTTGCATTTTCCTCATTATTGTTTACACCTTGTTTTTGGTTTTCTGCTTGCTGAACGAGATAGCTTGTATGGGCTATTATACTATTGTGTTTGACAAGGAAACGCGGGCTTTGTTGCCTGAAAAAATGATATTTCCGGAATATGACAAGAATGGCGAGGTGAAGAATGCGAACGAGGTTACGGCATGGGAATTTGTCGGTTTTGTTCCGGAAAAATACTATAAAGTCCACAACTATTTCAGCCGGATTGCCGACATTGATGTTCCTGTTTGGACTTTGATTTTGGTGGGGCTTTTCCTGCCCATGCTGATTTGTTACAAGCGGACAGAAACAAAACCATACCTTCCCATTGCGCTTCTCATGCTGATTTTTGCCATTGCGTGGTTCATTATGCCACGTGTTTGTGGCGGGTGAGCGGACGAAGTGGAGGTTGAAAATAGGTGTTTTGAACCTCGTACCAAAATTTTCCGTATCTTTGCCGCCCGAATTGAAAACGAGTTTTTATTTTTATTATGACAAAAGCATTGAAAATCGTGGTGCTTGCCAAGCAAGTGCCCGATACGAGAAATGTGGGTAAAGACGCCATGACGCCCGAGGGCACCGTGAACCGCGCCGCTTTGCCCGCCATCTTCAACCCTGAAGATTTGAATGCCCTTGAACAGGCCTTGCGCCTCAAGGAACAGAATCCCGGCAGCACCGTGGGTGTGCTCACCATGGGTCCGCCGCGCGCTGGCGAAATCATCCGTCAAGGCCTTTTCCGTGGGGCCGACACAGGCTGGCTGCTCACCGACCGCCTCTTTGCAGGCGCCGACACCCTCGCCACTTCTTACGCTTTGGCCACTGCCATCAAGAAAATCGGTGAGGTGGATATCGTCATCGGAGGTCGTCAGGCCATCGACGGCGACACCGCACAAGTGGGTCCGCAAGTGGCGCAAAAACTGGGCCTCAACCAAGTGACCTACGCCGAAGAAATCCTCAAGATTGAGAACAACATCGCCACCATCCGCCGCCATATCGACGGTGGCGTGGAGACCGTCGAAGTGCCGCTGCCTTGCGTCATCACCGTGAATGGCAGCGCGGCGCCTTGCCGTCCCTGCAATGCCAAGTTGGTGATGAAGTATAAATATGCCTCCTGCCCGTTGGAGCGTCAGCCCGAGGATCCTCGTGCCGACCTCTACGAGAGCCGTCCCTACCTCAACCTCAACCAGTGGAGCGTGGCCGACGTGAATGGCGACCCCAACCAGTGCGGCCTTTCAGGAAGCCCTACCAAGGTGAAAACCGTGCAAAACATCGTCTTTCAGGCCAAGGAGAGCAAGACCCTCACGGCCAGCGATAGTGATGTTGAAAGCCTAATTAAAGAGTTGCTTGAAGAGAAGATAATTGGATGATACTAACGGCCCTTCGACAAGCTCAGGGACCTTTGCTTTTACAGCATGTCAAGATGCCTGAGCCTGTCGAAGGCCCGACCCAAAAGAATTTGAAGTTATGAATAATGTATTTGTATATTGTGAGACGGAAGGTGCTGTAGTCGCTGAAGTCTCTCAGGAGTTGCTCACCAAAGGGCGTAAACTGGCCGACCAGTTAGGCGTGGAACTGCACGCTGTTGTGGCTGGCACGGGCATCAAAGGCAAGGTGGAAGACCAAATCCTGCCTTACGGCGTGGATAAGCTGTTCGCTTTCGACGGCGAAGGGCTGTTCCCCTACACTTCTGCACCGCACACCGATATTCTTGTGAATCTTTTCAAAGAGGAACAACCGCAGATCTGCCTGATGGGTGCCACCGTCATCGGTCGTGACCTCGGTCCGCGTGTTAGCTCCTCGCTGACCAGCGGCCTCACTGCCGACTGCACCCAACTCGAAATCGGTGATTTCGATGATGTCAAGACCAAGAAACACTACGACAACCTGTTGTATCAAATCCGTCCTGCTTTCGGTGGCAACATCGTGGCGACCATCGTCAATCCCGACCACCGTCCGCAGATGGCCACCGTCCGCTCGGGCGTGATGCAGAAGGCCATTTACGAAGGCAAAGCCAAGAATGAAGTCGTCTATCCCGAAGTAAGCAAGTATGTCTCGCCCGAGGCGTATGTCGTGAAAGTTCTCGACCACCATGTAGAAGCTGCCAAACACAACCTGAAAGGCTCGCCCATCGTCGTGGCTGGTGGCTATGGCATGGGTTCCAAAGAGGGCTTCGACATGCTGTTTGAACTCGCCAAGGTGCTCCACGGCGAAGTCGGCGCCTCGCGTGCCGCCGTCGATGCAGGCTTCTGCGACACCGACCGACAGATTGGCCAAACGGGTGTTACCGTGCACCCAAAGGTGTATATCGCCTGCGGCATCAGCGGACAGATTCAACACATTGCCGGTATGCAAGACTCCAAAATCATCATCTCGGTAAACAGTGACCCCGACGCACCTATTAATAAGATTGCGGATTATGTCATCGTTGGTACCGTCGAGGAAGTCGTCCCGAAATTGATAAAGTATTACAAGCAAAATAGTAAATAAAATGGTAATTGTTGTTATTGTCCTCTGTGTCATTGCTGTGGCATTATCCCTTTTCAAGATTTTTGGGGTGATAGATTTTATCAATATGAAAGGGAAAAAGAAGAATAAATCGGAGAACAACAATCCACAAAAATAGAACAAAATGGCAAATTATTATAACGATAACCCGAACCTGCAATTCTACCTCGACCACCCGCTGATGAAGCGCATCGTCGAGCTGAAAGAACGCAATTTCGCTGACAAGGACACTTACGATTATGCCCCCGTCGATTATGAAGACGCGATGGAAAACTACCGCCGCGTGTTGGACATCACGGGCGACATCACCGCCAATATCATCGAGCCTAATTCCGAAAGCGTTGACCTCGAAGGCCCGCATTTGGAAAATGGTCGCATGATTTATGCCTCCAAGACCGTTGAGAACCTCGACGCCTGCACCAAGGGCGGCCTTTGGGGTGTTTCCATGCCCCGCCGCTATGGTGGCTTGAACCTGCCCATCACCGTTTTCTCCATGTTGAGCGAGATGGTCGCCTCCGCTGATGCTGGCTTCCAGAACATTTGGTCATTGCAGTCGTGCATCGACACGCTGTATGAATTCGGCAACGAGGAGCAGCGCATGAAATACATCCCGCGCGTTTGTGCTGGCGAGACCATGTCGATGGACCTTACCGAGCCTGATGCTGGTTCCGACTTGCAGAGCGTCATGCTGAAGGCCACCTATTCCGAGAAGGACGGCTGTTGGCTGCTCAACGGTGTGAAGCGTTTCATCACCAACGGCGATTCCGACATCCATCTGGTGTTGGCTCGTTCCGAGGAAGGCACCAAGGACGGTCGCGGCCTGTCGATGTTCATTTACGACAAACGTCAAGGTGGTGTCAATGTGCGCCACATCGAGCATAAGTTGGGCATCCACGGCTCCCCGACCTGCGAGTTGACTTACAAGAACGCCAAGGCCGAACTTTGCGGTGAAACCCGTTTAGGCCTTATCAAGTATGTGATGGCTCTGATGAACAGTGCTCGTTTGGGCATCGCCGCCCAATCGGTGGGTCTGGGACAAGAAGCCTACAATGAGGCTTTGAGATATGCTGGCGAACGTCAACAGTTCCACAAGAAGATCATCGAGTTCCCCGCTGTTTATGATATGCTTTCACGCATGAAGGCCAAGATTGACGCAGGTCGTTCGTTGCTCTACATGACCGCCCGTTATGTGGACATCTACAAGTGCTTGGAGGACATCCAGCGCGAGCGTCCGTTGACGCCCGAAGAGCGCGCCGAGTGCAAGAAGTACTCGCGCCTCGCCGACGCCTTCACGCCTTTGGCCAAGGGCATGAACTCCGAATATGCCAACCAAAACGCCTACGATGCCATCAGCATCCACGGCGGCTCGGGCTTCATCATGGAGTACAAGTGCCAGCGCCTCTACCGCGACGCCCGCATCTTCTCTATTTACGAAGGCACGACGCAGTTGCAGGTGGTGGCTGCCATCCGTTACATCACCAACGGCACCTACCTCACCATTATGAAGGAAATGCTGGAGAACGAGGTTTCCGAGGACTTGAAGCCTTTGCAGAACACGGTGCGCACCCTCGTCGAACTTTACGAGCAGAGCATCAACTACGTGAAGGAAGCCAACAACCAAGAGGTTCAAGACTTCTTGGCTCGCCGCCTTTACGACATGACCGGCGACATTATGATGTCGCTGCTCATCTTGGACGATGCCACTCGCGCCCCGCATCTTTTCTCGCGTTCGGCCAACGTTTATGTCCACGCCGCCGAGGAAGATGTCATCGGCAAGAGCGTCTATGTGAAAAACTTCATTGAGGAAGACTTGGTGAATTTCAGGGCTAAGGCTTTGGAAGTGACGGAATAATTTTTTGTGAGATGTGCTCGTGTCATTTGACCTACGCGAACAAAAAATCACATTTTTTGCAAAGAATAAAGTTTTATTCCTAATTTTGCGGCAATGTTTAACCAATAAAAATCGATTATGGGTAAATTTGTTCAAGAATTCAAAGAGTTTGCCATGAAAGGCAACGTAATGGACATGGCTGTCGGTGTCGTCATCGGCGGTGCGTTCGGAAAAATCGTTTCTTCGCTGGTGTCCGACATCATCATGCCGCTCATTGGCGCTGTTACTGGTGGCCTCAACTTCACCGACTGGAAGTGGGTGATTCGCGAAGCCGTCATGGAAGGTGAAACCGTCGTGAAACCCGAGCTGTGCATGACTTGGGGTAACTTCCTGCAAGTCATCTTCGACTTCATCATCATCGCCTTGTCGATCTTCTTGGTCATCAAGGGTATCAACAAGATGAAGAGAGAAGAGCCTAAGCCCGAGGAGCCTGCCGCTCCCGCCGGCCCGACGCAAGAGGAACTCCTCGCCGAAATCCGCGACCTGCTGAAGAACAAGTAATTCCTCGGCTCGTCTGAAGACTTTAAGAGGGTGTGGCAACATTGTCACACCCTCTTGTCTTTTGTGTCTGTTCGTTAGAATTCGTCCTTCATCTTCTCAATCATTCGCCGTTCCTTCTTGGTCGGGCGGCCTGCACCACGGTCGCGCCACTCAGCCTTGTAGGCGCGCATGAATTCGATGCGTTCATATTCTTCCTTGGGCGTGAGGTCGGTGTAGACTTCTGGCACCTGCTTGGCGGAGACGCGGTTCTTGATTACCGTTTTCACCTCCACCACCTTGTGCAACTGCTCAATCTGCACTTGAATGATGTCGCCGACCTTCACTTCACGCGAGGGCTTGACGGGGTTGTCGTCCACCTTCACTTTACCGCCCTTGATGGCATCGGCAGCCAATGAGCGTGTCTTGAAAAGGCGCGCTGCCCACAGCCATTTGTCCATTCTTATAGGTTCTTCCTTGCTTTCCATAATAGAACTACGATGTTGAGTTTCCCTTCGGAGATGGAGTGCTTTTGGGATTCTATATGGCGGCGGCTTGTGGTGCTTACGACTCGTAGAATTAACCAACCGCCGATAGAAACATAATCGGAATCTCCATTCCCGAAGGGAATCTATTGACTACTTCTCCTTGAAAATCAGTTGAATTGGTACGCCGTTAAAATCCCAAGTCTCGCGTAACTTGTTCTCCAAGAAACGTTTGTAATTGTCCTTCACATCCTTGGGCAGATTGCAGAAAAATACGAATTGCGGTGTCCTTCCCTTCAGTTGGGTGATGTATTTGATGCGCAGGAAACGTCCACGCGAGGCTGTCGGCAGTGGCACGGAATTGATGATTTCCAGCATCTTGTCGTTCAGTTCGCGGACCGAGATGCGCCGTTCGCGATTCTCGTACACCTTGTGCGCGGTTTCCAACACCTTATATATACGTTGCTTGTTGATGGCAGAGGTGAAAATGATAGGGTAATCGGTGAATGGCGCGGTGCGCTCGCGGATGAATCGCTCGTATTCCAAATGCGTATTGGAGTCTTTCTCCACGAGGTCCCATTTGTTGACAACCATTACCAAGCCTTTCTTGTTGCGTTCGATGAGACGCAGGATATTCATGTCTTGGGCCTCGAAGCCTTGTGTCGCGTCGAGCATGAGGATAGCCACGTCGCAGTCCTCGATGGCGCGGATGGAACGAAGCACACTATAAAACTCGATGTCTTCTTCCACCTTGCTTTTCTTGCGTAGTCCGGCCGTGTCGACGAGCATAAACTCCATGCCGAAGGCGTTGTAACGGGTATAATTGGCATCTCGGGTGGTGCCAGCGATGTCGGTCACGATGTGGCGGTCAACGCCGAGGAAGGCGTTAATCAAGGACGACTTGCCTACGTTGGGCCTTCCCACCACGGTGAAGCGCGGCAGGTCGGTGTTGAAGTCGGTGGTGTCTGAGGGCAGAAGTTCAGCGATTTTGTCCAACAGTTCGCCCGTGCCTGTGCCCGTCATGGCTGAAATCGGCCAAGGCTCGTCTAAGCCCAAGGCGTAGAACTCGCCCGCCATAGCTTCCTTGTTTGGTTCATCTATCTTGTTGACTGCCAGCAGAACAGGCTTTTTCTGCAAGCGCAGAATTTCTGCAACTTCCTCGTCCAAGATATGAAGTCCTTCGCGCCCGTCGACCAAAAAGACAATGACATCGGCCTCGTCGATGGCCAAATCCACCTGCTTGCGGATTTCTTCTTCAAAGATGTCGTCCGACCCCACCACATAGCCGCCGGTGTCGATGACGGTGAATTCCTTTCCATTCCAATCGCTCTTGCCGTAGTGCCTATCGCGCGTCACGCCGCTCGTCTCTTCCACGATGGCCATGCGCTGTTTCAGCAGACGGTTGAACAGCGTCGATTTTCCCACATTTGGTCTCCCCACTATTGCTACAATGTTTGACATAATGCTTTGAATTTGAAATTGGCTGCAAAAATACGAAAAAATCAGGCTTCATACCCAAACCGCTTCAACTCCGCTTCATTATCCCTCCAGTCCTTATCGACCTTCACGAAGAGTTCAAGGAAGATGTTCTTTCCAGTAAACTCCTCAATATCAGCGCGAGCCTGCATTCCCAACTTCTTGATGGCACTGCCGCCTTTGCCGATGATGATGGCTTTCTGTGAGTCGCGGGCCACGTAGATGACGCTGCGGATGTGGATGCGTTTCTCGGTTTCCTCGTAGCTTTCTACTTCAACCTGAACAGAATACGGGATTTCCTGCTGGTAATTGAGCAGAATCTTCTCGCGGATGATTTCGGTGATGAAGAAGCGCATCGAGCGGTCGGTCAGTTCGTCTTTGGGGAAATAGGGCGGACATTCGGGCAGTTTTTCCAAGATTTGTTTGAAAATGAACTCCACGTTGGCTCCATATTGTGCCGAAAGCGGAAAAACTGTCGCGTTAGGCAAGGTTTTCCGCCATTGCTCCACGGCCTGTTCGACTTGTTCCTGCGTGGAGAGGTCGATTTTGTTAATGAGGACAAAAACGGGTATCTCCGTGGTTTTCAGTCGTTCCACGGTCTTTTCCTCAATCTTTTTGTCGGTGATGTCGACCACAAAAAGAATGAGGTCGGCATCGATAAGAGCCACGTTGACAAACTGGTTCATCACCTCGTGCATCTTGTAGGCCGGGTCCTTGATGATGCCGGGCGTGTCGGAGAAGACGATTTGGAAGTCGTCGCCGTTGACGATGCCGAGGATGCGGTGGCGCGTGGTTTGCGCCTTCGATGTGATGATGGAGATTTTCTCCCCAACCAATTGATTCATAAGGGTTGACTTGCCCACGTTGGGGCGTCCTATGATGTTGACATAGCCTGCTTTATGCGCCATAGTGAAATTTTTTCTTGATTTTTGACCTTGCAAAGAAACAAAATTATTATTTTTGCAGCCGATTTCAGGGGCGAAATTTTTTCGTTGACCGAAATTTTGACACGATGCGGGGTAGAGCAGAGGCAGCTCGTCGGGCTCATAACCCGGAGGTCGGAGGTTCGAATCCTCCCCCCGCTACACAAAGAAATCAGCCTTGCCGAAGCAGGGCTGATTTCGTCTTTCATGGATAAGCGGTCGTCTCATCTGACCTTGTTCAGGCTGCCTCCAATGGTGGATTCCATGTTTAGCGTGCCTTGTGCGAGAATGGTGTTGATTTCGCCGTTGCCTGTGCAGGTGCCGTCGATGAAAAGTTTCCCGTCAACTAAGGTTGTGGTGATGTCATAGGTCATGAAAATGGTGGGCGATAACGTGAGGCCGTTCAGGTCGTAAGTCATAGTGAAGGGGATGTCGACTCCTGAGAAGGTGATTTTGTCGCCTTCCACGGTGCCTGTAACCGTTACCTCCTCGTCATGAATTTTCAGAAGGGCAATCACATCATTCATGGTTTCGCCGCCAAAGATGGTGAGGTTAACGGGTATCTCGCGGTCAGTGAAATCTTGATGCATGGGTTGAAAGTTTGTAAGCGTAACCTCGGAAAAGCCCGTGCTCAGGGCGTTGCCTTCGTAGTTTCCCAAAAACTTCGCGTAAGGTTTCTCGTTGTAGATGACATTGAAACTTGCGGTGGCAGTTTGTCCAGCAGCATCGGTGACGGTGCCTCTGATAACCACAGTGCCCGAGGCGTCGATGGTGAACTTCTGCGTATAGGTGTAAGTTTCCGTTTCGATGTTTTTGATGTCTTGGGCAAGTTGGACGTCGTTTTGGGTGATGGTCACCTCTATTTTGGTCAGTTTATGACCCGTGGCTTGGAATCCGACCATAATCTCATCTCCCGAAAACACTTGGGCGTTTTCTGTCACGCACCCGTTTTCAAGGATGTTGATGGTCGGGGCAATGTTTTTCTTGCAGCTTGCCATCAGCAACAGGCCGATGCAGCAAGTCATGATGAAAGTCAATTTTTTCATTGTGTTATGTATTTTGTGTTATTGTTTCTTGAGTTTGCCGTTCACGGTTCCGGAGATTTCGTCGAATTGTTGTTCTTGGCCCCAAATCATGGCCGATCCTGTGCCTGCGAAGTTGCCGTTGAGGCAAAGGGTGTCGTTCACGATAGGCTCGCCTTCTAAGTTGATGTCGCAAATGATGCTGAAGTCGGATTTGTTCAGGTTGAGGTGGATGGGATTGAAGGTGACTTTTTCCTCCGATGCGGTTCCCACGGCTTGATAGGCTTCGTTTTCGATGGTCACCGTGGCCGTGATGGAATTGGAGGCTTGGCCTTTTGCGATGTTCATCACAATGCTGTCGATGGGGAAACTCATGCTGGTTGACGGGTCGTTGTTCATTGAAGTGATGGTGAGCGTAAATTGGCCGAGATAGTTGCCGACATAGTTGGCAGCGTAATCGATAGGCTCTGGCTTTTTGCAGGCCGTGAAGGCGACTGCGATGCTGCACAATGCGATGATAAGTGCTTTCTTCATGTTGAGTTTGTTTTGAAATTTGTTGTTTAATCTGTTATCGAAATCAAAATCATTTGCAAAAATAAGGCCAATTTGCTTAGAAAAACGGATTTTGTTCGGAAAAAGTGTATTTTTGGCCATTATTTTTTGTCTTATGAAGAAAAAGGTGCTTTGGATTTCGGTTGCGGCAACCTTGCTTTTGGGCATGGTGCTGCTCTATGTTTTGGGTCCCGTTGCGGGCCCAATGCCGTTGTGGATGTCGATTTTGCCGCCTTTGGTCGCCATCGTGATGGCCTTATTGATAAAAGAGGTGTTGTCGTCGCTGTTTGTCGGTGTGCTGACGGGCACTTTCCTCATGGCTTTGTATGCGGGGCAAAGTCCGGCCTCGGCCTTGGGCGGCGGCGTGTTGCGCGTGGTCGACACCTATATCGTGGGTTCTCTGTTCGATGCCGACCATGTGAAGATTATCGTTTTCACCTTGATTATAGGCGGCATGGTGCGCGTCATTACGGCCAATGGAGGTATGCAGGGCGTGGTGAATTGGCTGTCGCGACGGGCAAAAGGGTCGCGTTCGGGGCAACTGATGACCTTCCTGATGGACCTCTGCATCTTCTTCGACGACTATTCCAACACGCTTGTGGTTGGCAACACCATGCGCCCGATTGCCGACAAATTGAAGGTTTCACGCGAGAAACTATCCTATATCGTCGATTCCACTTCGGCGCCTGTGGTGGCCGTGGCGTTTGTCACCACTTGGATTGGTGCGGAGTTGAGTTACATTCAGGACGGCATCAATGTAATTGGAGTTGACTTGCCGGCTTATTCGGTGTTTTTCAGGTCGTTGGCCTACAGTTTTTATCCTTTTTTGACTTTGGGCTTCGTGCTGATGATTATCCTGAGCCGCCGCGATTTTGGCCCGATGTTGAAAGCGGAACGGAAAGCGAGGATGGCATCTGCATCTGACATGGAAACAACGGTCGGCGAGTCGCGTCCCGCTCACGGTATTGATGCCTTGATACCCTTGTCGGTTTTGGTTTTCGGGACGATTGTCGGACTGATTTTCACGGGTTATGATGCCTCGGTGTGGACTAATCCCACTATGGGCTTCTTCACGAAACTTTCCGCGACCATCGGGGATGCCAATTCCTTCCAAGCCTTGCTTTGGGCTTCACTGCTCTCTTTGCTCACGGCCCTTGCTGTGACTTTGTTCCGAGGTTCATTGACTTTCGCCAAAATGATGGAAGAAGTGGTGGAGGGCTTCAAGGTGATGTTCAACGCCGTGCTGATTCTGACCATGGCTTGGTCTATCGCCCTGTTGACCAAGGATATGCACACGGCTGAGTTCGTCTCGCAACTGCTGGTGCAATGGTCGTTGTCGCCAGTGTTGGTTCCCGGGTTGACTTTCCTCCTCGCCGCCTTGATTGGCTTCTCGACAGGCACTTCATGGGGCACGATGGCCATCCTTTATCCGCTGATTTTGCCCGCTTCGTGGCTGCTTTGCCAAGAGCAAGGCATGAGCGTTGATGCAACCATGCCCTTGTTCTACAATGTGGTGGCCTCGGTGATGGCGGGTGCCGTCATGGGCGACCACTGTTCCCCGATTTCCGATACCACCATCATGAGTTCCTTGGCTACCCAATGCAACCACCTGCAACACGTCAGCACACAAATGCCTTATGCTTTGACAGTGGGCAGTGTGGCGCTGTTTGTTGGCGTATTGCCTACAGCTTTGGGGCTGCCCTCATGGGTGGCGTTTTTGGCTGGATTTGGTGTTTTATTCCTGATAATCAGGTTGTTTGGAAAGAAGGTTTAATCGCAGCGTTGCCCCTCATACTGCTGCACCTCATCATATTTATAAACCAGTTCGATGCCCACTTGCTTGAACATCTCCTCGGTTTCTTCTCCGGCATGGTAGCGGCGTTCGCACACTACGCGCACGATGCCGCAGTTGATGATGAGCATGGCGCAGGTGCGACATGGGGTCATGCGGCAATATAAGGTGCTGCCATCCAAGGCGATACCACGACGAGCGGCCTGACAAATGGCATTCTGCTCAGCATGGACAGTGCGCACACAATGTTGGGTGACGCTACCATCCTCATGGATGACCTTGCGGAACAGATGCCCTACATCATCGCAATGCGGCAAACCTTTTGGCGAACCGACATAGCCTGTCACCAAAATTTGCTTGTCCTTCACGATGACGCAGCCGCTTCGCCCACGGTTGCAGGTGGCGCGCTCGCTGACGGTGTCAGCCAAGTTGAGGAAATAATCGTCCCACGATGGGCGCACATGCAACTGGCGCAGCACTTTCTCCACCTGCTCATGCAATTCGGGAACGGTGCCATCGTTGGTCAGGACGAAGTCGGCCTCCTTGATGCAAGCACCGAGGTTCTGCTTGTTGGGGTCGGTGGCGGTCATTTCACGCTCCTCGTTGGCCACAAAGGTCTCGAAATCAATATGGTCGGTTTCCGAGCCGCGTTGATAGATGCGGTCGTAGCGGATTCTTCTATCAGCATCGACGGCAAAAAGGTAAAACTCGCCTTTCTGCCGCAACGACGCAATTTCGCCCGGTGTGCGCACGCTCTCGATGACAGCGTTTTTGCCTTCGGCTTTGGCGCGTTCGAAGAGTTGGTCGGTGATGTAACTTGGGCAATGCGCGGCGCGGAGGTCATTGCCCACAAGGGTCAGTGTGTCGCGATTCACCTCAAGGCCACGACGTTGGCATTCTTCGGTGATGTAGGCCCGCACCGAGTAATGCACGAAGCCCTTCTCCTTGACGAGATAATCGACGATGGTGCCTTTGCCGGCTCCTAATGTTCCTGTTATTCCTATGATTATCATGATTTTGTTGTTTTTGTTGTCACTGTTAGCGCAGGGACTGACGTCGCCTGCTTACTGATGTGCCGCCCCTACGGGGCTTGTTTGTTGGCAGGGGTTGCGCTACGCTTCACCGCCTGCTTAGTATCCTACGCCCCTACGGGGCTGCTTGTTCCTTGATTTCGGTTACCCATTTCTTCAGTTCCACGGGCTTGAATTTTTCAATCCCTTCCAATAGTGCCTTCGGGTCGTCGCTGACGATGATGTTGTTGGCGTGTTCGCGGTGGATGAAGCCTTCCTTGGTGGCGCGTTCGAGGAAACGGACGATGTCGTCGTAGTAGCCGTTCACGTTGAAGAGAGCCACAGGCTTGTCGAAAACGCGGAGTTGGCTGAGGACCATCACCTCAAAAAACTCGTCCATGGTACCCACGCCGCCCGGCATGGCAATGAAGGCATCGGCCATGTCTTCAAGGATTTTTTTCCGTTCGGACATGGTTTCCACCACAATCAGTTCGTCGATGTCGGGGCGGCCCACCCGCATGTCCAACAGGTGTTGCGTGATGGAACCCACGATTCTGCAGTGACGCTGTTTCATCACTTCGGCGATGATGTTCATCAGGCCCACATTGCCGCCGCCATAGAGCAGCTCGCAGTCATTGTCGGCCAAAACGCGGCCCAATTCAGCCGCTTTTTCCCGATAAATCGGGTCGTAGCCCATGCTGCTGCCGCAAAAAATACAGATTTTCTTCATTTGGTAAATTTTTGCAAAGGTAAGATTTTTTATTTTTGCAATCCTAAAAAAGAGTGTTATGACCAGAAACATCGGAATATTAGGCGCAATGGCGCAGGAAATCGACGAAGTGAAAGCCCTTTTGACGGAAAAGACCGTCGTCAAAATCGCGAATCGCGAGTTTGTCGTGGGCAAAATCAACAATGTGCGTTGCGTGGTGGCCTTCTCCAAATGGGGCAAGGTGGCCGCCTCCATCACCGCCACTTTATTGATACAAGAGTTCGCTGTGACGGACTTGATTTTCATCGGCACGGCCGGTGCTTTGGCCGACGGCCTCAAGGTGGGCGACATCGTGATTTCCAAACGCCTCGTGCAGCACGACTTGGATGCCCGTCCCATCATTGCGCGTTTCGAGATGCCGTTGCTCAACCGCGTTTATGCGAACAGCGACTTCGACCTGTCCGCCTTGGCAGGCAAGGCCGTGAGCAACCTTATTAATAAAGGTGTGGAAAACATGGTCGGAGCGGAAGCCGTCAAGGAATTCAACCTCGACCCGAAACTCTATTTCGGCGACATCGCCAGCGGCGACCAATTCATCAACAGCGACGAAAAGCGGAATGAAATTCTATCCTTGTTGCCCGAGGTGATGTGCGTCGAGATGGAAGGCGCGGCTGTGGCGCAAGTCTGCTTGGAATTCAAGGTGCCTTTTACCGTCATCCGCACCATCAGCGACACCGCCGACCACAACGCCCGCGTGGATTTCGGGAAATTCATTGTCGAAGTGGCTAATGCTTATTCTCGGGCGATTGTTGGGGAGATTATGAGGTTGGTGTAGTTTTTTGACCACCTTTTTTGACCACCTTTTGGTTTTTGATGGTTTTTATTAAAAACACTAATAATCAATCTGATACTAATTATTTGACCACCTTTTTGACCACCTTTTTGACCACCTTTTTGACCACCTTTTTGACCACCTATTCATCAAGGTCTTTTAATACGACATAATAACTGCCTCGTTTTATGCCATGTTTCTCTAAATTGCCGTTTTTGACCAGTGTTTCAAGATGTTTTTGGATGGCAGATTGGTTAATTCCAATAATATCAGAGATCTCTTTCCTCGAGATATGATTGTTTTCGGTGATTAATGCAATTATCTGTTTCCTTACTTCATTGCCAGATTGTGAACTTTTCCACAAGATTTGTCCGTCCTTATCTACAACAATTTCATCGCAAACAAAATCAGGATGGCATGGAATCTTAACATAAAAATACGTCCGATGCTCGTCACTTTCATAATAGGCTTCATCTGAGCCGTTCTTTTTCAGTTCCGCCTTAATGGTGGGGATGCCTGTGCCGCGCCCTTCGGTCATATCCAATTCTTTCAGGAAGTCGCCCAATCGGCGGTTGCGGTAACGACGAGAAAAGATGCGCTTCCCCGCCCGCAAGTCTTCCAATTTGATGCTCCAGTCGGCTCCGCCATAATTGATAATTTCAATACAGTTGGGCATGACCGATATTTCAACGGGTTCCCTCTCCTGATAAGAACGGTGATACAACGCATTCACCACAGCCTCCTCAATGGCGCGGTAGGGATAATTGTAAGTTCGTTTGGCTTCGGCTTTGCCCGCCACTTTTGCCACTTTTTGGCGGATAATCATGGTCCGCAGATAATCGAGAGTTTTGTTGATGATCTGATTTATCGGGCCTTTGATTGGGTCTATTTCAATGAAATTGTCGGGATCGGCTTCCTTTCCATGCGGATAAATCACAATGTCGACCTGCGTGTATGGGAAGAACTTCTCCGGATGATAGGAAAACAGCATCAAGGCGATGTTTTTAATCCGATAATTCTCCGATGGGCCTTCCAACAAATCCATCTGTTGAAGAATCTGCATGGGTGTCATGGTTTCTATTTGTTCGGCAAGACGGCTACCCGTCTGCACCAAATAATCCCTGATAAGCAACATCGACACATCTTCGGGACGGGCGTTCATGTTCCCTCTGTCGTCAAACGGCACACGGTTGGCAAGGTTCATCAGTTCCACTTCATATTCGCCTTTAGCCACTATCGAACTGGAGTTATAGCGGATGTAATAGTTATACTCTTTGTGTTTTGCGGTGACGGCATCGGGCACTTTGTATGGACGACGGTCGCCCGCTGTGACCCAAATGACGAACACTTTTTTGCCGTCAATGTCTTCGATGGCTGTTCGGGGTTGGTAATATGGCTGAATCAGGTTGTTGAAGCCAATCATTGACTTTTGGATGTTGTCCAACTCATTGATATCCAATCCACAAACAGGTCGTTTGGCTCGACCGTTTTTTTCCTCTACACCAACAACGATATATCCGCCGCCAATGTCCTCAAAATCATTGGCAAAGGCGCAAATGGTACGGTAAATGGCATCGGGATTCCAACCTTTCTTGAATTCTATCCTATCGCTTTCGACCACGCGGCCATCAATCAGCGATTCTATGTTTACGGGGAGAGTCATGCTTTATTTGTTTTGGCAAAATTACAACTATTTGGGAAACATCCAATCATCCTTCCAATTCCAACCGAATAATCTCCCAAAACATCCCCATTCCCACTTCCAAAATATCGTCGGGGAAATCAAACTCAGGATTGTGCAAGGCAGGTTGTTCTATACCTGAACCTAAACCGAAGAAACCGATTGGGCAAACGCTTCCAAACCTTCCGAAGTCCTCTGACCAGCGGAAAGGCTCTTCCAAATGACCGAGGCTCAATTCAAGATTTTGGGCGGCTTTTTCGATGGTTTTCACGCAGTCGGGGTCGCTGTTGGTGGCGGTGAAGGCTTCGTGCATGGAGAAATTGAAATCGAAAAGATGGTCTTTGGCCTTGGCGCGGCAGAACTCTATGATTTCCTTGGACATCAGTTCAAGATTGCGGTCGTTGAAACTGCGCAAGGTAAGCCAAATCTCGGCATGACCTGGCGCAACACCGAAGGTTTCCTCACCCAAAACGGCGTGCGTGATGACAAAGGTCGTCAAAGGCTTGACGGCTTTCAATTGCTCGCGCTTCTTCTCCAAATGGTGGATGAGTTGGGCCAACAATTCTGAAGGGTTGCGTCCCGTTTCGGGTTGTGAGGCATGGGCTGTGCGACCATTGAAAATGAGTTTCAAACCGAAACTTGCCGCCGCAAAACAGCCTTCGCGCACCATGATTTGACCCTTCTCGAAGCCGGGCAAATTATGCAGTCCGTAGGCCATATCGGGCTTGATTTGCTCAAATTGCGGGTCGTCTATGATGGCTTGTGCGCCTTGACCCGTTTCCTCGGCGGGCTGGAAAAGCAGAACGACTTCGCCTTGGTCGGGGCGTTGCTCGCCAAGCCATTGGGCCAATCCGCAAAGGATGGTGGCGTGGCCGTCGTGGCCGCATTTGTGCGAAACGCCTTGGTTTTGTGAGCGATAAGGAATGTCATTGGGTTCGGGAATGTGCAGCGCGTCAATGTCGCCTCGGATAAGGATGCGCTTGCCGAACTTCGCACCTTTATATATAGCCGCCAGACCGTAGCCGCCGATTTTCTCAATGAGTTGGTCGGGTTGGGTTTGTTTCACCCATTCGTTCAAGATTCTGTTGGTCAAGGCCTCCTGTCCCGACAATTCGGGATGCGCGTGGAGGATATGTCGCAGTTCGATGAGGTTTTGCATAACGATTCTTTTCGGCAAAAGTACGGCTTTTTCCGCGATGGCTGGTCTGTCATTCCAAAGAATTGTTTTATCTTTGCCCCCAAATTCGCAAGAACAAATGTCAACCATACTCTATCCCCTAAAATTCAACCCCATCTTCAAGGACAAAATCTGGGGCGGGCGCAAAATCAAGGAAGTGCTTGGCATGGACTACGGTCCATTGCCCAATTGCGGCGAAGTGTGGCTGCTTTCGGGCATTTGGGATGAGCAGAGTGTTATCGAAAACGGCGACTTTAAAGGCGATGAAATCAACGACCTTGTTGAGATTTTCATGGGCGATTTGGTTGGGGAGAGCGTTTTCGACAAGTACGGTGAGCAATTCCCGCTGTTATTGAAAATCATCGATGCCAACGACTGGCTCTCCGTGCAGGTGCATCCCGATGATGAACTGGCCGAAAAACGCGGCTTGGGCAACGGCAAGACCGAAATGTGGTATGTGATGCAGGCCGACAAGGATGCCGAACTCGTCATGGGCTTCAACCGTGAGATGACGCGCATGGATTATGTCAAAGTGATGGAAAACAACACTTTGCGCGATGTGCTGAACTATGAGCAGGTGAAGGCAGGCGACGTCTTTTTCATCCCGGCGGGGCGCGTCCATGCTTTGGGACCGGACATTATGGTGGCGGAGATTCAACAAACTTCCGACACCACTTATCGCATTTACGATTGGGATCGCATCGATGTGGCTGGAATGCGCCGCGAATTGCACATTCCGCAATCGGTTGAGGCGATTGATTTCGGCATTCCCGAACATTACAAAACCGAGGTGCCAGATGTGATGAACAAAACCATGCCCGTCGTTGATTGTCAGTATTTTGTGACCAATCTCCTCCAACTGCAAGGCGAGATGGAAAAGGACTATTCCAACCTCGATTCCTTCGAGATTTTGATTGCTTTGGAAGGGAATTTTACGCTGAATTGGGAAAATGGCGCGATATTTGTTAATCAAGGCGAATGTGTCCTGATTCCGAACCTCATCAAGAAGGTGGCGATTAGGGCGGAAAAATACTGCAAGTTGTTGGAAGTGTATTGCCAAATCGAAGAAAACGAATTTTAAATCATTGAATATTAAATCATTAAATCAACAAGTAAAATGAAAAAACTGATGACACTTTTGCTGATGGCTCTGATGGTAACGGGCCTTCAAGCGCAATCGAAATCGGATTTGCCGAATGTCACCCTGAAGGATTTGAACGGCAAGGATGTGAACATTTCCAAACTGTCGAACAACGGCAACCCCATCGTTCTCACGTTTTGGGCCACTTGGTGCGGTCCTTGCATCAAGGAACACAACGCTTTGAATGATGTGTATCAGGACTGGCAAGACGAAACCGGCGTGAAGATTTATTCGGTCTCCATCGACGACTCGCGCTCGACCGCCAAGGTGAAGCCCGTCGTGGAAGGTAAGGGCTGGGATTTCGACATCCTGCTCGATGTGAACAGCGACCTCAAACGCGCCATGAACGTGAGCAATCCGCCGCACACTTTCCTCTTTGACGGCAACGGCAAACTCGTTTACCAACACACTGGTTACATCGAGGGCGGCGAAGATGAACTCTATGAGGAAATCCTGAAAATCGCTAAGAAGAAAAAGTAAATCAAGAAGTTATGCGAAAACATATACTATTCACACTTGCACTCGCCCTGACATTCGGTTTCAAGGCGAGTGCGCAGTCGTTTCTTGAGAACAGCCAAGTGAACGGCAGCTTCCAGACCGATGCACAATATTACATGCTCGACAAGGGCATCGACATCACCGACCTTTACGATAAGAAAGTCGGTATCAACGGTTTTGGTAAGGTCAACTACACCAACGGAAATTTCTCGGCGGGCATCCGTTTCGAGGCGTTCTTGCCTGAAATGAACGGTTTCCGTAGCGAGTTGAAAGGCGTGGGCTTGGCCAATTTCTTCGCCACCTACGACAATGGCTTTATTGGCATGACTGTGGGCGACATTTACGACCAATTCGGTAGCGGTCTCGTGTTCCGCACCTACGAAGAATGGTCGCTCGGCATGGACAATGCCCTGCGTGGTGCAAGGGTGGTGATACGTCCTACCAAAGGCGTGACTTTGAAGGGTTTGTATGGTCGCCAACGTTTCTACTGGGCACCTTATATGGAACGCGATTTCTATGATGACGACATTCGCGGCGTCGTGCGCGGCGTAGATGGAGAGTGGGATTTGAACCAAAGCATCCCCGCTTTGAACGACTCCAAGTTCAGGATGAGCCTCGGCGGAAGTTTCGTCAGCAAGAAACAGTACGACATGAGCATATTCTACTACATCCCTGAAAATGTAGGTGCTGCGGCCGGTCGCCTCAATTTGGGTTACGGCAACTGGTCTTTCAGCACTGAGTATGCTTACAAAATCAACGACCCCTCGGCCATCAACAATTTCATCTACAAGGAAGGTCAGGCCTTGATGGCTTCGTTGAGTTATTCCCAGAAGGGCTTCGGCGCCGTTTTGCAGGTGAAACGTGTTGACAACATGAGTTTTAAGTCGATGTACACGGGCAAACAGAACGACCTCGACATCAACTTCATCCCACCTATTAATTATACGCACACCCACAGCCTGCCGTCGATGTACACTTACTCGACCCAGCCCAACGGCGAGATGGCGGCCCAGTTCCAAGTGAACTACACCATCCCGAAAGGCACGGCCCTCGGCGGCAAATACGGCACTAAACTTGCCCTCAATGTCAGCCAAGTGAATGACATTGTGCGCGATTCCATCATGGTCAACGGCCAAAAGGTCATCAATAGGCCGGGTACTTTGGGCTACAATTCCAACTTCTTCGCCATCGGCAAGCATCGT
>Ga0265298_10003766_pt1 | contig 19826 bp, 25 predicted proteins | sample AusTroGonzalo_MG_3_FD_193486 | JGI IMG/M metagenome (GOLD analysis project Ga0265298, IMG submission 193486) | Bovine rumen microbial communities from tropical cattle in Woodstock, Queensland, Australia - Gonzalo_01 | ecosystem: Host-associated > Mammals > Digestive system > Stomach > Rumen ... | reverse complement strand
TGCACAATGTCTGCAGGTAAAGGTCAATGAGCGGCTTCCATACTCCAACCGTGCCCGATGCGTCAGCGTCGGGATTACCGTGGCGGTCAGCGAAGATGAATCGCTCACCCGTGAAGTGCTGGCGGCACCATGCTATGTCGTCGCTGACGAAGAGGACGCGCGGATAGTCGGTAGCGGGAAAGTAGAGGTCGAGCATGTCCTGTATCTCTGCGGCCGTGAGGACGCGAAATCCGAAGCGCTGATGCTCGATGTAGTCGCCACGGCGCACGTTGACACATACGCAGTCGCTCACATCGCCGTAGATCTTCTTGATGGCCGTGAGCACGGGACGCTGCGGCGCAAAGAGCTTCAAGGCTTCGTCGCGGTCGATGCAGCGGGCGTCCTGGAAATAGTCGTTGAGCAGGATGTCGCGCTGTGGCAGGTCGTTGGGGAAGCCGTTGCTGACGTAGGCGCCTTGTTCCATGCGGAAGAAGCCTTGCATGTCGGCAGGCTCCATATATTTCTCGCCACGCATCACCGTCGAGAACTGCTCCTGCGGGTAGTCCCACTCGCGGGGCTTCTTGCTGTGGTCGTTATAGACGAGACCGACGTACTCGCGGCCTGTCTCGCGGGCGAACTTGCGGGCGGCACATGCGATGAACATCTGGTTGCCGAGGCGGCCGAGAGCTACAGCGGCGACATGGCCGGTGCGTTTGTTTAACTCACGGATGAAGGATTCCTTATCGGGTGTCCGCTCGTTGATCTTGAAGAAGAAGTCGGCATAAGATTTCAGGAACGTGTCGTAGGTGATGCCAGCTGCGCCTTTCTGCATCTTGTTCGTCATCCATTCCTCGATGGTCTTGGTGGTGAAGTGTTTCAGATAGGCCACCTCATGAGTATATGGGATGCGCGATTTCTGGCGCACGGGTTCGCCTTTGGCGTTGCAGCAACGGAGCGTGGGCGTGGTGGGGACGTGAGGATTGCGTATGAAAGCGAGGTCGCGAATACCGCAGCGCACAATGCACTTGACATGGTTGTTCTCAGGGAAGTCGCCGCCGATACCTTTCTTGTCAAACATCATCGGCTCGACAAAGCGTTCCATCAGCGGGCGGCGGTCGTTGCGCACAAGGCCGCTGTCCGTCATATCCATCCAGTTGATGAGCACGCAGTCAAAGGCGGTTTTGTCTTGCAGGAAGGTCGCCACCGTTGCCGTCCGATTTTGGTCGGCAAAGCACAGGAACTCGTCGAAATCGAAGAATGCCATCCATGCGTGCTTGCTCCCGAAGCGCGCATAGCAGTCGTTGTAGGCAGCGTGCTGTGTTCTTTCCTCGGCGTGATTGCGAAAATCAACAATCGTCACATATCCATCATCAATATACGACTGCAGCACGGTTTCAAAGTGCTCTTCACCGTCGTGGTTGTTGTCGTAAATATATATATGGTCAAAACCGATAGCGCGGTAGTGGGCTACCCATTCGGGGGCGTATTGGTTTTCGCGCCGGCCAATGGCGCAAAGGGCGATGCTGTTATTCATATTCATTGATGGGTTTGAAGGTAGTTATTGATAAAGGCTTCTTTCTCTGGCGTGCGCGCATTGATGGTGAAGAAATAGTCCTTGTATTTCTCACAGAATGTGTCGTAGGTGATGCCGGCAGCTCCTTTCTGCATCTTATTGGTGAGCCATTCCTCGATGGTCTTAGTGGAGAAATGTTTCAGGTAGGCCACTGAGGTGTCTTGCGGTTGGTGGCGTTTCTGGATGGTTGGCTTTCCTTGCGGGGTGCAGCAGCGCAGTGTGGGCTCGTAGGGCACATGCACGCTGCGGGTGAAGCGCAGACCTTCAATGCCCGTGCGGACGATGCACTTGCCTTGTCCTCCGCCGTTGGTGGTGCTCTCAGTGAAGCGAAACATCAGCGGGCGACCGTCGTTATAAACAAGTCCATTGTCCGTCATCATCAGCCAGGGAATCATCACGGCTTGATATTCTTGTGGGATAGTGGCGAGAAATTCTGCCACGGTTGCCGTCCGTTCTCGGTCTGGCAAGCAAAGAAACTCGTCAAAGTCGAAGAACGCTATCCATCCGTAATCTGGCGAGAGTGAGATACACCGATAAGCATGGTTATACGCCGATCGCTGAGCCTTCTCTATGTCGCGCCAGTCGATGATTGTGACGCTGCCATCGGCCACAAAATCACCGAGCACATCTTCAAAATGCTCTTCACCTTCGTGGTTGTTGTCATATATATAAATATGGTCGAATCCGAGCGCAAGGTGATGCTCCACCCACTCGCGTGCATACTGGTTCTCGCGCCGCCCGATGGCTACAAGTGCTGTCTTCATAATCGTTTCTCTATTTCGCTGCGCACGGTGGCGGCAAGGTTGGTAATATCATCCACTTCGTTGTTGTCATTGATGCAGAGCAGTCCGTCGGCGGTGCGGATGCCCTGGATGATCTCGTTGACATTGGCATCGACGGGGAGGTAGGTGCGCGGAGCGCGATGGTCAATATACTGGCCGGAGAGAATCTGCCACCATGAGTAAATGTACTGGTTATAGTTCTGCGGCATCCTGAATGGTGTCACGCTGGCCTGCATCTTCTTCGGCCACCGATCCCAGAACATTGCGCAGGTCGCTTTCAGCATCGGTACCACGTTGTGCCCCATGCGAAGCCAGTAGTCATCAAAGTGCTGCCCAAACTCAGCGGCCACAAAGTTCAGACCGTTCATGCAGGCAAGGTGGAAAGCCTTGTCAGGGTTGAAGGTCTTGTGCGTATAGTGCAGGCACGGCAGCACCTGCCCAGTGTGTTGCGATTCTGTCGCAACCCTAAAGAAATCTTCCTCCACCATCGGCGTTATCGGGAACATATCATCGTTGCCATAGAGGAAACAATCTGCAAGATCGGGGATGCGATGCAGGTACATCTCTATCGCGCGGCTGTTGAACGTCGGCAACACCTCCTTGGGCATGAAGTCCTGATGGCACACGATCTTCAACTGCGGCCCTGTCTGTTGCAATGCCATCGCAGCCATCCACGGCTGTACCTGTGACGGGCGAGCCAAGATGATGTGAATGGCCCTTATCCAGGGGAGATTCTTGCGGATGCAGCAAATGAGTAGTTCCTCCGTGCCCCATGTGCGGAAACGTGGATTGCAGATGGCACTGCGGTCATCGTGAAACGAGCCCGTAGCGGCGAGATAGTCATGCCGCCACTTCAGGTCGTCAGGAAACACCATTGGTACTACATAGTCTATTGTCATATCGCCTTGCTATTTAAAAACAAAGGCGAGAGAACCATCTCGGCTGTCTCGCCTAACAACATAATCATTTACTCAACTAATGATGTCAGATTGTTTGTGCTGTTCACTATTATCGTCAATGGGTAATCCGTCATATTGCTGGGTGAACTTGGCCACAAAAGCCGCGCCGGCAGGAATGCCTAAAAGATACGGATAAATATCATCCCACCAGACAGGCGTTGTGCCGCCGCCGGCGGCGATGGCTGTATTGATGGCCAGCGCGGTGCCACTGATGAGCGCACCCGCCCAGCATATATTGCGGAAGAATTGCGGCATGGCATTCTTCCAGCGTTGTTTCAAGAGTCGTAGAAAATTCATTTGTTCTCGATGATTGACAAGGAGTGATTGATATTCTTCACCTCGTTGGCGATGACAGCTTGCTCTGCAGTGATGGCACTGATGTGCTTCTCGGTCTGTGCAAGTTGTTTGACGAGTTCCAACTTCATAGCCGAAATGGCATCCAGAATCTCGTCCTGCTTTTTGGAGTGGCTATCCATACGTTTTTGCATATTGTCTTGATTCCGCTGCAGGGTTTCAAGGGTTTTCTCTACTACGGCCATCTTCATGCGGAGCTGGTGAATATAGCCAATATACAAGCCTATTGTTGGCACAGCTGCGGTGAGCAGATAAGGCCAAATTTCATTCAAAAGTGTGTTCATTCCTTCTGTATTGTTCTTTTTTGATATTGCAAAGGTATGAAACATAAAAATAATTGACGGACAATCGGAATCACTTCCAATCGTCCGTCGCGGCCATTCACGGCGATATGAACGGTAGATTACAGGCCGAAATAGGTGCGGATGTTATACACATCGTCCTTATCCTTCAGCACATCGAGCGCGAGGGCATAGATGGCGGGAACCATCTCTTCTACGGGGATAGCCGCAAGCGGTTGTTTCCATACCTTGTCTGCCAGTGATTGCGCGTGGTCGCTGTACTGCTTGTTCATTTCCACCCATAGCGCACAGGAATTGTAATAGGGCTGCTCCTCGGTCTGCAGGCCGAGGTCGGACATCGCCTTCTGCCATACATCACGCTTCCACGGGGCGGATGGGTTCATCTTGACGACGATGGCCTCTGCCTCCTTGGGCGTGAGATACTGCTTCCACTTGATTGCCTCCAGTTTGTCAAGCCATTCCTGCGCAAGATCAGGTTTGTTCTGGATGAACCAGTCCATCATCTCCTTATGCACTTGCCCGAAGACGTGCATGAAGGCGACGTTCTGTTGTCCGGCCATCAGGTTGTAGAGAGCCGAGAACTCTTGTTTCATTTCTTCTGCTGTCATTTCTTTTTCTTTTTAGAGGGTTTGACTTGTTAGCACCTTGGGCATCGAGCCGTCGGGATGCGCGGTGTATATTGCACGGGGACGCGGCGGGACGCGGCTGGCACTTTGCGTTTCGTTTGCTGCTGTGCTACAGCAGCCTGCTCTACGGCATTTTCAGCCTTCTGCGCCCCTTTCGTCGCGGTCTTCTTTGTTGTTGTTTTCGAGGATGCCATATATTATATTATATAAGGTGTCGATAGCGTACATAAGTAATTCAAGCCAAATGGCAAGATAAGCGCAAAGGAGGGATATTGCAAGCCAAAGGGGAAATTCCCAAAGATTCCCTTTTGTTCCCAATAGCAAGTACATGAGCGTCGCCCAGAAACTTGCACATTTAGGGCAGTTGAGAATGGGAATAGTTTTCCCCGTAACCTCTTCGATTTTCCCCATAAGCCCGAGGTGGTTGACCGCCGTGCAGGCGAACACAATGGCCGCAATATCCCTCCAGTCCATAACGTTAAGCGCCGGTGGCGACGGTGAAGGTGAACTCCACATCGCAGACGTTAGTGGACGGACAGCCGCAGGAAGCTCCTACGGGCGAAGCGCTCACGCCTACGGCGGTCACGGTGGGGACATCGGCCGACGGGCAGGGGATGCACTTCGTCACGATGACCTTCTCGGTCTGCAGGCAACTGTTCGGGCAGCCATTGCCACAGCGATAGACCTGCTGGTAGGTGAGATCGCAGATGCAGCGGATGTCGCAGCAATACTCGCTGCCTACGGCACGGGGCGTGCCGAGCACCTGGATGTCAAAGTTGCTGGCCAGCGGGAATCCGTCGGCGTTGACACACATCTGGCGGTTGCCGCACGTGTAGTGCGTAGCGTCCAGCAGATACGTTGTGGAAGCGTCTGTGCCTCCAGGGTACGGGGTCAGACTGTTGAAGTAAGTCTTCCCGTTCTGTGAATTACAAGCCATAATAGTTAATTTTTAATGGGTTTATTTTTGCGAGGACCTATTATTTGCACCGTCCTCCTCCTGTGCTGTATCTTTCTTCGAAAACTCTTTGGGGAAGAGCACTGCTTCACCGTTGGGGTCGAACACGCTGTCTTCGCTGCTCTGGATGGCCTCTATCTTGATGCCCATATCCTGAATGGTGCTTTGCATGGTTGCCACATCCTCCTGCAACTTGCCGAGCAGCACCATCATCTTGTCAAGCACCATCATGTTTGAATAAGAGTGCTGACTGGCGCAATACTGGCGCTGTGCGGGGAGACAGTCCAGGCAGTTTCCCGAGCACTTGAATTGTTTGTTTTCTGCCATAGTGTCTTATAGTTTGAAGTATTCAATAATCTTGCTTTTGACGAATGGGTTCTTGTCCCACGTCTTGATGGCCTTAGCCGCCTTTCCTGCCAATACAGGTCTGTTCTGTTGGGCATGGGTGGCTATAAAGCCAACGATGGCCTGGCGCAGTTCCTCGGCCTCTTGAGCGTCGTAGGCATATACCTCGAAGTTGACGGGGAACACCTTGATTTCTTTCTTTTCATCCATAGTTGCCGTGAATTAGTGATTACTGATTGATGGGCGGTAGTGAAGCGGCTACGGCCTCTGTTGCGTCAGCAGCGGCTACCGCTGCGCTGCGCCGCTTGATGAGACCTTCGATGAAGTCATAAGCCTGCGCCAGTGTGCCTTGGTTCTCTTTCAGCCATCCCATGATGCCATTGACCGTCTGCGCGGTGTTCTGCTGCCATGTCAGAGGCACTGGATCATGCTCCGGTAGGTTGGGCATATCGTCGGCAAAGAAATCGTAGAGCTCCTTTGCTTCCTTCAAGTCGCCCTTTGCGCAGAACAGGCATTGCAGTTTCAGGCTGCTTTTGCTCGTTGCTCTCAATCCTTGTTGTACCATCTGCATACGTCGTTTCTTTTTTCCATAGTTGAACATATTGCCGTGAATTAAAGTTTAGGAATGAAGGGCGGCGCTATTGCCGCCCCTCAAAGCCATTTAGCCGTTGCAACCGCAACCTGGGCAAGCACAGGGCTGGGGAGCCGAGTAGATGCTCACAGGAGTGGGGTTCAGGCTGGCGCGACCTGTCACGAAATCGCTGTAGGTCTGCGTCATCACCTGCTGCGTAGCCTGGCTGGCAGCGAGCTCGGCCTGCTGAGTGGCGGTAAGCTGACCTTGCTGAGAACCACTCACAGTGTCGGTGATGGTCTGGTTCAGCGTCACGTCGCCAGCGATGCGCTCCTGACGCTCTGCAGCGAAGAGGTTTGTCAACTGGTCGAGCTGACGCTGCGTGCTCCCACTGAGCAGAGCGGCTTGCTCCTTGGCGGCGATAGCCACCTCCTTGGCCTGATTAGCCTTGGCGTTGCCGTACAGCGGGCCGAAGATCCACGCGCCAACGCCGATAGCCGTACCCACGGTGCCGAGGACGAGTCCTGCCACGCCGATGCCGCTGGTGTGACCCTTAGCGGTCATGTGGTCCAACTTCACCTGCTCGTAGGGAGTGAGCCCGTCGTGACCATTGCCCATAGACTTCAATGCCATTAAGTCTTGCATTTCAAGTGCCATAGTTTTTGAAGTTTTTGTTGTTAATAAATAGGTGAATTAGAATGGTCATCCTTTCGGATTTCCGCCACGAAGTTACCAACAAAAACCTCTGCATCAAGAAGGATTTCCGCGCGAGTTTAGCCCATCTCTTGAACCTAATATGTCCGTGCCAGAAAGTCTCTCGCAACTACTTTTGTATCAGCAATCTCGGCGAGATAGCACCAAACAGAACAAAAAGAAATGAGCCCATAGAATAAACAAAAAGGATGCGCTCTAATGGCAGTAGAGCGGCATCCCTTCATATAAGCCCCGACTACCCATATCTAACGGATTAGGCCACCAGTAGATAAAATGCTTTGTCAGGTAGTCGAGGGCTTTTCTTTAATGACAAAGCGCCAAGCCTTGCTGATGTCTTCGGCAAAATTGGGCGCAAAAATAATCAATAATTACATTATTTTTGTAGAAAATGAACATTTTTAATTATATCAAAGCGCACAGAGATTTCTTCGCTGTGCTCAACAATAACGGCTTAGACCGAATAACGGCCAAGGAAATAGACATTTACGATGATTTCCAAGCGTTGCGAGAGGACAACGTGCTGTACGACGTGGCAATGAACGCCGTCATGCAGAAGTACGGCATCGGACGTTCCACCATTCAGCGCATCGTCAATAAGTATTCGCCGGAAGTCGAGATTTAGCCCACTTGTTGAAACGAGCGTTTAACATCATTTAGTAATAACCGCCTTTCTCGCCGAGATTTTACCACAAAAAAAAGACCTCTCAGAGTGTATCTGGGAGGTCTTATCGTATGGGGAGGTATTCCTCTGCTTACTCAGAAGCGTCTTCGGGAGCGAGCAGTGAATCCCAACCGCCTTCTGCCTGGGGAGCAGTGACGAACAGGTTGGGGTACTTGACAGGACCGAGGATGAAGTTCACAGTGGAGATGCGGTCGTCGCTGGCGGCAGCGCCCGTGTCGGTGGTAGCGCCGCCCTGGTCAATACGAACCTTCTTGTTGGCATCGTAGATGATCTGCGCGTCGCCAGAGGGGTCGGGGAAGATGGCGAACCAGTCGAGGTTGTTCAGGGCGCGAAGAATCTTGGAGACCTTCTTGTCAACACCGTCGAATACCATCGTACCCGTGATGTTGTAGCCCTTGCGCTTACCCTGACTCTCGGCGGCAATCTTCTGGGCCTCTTCCTTCAGGTCGAACTTGTACAGACCCTTGCCGCTCTTGAAAGAGGGTGTGGTATATACGTCGTCGGTGGCCGTCATGGGAGCCTGCAAGTCACCGCGCAAGCCGACATACACGACCTCGCCAAGACCTGCCAGATTCTCCAAGCACTCTTCAGCTGCGCTGTAGTGCTGCAGTGTGGGGCAATTTACTTGTGGCATAATTGTATTCCTTTTTAGATTTTGATACTTAGTGAACGAGGATAAAAGGGAGGGAGGTATGGGCGGGCGATATAGCGCTTGACCTCCCTAAGCCCTTTCTGTGAGTTTACTCGCTGCTGTCGGAGTTAGCCTCGAAGATGGCCACGGCGCTCTCGGGCTGACCCTTCGTTACGACGTTAGCCGTCTGAGTGGTAGCGTTGCTGGCGCCTGCCCACTTCACGAACTTGTAGCCAGCCTTCGGAGTGGCGGTGATGGTCAGGGTGGTGCCCTTCGCGTACTCACCATTCACGGGAGCGGGAGAAACGGCTACGTCGCCGTAAGCTGCGTTGTTGGCAACGACGGTGAAGCTATCCTTCTGGTAGTCGCCGCTCCAGTACTTGTCCTCAATGGTGCCACCATTGGTGACGAAGTTGGCAGCGTTGATGCGCAGGATGCGGGTACCGAACACGCCCTGAATCTGGAACGTGATGGTCTTGTGGTCGCCACCAGGAGTGGGATCGCCGTGCATGATGCTGACGAAGCTCTGGTCGGCGGTGCTGTTCACGCCCAGCTCCATGTTGTTGGGGATGGTGGCGATCATGCGAGTGCCATCGCCGAAGTCATCGCTGGGGCAGAACGTCACCTTCGGGTACTCGCGTACCTTGAAGTTGCCGTTTGCGTCGGGGATGAACTGCACGGCCTGGTGGCTACGGTGCTTCTGCTCGTAAGCGTCAGCGATGTAGTTACCATAAGCAGTGCTCATGTAAACGACAGCCTCGCGGCGCTTCAGGGCGGGATGCCACTTGTTGTACCACTTCACGAACTCGTCCCAAGCGGCGCTGTCGCCCTCAGTAGCGGGAGCGTCCAGAACAGCGCAGGGAATCAGGTTGCCGGCAGCCTGAGAAACGTCGCCATTGGCGATGTCCTTGTCCAGGTTGGCGTGCAGACCGTTGAACAGAGCCATCTCGGGCTTGTCGCTGTTCTCGTCGCCGTGCCAGATGCAGGGGAACACGTTGTCGTTGAAGGCGATACCAATCTGGTTCACGAACTCCTCTGTCTTGGGGAAAGAGGGCTGTGCAGAGCCGTTGATGGTGATCATCACGGGCTTCTCCTGGAAGTCGTCTTCATTGGCGGTGTAGTGGTCCCAAACAATGTGGGCCTCGAGTACGCGCTCAGTCATGTAACCGAGCGTAGAGTTTTGTGACTGCCCTACCACCTTGCGGCGAGCGGTGCCACCCTTGCGGTTGAAGATGGTAGCGGTGTCCTTGAACTCCACACCAGTGATGACCTTGATGGCCATGCGCTTCAACTCATCTGCGCTGTAGTACGCAGGACCCATGATGATGTTGGGCTGAAGGTTGTCCTTCACATGGGTCAAATTGTCAATTCCAATGAATGCCATAGTTTTGATAATTTTGGTTTGGTGAATAAAATGAGTTAACTGGAAATTCCTTAGTCTGCCGAAGGCTTACTTGTGAGCGGCTTCCCACTCCTTCTTAGCCTTCATGTTCTCTTCGTATGTCTTGTTGGGGTCCATGACATACTGCGTGCTGATGGCAATGCCGACTGCCTCTGCGCCTGTTCCGTTGTTTGCGGGAGCAGCGCCGGCCTGTGCGCCTTCGCCAGGGTTGTTCTGCAGCTCCTCGATCTGAGCGTTCAGGTCGCTGATCTGCTGGTCGCGCTCGGTGATGACGTTCTGTGCAGTAGCAAGGGACTCGTTAGCGCCGTTCAGGTCGGCTGTCAGCTGCTCGATCTGAGAAGCCTGTCCCTGCTTGTCGTGCTGGAGGACTTCCATATCCTGCTGCAGGGCAGAAATCTGGTTGTCTTTCTCCTCGATGGCGGTAGCGTGCTCGGCATTGAGATTCTCGATAGCCTGAGCGTGCTCGGTGTTCAGCGTTTCCATCTGGCTGTTCAGGTCAGCGACCTGCTGTGTCAGGTCTGCCTTCTCGGCGGTCAGGCTCTCCACCAATGCCTGTGCATCGGCAGTGGCCTTATCCTTAGCCTCGATGGCTGCGTTCAGGGTGGCGAGCAAACCTTCGTTCATGAAGGCGCCCTCCTCCTGCATCTGCATCTCCTCGACTTGAAGAGCTGCAAACAGTGCGGGGTACTTTTCTTTCATGTTCACGTTATTTTTGTTAGACAAAATGTTGTCGATTTGCTGTGCGGCCTTCTCGCCTGCTGCAAGGGCCTGCTTCATCGGCTCTTTGCTACCTGCTTTGCCGAGCTCGCGGTTTGCAGTGCGCTCAATGGGCTGTGCGCTGCCGTTGGCGAGGTTGAAGACGCGGGCGATTACGTCGCCGAGCATCATCTGACCATCGCACAGGATGCCCATTACGTCTTCGGCATCGAAAATCTTGCCGTCCAGATGGTCGTCGGTAGCATTGGGGAAAGCTGCCTTCATGTCGGCGCGGAACTCTGCCTCCAGACGGTCCAGTTCCTCGATGAGCAACTTCGCGTCGTCGTTCTCGGCAATGTCGCGCATCTCCTTGTTTTTGTTGATGCTCTTCGTAGCGTAGTATTCGCGGTAGGTCTCGCCCGACATGAACTTCTCGCCGCTCTTCATGGTGCTGAAGGCAGCCATGACGCCAACGCAGCCCAGCTGGTCTTTCAGGTTCATGACATATACCTCGTCGCAGAGCGAAGCGAGATACATGCCTGCCGAAGCACAAAGCCCGTCAATAAAAGCGATGACGCGCTGGCCGTGAGCGTGAGCGTAGTCGATGCCCTGCTGGAAATCGTTCTTGGCCCAAGCACTGCCGCCAGGGGTGTTGATGTGCAGGACGTGACCCAGACAGAACTTGTTGTCGGCAGCCTTCATCATCCAGTCGCGGATGTCGCGTGAGCCGTAGCTGCAGGCGCCGCCGTTGCGGGTAATCGGGCCATCTACGGGCATCACGTTCACGAAAGGCTCCTTCATCTTGCCGAGCACGTCGCCTTCGCCCCATGCGTCGAATACGGGAAGTACGCTACCATCCTCTGTTACCTGATACTCGCGGATGAAGTCTTGTCCTTGCTGACCGATGGCCATTGGCGACTTCTTTTCGCGCTCGATACCCAAAGAGGCATGGTTTGTAATGTTGTACTGCAGCGTAGGCAGGATGCTGTGCAGGAACTCCTGCTGGATCATCCATTCCTTGTTGCTGAGTATTTCAAAAAGTCCGTTCATATAAATTTGCGTTTTGGATTTCGCTTGCAAAAGTCGGCAAGCGCATACGCACGGAACGGATAAAAAACAGGCATTTAGGCAATTTTTAGGGCAAAATCCAATAAAAAACGGCGGCGACTCATCGCGAGCCACCGCCGTCACACAATAAACTTATAAACTCCATTTCGTGCCCTTCGGCACAATGACAAAAGTAAAGTGAAATATAATATATATATAATAGGTGTCAGTCCGTAGCGAGGATCTTGATGAAGCCGCTCATGGACTGCACGGATGCCTTGACGCTCATCTGCGCCGCCTGCGCCTTCTGTTCCTCTATACTGAACGCGCTGCTGCCTGGCAGTCCGTAGGCCAGATAGCGGTCGCCGCTGTAGGTGGTCAGTACAATGTGGAAATCCGCCGCTTTCAGTGCCGCTTCCTTCTCTCTAATCGTTTGGAAACCAATTTCAATGGGCATTTGCAGCGTGTGCGTCCGCACCGTGCCTGCCATCTCGTCCTTCTCGCTGACGCGGGCGGTTGTGCCCTCGTCCAGTACCGCGTCGGCCAGTCCGTCACCGCTCATATTCAGGCTCAGCAGCGATTCGGCGTACAGCCCCATATCCGTCAGCTCCGAGCCGTCGGCCATCGTGATCTCGGCGGATGTGATGTTAGGTACGCTGAACGGAATTTCGATTTTCAGCGCCGCCATTGGCATGAAGTCGATGCGGACCACTTCCTGCATCAATAACTCCTGACATTCTTCCTGTGTGCTCATAATTTTGTCTTTTTTTGATGGTTATTTTTATACTTTTTTGGCCTCGGACAACCGCAACGCGATTTTTCCGTGTTTTTTAACGTTTTTTTTGAGACGCTTTTACACTTGTTATGATTTCATCTATATCCATTCCTCGCCGCTTTTCTTCGTTCTCATAGACCATCAGGGCGTCCTCGCAATCTATCAGTTCGGGCAGCAGTTTCGCCTCCTCCAGCCATCGCTTCGACATGCGGCGCATCGACTCGCGGTCCGTGGCGTTCGTCCCGAGGCACATATTATAATGGTAGAAGAAGTGGTCGATGCACATCACCACGTCCCTTTGTATGCCCCGTCGGTCCATGACGAACAGTTCCTCGCAGATCCAGTGCAGGAAGATGCGCAGGAACTCGCGGCGCAGCTGCTTGACCAGCGCGTTGGTCTGGCGGAAGGGCAGGGTGAACGAGCCCGTGACCTGCTTGAAGCATCCGCCAATGACCATCGTCCGTGGCGTCTGTATGCAGAGGTAGTCGAATCCGTCGCTCTTCCTGTTGTGCCGTGTGCCGGTGAGGAACAGGATTTCGTTCATCGTGAGCCACTGCGTCGGGTCGCGCCGGATCATCGGCTTGCCGCCTTGCGGCTTACTGCCATTGAGCATGTTTTTCCACATGCGCTCCGAGAAGCACGAGGTGTGCTCCATGTCGCGCTCGTTGACGAACGTGAGATACGTCTCCATCATCGCGTATTCCTCCTGGAACCGCGAGAATATCACCGGCTCGAACTCCGTCAGCGGCTGCTGCGGGGCGATCCTGCCCCTGTACCATTGTGCCACGTATGTCGGCACCTTTAAATAGATATTTGCCACGGCTTAATGTTACGATTTCACGATTTAACTATTTCATTTCTTCCACCTCCACCTGCAACCCCTCGAAGAACGGGTGGTGCTTCATAGCCCGAATGCACTCCTGCAGGTACGTCCCCTTGGCGTAGTTCGCGCTGATGGCTTTCAGCAGGTCCAGCACGTCGTCCTCCGTAGTCAGGTCCGGTCGCGGGTCCAGATGGTTGGCCACCATGTGCCACGCATCCCGCACCCCGTCCATCCGCAGCCGACGGAAATGCGGCATGTAGTCGTAACGGAACTTCTGCCGCGCGTGGACGATGACCATATTGAAGTGCTGCGTTGCCAGGATCATCAGCTGCCGCGTCACCTCCACCCACGCTACCAGCTCCGCTTCCTCGACCCCGTTGGCCTCCATCTTCTCGCGGATGCAGTCGCGCAGCGCCTTCACATCCGCTGCCGTGACATCGACGATATAGTCCGTGAACTCGTCCATCATGTCCCCGTCCTCCATGTAGTGCATGAGCAGCGTCTTCTGGCGGTCGCCGGCGGCGATGGCCTGATTGACGTGATGTTTCAGTTTGTGGCGGTACACGTCCTTGCGGTCGCGCAGCATCGCCGCTGCGCCCCACATCTCGTTCAGCGCCGCGATGCTGGAGAGCGGCACATTGAACTGCATATTTCCCAGCACCCATCGCGAGCCCTCTTTCAGGCGGGGCTCCCACGCCGGCAACTTAATCTTTTCCACAGTTTGATTTCACTATTTTACGATTTTACAATTTCACAATTTTACTTAAAAGCTGCGGTCTGTCCCGCCGCCAAGCGTCTTTCCGCTTTGCCATCTCTACATTTCATGACACGGATAAGTGCGTGGACACTATTTTTTCTTTCTCTTGGTCGTCACTTCGTTCCTCCGCTCGGCGCCCTGCGACGCTTCACGCTTGAAGAATATTCATCTTAAAATTAAAACATAAAATTCAATCAAACTTTGCAGATAAGAATAATTATAAGTCCTAATTTTAAGAATAATTTCGAGCGCAGCGACCCCTAATCCGTTCATTCACTATCCTGCCGCATCCGCTCCAGCTCGCGAGCCGCCCTGGCCGCCTCCGCATACGCGCTGCTGTCGATCTCCGTCATCCCCTCCGCGTGGCAGGGATAGGCGATGCCCACGTAAGTCCTGTTCCAGTACTCGAAGAACGTAGGCGTGATGGGGCGCACGATGTGCATCTTCCCGTCGTCCTTGCCGCCCGAGAGATCCGCCTGCAGCAGGTTCAGCAGCGTCAGCACCTCTACCGTAGGCAGCTTCAGCCGCGCCCGCTCGGTGCGTATGCTCTGCGAGAAATTCTTCGGCAGATTCTTCCGCTGACCCTTCGCAGCCTTCTTCGTCCCCGCATTGTCGTCGCGGTACAGCTCGATGTACCTCACTACCGTGTGCCCCCTCTTGTCCGTGAACGGCTTGCCGTAGAGGCGCGTCACCGTGTCGGCAGGGCGCTCCGCCCCCTTGGGCAGCGTCAGCACGCCCTCGCGCTTCTTGCAGATGGGCAGCCAGCAGATGCTGCCATCATCGCTCCTGCCCACTTCGCGCCATACCTCGCGGTTCACCTTCGCGTCGTCCGCGAAGAACACGCCCTCTACGCCGCCTGCGAACATCGCGTCGTTCGGGCAGTGCGCGATGGCCCCCACCCGTTCCTGGAATATTACCCGCGCCTTGTCCGCCTTGATGCAGCGGTTCCATAGGCGGCGGAACTTCTTGCCCATATCCGACTTAGTGTCAAATCTGTAATAATACCTTTTCTCTTCCATACACCTGACTCATTTATTATTTATTATTTCTTATTTCTTTGTTTCTGGTCGTCGTTCCACTCCTCAAAATTCATCTTAAAATTATATCTTATAATTATTCCTATTCGCTGCGTTGTTGATTGAATTTTAAGTCATAATTTTAAGAATAATTTTGAGCAGCAGGCGACCCAAAGATTTTGAATGATTTTTGCGCCACCGGCGCACCCTCAAATAATTTGAATAATTTGAAATAATTTGTATAATTTCTCGCCGCGAGGCGACTCCAGATTTTATGTTAGATTTTGATAGATTTTGAGCGAAGCGACCCCTAAATCCCCCAATCCTTAATTCCCTAAATTCATAAACCTCTTGACCGCCATCACCACGATCACCACCGCCGCGCCCAGCATCCACCACCACACCGCGTCCCGCCACCGCTTCCACCACAGCCTCGCGTCCTTCTCCGCTGCCGCCGCCTGCTCCGTCGCTGCCGAGTCCGCCTGCTCCCAGTGCGCCTGGAAGCGGCTGAAGTTCTCCTGCCACGCCGCGCTGATTGAGTCCGCCACCCGTTGCAGGCGCTCCTCCCACTCCCGCTGCATCCGCTCCTCGCGCAGTTGCTGCTGGCGCGAGATGTCCCGCTCCGTAGTCCGCTGTTCCTGGCGCATCTCGCGGCCCAGCGAGTCCACCCACGTAGTGATCGTCTCTGTGACCCGCTCCCGCTCCTGCTCGCTGGAGTTCTGTTCCGTCAGCTGCGACGCGATCGCCATGCGCACATCCTGCACCATCGCCTCGCGCCATCCGCTCAGCCGTTGGTCCACCTGCGCCTGCACCGCCAGCGAGTCCGCCTCTGCGTAGTGGTGATGATGCTCCACCACCGTCTTGGGCGCAGCGCAGCCCGCCAGCACAGCGGCCACAGCCGCGACCAGCGTAAACATAACCGTAATTTTCCTTGATTTACAATTCATAAGGTAAAAGTTTATTGTCTATTGTTGAGTGCGCCGCAAAGGTAAATCAAAAAATCCGAACGCGCGCGGCTTCGTGCGGATTATTTTGCGGATTCGTGCGTGTTTTAAACAATTTTAATAAATCGCTATCCGCACCCCTGCGGCTTCATGCGGCTTTCAATCCGCATCCATGCGGATTTATGCCGCCAAACATGCGGCTTCGTGCGGATTTTATGCCATTTCGTGCCGCAATATATGCCATTTTGCATATTTATGTGCCATCAGCATCATTATATGCCATTTTATGCAATCCTTGATCTTTTCTTCTGGTCGTCACTCCGTTCCTCAAAATCAACTGAAAAATCATCTTGAAAATCTTTATATATATATTTTATGTAGATTTTATGTCAGATTTTCCGTTACATTTCTTGCGAAGCAATCCCCAAAAAAACCTGTCCGCCCACCGCCACCAGAAATCAGTACCTTTGAAGTAGCAAAAAACCATCGGACACGTCCAATTTGCAAATCGGACACGTCCAATCTCGAAATCGGACACGTCCGACCAAAAAACGGCCCTATTGGCAAAACAACAAAATATTAACAATTTAAACACAAAAACGACTATGGCACAAATGACATTAAAAGTGCGCAAGGTCAAGGGCATCAATCCCAAGACCAAACAGGAGGGCATCGTAGCCCGCGTAGTATCTAACGGCAAATCCTCGTTCGAGGACATTTGCGAACTGGCTGGCCTGAACACCACCATGAACGTGGCTGAGCTCGAAGCCGCCGGCAAGCTCATCCTGCAGGCAGCCGCCCGTCAGCTGAAGAACGGCTACATCGTCGATCTCGGACCCCTCGGCGGCATAGCCCCCAGCGTCACGGGTAAGTGGGCCGCCAAGGCAGAGGACCTTGCAAAGTCCGACCTCACGCTGAAGGTCAACTACCGCCCCAGCGACGACATCAACGCCGCCATCTCCTCCGCCAAGCTCGCATGGGCCAGCGCTGAGGAAGAGAAGAAGGAGCAGGAGAACGGCGGTGAGAACACCACCACCGACCCAGACGAGGGCGATGGCACCACCGAGCCCGCTCCGTCTGGCGATGGCGACGGCACTGGCACCATCGACACCGGCGGTGATGGCGATGGCAACGGCAACGGTGGCGGCGGCGAGGACTTCGGCAGCATGGAGTAGCGCCCGCGCCGCTTAGGCCCTAACAATGAGCCCGCCGCAAGACTACGATAGCTTACGGCGGGCTTTCATTTCAACCCCTATGATTTATTATTTCTTATTTATCATTTATCATTTCTCCGTCTGGTCGTCACTCCACCTCCTTGAACGTGATCTCCGCTACGAAATGGCTCTTGCAGTGCGGACATACCACCACCCCTGGCACTGTCTCCTGCTTCTGCTCGTTGTCCTTAAACGGCAGCGCATCGGCTGCGGGTGTTTCCTGATCCTGCTTCCTTCTTGCTATAAGTGCTTCCAAGTCCTCCAGCGTCATTTCGTCCTCGAAGAACTCCCACACGGGCATTTTCATCGCTGCCGCCATGTTGCGCAGCGTGTTCACAGTTGGATTGGCACCATCCTTAACTACAGACATAATGGACGATTGCTTTATGTTCAATGCCTTGGCAAGCGAATGAGTGCTGAAATGGTGCTTGTTTATGACTTCTAATATTTTCATAATCTCGCGTTTTGATAGGTTATTTCGGCGCAAAAGTACTTCTTTTTTCGCTAAAAACAAATGAAAATAGATTATTTTCTATCGTTTTTGCATTTTTTAAATATAATATTTTTGCAAGAAAAGATGAAAACATACTATCTTTGCATCATCAAATTGCTGCAAACAATAATATAGATGGCAAAGAAACTAATCCACGACCCGCGCAGCCCGCAGCTGTTCAGCAACGAGCAACTTGGGTTGCCTCCCAATGACTACGAGATTCGGGAAGTCATCAAGACCGACGAACACGGGCGCAAAGTCCGTCAGCGCGTCGTGGCCAAGACCAAGGATGCCTTCATCCGGCAAGCCCGCGAGATATGGGGCGACCAGTACGACTACACCGAAAGCGAATACACCGACAACAAAAAGCCCATCACCATCTACTGCCCCAAGCACGACTACCATTTCCGCGTGGCGATGGCGCAAAACCATATTTTGCCGCCAAAAGGCTCTACTTTTCAGCCTACTGGATGCCCTGTCTGCATGTATGAACAGCAATACGGAAAGCAGTATGGCCCTGAATGGCGCGAGCACCTCAAAGTGTCGGCCAACAATAGCCGCGTCGGCTTGATTCAGCCAGAACGTATCAATCCGCCAAAGACGCAAGAACAGATAGAAGCCGAGCGTGCAGCCCGTGAAGCCGAGCAAGAAGCCAAGGCCAAAGCCCTCCGCGAAGAGCAAGCCTTCATCAAGAAATGGCACGCCAAAGACATCTTCGAGGCGCGACTCATTCAGCGCATCCACGACAAATACGGCGATCAGTACGATACGTCACTCGTCAACAACCGAGGCAAAGAAAAGCCCATCACGCTAATTTGCAGCAAGCACGGCTGGTTCGACATCACACCACGCGCTCTGCTCAACGGCACAAAAGGAAAACCGCCTCACGGCTGCTGGAAGTGCTGCGGAATGACAGACCCCGCCGACCGCCGCGTACTCACCGCCAAGGAGTTCAACAGGCGAGTGCAAATCATCTACCGCTTAAAGCCGCTCACCTTCCCCATTAAGAAGAAAATCAAGTCAAACTCCAGAGTCACCGTCACCTGTGCCAAGCACGGCAAGATAACCCACGACGCGCAATGGTGGCTCGACGGCAAGGGCTGCGAGTATTGCAACGGGGCATATCATCCTGTGGACTGCTTCGACAACGCCCGCAAGGTTCACGGCGACAAATACAAGTACATCGGCGAACCGCCAAGAACAGCCAGCGGCATCATCCGCTACATCTGTCCGAAGCATGGCGAGATAGCACAACGCTACGACGTTCACGTCAAGCAAGGATGCGGATGCCCTCAATGCTCCAACTACCCCAACAAAAAGACACCGCTGGAGCGATGCAACGAATGGATTGCCAAGTGTGAGGAAAAGTATGAGCCTGGCCGCTACGACTACAGCCGGGCACACGAAACATACGTGAACAACGACAGCCTCGTTTGGATTCGCTGTTGCATCCACAACCATTGGTTTATGACCACGCCCGACAACAATCTGCGCACCGTTCACGGATCATGCCCCAAATGCTCCATCGAGTTCCGCGAATCAGAAGGCGAGGCAACCATCCGTCGTTGGCTCCTGAAGCACGACATCACTAACTTCATTCAAGATGACGTGAAGCTACCCAACGAGAACCCAAAGTGCAAGCGACAGTATCTGCGCCCCGACTTCTGGTTGCCCGACTACAACCTCTTCATAGAATATAATGGCGAAGAGCACTACGAGGACATAGATTTCTTCTTCGACGAAGAGTTCACCTTCGAGGACGAGCAGATACGCGACGAGACCATGCGCCAATACTGCCGCAACCATCATCACAACCTGCTGGAGATACCTTACTGGGATTTCCACCTCATTGCAGAGATTCTTTCTGACGTTCTGCTAAAAGGCAAAACCGACTATTCTACATATTACGTCAATCAAAGAAATATCGCCCACGCTGAACCTGAAATTTAGAGAAAATAAACTTGATATTTATCAATAGGTAGGCAAATATTCTAAAAGTGCCTTGCCCGTGGCCAAACGTAAAATACTGATAAATAAATATATATAAGAGGCCGTAAAAGCCCCTTTAACACAAAGATTTCCGAGCCGAAAAGTCGGTTTCGGAAGTCTTTTTTGCGCCAATCTGAAACTAAGAAAGGCTGCTGATAGACGCGACGGCCACCGCCGCCACACAGGCGCGTTGGGAT
>Ga0265298_10003764_pt1 | contig 19826 bp, 17 predicted proteins | sample AusTroGonzalo_MG_3_FD_193486 | JGI IMG/M metagenome (GOLD analysis project Ga0265298, IMG submission 193486) | Bovine rumen microbial communities from tropical cattle in Woodstock, Queensland, Australia - Gonzalo_01 | ecosystem: Host-associated > Mammals > Digestive system > Stomach > Rumen ... | reverse complement strand
AGAGGTGAACATCGTTTGTCAGAAGCTGGAGAATGGCCCTGTGGCCTTCGAGAATCCTTGGAGATAACATCTGAACTAACCTAAAACAACCGCTCTGGATTGCGAAATACGGTCCAGAGCGGTCTTCTATACGTTAAGAATCTTAAAAAACATAGATATTCATAAGGTGTAACCAAATCTTTTGCCTATTTTTGCAAGTTAGTAGCAAAAGAACTAAAAGACTATAAATATATGGCAAAATTCGTATGTCAAGGCGCGCTGCTGCAATGCAGCTTCGGAATGGCTCCATCGTCTTTCTCGGTTATTGATCCGATGCGTCCAAAAGTCGAGAACAAGCCAGCAGGTAATATCATGGACAATAAGCCTATGGTGAATATTGCTCCCTTTGGCATGTGCCAGTCGATGGCTAACCCACAAGTCGCTGCTGCCACCTCGGCAGCTATGGGCGTTCTGACACCTCAGCCATGCATACCTGTCATTGCAGCACCATGGACGCCTGGCGGACAAGTGAAGTTCAGTAATTTCCCTGCATTGATGGACAACTGCAAGTGCATGTGCAACTGGGGCGGACAAATATCAGTCAACTTCCCAGCAAGTGTGTCGCCTACCACGTCGGGAAAATAAACATCAGAACGAAAGATAATAATTGAGAAGAAAGAGGATGTTGGGAAGAGTTCTGCTTGTCGTGTTTCTGATGATGTGTGAGGGATTGACCTTGCATGCTCAGCAGATGACGATAGAGAACTACGCTCGCATCAAACGCCCCTTTTGGAAACGAAAGTCGGTGGCTGTCGATAAGCAGATGGCTTTATTGGACCTATATACCACCGAGAATGGATTCACTTTCACCGCCAATGGAAAAGAAGCCGTTGAGCCGGAAGAGGGCAATGGGGTGATAACAGTGAAACTGCCCCATAAGACTCAATTCGTAACGATTAAGCATGACACCTACGGACAGTACACTTGGCGCGTTCCGGTGAAATACCTGAAAAAGAAGAAACATTATCGCGCCAATCTGATCGCTACCGACCCAACCAAGGTCTATAAGCTGAAGCAACAGTGGGTGGTGATGAATATCTCTCCGAAGAATGCCATCGTTCAGATAGATAGTATTCGTCAGATGGTCAGAAACGGAATGCTCTCCGTGAGTCTGCCAGTAGGCAAACATATCTATGAAGTGGAAACGCCTTTCTATCAGACGGTGAAAGACTCTTTTCTGCTGAATGATACTGCTAAGATGATCATGAATGTCTCATTGCAGCCCATTTATTCTTATGCGTCTGTGAAGACACCATGGGACTACGGAGACATCTATGTCGACGGACAGAAGATTGGCAGAAAAGAAGGCACCAGCGGGCGCCTGATGGCAGGAACACATCGACTGTCAGTGTTCATGGCGGGGACGCGCTGCTATGATGAGACCTTCGAGATAGGAGAGGGGGAGAAGAAGGTGGTTGAACTGACCAAGAAAGACTTCTCACTGCGCCACATGAGACTGGCCGGGCAGTCTGCTGCAAAGCCTTTGGAACTGCCTAAGACAATGGTGACGCTGAAAGCTGATACTACCGACACGGAAATATGGGTGGATCGGGAGTTGATGGGAAAAGGAGAATGGAGTGGAGAACTGACACAGGGTTACCATCAGGTGACCACAAAGATAGGAGATGTGGAGTCGGAGCCCTACAGCCTGTGGCTCAATGATGACTTCCCCCAGACCGTGAACCTGGGTGTTCCTCAGACCAGTATGGGACTGGTCAATGTTCATGGCAATGTGGTCGGTGCTGACATCTATGTCGATGGCGTGCTGAAAGGCGTTACGCCTACTGTACTGACAGGCTTGTCGCCCAAACAGCGCTATGTGATAACCATCAGCAAACCTGGCTACAAGACGGTCGAGAAGAAAATACAGCCGCGTGGTAATGAACTGACCGACCTGTCGGTGGTGATGAAAAAGAAGTGACGAATGAAGACTGAAGAGTTGACCGCCGATATCTTTTCCGGGCTATCATGGTTTCGCAGAGACCAGGTGGAAAAAGCCCGTATCATGGTTGTTGGATGTGGAGCTCTTGGTAATGAGGTGCTGAAGAACCTGGCTCTTTTCGGAGTGCAGCATCTGGTGGTTGTAGATTTCGACCGTGTAGAGCAATCGAATCTCTCACGCTCGGTACTCTTCACTGCCGATGATGCCATTCAACGGAGGAAAAAGGTAGAGGTGGTGGCTGAACGGCTGAAGGCCATGAATCCTCAGATGGAAGTACAGGCCATCTATGGTGATATCGCCTTTGATGTAGGGCTGGGCCTCGTGAGAAAGATGGATGTGGTGATAGGCTGTGTGGACAACCGCTGGGCTCGCTACTGTATCAACCGCCTCTGCATGCGAGCAGGGAAGCCGTGGGTCGATGGAGGTATTGACGGACTGGAAGGAACAGCCCGCGTGTTCAGGCCAGGTGAGAACTGCTATGCCTGCAACTTAGGACCGGAAGGTCTGCGTAACTTGGCTCTCCGCATGCCTTGTGCCGGTATTATCAGGCGCAATGAAGAGGCTGGACGTGCTGCCACAACGCCAATCGTGGCTTCAGTCATAGGAGCCGTCGAAGTGCAGGAGGCCCTGAAGCTCATCCATCAGGAACAGTTGGCAACAGGAGAGTTGACATCGTTGTGCGGCAGGATGTTCTGCTACGAAGGACAGCATCTGACCACTCGGACAGTGAACTTCAAGGCCTATGATGATGACTGTCCTGTGCATGATGGCTGGGAGCCGGTTGTGGGCTCTGATATTGAGATAACGGACAGTGTGGCGACCTGTCTGAGAAAACTAAAGCAGCTACTGGACGACGACCAGCCGCAGATATGCTTGAACGACTGTTTCGTGGATACGGTGGAGTCGCGTACAAATGGACAACAGACAGAGGTCATGAAGCCGGGAAGGGCCGTGGCCGACTATATAGAACAACAAACCTCGATGAGAGGTGCTCTGCTGGGTGATCTCTACCAGCATGAGTACAGAACGATAGACGAATGTTTCCCTTATCAGGAACTGACCTTGGAACAGATCGGAATACCTGACTGCGACGTCCTGCACGTGGAGACCTCGAAGGGAGAGATGTTCGTAGAGATGAAATAAAGAAACAGAACTAAGGAATGAAGAAAGTAGACCTGAACCTGTCGGAAGTCAATGCAGAGATGCTATTGAACTATCTCTATCCTGAGATGGAGGGGAAGTGGAAGGTAGAGCACCAAGGCACCTTCTACCGTAACTTCAATAGTGACTTGGTTGACTACAACGAAAAGACTGGTGAGCTGCAAGTGGCTCGTGACAGCTTCATTAAGCTGTTGCCGCCAGGCATGCTCTTCTCCGAGAACTCATTAAAGGGTAGGGGAATGAAGGGCAAGATCAACAAGCAGACCGATCGTCGGCGCTTGTTGCGTGATATGTTCCAGCCCTTTGACAATATGTCCTTCCGCAGAAGAATGAGTGTTGAGCGGGAGATTTCCGATTTGTTGGAGAATAAGTTACACTACTTATTGACAACCTATTTCCATTACGATTTGACAGCCGAGACAAACCCCTACATCAAGAGGGTAGCACCACTGTTGCCGTTTGTTCACAGTATCAGGGGGGACTATCGACTGATCCGCAATATTCTTGCAGCCTTGTTCCGCTGTACGGTGAAATGCACTATAGGCCGTTACAGCGAGAGCGACCATACACGCGCTTGGATACCCAAGGTGACATATGAAATGCTGATAGAAGGCCTTGGACCGGAGGAATATGACAAGATGAACCAAGAGACGGAAACCTTCCGACAGTTCCTGCAAGAGTGGTTCTTCCCCTTTGATACGAAATGCGTGATAATCATCAAGTGGCATCACCAGTCATGGAATGATACCGACCATTGGCTGCTGGATTATAATACGGAATTGAAAGTTTAGAGATAATAGATATATTGTTTATGGATATAAATGCAAGAATCAACTGGAGACCAGGGATGGAGCTGACCACTCAGACCTTCCTTGACATGGACCAGAACCTCGATTTCAGACAACAGACCGCTATCCGTGCTGCCTTGGGCGACCATTGTATCGGACTGTTGCCGAATGCTGTTTTCGACAACTCAGGCTTGTTTTATACCAACAAGTTTGAGATGGAACGCTTGCAGTGTACTGCATTGCTGCCTTCAGGGCGTATCATTCAGATAGACGAGGCAGTGAGCATTAGCATTCCCATACTTTATGGAAGTGTTTACTACCTGGCAGTGGGTATCAGCAACAACATGTTGCCATTCGAGAAGGAGGGAGTGCCCTATATCCGTCCTCAGTATACCTATTCTATCATGACCTTGGAAGAGGTATGCAGTAATGATGTGTTCCCTGTAACCCGGTTTACGGCAAAGGATGGTGTGTTTGCAATCGACAACGACTTCATCCCTCCTTGTCTGCTGTTGTCGTGCGACCAGCGTTTCGCTGGCTACAAGGATCGCTATACCGCCTTGCTGCAGCAGCTGGGCGAGCATGCTAATTTCAAGGAGGGAGAAGGCAAGCAGGCCATGCTGCGCTATATGTTCCGAATGCAGTCGCAGGATGTGGAAGGTCAGGGAGCTGAGTTCATCAAGTTTACCCAGGAGGTAGCCCAGGCTGTCGATTACTTCATCATGCGTCCAAACACGGAAACGCCTGTTGCTATTCCAACGCCTAAACAGGTCGATCCAGGACAGTGGCTTTCATGGTTGGAGAACTACCTTTCTGGAGCTGTGACACTGTTGGATGGTGTAACCTTGGTCGATGACTCCATCGATTATGAGGCGCTTCTTGCACAAGCCAAGCAAGAACTCTACGACCAGCTCAATCCGGAGCTATACGAGAAGTTGCTGCACCGCATCAAGGAAGAGTTGCATGAGGAACTCCATGACAAGTTGCATGAGGAGCTGACAAAGTATATGGACGAGGTGATGAAGCCGTCGCTGGGTCGTATCCTGAGCGAAGAGCTGCATGAGAAGCTCTATGAGAAACTCTATCTGGAGCTGTTCGACAACCTGTTCAATGCCCTCTACGTCAAGATGCCGGAAGAGGAAGAGTATGTTCCGCAAATATAATTCAATCAAATAATGGAAAATCTTGTTTCACCTTTGGAGATTATCATGGGAGGACTGTCACGTACTGACAGTCTGAAGAAATCTATCGATTCGTTCCTGGAGATTCTGTTGAGCTCGGCTTGCGGCGATTGCTGCATTGATCCTGAGTTTGGCTTTATCTTCAATAACATGCGCTTCGAGATCTTCAATGAGCGAGAGGGAACCATCTTCAACTCGACGCCCACAGGCAACGAGGGAGAGGAAGACCTCTATTCGAAGAAGATTTCCGGTAACTCAAAGAATATCAATACCTTCGCTACCGAACTGAAGCAGGCCATCATGAAATATGAACACAGGCTGGAGGATGTCTCGGCCTCGATGTCGTATGTTCGTGATGAGCGAACCATCTACATCACTGTGACGGGTGTTATCGTAGATACGAAGGAAAAATACAAGTACGATACGACACTGAAAATTTGGAATTAGGCCATATGAAACAAACAGCTTTCGATACACGACAACGGGCATCTGAACTGCTCCAGGAGGCGGTGACCATCTGGCGGCAGACTGACCATAGCGACCAACTGGAGGGTATAGAGCGCGACCCGATATTCTCCTTGCTGGTCACAGCTTTGGCATATCAGTCCAATGAGACCGATAGCGACATAGAACGTCTTAAACAGGATGTGCTGGAGGAATATGCGCGTCTGCTGACGCCCTACGAATCGGGTCGTCCTATACCGGCAACAACGGTTGTTGAGGCCGTTCTTCAGAACGATGTGGCCGAGTCGTTGCTCACCGAACAGAACACTTTCTATCTGGAGAACACGAAATATCAGTTCATCTCATTGCTTCGACAGCGCGTCATCAATGTGTCCGTGTCCAACCTGACACGACTTGACGGTCGTCGTTGGCAAGTGACGATGAAGTTCCAGAGTCCTGTCAAGGACCTTTCAGGAATGACATTTGCCATTCTGGATGGTCGCTTCCAGGACGTGCGCGTCAGCATCAACGGAAAGCAACTGCAGTTGGTGCGCCCCTGGGACTATGCCAACATGCCTGTGCAGCCCTGTTTCTCAGTAGAATCCTTTTTGTATAACAAGGCACAGATGTACAGTGCTTCGCTGACAGGACTGGACTTGTTCGCACGTCAGAATGTGGCATTGTTTGTGATAGACAAGGAGCAGTCGGAAACAATCCTTCCGATGGAGACCAGTTCTATTGACATGATTTTCGACTTCAAGGGTATCCCCGATAATTTCGTGTTCGACAAGAGCCATTTTGTGCCCAATGCTGTTATCTTGGTTAATGCCAAGGTATCTACAGTATCCTTGTCGTCCGAATCGCCGATATCAAGAATTGCGGGCTATACGCCAGGCAATGTTGAAGAGAGCCAGTTGATGCATCTCATACCTCCTTCCGACGAACAGTTGTTCGGACAGACCCCTGTTGAGGTTCGTCGAGTGTCGGCCGACCGTTTCAATCAGGCTACGCTGATGAAGCTGATCAACAGTCTGACCACGAAGTTCCATTCCGACTACTATGCTTTCCTTGAGATGCGTAGCGCAGGCTTGGGTGAAGTGATCCGAACCATGCAGGATGGCTTGCTGAAAATGTCGCGTGCCGTCCGTAAGGAACAGTTGCACAGCACTCCAGGCGTCTATCTGCTCATCAATCGACAAGCACTGAATGAATCGAAGTTTATCAGTCTCGATATTTCTTATGTCACAACAACGGGTGCCGCTGTTAATAGCAATCTGACGCCTGAGAGTCGTTTTGTTCCTCCTGTAGGCTTCAACGGCTCTGCTATTCGTCAGGTCATTCAACCCGTGGGAGGCTTCGACGAGGTCAACGACACAGAGGGACAGAAGAACTATCTGCGTTATCAGTTGGTGACCAATGACCGTATTGTCACGCCTGCCGATATGAAGATATTATGCTATACGGAGCTGATGAACCGTTATAGTATTGCTCCTGCAATGGTGAGCAGTATGAAGGTCAGCCAGCGTCAGCAGATGGATGTGTCCAATTGTGGCTATGCGTTTTGGGTAGAAATCAAATTGCAGGACAATCCTTTCGTCCATCGCAGCTTTGCTGATAAGATCGCGCAGGCCGAGATGTTCCTGCAGAAACGTATAGCTGTAAGAAGCTCTTGCATCTACCCCATCTATGTCAACATTCAAATGGAAACAGCAACAACATAAGTTAATGATATATGGAAGACAAAGAATTCCTGTTAAACATCGTCTATAAGAATAAGACCGTAAAGTTCCGAGTGGTCAATCCAGAGGCACCGTTGGCATCACTGATGACCAACCTGCGCCATGCTATCGGCAGCGACGGCAAGCTCATCTTCGATTTCCCGTCGATTGATGCCTCTGGAGCACCTATGGACTATTTCTTTGGAAAGGAAGATCCCAACCTGCATGAGATAAGAGTGATGCGCCCCCGTATCGGTCATACCGACCAGACGCTGGCCGACTATCACGTGCAGAATGGAGATACGGTACACCTGATTCCTGATCCGTTCCCAGGATGAGTGAACAGTAAAGAATTTGCTACCGCATGGAAGTAAGGGATTTTGATTCGCATGCTCTCAGTGGCCGCAACAGGCGACTGCTGAACGAGTGGAAGATGTTGGAAGATCGTGTGCATGATCGCTCCGACATCTCGTGGCATGTGCTGAAGACCAATGGCGAGGGACTGCCCGTAAGCTATCACGTCGATTATTTCATCCACAGTCTCTGTGGGGTTACCGATGTGGAGCGACTGGGAGAGCCGGGGGTCGTCAACGAGCCTCTCTTTGCTGATCATTTCCAGATGCGGATTGACTTGCCGGCCAATTATCCTTGTGTCGACGCTCCGCCTTCATTCCACTTCCTTACTTCCGACGACAGCGGTCAGCCAGTTGCTCATCCCTGGCATCCAAACATCCGCTATTTCGGCGATTCTGCCGGTCGGGTGTGTATCAACATGGCGGATTCGTACACGGATCTGGCTTGGGGCGTAACGCGTGTAGCCAGCTATTTGCGCTATGAGTGCTACCATGCCGTTTCTGAGCCGCCCTATCCTGAGGACCTTCAGGTGGCAGCATGGGTGATCCGACAAGGTGAGCCGAATGATTGGATTTGGTTTTAAGATTGAAGAAAAAAGATAGTTATGAATATAAGAATGATACGTACAGTACTGCTGCTATGGATGGTTGCTATGGCGATTACAGGTTCTGCACAGGCGGTAAAGGATGTAGCCGTCAGTCAGGAAAAATCGTATACCGACCACTTGGCACTGAAGAATGACTCCAAGGATCTTGACTTGATGATCAAGTTCGTGTTTAATGAGAACAAGAACACGCTGACGGTTAGTCTGATCTCTTATCGCATGCTTTTCGTTTTTTGGGATAGCGTGCGCTATAAGAATGTGATCAAGAACCGTTGGATAAAGCCTCAGCAACTGTCGTATGTGGTGAACTTCAATTTTGGCGATCAATTCCGTCTCACCAAGCCCTTCCGCAACTCATTGAGCCAGCCCTATAAGAAACATGTGTTCAAGAAGTGGATCGAGGTCGATGGTCTTCAGCCTGCTGAGATGGAGTTGAATATGGTCAACGACTATATCGAACAGACCTTTGACATTCAGGGCAAGCGCAATAATGTGGTTGTTCGCTTGCGAGAGCTGATGCTCATGGATGAGGTCCGCCAGAAGGGCGCTTCCAAATGCTATGAGATTGGTTACGGAAAGGATCTCAACCTGGAATATCATGTGACCATTCAGCGCAATCCCTGTTTCGGTCTTGAGGAGGAAATAGCAGCTGCAGTCAAGTCGCAGGAGGCTGTTCAGAAGAGCTATCGTTCATTGAAAGGAAAATATGGCAAGGGAAAGGTGGCCACTCAGGAGGCTCTGAATAATTTCAAGGAGTTGAAGGCAACACTGGTTGCGCAGTTCCCCAAGAATACCGACAAGAGTCAGTGTCCTGACATCCAGCAGGCCCACGACCAGTATAATCTGTATGTTGACTCCATCCAGAATATGAGAGTGTCGGTTGCTGAAAATCCGATGGCGACTATCGGTGGCAGTGAAGGTCGGGCTCTTAATGCAAAGAGCATCATCACCAATGCCCGCCTGCTCGACAGTACCGTTTCGCGATGGCTGGTCAGTCGTGATGAGATGGAACGAGCCGATTTTGTGAAGCAGTGTCGCAATATTATCAAGGACACCTCCGTCATGATTGGCAGCAGCAGTGGCCAAACGCCTGAGGAGCGTAACGCTGTGACCCTATTCCGTAACGCTGAAAAATACTTTAAGCAGACATGCAAACAGTAAGATACATCCTCCTTTGCCTTTTGGCCTTCCTGACGCTGCCCATCGCTTCGCAGACTCAGGAGGCTCCAGCTGCTGCCGTTCAGGATGAGCAGGAGGTGCGGGACCGTATGATGGATTATGTGGATGAGCTCAATATGCTTGTGGCTGCGGGTGGTACCAAGGTGCGCTTCTCGGATGCCAACCGACTGTCGGGCTCCTTTGTCCGTATTCTCAACGATAAGTTGCATATGATGAACTCCGACCTCCATTCGATAGAATTGAGGTGGAAGACCTTTATTCAGGTCGAACAGGCAACGATTGCCAATAGCGAAGAACTGATGGAGCAGATGGCTCAGGTGGAACTGCTCAAAAAAGCAGTTGCCGATACCATTGCAAGCCAGCAAAGGTGTGCCGATGCAGTAGCCGATTTTACTGCTGCTGAGCATCTCATCCTTTCGCAGGACAGCATCTACAAGCAACTATACAAGAAAGCATTTAAGCTTTCGCTCATTAAGAAACTGGCTCCGCAGTTGGAAAAGGTGAAGGCTGAGGAAGAGATACGCTTCAGTCAGATTGATGCCAGTTACTCCAAGGCGAAATCGGCTATCGAGACATTCCCTGAACTGGTCAAGTACTCTGCTAAGATGGAGGACCGCTACATCAGTCTGAAGGCCGTTTCGGAGAAGATACAGACCATGGAGTATAAGCCTTTCATACAGCGCATAAAGGACGAACTGATGGGATTGGCTTGCGTGGCTATTATCCTCTTGTTCTTCAACTTCATGGTTTCTAAGGTGAAGACAGCCATGAAGTTGCGCGAAACGCTGAAAAAACAACAGGAACTGCTGAAGAATACTAACGGTACTGGATACCCTACAATATAGTGTGTAAACGATGATACAAGAATTGAAGATGAACATGATGTACAGATATCTGCTGGCTACACTTGCTGTGTTTGGCCTTACGGCATGTGACGATTTGTTCCAGAACGTCAATGAGGATGTGGATGTTGACTTCTTGTCTGAGGTGTTGAACGAGAAACAGGAAGCCATACAGGCTGAAAAGGTCGAGTTCTCTCCCGACTACAAGACCTTCACAATGACCACCTACCTCCATAAGGACATCGGACAGTATGAGCTGAAGGACACTACAAAGATCAGAACGGAGGTGGTGGAGACCATCAATGGTCTTCATCGTGCCAAAATTTCAACACCCCATCTTATCTCCATCAAGAATGTTGAGGCCGACCGTATTGCTGAGAATGATGTGCGCATGCTTGTGCTCGTCGACCTGACGCTACCTCAGAATGAACTCGACCACGTGAAGCTCTATGTGGGGGAGATGCGCACGGTGTTCAATCACGATAATCTCTTTGTAGCCTTCATGGAAGGCCCTGAGGTTGGTAAGACGATGAAGGTGACCGACTATGTGCTCGACAACTATTTCAAAAAATCTAAGGAGCAGTATGTATATCTCTACAGGTCGATGCTGGCCAAGAAAAAAGAGATTATGGGAGGTGAAGAGATGTGGCAGGATGCCAAGAAACGCGTGATGATCACCTTCTCCAACGACAAGCTTTACGATGAGGAGACCGATGAGCCCTATGATCCGGATTACTATCAGTATGAGAGTCTTATGGTGCAAGCCGATACAGTCAATAGCAACTCCTTTGCGGCCTTCTATTCTACCATCAAACGCCCAGGCAATACGGACGAACAGGAGGAGAACGTGCTCGGAGTCTTCTGCAACCTGAACGGAGGTTCGTTTATCGATAACTTCTCATGGGTATCCTTCAAGCGAACCCTTTATTCGACCTTCAATCTGCACTTCCCCGACAATGAATTCTTGTTCGAGAATCCTGATTTCAAGGTCTATCGTGGCGACAAGAAGAAACTGACGCTAAACTTCTATAATATCGAGAGCGACTCGCTCATCGCATCAGTCTCTACCACTGTCGTGCTCGGTTCCGTCTATCATCCGATTATCGTCCACGGACATGATATCCTCTATGTGATTCTACAGGGTTCCTTCCTGGGCATCTTTATCTTGTTCAGCGTATGGCTTATCCTGCAGTTTGTCGTGCCCTTCATCAGATATCGCATCTTCCTCCACAAACATGTTATCCAATATCGTGGGCAGAACATGAGTGTCAACGAGAAGATCGTTCAGGAGAACTGCTATCTTTGTAAGGCACCGTTCGAGGTTGGCGACAAGATTGTAGTCAAGTGCGAGCATACGATGCACAAAGAGTGTTGGGACGAAAACAGCTATCACTGTCCTGAGTATAGCGACCGCTGTAAGCACGGTTCTCATTACTATAATCCTCATAACTTGCTTGACAGCCGCAACGCCCCCTTCTTCATGAAGTGGATTCTCGTGGCAATCATATCCACGATAGCAGCCTGGTTGGGCTTCACTCTCTATACTCACTACTGCTATGATTTCGTGATGAGCAAATACATGCATGACCCTGTTACGCAGATTCCTGCCTTCGGAGTCGATATTGGCTTCTTCCTGACGTTTGGTATGTCAATGCTTGCTGTCCGTCCAGGTAAGGATGAGAATATCATCGGATCGCTCCTGCTCAGAGCCTTCGTGGCATCGATGGGTTGCTATCTGTCGTTTATGTTGATCAATCTCATTATCCTTTTGTTCAACATCAGGATATTCCTCTTCCTGTTGAACTGGATTCCCTGGATGACCTCCGCATTCGTCATCTCCTACTGCTCTACCTTCGGCACCCGTATCATACACAACAAACTGCTTATTGTCATCACGGTTGTCATCAGCTTCTTGTCGATGCATGCGTGGACGATATTGTTCCGATTCATGGAACTCGACTATCGAGTGTTGATATTCTTCAGCTTCCTGATCTACGGTATTGGACTCGTTTGTTGCATGGCCACTGTGGCACCGCGTAGTGAGCGTTACTTCCTCAAGGTACAAGGAGCGGCCAAGGGTATGGATATTGCACTTTATAAGTGGTTCCGCAACCATCATGATAAGGTGGTCACCATCGGAAAGTCTGTCGATTGCTCTTTGCAGCTCTCTTGGGATCTCCAAGGCGATGTGGCTCCCGTTCAGGCCGAGATCCGTCTGATACAGAACATCCCCTACCTGACGGCCTTGGAACCCGGTGTGCTCATTCATGGAAAGGATATTGAGATTAACAAGCGCGTCCGTCTCTATCACGGCAAGACTTTCGTTATCGGAATGACCACTTTCACCTATATTGAAAAAGACTAAGCGTGCGAAACGCTTAGTCTTTTTCAATCATGTCTTGTCGATAAAACAATGGTTTTCTGATGTAATTATTCGTAGACGTCTTCTTCGGGTTTGTCTTCCTCGATGACGAGGTTGTCGATGATGAAGTTCTGGCGTTCCATGGTGTTCTTACCCATGTAGTATTCGAGGAGTTTCTGCACCTGGTCGGTCTTGTGGAGCGTAACCTGTTCGAGACGCATCTCAGGACCGATGAAGCCTGCAAACTCCTCAGGTGAGATTTCGCCGAGTCCTTTGAATCGGGTAATCTCTGGGTCAGGACCAAGGTCGCGAATGGCATTGACGCGTTCCTCTTCGTTATAGCAGTAGCGCACAATGAAATCGCCTTTCTTGCCATCCTTGCTCTTGGCATCGGCCTCGGCAAGGATGTCCTTGTTCTTGATCTTCGTACGACGGTTGCGTACGCGGAACAGAGGTGTCTGCAGTACATAGACGTGACCTGTGCGGATGAGCTCAGGGAAGAACTGCAGGAAGAAGGTGATGATGAGTAGGCGGATATGCATACCGTCCACATCGGCATCGGTGGCTACAATCACTTTGTTATAGCGCAGCGAGTCCATGCCTTCCTCGATGTCGAGGGCGGCCTGTAGGAGGTTGAACTCCTCATTCTCATAGACAACTTTCTTGGTGAGGCCGAAGCAGTTCAGTGGTTTTCCTCTTAGGGAGAACACAGCCTGTGTGTTCACGTCACGGCTCTTGGTGATACTTCCGCTGGCTGAGTCACCCTCAGTGATGAAGATGCAGGAGTCTTCCTTGCGGTCGTTCTTCACATCGCTGAAATGGATGCGGCAGTCGCGCAGCTTGCGGTTGTGCAGGTTGGCTTTCTTAGCTCGCTCACGAGCCAGTTTGGTGACGCCGGCCATCGCCTTGCGCTCTCGTTCGCTCTCTTGAATCTTCTGCATCATCACCTCGGCGGTGTCGGAGTTCTTATGCAAATAGTTATCGACCTCCTGTTTGATGAAGTCGCCTACATACTTGTTGATCGTAACAGGTTGAGGCTGATTGGGGTCGGTGGGGGCAGGAGCCATCGTGAGGGAGCCCAGCTTGATCTTCGTTTGACTCTCGAACATCGGCTCTTCCACATTCAGGGCAATGGCGGCTACAATACCTGTACGGATGTCGCCATACTCGAAGTTCTTCTGGAAGAACTCCTTGATGGTCTTGGCAATATGCTCTTTGAAGGCGCTTTGATGGGTACCGCCTTGTGTGGTATGCTGTCCGTTGACGAATGAGTAGTATTCCTCGCCGTATTGATTGGCATGGGTGAAGGCAATCTCAATATCCTCGCCTTGCAGGTGGATGATGGGGTAGAGGGCATCGGCGCTCATGCGGTCCTTCAACAAATCCTCCAAGCCGTGACGCGACAGGATGCGACGTCCGTTGTAGAGGATGGCCAAGCCCGTATTCAGATATGTGTAGTTACGCAACATGTTCTCCACGATGTCGTCGTGGAAGGAGTAGTGGAGGAACAGGGTGGGATCAGGCTCGAAGAAGATATAGGTGCCGTTCTCGTCCTGTGTCTCCTCTGTGCTGTCGCTGACGAGCTTGCCTTTCTCAAAAGTGGCTCTTCGCACCTTTCCGTCGCGATAGGAGGCCACCTCGAAACGAGTACTCAGGGCATTGACAGCCTTCACACCGACACCATTGAGTCCGATAGACTTCTTGAATGCCTTGGAGTCGTACTTACCACCTGTGTTCAGTACGCTCACAGCCTCGATCATCTTTCCCTGAGGAATACCACGACCATAGTCGCGTACTGACACACGCAGGTTGTCGTCCACATTGATTTCAATGCGGTCGCCAGCTTTCATCTTGAATTCGTCGATGGAGTTGTCGATAACCTCTTTCAGAAGTACATAGATACCGTCTTCAGCCAGTGAACCATCGCCCAGTCGGCCGATGTACATACCTGGGCGCAGGCGAATATGTTCGGTTCCGCTAAGGGTACGGATGTTATCGTCACTATAGTCGGGGGTCTGTTGTGCCTCGTTGATTGTAATGTCCTCTGCCATAAATGTTTTTAGATAATCGATTCCAAAAGTACTACTTTTTTTGCAATCTTGCAAGAAAAAGGGGGTGAGGACACCGTTTTTTTATCGTTTTTTGATGAAATTAGTGCAATAGGTGGTAGCTTCCGCCAGCCAATTGGCGCACGATACCATTCATTTCCATTTGGAACAACAGGGCCGTCAGTCGTCCCACGCTGATATTGGTTTTTACCGCAAGGATGTTCAGTTGGCAGTCGCCTGTCGTGGTGAGGGTATCGACGATGAGCTGCTCTTCGGCTGAGAGATTCTGGAACAGTTGGCGCTCGATGCCTGCCTGTCGAGCCTGTTGCAGCTGACAGTCGTTCTGCCATCCCATTGCCTCCACAAGGTCTTTTGCCGAGGTGATGAGCTGTGCACCGTTATCGCGGATGATATTGTTGCAGCCCTCGCTGTAGGGCGCGCCAATGGCGCCAGGGAAGGCAAATACGGAACGATCGTAATCGCGTGCGATACCGCAGGTGATGAGACCGCCTCCCTTGCTTGCGCTTTCCACGAGGATAGTAGCATCGGCCATGCCTGCTACGATACGGTTGCGTTTGACGAAGTTCACCTTGTCAGGACGAGTCATCGACATATACTCTGTGAGCAGACCGCCTTGTGAAAGCATCTGCTTGGCCGTTTCGCGATGACGGGGAGGATAGAGCTTGTCGAGACCATGAGCCAATACGCCGACGGTATCAAGGCCATTGGCCAGTGCTTCTCGATGGGCACAGATATCCACACCATAAGCCAGTCCGCTGACGATGAGCGGCTGGAGGCCCATTGCCTTGAGGTCGGCCACCAATCGATGGATGAGGTCATGGCCATAGACAGTAGAGTGGCGTGTGCCGATGATGCTGATCACCCGATGTTCGTTCAGGTTGGCCGTTCCCATGGAGAAGAGCACGAGTGGAGCGTCAGGACACTCGATGAGACGGAGAGGATAATCGGCATCCCCATAAAGAAGTGGCTTGATGTGATGCTTCTCCATAAAGGCTATTTCCGCCTCACTGCGAGAAAGAGCCTCGCTCCAGTCGTCGAGAGCTTTGATGAGGCGAGGGGTGCAGTCGGGAATCACATCGGCGATGTCATGCCGATGGTCATAGACAGCCTGTCCGCTCCCCAATTCGCGATATAATTGCAGAGCAGTCAACGAGTTAAAGCCTGACAGTCGTGTAAGGGCAAGTGTATATAACAGTTCGTTCATGGTTGCAATAAGCCCTTCCTACTCTTTGCTGATGAAGCGCTCAAAGGCGCGGTCGTAGTCTTCACTATTGCCCAGTCGACCATTGACGAGGCATACCAGTTCGACCTTTCCACGGAAGCATAATTGCTCGTCGCTGGCACGATAGAGGTCCTGATGGAATACGTACTTGATGCCTTCCTTGGTGAGGTTCAGACGGGAGATAAACTCATCGTCGGGACGCAAGGGTGTCTTGTACTGTAATTGCATGCGGGCCACTACGGCATCGACACCTTTCTTATGCATCTCAGCAAACGAAAGGTTGCATTCCTTCAGAAAGAGATGTCGGGTGTGCTCTAAGTAATGTACATACTGCGCGTTGTTCACGATGCCTTCAATATCGCACTCGTAGTCGCGTACCTCCATGCGGGTTTCAAAGATGTAATTCATATTTTGATGGGATGAATGGGTTAAATGGGGTTAATGGGTTAAATGGGGGATATGGGGTTTGGAAAGATATTCATAACCAATACGGCAGCGCAGGCAATCGCGCTTGTCGCAGTATTCGCGTTTCAGTTGGATGAGAGCCTGTGAGTCGCCTGCGGAGCGTGCTTCGAGGCCACATTCCTTCCACATCTTGACGATATGGTTGCTCTCGGCCTTCAGTTGCTCCAGGAGGTCGAAGGCACGGTCGCAATATTCCTCTTTCCGTCGATGACGGCCTACAGCAAATAGCATGGGAATGGCGGTGTTGATGGTCAGCAGATTGAGTGAGGCGCTCGACAACTGCTTGGTTGACCTTGTACTCTCAGAGCCAAACACGTAATGAGTCTCCCAATAAGGGGTGACGTGGGTGGAGAGCAACTGCTGGATGGCTTCTACGCTTTCGCATTCCAGTAGCTGGCTCAGTCCTGCCTTTCGCTCGTAGTAGAGGTTGGCGAGTTGTGAAATGCGGATATGAGGGAAGTTCTGCGGACGCAGTCGGAGGAATCGCCAAGCAACGAAATCCATCGGCTTCATGGAGAATTTATGGGCCAGAAACTGGTATTCGTTGCGTAGTCGGGTAAAGTATTCTTCGTTGAGTGCAGTGGTCTGATAGCGTTCAGGAATGGCTTGCAGATCCAAGAGTCCTGCCTGTCCCATGAAGATAGCTTCTACTTGAAACAGATCGTCACGATGTTTTCCTACAGCCGAGAGTGATATATGACGGGCCCATTGTTCGAAGGCATCGCCATTGATGCCGAAGCCATAGTTGCGTGCCAGAGTCATGAAATAGGCATCCTCCCACGAACCGTCAGCCTGTTCGGCTCTTTGTTTGATAGCCTCCGTTTTCTGTTCCAGGCGTTCCGTCTGCAAGGCTGCCATCCAAGCGTGAACGGTCAGTGGCGTGAGGTCGGGTATAATCTTATAGCAAGGAGGATAATAGTCGGTGCGGAGCAATTCCTCATAGTTCTCCTTAACTGCGGTCGGCACTTCCAGTACCATCTGCGGCAGATATTCGTGGCGGGAGTTCATCACATCCGTATCAGCGATGCCTACCACATGGAGCACCACATTGTCGTAGGCCGTATCATGATCATGACCATGCTGATACCAGTCGGATGCGCGGTCGTGAATCTCCACATTGCCCACCCATAGGGTACTGCCAATCTTCACCTTCGCATTGAAGAAGTCCGGTCCGGCATTCCGTCGATTATAAAGTCCTGGGTCGACAATTTCTATGTTGCGGCCATCTGTAGTCAAGAGTTCGCTCAGTGGCCATATCTTGTGTTTCCAAACGTAATGCAGGAGTTTTTCCATCGTTGGTGTTATGGTTTATGCTGTTCTTTAGTGTTTGCCTTTAATGATTATATAAATGATGACTGGTGCTCCCATCAACGGGGTGACGGCTCCCAACGGGATAATACCGTTCTCTCCTGGCAGAAAACAGATGATGTTGCACAACAGAGCTATAACGGAACCACTCAGAATGGTGGCGGGCATCAGTATGCGATGGTCGTCGCTGCGTAGGAGCAGGCGGGCAATATGAGGAACGGCCAATCCGATAAAGGAGATCGGGCCGCAGAAGGCCGTTGTGATGGCGGTGAGCAGACCAGTAATGATAAGCAGTGAGTTGCGTACCTTATAGATGGAAACCCCCAGATTCTCTGCGTAGCGGTCGCCCAGCATCAAGGCATTGAGAGGCTTGATGAGTAAGAGTGAGGCCATCATTCCTAAAATAGTCACAGTAGCAAATATCGGCATGTTTTTCAGAGAGACACCTCCAAACGTACCCATTCCCCACACCATGTATGATTTCACGCCTTCATCGGTAGCAAAGAACTGTAGTAGCGAGATGGCCGATGATGACAGATAACCAATCATGATACCGATGATAAGCAGCATCACATTGTTTTTGACCAATGTGGAGAAGAAGAAGATGACAGCCATAACCATCATCGCTCCGATGAATGCGGCTACAATAATGGCCATATAGCCTGTAAGACCTAATGAACCGGCACCAATGCTTCCGCCTAGAAGTAACATGACAAGGGCGACACCCAATCCTGCGCCACTGGAGATACCGAAGATGCTTGGATCGGCCAACGGATTGCGGAAAGCAGTTTGAAGCATCAGACCGCTTACCGCCAACGCTCCACCGCAGAGTAGGGCAGTGATGGCCTGTGGTAATCGGCTTTCCAGCACAATATATTGCCAAGAAGCTTTTATCCCGTCACTATCTCCGAAAAGAATAGACACAACATCGCTGGCAGGGATACGGATGGATCCTACCAGCAAGGAAAGGGCGAACAGCACTATTGTAGCTGTCGTGAGAAATAGAAGTGTTGCGGTCTTGTTCACTATTCCACTTTATGATAATAACGAAGTGGCGGCATATTTGGTATGTCGGGATGCAAAATTTGAATGAAGTCCTGTAACAACAGGTCAGGACGGAAAGGTGTTTCCTCGTAGAATAACGAGGTTGTGACATTACAGCCATACAGGTTGCCAGTTTTCACTGGGCGTAACTGTGGATAGCCTGGCTGTTCTTTTATCAGTTGACTGCGCGTAAAGGCCTGTGGTGCATCATAGCGGAACAACCACACATCGGCTTCGCCACTTTTCTCCAGTATGGTCTCGAAAGGCAGAGGAAGTGACCCACTATGATCATCGGAAGCAAAAGGGTAGTGGCAGCTCGCATCGTTCAACATCCGTCCGATGGTGCTATGACCGCCAGGGACATACCATACGGAGCCTGTCTGCTTGTCCATCAGTACCGATGGCTTGATGTTGGAGGTAGAAGCCAGTTTCTTCAGCAGTCCGTAGTTGTTGTCGACAATAGAGAATAGAGAGTCTGCCTGTTGCTCCTTGCCGAAGAGTAATCCGTAGAAATGGATCCATTCGGCACGAGCCAAAGGCGATTCTTCCATATATTCGGCACACTCGATGAGAGGGATGTCAATCTCTTCTAATCGGCCATAGCCACCGCTATTTTCAAAGGGAGAGAGGAGGATAGCATCAGCCTGGGCGTCGATAATCTTCTCAATCATTGGACTCATACCGTCGCCACAGTCAATGATGCGTCCTTTCTTTACATCCTCTTGAATGAACGGCACCTTCATATATTTCAGATCCGCTACGCCTGCTACTTGCTTTTCTGCATGCAGTTGTCCCAAAAGGGCTGCGTGAACGCTGGTGAAGATAACAGTGCCTTGCAGCGGTACGCGAACGAGCGTAGTGCCGGCTTCTGTGGCGCTCGCTTCTGTGGGCTGCGAACCAGTCGCAACAGACGGGACAAGCCGATAGCGATGAAGCACCTTCCCTTCTTTCCAGGGATTTTTGATGCTTACATCGGTATAGTCCTTATACTTGACTACGGTAATCAGTTGGGCGTACTTAAAGAAGACGGTGTCGCCCTCTTCGCTTGCCGTCGGCATCTGCCGATGACCACACGAAAGGAGCGACACCGAGATAAGCAGTATT
>Ga0265298_10003763_pt1 | contig 19828 bp, 17 predicted proteins | sample AusTroGonzalo_MG_3_FD_193486 | JGI IMG/M metagenome (GOLD analysis project Ga0265298, IMG submission 193486) | Bovine rumen microbial communities from tropical cattle in Woodstock, Queensland, Australia - Gonzalo_01 | ecosystem: Host-associated > Mammals > Digestive system > Stomach > Rumen ... | reverse complement strand
ACGAGATTGGTCATGCCAGTGCGTGTAAACATTACGGTGCTCCTATATATGATGTCGGATTTGGAATTGCCGCTTTTAGACCTGTGTTATATGCCAATGTAACAGGTGCGTGGTATCTTAATTTGAAGAAAAGGCTAGTCGTAAATATTGGAGGCATATATTTTCAGATTATTTTATCGTCTATTACAACTTTAATAGCTATTTATTCTGAGAACACGTCATTATTCTATTTGTCTAAGACAATGCTTGCGTCGACAGTTTTCCAGTTCTATCCTTTTTATCGGACTGATGGGTATTGGTTTATATCTGATCTTATGGGAGAACCTAATCTATATAATAAATCCAAAATGATAGTTTCTAGAAAGATGAGTAATTGGAGCAATGTCGTTCTTACAAAGAGAGAACGTGGAATGTTTATATACTTCATTACTTTTGAAGGGGTTATTATAATATCCTTGTTAGTATTTGTTGCTAGATTTTTCCATATTATTATAATGCTGCCCTATAAGGTGTTCTCTTTTATCACTCAAATACTATCAGGAGACTTTCATAGGATAATGTATTTAAGTTTTAGGGATATATGGGTTATCTTGGTTTTCTTCTTCATTGTAAGATTCTTTGTTGCAATTGCAAATAAAAAAAGTGGTTCTGCTAAAGGGGCGACAGAACACACAAAATAATCAGCCCCAGAAATATATTCATTATGAAAAAAAATAAATTAAACGATTTCGTGAATTCTTTGGATTTGCATGAACTCTCAACTCGAGAAGAACTGCTAGAAGCGCCAATAAACGACGCTCCGAGAGACGTTACCCTCTTTGCGTGGAATATACCGATCTAAAGAGGTCATTTCTTATAGAACAAGCCAGAAAACTGGCTTGTTCTGATTTGTAATATTTTAGAATAATGATGAAAAGAATTTATTTTATAGCACTGATCCTGTGCTGGGTGGTGACGGCTTCGGCACAGGTAAAGGTGAGGGGTAAGGTATCGAACAGCTACGGACAGGGTATCGAATATGTGAGCGTACGGGTTGACAGCCTGTATGCGGTATCTGATGCAGAGGGGAACTTCGAGTTGGAGGTGCCGAAAGGGCATACCGATCAGATGGTCGTCCATCATATCAGCTATCGTACCAAGCAGATTCCTTTTGATATCTATAAGACAGGTCAGTTGGATATCCAGTTAGAAGAGGATGTCTACGAACTGTCGGACGTTATTGTCTCCAACAAGAAACTCAAAGAGAAAGCGGTCTCGCACAAAGGGATGAAGATGCCTGGCGACGTGTCGTTTCGCAATACGAAATACGCGAATCATGACCTCGGACCGATCATTAAGAACAAGAAGGATTATCTGATTAAGAGTTTCAACTTTAAGGTTGAGGAATGTACCTATACTCGGTGTGTGCTGCGAATCATCGTCTATGAGGTAAAAGGCAAGGATTTCTCCCCCATTCAGCACAAACCCATATACTTGAATTTCTCAGACAAGCAACAGTTTACCGAGCAAACGGTTGATGTGCAGGAAGAGATCATCCTGAAGAAAGGACATACTTACTATATTGGGGTGGCGGTGGTTGACTCCAACGGAAAGGGCATCATCAATTTCCCGGCCTATCTCCGAAGCGGCTATATCAGGAACCTGAACACAAAGAAGACCAAAAAGCTGCCAGCAACGCTCGGCATCTCGATGAAGGGTTTGAGGTGGTAGACCTTGGAGTTTAAGATGGTATAGGGGGAATTTCCCTGCTCCGTGCCCTGAAGCAAGACTACCCCAAGGCCCAGATCCTCGGTCATCGCGACCTCCCCGGCGTCAACAAGGACTGTCCCTGTTTCGATGCGAAGACTGAATACGAAGACCTCTGATCACTCATCATCCGCTGTCCCTTATCCAGGCAGCGGATGAGTTTTTTATAATATTTTTTTCTTTGTAATATTTTTATAATCAAAACTTTTTTCGTATCTTTGTCCTCGATAACTATAAAATTAATTAGTCAACCAAAATCAAAAAGTATGAAAAAGGCAAAGTTTGAAACATTCAAGGAAGTGTTTGTCGAGCACAAAGAAGCATTTGTGTTGTTAATCATCTCAGCTGTCGCTGCAGTCATAACGTGTATCGCTGCTTCAGAAACAACCCCGATCAACCTCTTCGAGTTGATTCTCCTGATCGTCACTCTAAGTATGACCGTCGTCGGTCTCTTCTTCATCTTGGTGTTTTTTCCTGTCTCTGTCGAGCGGCGACTGATGGAGAAACGGGCGACGGCCCAACACCTGAACCGCCTTACAGAAGCCTGTCAAGCACTCGCCGCAGAAGACGCCGAGCAGCGCACAGCCGAGACAGCCGATACTGACGACAAAGACCTCTATGTCACTCCGGCTGCGCTGATAAGACAATGGTCGAAAGCTGAGAAGGTGAAAGCCGCCCTGGACAATCTCCAGATGGTATCCCACCTGCTGCCCCCCGAGATCCTTCATCTCGTCAGTCAGCTCAGATACGACCACCTTCTGAAGAGCATCGAGGAAGCAAGTACATTCCAAGACTTCGCCGACCTCGATTCCGACGGAGTCAGCCTCGTCACCTACCGGGAGATGCGTGACGACTTCCGCCACCTCACCCAAGCCCTCCACGCCATCAACAAGAAATACGTCTGTTTCTCTTCTGAAAATAATGTGTGGAGAGTATAATCATCTGAGTCCAAATGAAATAATAGAAAATGATGAATGAAATAATTGCATTGGAAATCAGAGATTGTGAGAACAAACAAATAGCCAAAGAGCTTATCCTGGAGTATTCAACGATAAAAGGAGCGGAACAGTGTTTCGTCTCTTTGAATAAGGAACTTGCCGACTTGGATGCTTTTTATCAGGGGGGTGCCTTATTGATAGGTTACAGACATGATATCCCTGTGGCAACCATCGCTATCAAGAAGGACGACGCGCGTACTTGCGAGATCAAACGACTCTATGTAAAACCTGATTACCGGGGGCTGGGCTATGCGAGGAGGCTGATGGAGGCCGCCATGGAAAAGGCCAGGCAGTTAGGCTTTGAAGAGGCCCGCCTTACGACGAAACCTGCTGTCATGGAAGTGGCATACGGACTATATAAGCGGATGGGATTCGAGGAACTGGAGAACAAGGAGGGAACGGTGGCCATGAAGATGGCATTATAGGCGAAAGCCCCAAAGAGCATGAGATAGTTGAGTATGAAGATAGAGCATGTGGCATTATTTTGTCACGACCTTGAAGCGATGCGACAGTTCTTCCTCGATTACTTCGAGGCGGTAAGCAACGAGCAGTACCATAATCCGCGAACTGGACTACGGACGTACATCCTTACGTTCCCTAATGGAGGCGCGCGGCTGGAGGTGATGCAGCGCCCTGACACGATCGAGGCAGACCCTTCGAAGTCTCATATCGGTTTCATCCATGTCTCGTTTGCCGTCGGCAGTAAGGAGGCTGTGGATGCCAAGACCGTTGAGCTACGCGACGCCGGCTATCAGGTTGTTAGTGGCCCGCGAACCACAGGCGACGGGTATTATGAGAGTTGCATCCTCGGTCCAGAGGGTATTCAGATAGAGATAACCATATAACATCATATCTACACCAGCCATTGTACAGGTGACATGGTATATGAGGTGATGAAAGGCGTGATGGGTGAACAGCTACTGTCTTTCAGATGCGGAACCGTCATTTCGCAACAGTGATACCTATTTATGATTAATCTGCTTTGGCAGGTTAGCGGTGGTGCGCAATACTTAAACACTCTGTTTTAGGTATTGCGCACTTCGTATAATCCTCGTACCTTTGTGCCCGAAAAATTGAACTGATAATGACAACAAAGAGAACGACGTTTCCCACTGAGATAAAGGTACTGATGAATCATATCTATGAGTTGCATAAGGGCGTGCGACAGATGGTGCTGTTTACCTGTAACAAGAAATACGGCCAACTGGCGGTCGACCGGCTGGAGAGTCAGGGCATTCCCTACGTGCTGCAGCCTGCCGGACAGCAGAACCTGAATGTGTACTTCGGGCGACGTGAGTGTCTGGAGGCCATCCGTCTCATCGTCACTCGTCCGCTGAACCAGCTCACACCTGAGGAGGACTTTATCCTTGGGGCGATGCTCGGCTATGACATCTGTGCTCAGTGTCAGCGTTATTGTCAGCGCAAATGTAAGGAGAGGTGCATCAACAGGAATTAATTATTCAATAAGATCATTAAAATGAACGCAACAATTGTTATCTATGGTTCCTCTACAGGAACCTGTGAGGCCATCGCAGAGAAGATCGCCTCAAAACTGGGCTGTGAGGCCGTCAACGTACAGGACCTGACTGCTGATATCGTCAGCAACAACCAGAATCTGATCCTCGGTACTTCGACATGGGGTGCCGGTGAGCTGCAGGACGACTGGTACGACGGTCTGAAGACCCTGCAGGGGGCTGATCTTAACGGTAAGACCATCGCTATCTTCGGCTGTGGCGACTGTCAGTCGTATGGCGACACGTTCGTCGGTGGCATGGGCGAGCTTTATAATGGCATCAAGGCCAGCGGCGCTCGTTTCATCGGAAGCGTAGAGACCGACGGTTATACCTACGATGACTCTGAGGCTGTCATCGACGGTAAGTTCATCGGTCTGCCCCTCGACGATATCAACGAGGACGATAAGACCGACGCTCGTATCGAGGCTTGGGTCGCCGCCATCACTCCCGACTTGTAATCATAGGTATAAATTCATAAAGTATTTGTTTAGTTTAGTATTGAGTAGGGGCCGACCGCGATGGTTGGCCCCTTTTCTTGTCTCTCGGACGACGGACGAACGTCGGGGGTGTTATATGCAACCGGGTTGCGTTATCTTTGTGGTACCTTTGCACGCGGATCAACAAAAACAACAGAGAAAATGACAGATCAGATGAAGCGTTCTTCGCAGAACAAAACAACGGTACAGAAGGCTTATAGGTTTAGTAGGCATTTCTACGACGATGCCATCACACAGGGTAAGTGGTGGAGTCGTTTGTATTTCAGACTGCTCTGGGGTGGGGTCGACGACAATGAGATAGCCCGCAGGGTACTGGATTGGATTCCTGACGATTTCGCAGGCAGGATGCTCGATGTACCTGTGGGAACGGCTGTGTTCACCACGGAGAAGTACAGGCGGATGCGACAGGCTGATATCACTTGTGTGGACTATAGTCTGGATATGCTAGAACAGGCTGAATACCGGTTCCGTGGCACTGGCGTCACGCATATCAAGACGATGCAGGGCGATGTCGGTGCTTTGCCTTTCGGGGATGGGACGTTCGACCTCGTACTCTGCATGAATGGGCTCCATGTGTTTCCCAACAAGGAGAAGGCATATGCCGAGATCCTGCGTACGCTCAGGCCGGGCGGCGAGCTCCTGGCTTGTTTCTATGTGGCTGGCGAACTGAAGGCTGCCGACTGGCTCGCTAAGACCGTGATGACGCGCATGGGGTGGTTTACGCCGCCCTTCGATACGGCCGATGATGTGCGCCAGCGACTGGAGCCTTATTATGATATCCTCGACTTCCATGTGGAGGGTGCCATGGTGTATCTCAGAGCCAGGAAACGGTAAGACCTCATGATAGGGGTATGCAAGTGCGCAATGCTTATAACCGAGGGGTTAGAGCATTGCGCACATCATTATTAACCAGAATGTCTAGAAACTGTATTTTAATTTAAGGAATACCTCCGAGTTCTTGTCGTAGACGGTGAACATGCCGCGGTCGGCCTGGAACAGGTCGTAGCCCACGATGGCGTGCAACTGGTCGTTCATCGCATAGTCGGCACTCAGACGGTTATAGATGCCGCCGTTGGTCACGTCGATATAGGCAAAGCTCTGGAGCGCCAGTGTGTTGTGAAGCAGCTCCTTGGAGATGCGGAAGGTGGCCAGGCCCGTATGACGGTGCTCGCCCCATGCCACGTATTTGTGGGCATACTGGGCAGAGAGCGACCAGTCGTTGCCGGCATACCAGTCGATGCCCAGGAGCGCATTCGTAGAGGCTGCTCTGGGTATCTCCTCGACGTTCATGGCCGTCTGGGCCTCGTCCAGATACTCGGCCACCTCACCTCTGATCACGAACTTCCCCACGGGCACCGACAGGTCGGCTCCCAGCATGGTCATCCGCCGGTATTCGCCAACACCGTTGCAGACGACTGGCATCTTGTTCCAGGTGTGGAGGGCCGACAGGGAGAGGTCGATGCCACTGTGGAAGAACGACAGGCGGGCACCGTATTCCATGTTGCACAGTCGGTGGTTTGGCTCCGGCTGGATGGGAACAGGGCCGACAGACCAGGGGTTCTCTCCATCGGTCGGGAGCTCGAAGAAGGCGCTGACAGGTATGGCCACCGCCTCGACACTCCATTTCTCGCGTGAGTAGCGCAGTCGCAGACCTCCCACGGGAATACGGATATCGTCATAGTCCTGTGCCAGGAACTCCGTATAGTCCATGGGCGATATCACATCCGTCAGTCGCAGACCGTCGGCCACACCCCAGGCAATGATCTGTCTGCCGGCGCGCAGGTCCCAGTTGTTGTCGGAGTAGTAGGCGTAGGCCTCGCGCACCTGCAGACCGGTACGGTCTTTCAGGATGGCGTTGTGTACCAGGTTGGCCGAGACGAAGGCACCGGCAGGTCCTTTCTCCAGGGTGACCTCGCCACGCACACGGGTTCTTGACGACATCCAGTCGTTGGGGCGTTCTGTACGCAGGGCGTGATAGGTGTCGACAAACCCCTTCACACCGACGCGCAGGGAATCCTCGTCCTGCGCAAGGACAGGACGAGGAAGGGCGCACCAGAGGAGCGCCATGATGATGAGAGATTTCATAAGCCTTTTTCCAGTTTGGCGACGGTGAAGAGGGCCTTGTCGATACTGATGTCGTACCGGGGGTTCTTCACGATGATCAGGGTGCTGTGCTCGGTCTGCACGTTCTTCATCTCCATCTTATGGATGGTCCAGAAGCCCTGCACTTTCTTGACGTCGGATATGGTCAGTACGCGGTGGAGCTTGTTCAGCTTGTCGTAGTACTCCACATAGGCGGCCGTCAGACAGTCTTGGCGGATCCACGACACCTTCCGACTGTATATCTCGTGCTTGTCGACGGGTACCGACTCAACCACCCAGCACTTGTTGCCGTTCTTCACTTCCTCACGGAGCAGCTTGTGCTTGTCCTCATCGACATGGCGCGAGCCCATGTCGTCGTAGGTGAAGTCTGTACCCATGAAATAGTCGGTCTTCGACGAGGAACCGCTGATGCGTCGTGTCTTCTTCATGGCAGGCAGATAGAGCCATTTCGCATCTTCCTTACCGATCTGGTCGTAGTCCCAGGTCAGGAAACCGGTACCCTTCACGTCGCCAGGGTAGGTGAAGAACATCATCTTCTTCGTGTCCTTACCCTCGTCCATGGCCCACGAGGTGATCTTACGCTGTCGGGTTGTACCATTCTTCTTCTTCAGCGTCAGCTCCATCTCACCATAGCGTGTGTTACCGTCGGGACGATCCTTTACCTTTTGTATGATATCACGCCCCGTCAGTTGCTGAGCACCCATCTCACCCGCCGCCATCATACAAGCAGCCAATAAAAATATAATCCTTTTCATAACTCCTAATTCTTACCTTTTAATTCTTAACTCCTAACTCTTAACTCTTAACTCTTAACTCTTTCTTTCCCAAACACCTTGCACTTATTGACCAGTATAGGCGTCACGAACAGATCGGCAGCGAGAGCCGACAAGATACCGATGATAGCCATCAGTCCGAAGTTGATGCACATGGTACAAGCCGAGGTACAGAAGCTGGCGAAGACGGCCGAGGTGATGATAGAGGTGATCACGATGGCGACACCCACCACACGGAACGTCCTGCGGATGGCACTCTTGTACGCGTTGGTACGGTCGTATTCCAGTTTCGAGTGGTTGATGAAGTGGATGGTGTCGTCGACCGCCATACCCAGCATCATCGGGAGCAGCGTAGCCGTCATCATATCGAGCGGCACACCCATCCAACCCATATAACCGCCCACGAACACGGCAGGCATCATGTTAGGTATCAGTCCGATCAGTCCCACACGGATGCTCTGGAAGGCAATCATCAGGATGATACCGATGATGAGGATCGAGATGACGAACGACAACATCTGTCCTCTCACCAGATACTGCATCATCGTGACATACTGTGGGATATTGCCCACCACGGTGATCTTAGCACCCGGGAACAGCGTTTCGGCGTCTGCCTGGATCGTTGCTATCTCGCGCTCCACCTGAGCCGAGTTGAAGTCGGAGATCTCCACCATCAGGCGCAGGCGGCGATAGTCGTAGTCCACCCAGTATTCCGACTCGGTACCACCGGCATTCTCGTAGAGCAGGATCTCCTGTGCCACTTCCTCTTCCGTGTCGGGGATGCGGTAGTAGGCACTGTCGCCGTCGTTCAGGGTCTGGTTCAGGTCTTTCAGGATGTCCAGGATCGAGGTGGTGCGCTTGGTCAACTTATAGCCGTCCACCTTCTGTTGCAACTGGTCCAGACGCTTCAGGTTCTCTGGCTCCTTGGCGGCGTCGTCGTTGGCCAGCTCCACGATCAGATCGTACGAGTAGAGCGATCCCAGCTCCGACCGTCCTACGTCCATCACCTCTTTCACGTACGGCACGTCCTCACCCATGGTCCGCTCGATATCGAAGGCGGCCTCGATCTTCCAAAGACCGATACACAACAGGATGCAGATGACGAGGAACGAATAGCCGATCTTCTTGGGATTGCGCAGCACGGCGTCGCAGAGGTTCACCATCGCCTTGGTCCAACGGGTGTCGCTCTCCTCGGTGAAGCCCTCTATGGGGCGTTTGTTTTTACCGAACGACAGGAGTACGGGCGAGATGATGAGTGAGGTGAGCAGTACAAACAGTACGCTCATCGAACTGATCACACCGACACAGTGCATCGGACGGATGGGGATGACCAGGAACGACAGGAGTGACACCAGGGTGGTGAAACCGCAGAAGAATACCGACCAACCGATCTCCTTCAAGGTCTCCACGATGGCCTTCCGACGCTCACCGTGGATACGCATCCGTCCTTTGAAGTAGGAGAAGATATGGATGTTATAGGCGATGGCCACGGCAAACGACAGGATGGTGGGGATCATCAGCACCGTCGAGTCGACATACATCTGTGTATAGCCTGCGATGCCATAGGTGATGAACAGACCGCCGATCACCGAGATGATGGGAGCCAGGACGCCTCTGAGCGAACGGGTCATACAGATCATCACGACCATACAGATGAGGGTGGCGATCATCATCAGGCGGCCCATCTCCTTACCGATATACTCTGTCTTACAGTTGGTGACATACGGCATACCTGTTCCTTTGGGACTCAGTGAGGCGTATTCGGGCTTCTTGATGATACGCTCTACCTCCTGACCGGTGATGATGTCGGGCGACACCGTACCTTGTTTCTTCCATACACTGTCTTTTGGGAAGGCGCGCAGCTTCACCATGATCCACGACAGGTCGCCTCCCTTCGATATCAGCTTCTTGGCCACATGAGGCTTGCTATAGGCCCTGGCCTTGATGCTGTCCATGGCGGGCGTACCGTCGTCGGGAATCTCGTCGGGCACGATCTGCTCGATGGTCATACCGTCATCGCTGCCTACCATAAACTCGATGTCGGTCAGCGAGGTCACCTTGTCGGCATACGACAGACTGTCGAGCAGTTCGTTCGACAGGGCGCGCAGCGTTGTCAGGTGCTCTTTGGTGAAGTGGTTGTCGCAATGGGTCAGCACACCGACGTAGTAGTCGTTGCCGAAGTGCGACTTAAACTCCTCTGTCTTCACCAGCATGGGGTCATCCTCGATGAAGTAGTCGTCGAACGAGGTCTCCTTCACCATGCGTTTCATGCCTATGACCGACAGGATAATCACCAGCGCGAAGATGCCTAGTGTCATCCAGCGCATCTTCAGCAGTCGTTCGGCAAACCTGCCAAACAACTCATTGATCTTTTCAATTTTCATTGTCTTATATATTATTTGGGTTCATGATTGCTCTCCATCCAGAGAATTCAAACTGTATGTAGTCTTCGATGGCCTTTTTCATCTCTCGTGGCTTCAGGTCGTGCTTGATGATCTCCGAGATGAAGTTGAACATCCATACCATATGGATGTGGTAGGTGAACGGACTGAGGTTCACACGGAAGTCGGGGTAGCTGCGCTTAAACGCCTTCATGAACTTCAGTACCTCCTTCGTACACTCGTCCGTATATACGTCGATATAGTTCTCGAGCGTCGACCCCTGTGCCTGATACAGGATCAGCTTCAGCTCGTCGCGGTGGTTGTTGATCATGCTCAGGTACTCCTGCACGTGGTCCATCATCAGCTCGTTGTTCTCGCCACGGGCATATTTCATGAACTGCTCATGGTCTCTCACATTGTGGTGGTCGTGCATCATCCTTTCCAGTTCCGTCGTGAGGGGTGTCACGATATGTCTGAACAGCTCGTCCTTGCTGTTGAAGTAGTTGTAGATGTTGCTCACGCCGATACCACAGCCCTTGGCAATGTCGCGCATGGATGTCTTGGCAAAGCCTTTCCTGAGAAAGACGCCCTTGCCAACCGTCACAATCTGCTCACGTGTATATTCCTTTTTTATCTGCATAGTCTGACGCTTAAAAACGAACAATATTCCAATTTGTTCACAAAAAAAAGAGGACTCACACCTGTAGGAGTCCTCTTCTTTATCACCATGATATCCTGATGTCTGTTGTACCTTATCATACTATTCCATTTTCCGGGTGCAAAGGTATGACGAAAAAACGAGATGCACAATACCTAAAACAGAGTGTTTTAAGCACCGTGCATCTCTCATGACCTAATCAGATATAGGTATTACTCCGACAGCATGGTCACCTCGATACAACGCTTGGCGGCCAACAGCTGCTGTGCCATGCGCTGCACATCCTCGGCCGTCATCGCCTGTACCATCTTACAGTAGTCGCGGTCGAAGTCGGCCTCGTCGTCGAGCTCGTGCCAGATGATGTAGCTCCAGTAGTCGTTGGTGATGGCCACCTGGGCATACTGCTTCACAAGGTATTCCTTCACCTTCTGCATCGATGTGGCCGAAGGACCGTGGTCGGCGATATGCTTCAGCTGCTGGTAGATGATCGGGTTCAGCTCCTCGTAGCGCGACGGGTCGGCATTATAGGAGATGCAGAACGTGGTGTTGGGCTTGTCGTCTTTCTCCAGCTCAAAGTTCACGCTGACACCATAGGTGCCGCCCTTCTCCTCGCGCACGGAGTCGGTATAGGCGATGGAGAGACAGCGCCTCAGGAAGTCGAGCTCTAGGTCGCTCTTCGGGGTGAAGGGCACGTCGGCCGTCAGGTAGATGCTGACATTGGCCAACGGGGTGGCCTGCTGCTTGGAGAACGTCACCACCTTCTCACCGTCAACGATGCGGGGCACGTTCTGGTCGTTGGCCTGCTCGTGCTTGTCGGTAGCAGGCAGCGTGGCCAGATACTGACAGACGAGCGCGCGCAGCTCCTGCTCGTCGTAGTTGCCGATGATGACCGTCTTGAAGTTCGACGCATCACTGAACCGCTCCTTGTAGATCTCGAGGATACGGTCGTAGTCGGCCTTGTCGAGGGTCTCCTGTACCACCGGTGCCAGTCGGGGGTTGTGTCCATAGAGGATGGCACGGACAGAGTCGTTGTAGTCGACCTTCGGTGAGGCGTTCCTGTTGGCGAGGAACGAGCGTGTACGGTTGATGAGTGAGGCATAGGCCGCCGCGTCTTTGCGGGGCTGTGTGAAGTAGAGGTAGGCCAGTTGGAACATGGTCTTCATGTCCTTGACCGACGAGCTGCCGCTGATGCTCTGGCTCTGTGTGCCTACCGACGGACTGACACGGACGCTCTTGCCCGTCAGCATCTTACGCAGACTGACGGCATCGAACTGACCCACACCGCCCTCGGTGACACTACTGGTGATGAGCGAGAAGTTCGGGATGTCCTCGTCGCCATAGAGCGAGGTGCCGCCCTCGGCCTTCATGCTCAGTGATACGGCATCGGCCTCGTAGTCGGTCTTCTTGGCATAGACCTTCATGCCGTTGCTGAGCGTGAGCTCGGTGAAACCGTGGGCCCAGGGCCGTTCGTTGGTGATGGTGCCTGCCTGTGGCAGCTCACTCACCAGATCGGTGGCCAACTGCTCTTCCGTGTAGGGGGCATAGCTCAGCTGTTGGGCGGCGAGGATCACCTGGCGCAGCTGCTCTTCCGTGGGAATGACGATACCCTCCTTGTCGGGGGCATACATCACCACCACCTGGTTCTGGTCGGTGATCAGCTCCTTCACGGCAGCGTTCACCTCGGTCAGCGTCACCTCACGGTCGAGCTTCTGCGTGTTCTCCAGCGCGAAGTCGACCGACACGAGCGGCTCACCGGTCAGGAAGTTATCCACACAAGCGTTCACGTAGTGCGAGTTACGGTAGTCGGCCTGCATCTTCGCACGGCGCTCGGCAGCGTTCAGACGCAGTTTCTTGGCACGGTCGAGCTCCGACTGGGTGAAGCCGTGCTGACGGGCCCGCTCGGCCACGCCGACGGCAGCGATGATACCGCCCAGGATGTTGTCGCTCTTACAACTGACACTCAGGGAGAAGGCGTCTTTCGTCCGACTGAGGAAGAAGATCGACGACCGGCCGGTGGCGCTCTGGAAGGGCGCGTCCGACTGCTGCCGCAGTTCTACGTAACGGTCGTTGAGCATGGTGGTGATCAGACCGTCCACATAGTCGTCGCGCAGGTATTTCTCTGAGTTCTTCTCACGGTCGGGTGTGGCCTCTCTCTTCTGGTAGAGGTGACAGAGGGCAATAGGCTGCTCCTTGTCCTTCTCGATGGCCACGATCATCGTGTCATTATCACTGACGGGGTAGTAGATACGTTCGGCTGCCTTCTTCGGCATGGGAATGGATGAGAACGTCTTCTTGATCTTCTTCTCCATCTTGTCCACATCGATATCGCCTACCACGATGATGGCCTGCAGGTCGGGACGGTACCATTTCTGGTAGTAGTCGCGCAGATCCTGATAGGGGAAGTGGTCTACGATGTCCATCGAACCGATCGGCATACAGTCCTCATACTTGGTGCCTTGGTAGATCTTGGGCATGGCCTGCTCCTGCAGGCGCTGCACCGCCATACCGGCACGACGGGTGCGCCACTCCTCGTGGATCACACCGCGCTCCTTGTCGATCTCGGCATCTTCGAGCAGCAGGTAGTGGCTCCAGTCGTGGAGCACCAGCAGACAACTGTCGATGATACCTTCGCGCTTCAACGGGGCTGAACCGATATGATAGACCGTCTGGTCGATAGAGGTATAGGCATTCAGGTTGGCGCCGAACTTCACGCCGATGCTCTCGCACCAGGGCACGATGCCGAGGCGCTTGCCCTTGCCGGGGAAGTTCTTGGTGCCGTTGAAGGCCATGTGCTCCAGGAAATGCGCCAGTCCGCGCTGACGGGGTTCCTCCAGGATGCTACCCACACGCTGGGCGATGTAGAAGTCGGCCAACCCCGTCTCCTTCGCATTGTGACGGATATAGTAGGTCATGCCGTTCTTCAGTTGGCCCTTGCGCACGGTCGGGTCTTGTGGCAGCTGCTGGGCCACTGCCGTCGCCGACAGGGTCGCCAGCACCAAAAGCATACAGGTCTTCTTGATATTCTTCTTCATCTTCATGCTTCAAAGGTGGTCTTAATTCTGAATCTTCGAGGGCTTGGCTTCAGGGATGAAGTCGTTGGTCGAGTTGTTCGTGTCCACATACTTGCCGTCGCTGCCGGTCTTACGGATCACGGCCTTACCATAGCGTGTCTTATCATTGAGCGTCTTACCGCAGTACGTCCAACCGCTGTCGATATTGGCGGGCAGCACGTTCCACTGCCACTCCTCCTCAACACTCAGGTTGATGCCGTCGATGACCCATGACATGGGCACCTTATAGGTCTTGCTCACCTCCATGTCGTATGCGGTACCATTGAACTCCTGGATGTACTTGCCGTTGTAGGCATACTTCTCCAACCAGTTGTCCTTGGTCTCCTTCATCTTGGCGATGGCCATCGACTTGAAGCCGCGGTTGTGCATGGAGAAGAGCGAGGCGGTATAGCAGAACCACTTGTCGAGGTTGGGCACATTGGTATTGTCCACGTCGTTGTAGTTCGGGTTACTGCTGATGTCATAGAACTCGAAGTCGGCATCGCGCAGGTCGATGGAGTTGGCATTGCCCTCCAGATGGTTGATGGCGTTGACGGCCAGGGTGATCGACTTACCGGGCTCTACGGGTACACTGGTGCCGTTGCCGGGGATCATATAGACGGCAGCCACGGCCATGGTGTCCTTGCTGATGTCGGGCACATACTCGTAGTTGTTCACCGTGAGGAACGATGACTCCAGGAAGGCGATGCTGTCAGCATAGAGCGTCACGTCACTGTTGTTCGTGATGATCACATACTGGTCGTTGCTGTACTGCTTACCCTCGGGGGTGGTGGTGCCGGTGAAGAACACCTCACTGATCACGAAGCCGCCCTTGGCTGTGAAGGTGTTGATGGTGACCTTCATCGCGGTGGCCGTGCGGGAGAGCGTGATATTCTCCTGACTGACCTCGAACTTACTGGTACCGGCCACACCGTTGATGGTGAACGCCAGCTCACCAGTGGCATGCAGGTCGTAGGTGCCTTCCTCTACCTCGTTGAAGGTGGCCACAAAACCGTTGGCCGTCTTCTGGATGGCGTTCACCAGCACGCGGGTCTGGTTGGCGTTGACGTTGGTCAGGGTGATGTTACTATTGGTTACCTCCACATTCTCCAGGTTGAGAGGCATCTCCAGCGACAGGGTCACGGGATCGTTGATGATGACGGGATCGTCGTCGCTGTCGCACGATGTCACACTCAGTCCTAATGAAAGGAGCGCCAGGCTCCACATGAAAATCTTCTTCATAATGTCTTTACTTTTTTATTTGATGAATATTGTTTTTTAGAATGATATGCCTAATGTCATGGTGAGTTGCTGCTCCTGTTCACCTTCGGAACAGAAGGTGACGCCTCCGCCCACGATACCGAAGAGCGCCATCCGACCGGTCCCGACGGGGTGGTCGTACCTCACCTGTGTGTCGACGACCGTATAGTCGGCCTTCAGATAACGGAAGTTATGGTTCAGCATCTTCACGACTGCCGCCTCCGTGTTCAGCACGGGGATGCTCAGTCGACTGTCAAGGTTTCGCAGACAGGTCGCTGTCAGGGCACACGTCAGCACTCCCTTGTGACCGACCGCGGCGATATGCTGCGCACCCAACCGACCGTACAGTCGACGGCTCTCCTGGCGGCGCTCCGGCTCCACGTATGTCTCTTTGTTCTCCGTATACCCCGCCTTCAGAGCGATGTGCCAGTCGGTGTGCCGTCGCTGACCGTAGACCACGTTCATGCTGGCATCGATGAGGGTGTTCTTATACATGGTCAGCGTGGTCAGGATGGGGTAGTTGTTCGACAGCGACGAGCCTACCATGTTCTCATCGCCCAACCGACGGGTGTACTGGGCATCGGCATAGACGGCCCAGTGGGTCTTCCCGTCTTTCCACCAGCCGGTCTGTAGCTTCGCCTCCTCGCGGTAGAGCTTGGTGAGGGGCAGGGAGTTGAGCGAGGCGGCGATCCGCTCGTAGCGGTGCTCGCCGACGGTGATATGGGCGAACAGTCCCCGTCCGTTTCGGGGTTGTGTGCTCAGATAGAGCTGAGTCCCACCGCCGTTGAAATACAGGTTGTTCACCTCGCCCGAGAAACGCACGTAAACGGCGCCTAAGCCCGTCATCTGGAACTCGGGGATGACACCCGTCTCACGGAAGAAGGTCACGTTGTCCGTCTGCTTGTAGATATTCGCCTCGGCAGCCGCTCCCCAACGGTAGGTGGCCGTCTCGTAGGCCGCCCCCGTCCGTAGGGTCAGGTCGGTCACGATGGCCCGCATACGTGGGTCGGTGGTGCGGTATTCATGTTCGGCACGGAACAGCATCTCACCCCCCAGAAGCAGTCGGTTGAGACGTGTGGCATAGCCCCCTTCAAACACATAACGCTCCCGTTCGGTGTTACCGCCTAAGGTGTCGGCCAGGATATACGGCTCCAGCAGCTCATAGTCTGATACCGAGCTCCATGTGATATGACGGCTCTTGCCGGTCATATACGAGGCCTTGCCCCATACCGTGGAATGGTCCGACAGATGCAGGTAGGTGTCGGCCTCTATCTCGTAGAGCGTGCCGCCCGTACCTTTCTGTAACACAAACGCTTCCGTCTGGTCGGTGTAGTGAAGGTCGAGCACCAGTTGGGTGTAGTCCGTCTTGAAGGCCTGACCATGAAGGGCCGGGTTCTTCCAGGTGTCGGTATCCTGCAGTCGCCATACCGACTGGTGCTCCGTGAGCACGGAGTCGGGGGTGGCCGCCGCCAGTGAGACGGAAGTCATCATATATAATAAGGTGGTGATGGATCGTAACTGTATGCTCATTCTTCCAGAAGTGTTATGGGTAGTACTGCCTCGCTCAGGGGCTTGTCGGCAAAGGGTGTGTAGTCGGTGTGCGCACGGTAGTGACGGGTACGGGTCGCCCCGTCCTGTCCGGTATATCTCACCATCCCGTTCACATCTACCTTATAGGCGCCACGCAGGACGGTGGTCTCGAAGGTGTGACCGTTCATGTCGGCCGTCGACGTGGTGGTCGTGGTGTTCAGACTCTGCAGGGTCATCGTGCCCTGTATCCGTATCACGTTGATGGTGTCGGGGAGCCCGAGGGTCACCCTGGCCACCGTATGGTAGTCGGTCAGCTCCTGATGACAACCGGCGAGCACCGCTGTCAACAGGATGAGTGTATATCTGTTCAGTCTCTTCTTCATATCTTCACATTCATTTCAAGTCCGAAATAAGGTGTCACATGACGGCGGAAGGTGAAGCCCTTGCGCTTGTAGTCGGGGGTGTAGTCCCATATCTTGTTACAGAACATAGCGATCTGCAGACGGTCGTCAAACAGCTTCTTCGTCACCTTCAGGTTGAGGTTCATCGACAGCGGCACGCGGGTCAGCTCATAGAGCGACTCACTGTTGGTCCTGATGAGCCATTGCAGAGAGGCGTCGGTCTCGTCGCCGTTCTGCCAGTCGTGTACAGAGCCGTCGGGGGCGATATACTGGTCGGGCGTGTTACTGATCCGGTCGCGCTGCGACATGGTGTACCACAGGAACTGTGCCGAGAGTGAGAAGCCGAGCTTCAGACGGGGCACGTCGGTGTCGAAGGTGAAGTTGGTGTTGAACGACTCACTCATCGTGCCGTCGGCATCCTGGTACAGACCGACGTACTGCAGACTCCTGTCGCCTACCACCATACTGGGACGGTAGGTCTCGAGCATCGAGTTGCGGTAGTGGGTATGCAGCCATGCCCCGTTGATGGTCAGTCGTGTCAGCACCTTCGGCAGGCGCACGGTCTCGAGCGTGTATTCGATACCCTGCTTGTCGGTCTCACTGCCATTGGTGTAGTAGCCATACCCAGCCAACTCGTCTCTCAGCGTATAGGTCATGTCGCTGAGGACGGGTGGGGCGGTGAGTGTGGCCGCGTCGATGGTCGAGGCATCGTATTCCTTATAGCTGAAGCTCTCGTAGTGCGTCTGACTGCGGAAGCCCGAGCTCATCTTCTCGCGGAAGTACGTGATGTTCAGTCGGTTGCCACCGATATTGATATCTGCCGACACCTCCCATTTCAGGTTCCTCGCTGCCTCCAGTGCCACGTTCCTGGGGTCGCGGATATACGTCATGAGGTTCACCCTGCGGTAGTCGGCCTTCTCGTGATAGTAGTTCAGTTGGATGAAGTCGATATACAGCTTGTCGGGGAAGAGCTGCTCCATCGTCGGCATCTTCGTGTGCTGTCCGACACCCCCCGCCAGTCGGATGAAGGTGGGCTTGCCCATGATGGTGACTTTCGGGAACGTATAGCCCACATTGAGGCGCGGGTCCACGTACATCCTGCCGTGCATGGCATATGCCTCGGGCAGGTTCAGCATCTCCGTGGCACGCAGACCGCCTGTTGCCTCGAAGGTACCTATGGCGGTGGGCCATTTCAGGGTCTCCTCGGCAAAGAGCGACCACCGGTGGTTGGCCGGTATGTCGTAGAGCGGTCGACGACGCGTCGAGATGCCGGGGTAGAGTGGGCGCTCTGGGTCGAACACCTGTCCGCGCCCGTAGTTCTTATCCATATTCCAGTCGGTCCCTAACAGGAGGACGTTCGAGAGTTTCGTCGTGGGTATCTGCAGGCGTGCCGACAGTTTGACGTAGATATTCAGCGGTTTCCCCTCCACCTCGTGGTCGGCCATGTATTTCCACGGCAGCAGCAAGGCGTCGGCCTCGCCCTCCTCGCGGTTGGTGGCCGCCACCGTCGTGCGTTGTAGCTGTATCAGTCGTCGCCGTCTGATATCATCATATTGATAGGCCGCCGAGCACATCAGTCCGGCACTCTTCAGCCACGACTCCCGACTGGTCTTGAGGGTCAGGTCGCCCATCCACGCCAGCCGGTTATACTGCGACTTATAGGAGTCTTCTACGTGGTAGTTCAGGTCGGGATCCACCTTGTCGTTATCGAACGAGCCCGTATAGTCGGCGTTGGTCGACAGACTCACGTTGTAGCGGTCGTGCAGCCACTGCTTATGCAGACGGGCAGAGAGCGTCAGTCGTTTGTAGTTCTCCAACGTGTTACGGGGGTCGGCCTTAGCGTCGAGGTAGTCGGCGCTGAGGTTCAGACTCAGGTGACGAGGCTTCCACTCCAGTCCCTTCGACAGATAGAACAGCTTCGAGCTCATGTCGGCCTTCAGTCTCACGTGCAGGTCGGCCCCTCCTTTCTTACGTTCGATCTTCACCAGACCACTGGTCAGATCGCCGTACTCTACCGAGGCGATGCCGCGCACGATCTCCACCTTCTCGATATCATCGGTCGAGAGCGAGCGCATGTCGACACCGGCATTGGTGAAGTCGCGGTAGGTACTCTCGGTGTCCCACGCCCCACTGACATACTGCATGTTGGCATTGGTGGAGATGGGGGCGCCGTCGATCATAAACTGGGTGCCCAGCGATGAGGTCATGTACTGACTGCCGCCCGAGGCCGCCTCACGGATATGGATCACGTTAGGGGTGCTCAGTGAGGGCGTCTCCGCCCGTCCGCCGGGTAACAGCTCCAGCAGGTCGGCGAAGCTCGAGGGCTGTAGGTGCTCCATGGCATGCTTGCCGATGGTCGAGGCACTGGTCAGTCCGCGACTCTCCTGAGCCGTCACCACCACCTCACCCAGTCGACTGATCTCAGCCTCCATCAGGAAACGTCCGTTCCTGACCATGGCGGTCGTGAGCGTCTTATACCCGATATAGGTGATACGGATCTGTTGGTCATCCTCATTATTAGGTATGGTGAACCTGCCCTCCGCATCGGTCACGGTGAGAGGCTTCCCTTTCCTGACATCATGGATGGTGGCTCCGATGATGGGTTCCTGTGTATCCTTATCAAGTACGATGGCTTGTAAAACACCCTGAGCGTGAGCAACTTGTATGAGGGCGACCGCCAGAAATAAAACTATTATCCTTTTAATCTTCATCTGTTATTAAACGAGGTACGAAGGTACGGAGATTCCGTCATGTGTGCAATACTCAAAAATGAGGATTTCTCAGAAAAAGAAGGCAGAATCTCGTATTATTTGCGTATTTTTGCAGCGGGTTTCAGTCATGAGGCCTCATGGTGATCATATAAATAGGTAAGAGAATGACGGTGATAGTCATAGGATTGTTGATTCCTTTGTTGGGA
>Ga0265298_10003762_pt1 | contig 19829 bp, 13 predicted proteins | sample AusTroGonzalo_MG_3_FD_193486 | JGI IMG/M metagenome (GOLD analysis project Ga0265298, IMG submission 193486) | Bovine rumen microbial communities from tropical cattle in Woodstock, Queensland, Australia - Gonzalo_01 | ecosystem: Host-associated > Mammals > Digestive system > Stomach > Rumen ... | reverse complement strand
TGTAATTGATTTTTTTATCTAGACCAAGTAAAGGGACCTGATGTATAACACCATAATTTCGCCCCCCAATTAAGCTACTATAGTTTAAAGATCCAGCACCATGGGAAATATACCAATACTCATCATCATGACAAATTCCCTGGACATCATCACTAAAATCAGTTACAACATTATCAGGAGAATATTCCAGATTTTCATATTTTCTGGTCGGCGTCCAGCGCATCCAATCCGATTTTCCATTACTTATCATGATATTTACTCCCTTTTTTATATTCAAAAAAATTATTTATACAAAACAGGATATTTAAAATTAAATTTATTTGTACAAGCCAATTTTTCATAAACAATATTTAACATTCCTAAAAAAAAGTTAAAATTTCTACAAAATTGGAACTTTTCACCTCATTTTTCATTCAAAAAACTTACCGAAAAATTATATACAGGTGACATTGACTGTTTATTTTTTTTATTATTCTAAAGGAGATATGTACAGAGAGAGATGAAGAGGTAAAAAATGTATCTAGTAACCTACGATATCGGCAATTCTTTTATAAAGGCCGCACTCACACAAATTACGGATACAATAAAGTTCGTAGGCGCTACGGTCACCAATACGCATAACACCTCGACTTTAAACGGCAAAGGCGTCGAACAGAACACCGAACAATGGTGGGATTCTATTTGCCGTTGTACAAAAGACCTCCTCAAAAACTATGGCATTACAAGCGAGCAAATTAAGGGAATCAGCTTCTGTTCGCAAATGAACGGAACTGTGCTCGTCGATGCCAACGGCAACACGGTCCGCCCTCCAATGACATTCCTCGACAGGCGCGCCGATGAAGAATTGAAAGAATATTTCAATCACGGAATCAAGTTTCACGGGCTAAACATCTGGAAACTCCTCAAGGCGATGAGACACACAAGTATGGTCCCGGTCGGAGCCTACAGCCCCATCTGGAAATACAAGTGGGTTCAAAAAAACGAACCCGAAAACTTCGCAAAAGTCGACAAGTTCCTGGATGTCGGGGATTACCTGCTTTTCAAGACGACAGGACAATTCGTACGCACAGAGGATTCCGCATTCTGCACAGCTCTCAACGATTGCCGCAAAGGACACTCCGGCTGGAGCCACACCATGGCGAAGGCCTACGGCATCAGCGAGAAGCATTTACCTAAAATTGTACAAAGCACAGACATCGTCGGTCAAATTACAGAAACCGCAGCCGAACAGATGGGTTTGGAGCCAGGAACGCCAGTTATCGCAGGCGGCGGAGACGTTGCGTTGGTCGCCATTGGCTGCGGAAACACCCATAGCAATCTCACTGGAATTTACTGCGGCACATCCGGTTCCGTCTGTACCGTCGTAGACCACATCATCCAGTTTGCAGACATCATGATGATTGCCGTCAAAGGACCGGAACCAACACAAAAGTACTTGTACGGCGAACTCGAGACCGCAGGCAAATGCTTTGCCTGGGCACGTGAACTTATCGGCAAGCTTGACAACTCCGAATACACTTACGAAGAATGCGCTTCGCTTGTATCAAAAGCAGAGCCGGGCGCTCGTGGACTTTTGTTCACACCGTTTATGAACGGTTGCAAAACTCCTTTTGAAGACGGAGAAATTCGCAGTTCGCTTTCGGGCATTGGACTAGAAACAACTCGTGGCGATTTGCTCCGCGCGGTCATCGAAGGCATTTGTTTCCACTTCCGCTGGTTGCTCGAATGCCAAGCCGAGAAATGCAAGATATCCGACACAATCCGCTTTGCAGGCGGTCTTGCAAGGCTCAATATCATGAACCAGATTCTCGCCGATATTACCGGCCATACGATAGAGTCTGTCAAGCATCCGCAGTACGTGGGTGCACTTGGCGCAGCCGCCGTTGCGGCAATTGGTCTTGGACAAATGAAATTCGAAGACATCCACAACCATATCGAGATTACGAACACGTACACGCCGAATCCCGAGAACCAAGCCATCTACAACAAACTCTACAAAAAGTTCCTTGAAAAAGTAAAGAGCGACAGGAAACTTGTTAGCAGAGCTTAGAGCGGCTAAGCCGCGATAGGCGGTTCGCAAGATTTAGATAATCCGAACTTCGGATTTCGGAATCAGAAATTTAAGCGCCAGAATGAGACAACTTTTATTCTAAGTTCTACCAACTAAATTATCGCTTATTGCGCGGGAGTTCGCTGGCGTGCTTTTCAAGCCATACGGCATCTTCCAATGCACGTTCGGCTTCCGTTGCCCAGTCAGAATCCGGGAATTCACGAACAACGTCACGGTAGCGCGTCACAGCACTGTGGAAGTCACGCATCTCGCGATAGATGTTCCCCATCTGGAGCATTGCGAAATAGCGTTCATCCGGCGTAATTTCATTTTCGAGCAAAGCCTTATACATCTGGAGAGCGGCTTCGTTGTAACCATCCGCGAACAAAGCATTGGCATTGGCAATGGAATTTGTCGCAGTCGGAGCCACATCCTCTTTCTGCGGAGCGGCATTTTCAGCAGACCTCGCCTTGTCGTTCCCCGAGCTCTTCGCTTCCTTCATTGCTTTTGCTTCAGCTTCTTTCATAGCCTTTTCTTCGGCCGCAGCATTTGCAGCAGCATTGATTTCAGCCATGCGGTCTTCAGCGGCCTTGCGGAACTTGGCATCCGGAGCAGCCTTCTTCAAATACGCAGCGAGATACTTCTTTTCTTGATCGAGACGCTTCCCTTTCTGGTTGATTTTTGCCAAATAGAAATTAGCGTCATTACCGCGTTCCTTGTATGAAAGTCCTTTCTTCAAGTTGAACTCGGCCTTGTCGTATTCTCCCATCTCATAACGAGTTAGGCCTGCATAGAAGTACGCACCAGCATCGCCAGGCTTCTTCGAAAGAGCGGCTCTCCAAAGCGGAGCGGCTTCGGCATAACGACCTTCGGCAAGCAGAGCCTTGCCTTTTTCAAACGGATCTTCGGTAGCATCTGCAGCAGTCGGTGTTTTGGCAGCAGGAGCCGGTTGGGCAGCCTTCGGATTTTCAGTCTTAGCAGGAGCGGCTACGTTTTTCGGTTCTGTCTTAGCCGGTTCAACCTTAACTTCGGCCTTCTTTTCCGCCTTGGCGGGTTCTGCCTTTGCGGTCGCAGCCGGCGCAGCAGCTTTAGCGCCCTTGATCTTTGCACGTTCAGCATCGGCCTTAGCCTGTTGCCCCATAGCCTCGTAAGCCTTGGCAGCACCTTCGTACGCTTCACTCAAGCTGGCGTCATAACCATAAGCGAGGCGGAAATTCGCAAGAGCACCCTTATAGTCCTTCATCTTCATGCGGACCTTGCCAGCCGCCATATAGGCTTCGGTATTCTTCTTATTTTCAGCCAACATGGCACGGTATTCACCAAGAGCCTTTTCATACTGACCCTTGGCCTCAAAACGGGCACCCTGTTCTATACGGGGGTCAACAGCCCAAGATTGAGACATTCCCAACAAAAAAGCAAGCGCAATAAAAGACAATTTCTTGTTCATAGCAAAAAAAATAGTAAAAACCATTGACTTTATGACAGAGATTGACGATATTACAAGCAGAGACGCGGATAATTTTACTTATCTGCAAAGGAGAAAAAATGAAAATCACTGAAGTTGTCGATAAATACAAACCGGACGAACAAGAGCTTATCATCGAAGCTTACGAACGTGAAGGCGGCGACACAGAAGATGTAGACCTCATCCTCCTTGACCGTATTTGTGCAAGACTCGGACTTGGGCTTGATAACGAAGACCTCGATAACGACGACATCGCAGAAGAAATTAATTTCGACGATTACGGGAGCCATTTCGGAGATATTTCCGAAGGGGACGACGAAATGTAAAAGGCTTTAGTGACATTTAATGACAATATCTTTATCTATTTTATAGACAAAGACAAACATTAAAGGTCACTTATGTTCAACATTAATTTTTCTTTCTGCCCGTCCAAAATTTTTCTTCTTTCTCTAACGGTGGTCGTCTTCGGGCTTTTTGTTTACCTTTCGGGGAGCTTCGCTTCTGCGACTGTGTTCTCTATACTGTACGCATTTTTCGCCATAAGCGATTAGCCCGCATTCCCAGCAAGCCACCAACAACCATCGGCCAATGGCCCACAACTAAAAAACTAATCCGCCACGCAACGAACGTAAAGTCCCTTGTAAACGCTAGCGTCGGTACGTTCGATATCACGGTCAGTGCGGTTGAATTCCCAAGAACGAGCCGTTTTTTCTTGAACAGACGTCTTGGACCAATAATGTCCGGAATTCATACCGTCGCAGTAATTGTCCCAATCCTGGCAACCGCCTTGTCCTAAATTGTCCCAATCCAGCGTTGCACGGTCTTTCTGGAAATCGCGCCATTCACCATCATCCGGCAAATGCCATCCCGGAGGGCAAGCATTGAGCGCTTCTTCGTACGTGTAATAGCGGCCGAACTTTTCACAATACATTTTATCTTCTACATAGCATTGCTTTTCAGAAGTCACGCTAAACGCAAGATTTTTCATCATCCAAATTTTACCGCCACGGACACCAACCTTGTATTTTTTATTATCGCGTTTATCTGTAAAAATCATATCCTTCGGCGAAATATTTTTTTCGGCAAACTGGTCACGCGCATACACACAACGGATTTGCACGGCATCCGCCTCTTCGATATCCACGATTTTCGTTGTACCGCGTTTTGTTTCAAGCCTTATCGCCCGATTGCCCGGACCGCGCAAAGCAAAATAGGCATAGCCCTTTCTTGCATTCACGACTTCATCAAATTCAAACTTGTAAAAGCCAAGCGAAGAACCCCCGACAAAGTCTTTCATATTCTGCAACTTGTCAGGACCATTGAATTTATTTTCGACTAATTCATCCCAATCCGTTTCATCCGGAAGATGAGAGCCTTCAGGGCAAGACGCTTGCCAATTATCGCTACGATAGAAAGGATGACCATTTTCATCTGTAAAGAAAGCGGTTTTGCTATACCGGAGGCTTTGTTTAAACCAGTTTAGAGAACCTGACGGAATCGCACGATATACACGCCCATCTCTATAATCCTTGAAATCTGCTGCGTAATTTTGGCTGACCACAGACACGGTCAAAATTGCTACGGCGCACAAAGAACGCCACACCTCATCCAACATCAAAAACCTCATATAACAAAACCGACTTACCAAGTAAGCCAATGAAGAATATATATACGCATTTTCAAAAAAAATGCTATAAAAAAATGTCAAAGGTAAAAAATAACGCCAAAATTGTTCGGAATCACCCAAAAAGAAATATTCTTTTTACAAATCTCATGCATTTTGATGATACCCATACTCACACCAGCCCCGACTAGCGATCCTACTACAACATCGGTAGGGTAATGCTTGCCCGCCACAACGCGCAAAGCACCAACACCCGCCGCAAGCGCAAAAGACGACGCCCAAACAATCGATTTGTACTTGGAATTGGGATAAATTTCAGAGAACCATTCGCCCGTAAACACAGCAACGGTAAACGCCGCAGACGCATGCCCCGAATAGAACGAGCCATAAGCTTCGCCATGCGCATCACGAGCCTTCTTGGCCCCTTTACCGCCTTTGGAATACATGTAAGGTCGGGGCCAAAGTTGAGACGAACGAACTATTTGGTTTAATGCATTTTGCAACACAAACGCTTCGGCAAGCATCAATGAAAATGAGCCAAAATCGTGCGCATCAGCATCGCCTTTGTACCAGGAATAGCCGGCCAATGCAAGCGGAGCCACTGCTAGCACCGCAGAATAATGGCTTACGTTTGTAGCCCAATCACTGTAATGCCCTGCAAACGGGCGGTCCCACGGCAAAAGATTCGATGAACTTTTCATTTCGCCTGCAGAAACGCGCTCCATGTTATAATATTGGTAAACTCCCAGCGCCGAGGTCAATGTGATTCCAAGCACAAGCGGCACATCGAGACGCACAAAGACTTCGTAATGACGTGATGGAACCGAAGACGGATTTTCGAGCAGAGATGTGTCGGGAGCGCTAAGAGCAAGCGGAGCCGAGCACAACACGGCAAAAAAAACTTTAAAACACTTTTTTTTCATGCACAGGATTCTTGTACTATAGTACCAAATGCCGGTCTCGGTCATGTCCAAGTAGACTTGGCCACGACGCTCGACTTTTGCATTTGTCGGACAAAAGCCATCAGAACGACGAAAAAGAGAAATAAAACTCATCATCACTTAAATAAGCAAGCACAAACTTTTTTAAAAAATTATATTCACAGGGAGCCCATAAAGCGACCTTCACAAAGATAAACATAAAAAAGTATTGGCGGACATTGTGACAAATTCGAATTTTAACCAGAACCGAGAACCCATCATCCCGAACATGGAACTTTTTGGAGCCATTTCCGACGAAATGCGCCTCAAGATTTTACTCCTCCTGGACCAGTCCGAATTTACGGTCAATGAAATCAAGGATATTCTGGATATTCACCAAAGTAACGCCAGCCGCCACTTGGCAAAGCTTTCGCAGTGCGGGCTCGTGAAAGACCGCCGCGACGGCATCAAGGCTTATTACCGCTTGAGCGAAGAGCTCTATATGAGCAGCCGCTTGTTGCAGATTATCCGCGAAGCTTATGACGAACTGCAAGACAAGGACATTTTGAAATGCCGAGCCGCACAGGCACTTGAAGAACGTACGGACAAAACCAAGGGGCAAATCCACAAGCTCGACCAAGCCGGCGGAAGCCTCAAGGCGCAAATCAGTCTGTTCAGCAAGCTCATGGTGCCATTCGAAAACGCCGTGGACATAGGATGCGGCGAAGGCGGCGACCTCTCGCTCATGCTCGCCAGCCGTTGCAAGAACGTGACCGCACTCGACTACGATCCGAAAATCATCAGCGGGCTACAGCAAGTGCTGAGGCAAAAGGGCATCGAAAACGTTACGCCGAAAGTCGCGGACATGACGCAGACGGGCCTCCCCGACAACTATGCAGACCTCGTGCTTATGAGCCAAGTGCTCCATCACGCCACCGACCCGCGACTCGCGCTCAAGGAAGCGACCCGCATTTTGAAACCGGGTGGAAGGCTTGCGCTTTTGGACCTCGCCCAGCACAAGGAAGAATCGTTCCGCACAACGCACGGACACATTTGGCTTGGATTTGAACGCAGCCAGCTCGAATTCTTTGTGAAAGAGCTCAACTGCAAAGTCATGGAGAGCGAAATCATCCCGAGCGAAAACGAAGTAGACAAGAAACTCCCCGTGATTTGCATGATCATTACTAAGGAGTAGACAGTAGACAGAATTAGTTAGGCGGCTTTGCCGCGATGATATAACTTCCTACTTCCTACCGACTACTTCCTACTAAACCTCACCCCCTAAAACCTAATTCCTTTCATTTTCTTATTGACCTTTTACAAAAAATCAAATATCTTTAAAAAAAAATCTCAAGGAGAATTTTATGGGCAAATTTATCAAGTACACAGTTTTCATTGCTGTTTGCATCATTTCGGCATTCGGCATCTATAGTTTGGTCAAGACGGCCAAGACCGACGAAAACACGCTCGAATAAAACAATTCGCTCGAGCAAGTTCGTTCAAAACCGAATAATTTAATGGACCGCAGTGGGCCTCCGCTGTGGTATTTTTATATTTCCTTATATGAATTTTCTCAACAAGAAACCCGCATTCTTTGCGGCAATGGCCGCTATTTTCTTCGCGATTCTGCTGATTGTTTTCCGCGATTTCGCATTCGATTCCAGCCAACTCATGCTCAACAGCGACCAGCTGAACGGCATCGGCAGCCGCATTTTGCGCGCTTGGGACGTCATCCTCACGGAATGGGATGACAGCCGTTTGGGCGGCATCCCGACGATGGACGCGTTGTTTGCCGACGCCTACCATCCGCTCGTGTGGACACAATTCCTGATGGACCCGGCCAGGGCAGTCGGTTTCAAGTTCATCTTGACCGTCTGGGCGGCATTCATGAGCGCCATGCTCCTCGCCTGGAACTTGACCGGCAATAAATGGTGGGGAACGCTTCTTGGATTCCTTTACGCCTTCTCGCCAGAATATTTCACATACATTTACGGCGGTCACGATGGAAAGATGATGGTTTTCGCCATTGCTCCGCTTGCACTCCTCGCAGTCCGTAAGATTGTCCGTGACGAAAGCCTCCCCTACCTCATCGTTTTTGCGTTAAGCATTGTATGGATGATTCTCGGGAGCCACTTGCAACTCACGTACCTGTTCTTGTGGGGCGCCGGGCTTTACACGCTTTACGAAGCCGCATTCCATTGCAACACGCTCGCTGTTCGCGGTAAACGCATCGGGCTTGCCGCCGCTGCACTTGCATTTGGACTTGCCATCAGTTGCTTCCAGATTATACCGCCATACCTCTACACCACGACGCAGTCCGTCCGCGGTGAAGGCGAACACACGAACTACGGTCACGCCGTGAGCTGGTCTTTCCACCAAGAAGAAATGGCTCAAATGCTCATTCCAGGATTCATCGGAGTCGACGTATACGAGCAAGATGAAAAGACCGGCGATCTCAAGGGAAGTTCCTTTGTCAACGTGACCATGGACGAATACCGCAAGATGGCCGAATCCGGCAGTCAAGGCAGTCCGTTCTACTGGGGCCACAACAGCTTCAAACTCGACCACAACAACGCAGGCGCACTCCTCACGTTCCTCGGATTCCTCTGCTTATTCCTCCCGGGCAAGCGCCGTTGGGCCTGTTTCTGGGGGCTCGGCGCCGTTGTTGCGCTCAGCTACGGCATGGGTGACCATTCACCGCTATTCAAGCTTTGGTACAATGTTTTGCCGGGCGTCAAGAACTTCCGCGCTCCGGGCATGGCTCTTTTCTGGCTCCCGCTCTTGCTCGTGATGATGGCCGGCCCTGTGCTTCGCGCCATTAGCGACCCGAACGAAGATTCCGCCAAGAATCACCGCGCATTGCTTCACGGAACCGCGATGTTCGTCGTTTTACTTTTGCTCGTCGTGATTGCACGTTTCAACTGGACTCTGTTCATCAGCCCGTTCGGATTTATCGTTTGCCTCGCCTACGCCGCTGCATGCCTCGGTGTGATGAGTCTTGACGACCAAGGTAAGGACATCAATGTCAATAATTTCGTGGATGCATTCAAGGCCAAGTTGCCGGGCACATCCAGAGGCGTTCAGGCAGCTGTCGTCATCGGCTTTGCCGTCATCGGGATTTTCCTCATGAGCGGTCAAAAGCTCTTGAACGATCCAGTAACAGCCCCTTACTTCAAGCCGCTGAACGAAATCGTGATGAACGCAACAGCTTCAAAGATTATCCCCAGTTTCATCTTTATTCTCGTCGTGATTGGCGTAAGCATTGCCGTTTTCAAATGGAAAGGTAGCACGCCTGCAAAAGTCGGCATTCTCGCACTCGTTGCAGGCATCGAACTCGTGACCATCAATGGCGCATTCATCCAGAATGTCCCTGCAAATGAATACTTGCAGCCGAAAAACGGCGTTGTCGCAGCGCTCAAGGCGCCCTATAAAGCTGATTCCATCAACACGCCGCGCGTTCTTTCGCTCTCCCGCAACAAGGCCTTTGGCGCAAACATGTTCCCGCAATACCACATGCGCAATGCAGACGGTTTCCACGACAACGAACTTTCGAGCTACCGCGAATTCCGTGGCGGACAAGGCAACGCAAACTACTTGTTGAACATCAACGATCAAAATGCACCGCACCCGTTCCTTGACCTCATGAATATCGGAGCCATCATCTTCGATACGCAGCGCGGCACAAGCTACATGCCAATTACTACAGGCATGGGCGAAGCCTACATCTACGGGCAATCAACCACGATGGAAGATTCCAAGGCCATTGACGCGCTCAAGAACGGTTTTGAATACCGCGAAAAGGTCATCCTCTCCGAGGAACCGCAAAACAAAGGTGAAGGCGGTATCGCAGCAGGCAAAGCAAAGCTCGTCGCAAACCCCAAGATGGATACGCAAGTGTTCCAGGTCGAAAGCGACCGCGCAGGCTTTATGGTCGTCGCCGGTAACTACCACCCCTACTGGAACGCCACAGTCAACGGCAAGGAAGCCAAGGTCTACAAAGCTTTTGGCACGCTCCGCGCTGTCGAAATCCCGAAGGGCAAATCCGAAGTCCGCATGGAATACCGCAGCAAACCGTTCCATGCCTGCGTCAAGGTGAGCCTGTTGGCAACGCTTTTGCTCATCGCCTTCGGCGTATTCGTGTTCGTGAAGAACAAGAAAGCGCAAGCAAAATAAGAAATAAATTTCTAAAAACGCAAAACCCCAAAGTCATCCTTTGGGGTTTCTTTTTTTAAAAGAATCAAACATTCCACTTACCAGACTCGCACGTGCCTTACAATTCGTGCGGAACCGCTGCGTATCACAGCAATATATCGACCGGCGGGAACATTTTCAAAAACAATCGGTAAACGCGATTTGCCGACAGCGCCTTGCTTGCGTTTCGTGGCAACGACATGCCCCGTCACAGCAACCAAGCTGACATGTGCTTTTCCAGAAATTCCTTCGACGAAAACATTTCGTTTCTGCGAATAAATCACCGGCACCACAAGTTTTGCGGCCACCTTGCGACGCGATACACCCGTTGACTCGTTACCTTTAGACGTATCCTTTTTCGCCGTGTCGCCAACCGCATATAGCGGAGCCAAAGCCTCGGCCCACAAGTGATGCATCGCTTGGCCGCCACCTTCTGCATTCGGATGCACGCCATCGTTCCCAAGCAATTCGGGATGTTTTAAAAAGTAATTGTAGAAGTCTGGGCCCTTGGGCAACTTGTTATCTTCAACAAGTTTATCTACAGCCTCCAAAAACGCCGAGTTGATTTGCCATCCCGACTTTTCAGGATTCGTTGCGACAATGCGCGCAATAATCGGCGTTATGTTATGTGCTTTCGCCGAATCAATAATCGTCTGCATGTTCTTGACGTACGCATCAAGATCCCAGTCTCCACCGCCCCATGCATCGTTCGTGCCCATTTCAATGGCCCAGAACTTCACATTGCCAGCGTATTTCAGATAATCGTCCAAGTGCGCAACGACTTCGGTACTGTTGATGCAGCCGATGCCTCCACGAAGCATGGCAGGCGTGTAATCCGGGAAACGAGCGTGAATCAACTGCGCCGTTGTCGAATCAGTTTCTTGCTGCTTGATTCCCATTTGGCTAATGCTTGTCCCCATGAAGAACCAAGTATCATTTCCGCCAGCGCTCATGTCGAACGCCTCGATTTCAAGAATTTGACCTACATCACCATCGCTTACGAACTTGAACCAAGACTTACCTTCAAAATCAATCGTCACGCCGCGAGCCATCACGGGATTGTCTTTGACGCTCGCCGCCTCAACCCAATCACCATCCGTACCATTCGTTGAATTTGCCGATGTCAAGATTTTGAAGTTCGAAAGAGCAACACCGCTATGCGAACAATTGCTCGTAAAATTGGTAGCCCAAGCGCAATCACCATAGGACTCCCAGTTGATCAAAAGCTTTTTTGGTCCCGCGCCCACATTCAATGCGATTTCTTTAGCATTGCTACTTTTCCAGTTGGTCAAATAACCATCGGTGAGGTAATCTGTTGTCGTCGAACCTGTATGCGCCAGCACCCCACCCGAGACAAGTCTATTCGGCGTAATACCAAAAGCTACGCCCGCACTGCATGCAACAATTGCTGTTGAAGCAATCACTTTTTTGAAGGAATCTTTTCCCATTACACTCCACATTCCAATTCAATGGCAATAAATATATCTAAAAAAGAGCCTCCGGAATCTTTTTTTTGCATTACGCAAACGATTCTTCGGAGGCACTTCAATGCAATTATTTCTTGTTATACGGCACGAACATCATGCGACCTTCCACTTTTTTACGGATCATATAGCGACCCTGCGGGAGCCATTGTTCCTCCAGACCCATGTATTGGCCCTTCATGTCGAAAATTCCCGTTGTAACCGCGCGTTCGCTAAAATGAATTTTTTGAGCCATGCGCGTGGTTTGCCCCGGTTCGCTCGGTTCATACTTGTCCCAGCCGGGCATGTCATCGATAGTAATAACACGAGCATCGTCCATATTGCTTTTCCAGACGCTATTGGCTGTTTGCCCCGGCCACTTGCCACTCCAAGTGCTGTACCAAGGCATCCACCAGCTCCATACGGCCTCATCATCGTGCATGTTTTTCACGTCAGGAATCGGGCCGTTTTCGGTGAGAGCGACAATCTTCTTGGCCCCCGTTGCCGTCTTAAACTTTTCAAACGCGCCGGAATTGCTAGAATGGTCATTGTCGTTATTATAGATGTCAATGGAAATCACATCGTAGTATTCCTCGCCCGGATCCCAGTCGTTCACGACCTTGCTTTCGGGATTATAAACCCAAATGAGGTTCCTTACACCCTTTTCCTTGACCATGCGGTCAAACACCAAGCGATACAGGGCTGCAAATTCCCTGCCCGAATTGATGCTCCACCAGAACCAAAGTCCACCAGCTTCATGCAGGGGGCGGAAAATGGCCGCAACGCCTGCTTTCTGCAATTCAAGGAAGTAATCTGCAATATGGTCGATATCGGCGATAATACCCTTATAGGCTGCACTTTGCGTGTCCCATTCGGTCGTTCCGCTCTTGAACGCAGTCTTGAAATCGAACGTGGTGTAGCCCTGACCGTTATCGGCCCCCTTGATGTAGAAGGCATCATCTTGATCTAGAGGGTCTTTCCAATGCCATGAGAATGCAGGAATACCGCCCTTGTTCCACAAATCCTTCGCCAGAGAAATTCCCTTTTCCGTATATTCCGTGTACCAGGATTCACTTGCCTTCGGGCCCGTTGCGAACAAGAAATCTACGCCAACAAGCGCCGGGAACTTGCCACTACGCGTGTAGATATCTTTCACGTCGTCATGCGTCTTGAAATCGGCCCCCTTCGTATAATTGCTCATGTCGCCAGTCATGATGCCACTAATTGTCTTCTTGCCAAAATTCTCGACAAGGAAGCTGTAGAGCTTGACGGCACTTTCGGTCGCATTCGGCGTAACCGGTTTGGCGCTCAAGTTAAACGCAACCGACTGATAAGGAGAAACATCGATGTAATCCACGCTAATCCAGCCCCAGAATTTTTCAATCGTGACATTGTTTACGCCCGCCTTAAGATTTACCACGGTCGATACGTCACCCCAACCTGTAGTGGCGTTGAAATCGACCGTGGCGGCAGTTGTGCCATTAATCTTGATGTAGTTCGACTTGAAATCGCCCGCCTTGTAGTGTATTGTCAATAGGTACTTGCCTGTAGATTCGACGGTAACATTTTCGAAGGCAATATTACCTTCTTTCATATCGACATAACCCGTTCCCGAAACGCTAGTGCTGTTGACAATTCCTGAACCATCGGTAAGTATTGCCGATTCAGCCTCGTACTTGGCCGCAAGTGTTGCCGTGGCAAGCGCAAGCCCGCAAAAAGCGATTTTCTTTGCAATATTCATAGGAACTCCTCTTTTTCATGAATATATCCTTTTTTGGAATTTCCCTTTCGCGAAAAAAATTCAAGTGTGGACAAAAATGTCAACACTTCCATAAAAAATTCATCGCTCAATGCATTAAAACAATATCTCTTTATAAAAAAATGTATTTTTAAAGCAGGTTCGCCATGCTTGCAAAGAACAAGATAAACATCTACGATTTTTCTGATTACCGCAACTTCTTGCAGGCTTTTTATGAATTGGAAAAATCACTGGATCCATCGTTCAGTTACCGCGTTTTCGCCGCCGCTGTCGAAATGGATGCAAGCCTATTGCTCAAGATTTTGCAGGGCAAGCGCCACGTTTCAACAAAAAACATCGAATCGTTCGTGCAGTTTTTCCGGTTCAAAGAAGGCAAGGCTGAATATTTCCATGAGCTCGTTGCTTACAGCAAAGCAAAAACAGACGACCAAGTGCGCAAGCATTTCGAAACGCTCCAAAAAATGCGCCCTGCAGCATGCCGCGAACTTGACGAGGCCCGCTACCGCTATTTTCAGCAATGGTTCTACCCCATGATTCGCTCTGCACTCGATGTATTCGACTATCGCGGACCGGAACACGCCGCTGCTCTAGGAGATTCTTGCATCCCGAAGCTTACCGCAACGCAGGTACAAAACGCAGTCGATGCATTGTTACAGCTCGGCCTTGCCAACATGCGAAAAGACGGACGCATTGTTCCAACCGAAGCCCATATCAAAACAAAAGAACATTGGCTGAGCGCATCCATCAGCGATTACCAAAAAAGCATCACCGAACTTGCTCAACGATCCATTGCTGAAACACCAAAAGAAGAGCGCGACATCAGCACGCTCACCATGGCACTCGATTCTTCACAAATACAGAAAATCCGAGAAATCCTTGCCGAAACGAGAAAAAGCATCGTAAAAGTGGTCAACGCGATGCCCTCCCAAATTTGCGACAGCGTTTATCAATTAAATTTTCAATTGTTCCCGATGATGAAGAAAAAGGATAGATGATGAACCGTTTTTTTGCGACAATGCTTTTGACAGTCTTTTTCTGGGCATGTTCCGACTCGAATCCAGAATTTACCGGAGCCACGAGCGAAACCACAAACGGAATCGCATTCACTGTTGTTGATGCATCCCACTCGCCCATCATAAACGCACGTCTTAAGCTTTATTCCAAAGAAAACATTTCCGTCATCGATTCTGCCGCCACAAATTCCTTGGGCGAAGCCTATTTTGATACCGTCATTTCGGATGGATTTATCGAAGGCATTGCAGGCAGCGATTCATCGCTCATGACCTGGGCCCCACTCGATACCCAGCAAACCGAAATTTCGCTTTTGCCTTCGGCAAGCATCACCGTACGCACAGGCGCAACCGAGGCCGACTACGCAAAGCTTTACGAGACTATCGCGCTTGACGCAACTCCTTACGCTGCATACCTCAAGAACGGAGAATACACATTCGCCCACGTGCCCGCAGGCCTATTCAACGTGGTCGCAGGAGATTCGCTCATTGCATCCGTTGCTCTAGAAAATGGAACATCAGCCGATACAATCATCCGCGTTCCAGGCGTTACACGCGAGTTCGTATTCGAAGACTTTGACGATGGCGATAGTTTGAACAACATTGCAAGATCTTTCCCGAATTACGGTTGGTACTTCAACACCAGCGATGGCGGACAATGGATTACTCCCGACAGCACCATGAGCTTTGCATCCGCCATTAAAAATGACCAGCAAGGAAAACACCTTTCATTAAAATTTGCATTAGGCGAATCCGGAACCGTGCTCATAGGCACGCACATTGGTCTCGATACCGGTTATTACGATTTGAGCAAACTCACCGCCGTCCGATTGAAAGTTCGCGGCGACTGCGAATTTTCCGTAGCGCTAGAACATTACAAGGATATCGGCAACAACAACTTCCACAAGGCATTGTGGAAAGCCACGGCAAACGAGAACTGGCACGAAATCATATTCCGCCCCGGCGATGAAACTTTGGAAAGCGAAAGCTACCAAGTCCGTTTCAGTGAAATAGCGAACGAAATCGGATTCTTCACAATATTCATGAAAAATGGAACATTCCTAGACGTCGATGAAATCGTTTTCGAAGGAATGGATTCGATCTAGCAACATCTAAAACGCACAAAGCTCGCCTTTCGGCGGGTTTTTGTCATTCACGCAACTTCAGTACCGGCCAATAATCCGTCGGCTTTTGATTCAAGTAAGTCAGCCGCGTCCAAGTTTCATCACGGTAGCAACCACCAATCATTAATTCGTCGAGTTTGCCTGTAAAACCGCCCACCTCGAAATAAGCACGAACATCACCGGAATCGCTTATGTCGGACGGTTCCAGCGAAAACGAAACTTTCGTATCATCCCAACCGAATTTTTCCGGCGAAGCAGAAACTATCGAATCGTTCAAATAAAATAACGAATACTCAAAAGCACGCCTGCTGAACGATACATAAGTCCACTCGCCCGCCTTGATTCCATCAATTCCAGAAGTCCAAGAAATCTTGTAGCTTGCTGTATCCTGAGCATTGGTCGAATCAGCAACGTGATAAAATTCCACAACAAAGCCCTTTTCGGGAACATAAAGCAAAGCGTATTCCTTAGCTTTTTTAAAGATGGTCTGTTTCTTTTCAAGCGACTCTAGCTGCAACCACAACGAAAAGCAGAAATATCCGTCATCATCAAACGACATATTGACTTTGCGTGTCGAATCGACCTTAGCCGATTTTTTAACATAAAACGAGCCCGCGGAATCCAAACGAACTCCAAGCCCAACAACGCCATCGTCTATCGCATCCGAATCGACCGAACCAAAAGCGGTTCCCTCAAAGTATCTCTTCTCGGCATAATCAGTCTGGGGAGAAACCGAATAACCGAAATGCCACACCAAGGAATAGTTGCGATTTGTCGGGAACACGTCAAACGCATAAACAGGGCCCTGCAAGCCATCATACACAATCTCCAGCGAATCTTCTACGTTCAAGGAATCCACGCGAACCCACACCACTATTTCTTTCGAATCCCTATCATAGACATCATAGTTGATCGGGAGTTTCTTGCTGCGGCTTCCGTCCTTCGAAATGCGCACGGCTTCCCAACGGCCATAGTTTACATGCTCGAGCGAATCAAAATTGCAGTTGCTCTCCGTCAAGCGCAGTGCAATTGGAATGTCGGTCACCACGGAATTCAGCGTATCAATTCCTTCGGGGAGCGCAAGCGGAGCCACAAAAGTAAGTACAACAGAATCCTGAGGAATTACAATGTCGGGTTCAACAGGAATGGGGCTCACCATAAGAAACGTCTCGGTATCGCCAGGAGCGACATCAATAAGACCTTGCATCCAAAGCTTTTCGCCCAATTCTTCATCAAAGAACACCCGCAAATCAAGCGTTCCTGCAGGCAAGCTATCAATAACAAAAGTCCAGCCGTGAACAACGATATTTCTACGAATAGTTGTCCCCAAAACGGTCGCAACCCCTGTCTCCCCATCTTCAAGATCGTAAACACCTTCGAATTTCACGATTCCCGGTTCACGCAAGGTATCGTTTACAGCAAGGAGATCGTCTTCTGTAACTTTAACGTTTTGCACTAGGAGGCGTTTGCCCGATTCTTCGTGATAAGCTTCGATTGCATAAGTCCCAGCGGGGATAGAATTCAGACTATAAGCACCATCAGCGTTTGTTTCGGTCGTAAAAGCGGTCGGCAGAACATCGCCAGCCTTGGCGTCAAAGTTCTGCGGCACGCATTGGACACGCGCATAAGCGGCAGGATAGCCCCCTTCTAATAGCAAAATACCAGCGAGTTCCGGAGAACCCGTCTCGGCACTGTTGCCTGCCACATGGCTATCGGAACATCCGCAGAACGTCGCTACAAATGTCGCCATTGCAGCAAGCGTCAAGGAGGCCGATGCAGCCATTATGTTTTTGCAGAACTTCATTGTTAACAATATATATAAGAATTTCAGAAAGCGAAAGTGATATTATCCGCAAAGGATGCCGTTATCGCAACATCATTGCCGTTTTACCGCTATTGGATGTAGCGACGTTTCACGGAGCCCGCCTTGGTGTATTCCACAACAACAACACGCATACCCGGCATTTTTGAGGGTTTCTGGAGGGATGTGGACAACGGGCGACCTTGCAAGTCAAAGACGCGATAGAATCCTGCTTCCGCTTCCGTTGCGATCCGCACGGAACGAGGTACGAGACCCGTTGAGGCACTTGAGCTAGATCCTTCGACTTCGCTCAGGATGACACTAGAAGAGGACTCCGCGGGACCTTGGATAGCACTGGAGGACGATTCCGCGGAACTTTCGACAGAGCTCGACGATAAGACAGCTTCACTCGAAGAAGACTCTGCCGCGCCTTCCACGGTAAATGTCACGGATTCGCTCATCCATGTGAGGCCGGAATTATCCGTTACCACCGCCACTGCGGAATGCGTTCCCGCTTCAAGATCCTTAGCCGTCACCTGATACGGCGAGGCGGTTGCAGTCCCTACCAGCGTATTGCCGACATAGAAGGCGACACTCTTGACCGTTCCATCGTTATCCTTAGCGTCGGCCTTCAAAGTTACAGACTCGCCTGTTTTGAATTTAGTACCAGCCGCTGGAGCAGTCAGCGAAACGCTTGCCGCCTTGTTGCTTTGACCAAAGCCCTGGTTGTATTCAGGCATTTTGCCGTAACGTCCACCTACACCCGAAAGGCTCGGGATTTCCTTGGGGAGATTCGCAACTGTACGCTTTTCAAAGGAATAGCTCGGATTGAACGTTTCTGCCGTTGGGATTCCGCTTTTGACCGTTCCATTGTAACGATGCTGTTGCTTAGTGCCGTTCCCGAAAGAAACTCCGCTAAAGTACACATAGCCATAATCGCCCCATTCGGCGAGATAACCTTGTCCGTTATCAATGTAGCTGTTTTCGTAGCGAACATAAGCTTTAGCATTTGCGCTGTGACCGTTTGCGCCAGCGACAAAGAATCGGTTGTAATCCACATACTGGTTGTACAAATGAACTTGCGATCCATTGTTTTCGCCCGTCACCTTGGGCACGCGGCCGTAGGTATTATGCCAGTAGTTGTTGGCATAAGTCAAGTGGGCGTCTTCAACAAGAGCCATGTAGGGGTCCGTGCCCCAGCAGTTGTATTCGTTGGCACCGTCAAAGTCCAGGTAGCTAATGGTAGCGTTGTCCAGGAATTCCATATCCATGCCATCGCTAATCCACTTGTAGCTGATATGGTCTGCCCAGAACTTGTCGATATGCTTTGAAGCAGTTCCGACAGTTTCAAGGCCATCGCCGCCTTCAATCAAATGAGGGTTCACATCGTAAATGGCGAGATTGCGATAAATGTGGTTCCCGGAACCTTCGTTGCTACGCACGGCAATGGCGGCTCCGCGGAGGTTTGCGCCACGACCCATTCCCACCAAGCTCTTGTTCGCCTTGGTCGTAATCCAGTTTTCCCACTGTTGCAGATTTTCGCTTTCTTGCACAATCTGCACGCCCGCTTCCGTCAAATCGCTGCAACTGTTCGCCTTGAATGTTATGCGATAGAAAGTATTCGTCTTGCCCGTCACACGGTTCTTTTCGGTGCATGTCGTTTTGCACCAAGTGCGATTTTTGCGTTTCGCTTCGGTGACTGCATTACGGAATTGCCTAAAGTCATAAGTTCCTTCGGGAACAAGAATCGTCACCGCATCGTTACTTTGCAAGTACTTGCGGATACTCGCCGAATCGCTCGCGACTACAATTTTTCCAGCATCGCCGCCCGTCGTCGACGCACCAAAACCTTCGGCCTTCACATAGAACGTGTAAAGCAAAACCACCGTCGGGTCAGATTCATCGCTCGTCCAAATCCACTTGGCCTGCGTATTTGCATCAAAGCCGTTCAAAGCGCCGCCACTCGGGAGTTTGTTATTTGCATAGCTAAGCGTTGTTGCACCGCCCCACTGCGAAAGGTCGCGGCCCTTATTTTTCCACGAAGCGTTCCCCACAGTCGGTTTCGATTTCCAACCGGAGCCGGAATAATACGACTTGTCGAGATCGTCTATTTGCACCATTACACCGGGAGCACCAGCGCCATTCACGCCCACAACCGAGATAGCATTTTCGCCCGGCAAGAACGTCATCGGGATAAAACGCACACGGCCCGCCTGGTCATCTTGAGCCAGGAGCTTTCCGTTGTGATAGAGCCTGTAGCCGCCATCGGCCACAATCCAAATGCCCGGGCCTTCACCCGCATTGTATGTTGCGGCAATCAATTCCGAGCCCACATTATCGCCGCCACCGTAAGCAGCATCAGTCGGAAGATTCACAACTTCAGTTGCCGGAATCGCCGCATGCACCGCAGAAATTCCAAAAA